>Ga0209154_1000408_pt1 | contig 29613 bp, 22 predicted proteins | sample GraSoiAngelo_121_FD_185878 | JGI IMG/M metagenome (GOLD analysis project Ga0209154, IMG submission 185878) | Grasslands soil microbial communities from the Angelo Coastal Reserve, California, USA - 14_0919_12_20cm (SPAdes) (version 2) | ecosystem: Environmental > Terrestrial > Soil > Grasslands ... | reverse complement strand
GCGCTGGGTGCCGCGCGAGGTGCAATGGTTCATCAATGCCAACAAGGACGAAGGCCGCCGCCCGGGGCAGCTCAAGGACGAGAACGATCCGACGCGCCGTCAGCTGATCCGGCTCTACGCCGCGTACGAGGCCGCGTGCGCGAGCTCGGGCGTCGTGGACTTCGCGGAGCTGCTGCTGCGCGCCTTCGAGCTGTGGCGCGACAACCCCTCGCTCCTTTCGCACTACCGGCGGCGCTTCCAGCACGTGCTGGTCGATGAGTTCCAGGACACCAACGCCATCCAGTACGAGTGGATGCGGCTGCTCGCGCCGCCGCAGGCCGGCGCCGCGTCTGCAGCGACCGGACCAGCCCCGACTCCGGCGAGCGGCGGCTATCCGTTCGTGGTCGGCGACGACGATCAATCGATTTACCGCTTCCGGGGCGCGAGCGCCCGGCATCTCGAGCAGTTCCGCCGCGACTACCCTGGGGCGCAGTTGTTCCGCCTCGAGCAGAACTACCGCTCCACCGGCACCATCCTGGAAGCCGCCAACGGGCTCATCGGGCACAACGCCAGCCGCCTCGGCAAGAAGCTGTGGACGGCCGGTGCGCGTGGCGAGCCGATCCGCCTCTACACCGCCTTCAACGAGCGGGACGAGGCGGAGTTCGTGACCCACCGCATCCGCGAGCACGTCTCGCGCGGGGGCTCGAGGCGCGAGATCGCGATCCTCTACCGCTCCAACGCGCAGTCGCGGGTGTTCGAGGAGGCGTTCCTGTCGGCGCGCGTCCCGTACCGGGTCTACGGCGGGCTGCGGTTCTTCGAGCGCGCCGAGATCAAGGACGCGCTCGCGTATCTCAGGCTCCTCGCCAACCGCCGCGACGATGCCTCCTTCGAGCGCGTGGTCAACCTGCCGCCGCGCGGCGTCGGAGCGAAGAGCCTCGAGGCGCTGCGCGAGCGCGCCCGGGCGGACGGCAGCTCGCTGTGGGAGGCGGCGGCGGCTTCTCTCGCGGCGGGCGGAGCGCTCGGCGCGAAGGCGGGCGGCGCCATCCACGGCTTCATGGCGCTCATCGAGCGGCTCGCCGCCGAGCGCGGTGCGCTTGCGCTGCACGAGCAGGTGGACCAGCTGCTGAAGGCGAGCGGCCTCATCGAGCACTACCGGCGCGACAAGGCCGAGCGCGGCGAGACGCGCGTCGAGAACCTGGAGGAGCTCGTGAGCGCCGCGCGCGGCTTCACGCCGGAAGGCTCGGAGCTGCCGCCGCTGGAAGCGTTCCTCGCGCACGCCGCGCTCGAGTCCGGCGAAGGCCAGGCGGACGAGTGGGAGGACTGCGTGCAGATGATGACGCTGCACTCCGCCAAGGGCCTCGAGTTCCCGGTGGTGTTCCTCGCCGGCATGGAGGAGGGCCTGTTCCCGCATCAGCGCTCGCTCACCGACCTCGACGGGCTCGAGGAGGAGCGGCGGCTCGCCTACGTCGGCATGACGCGCGCCATGCGGCAGCTGTACCTCACCTGCGCCGAGCAGCGGCGGCTGCACGGCGTCGACAGCTACGGCCAGATCTCGCGCTTCGTGCGCGAGATCCCCGAGGACCTGGTCGAGGAGGTGCGGCCGCGCGTCCAGGTGTCGCGCCCGCTCGCCGTGGGACGCTTCCGCTCCGAGGAGGGGCAAGCGGGCGGGGTGCGCCTCGGGGCGCGCGTGCGCCACGGCAAGTTCGGCGAGGGCGTGGTCCTCAACGTCGAGGGCGCCGGAGCGCAGGCGCGCGTGCAGGTGAGCTTCGAGCGCCAGGGCACCAAGTGGCTGATGGTGCAGTACGCGAATCTCGAGCCGCTGTAGCGTGAGCGCGGGCGCCCTCAAGCCATGAAGATCCTCATCCTGGGCGCCGGTCAGGTGGGTCGCACCGCGGCTGACCACCTCTCGCGCGAGGAGGCCAACGAAGTCACCGTGGTGGACGTGAACGAGGACGTGCTGCGCGAGCTCCAGGACCGGCTCGACGTGCGCACCGTCGCCGGCAACGCCGCCCACCCCTCCGTGCTCGAGGCGGCGGGCACGGCCGAGGCCGACATCATCGTCGCGCTCACCTCGAGCGATGAAGTGAACATGATGGCCTGTGAGGTGGCGTTCACGCTGTTTCGCACGCCGACCAAGATTGCGCGCATCCGCGCCGCCGACTACACCGAGCGCGCGGCGCTGTTTGGGGTCGACGGACTGTCGGTCGACGTTTTCATCAATCCCGAGCAGCTGGTGACCGAATACGTCGAGCGTCTCATCTACCACCCCGGGGCGTTGCAGGTGCTCGAATTCGCCGACGGCAAGGTGCGGCTCGTCGGCGTGCGCGCGCGGCACGGAGGACTGCTCGTCGGGCAGAGCCTGCGGGAGCTCGCGCGGCACCTGCCGAAGGTCGCGGTGCGCGTGGTCGCGATCTACCGCGACGGCCGCGCCATCGCGCCCGAGGGCGACACCGTGGTCGCCGAGGGAGATGAGATCTTCTTCCTCGCGGCGCGCAACGACATCCGCCGTGTCATGGAGGAGCTGCGCCACGGCGACGACCCGGCGCGGCGCATCGTGATCGCCGGCGGCGGCAACATCGGCTTCCGCCTGGCGCGCTCGCTCGAGTCGCACAACCAGGTGAAGCTCATCGAGCGCGACGCGCGGCGCGCCCGCCGGATCGCCGAGCTCCTCGAGAGCGCCATCGTGCTGCACGGGGATGCAGCGGACGAGGAGCTGCTGATCGAGGAGAACATCGACAGCGCCGACGTGTTCGCCGCGCTCACCAACTCCGAGGAGGCCAACATCCTCTCGGCCATGCTCGCCAAGCGCCTCGGCGCGCACAAGGTGATCGCGCTCATCAACAAGCCCTCCTACACCGAGCTGGTCGAGAGCAGCAGCATCGACATCGCCATCTCGCCGCAGACCATCACCATCGGCTCGCTGCTCGCGCACGTGCGCCGCGGCGACGTGGTGCGCGTGCACGCCCTCAAGCGCGGCGCCGCGGAAGCGATCGAGGCGATCGTGCACGGCGACGAGCGCTCCTCGCGCGTGGTCGGCAAGATGGTCGGGCAGATTGCGCTCCCCGAGGGCGCCTCGATCGGCGCGGTGGTGCGCGGCGAGGAGGTGATCATGGCGCACCACGACACGCTGGTGCAGGCCGACGACCACGTGATCCTGTTCCTCGCCGACCGCCGCCACCTCGAGGCGGTCGAGCGGCTGTTCCTGCGCTCGGCCGGCTAGGAAACCGCCGCCGGTGCTCGCGGTCGCGCATTTCCTCGGGCTCCTGCTCTCGAGCTTCGCGCTGAGCTACGCGCTCCCCATCGGCTGCTCGCTGCTGCTGGCGGATCATCTCTGGCCGAAATTCCTGCTGGCCGCCGCCATCACCGCCGGCTGCGGGCTGGCGCTCGCCATCGCGACGCTCCCCTTCAGGCGCGAGCTCAAGCCGCGCGACGGGTTTCTGCTGGTGACGCTCGGCTGGCTGCTGCTGCCGGCCGCAGCGGCGCTGCCGCTGCTGCTCGCGTTGCGGGGGCTCAGCTTCACCGGGGCCTTCTTCGAGGCCATGTCGGGGCTCACCACCACCGGCTCGACGGTGCTCACCGGGCTGGACGATCTGCCGCCGTCGCTGAACTTCTGGCGACACGTGCTGCACTGGCTCGGCGGACTGGGGATCATCGTCATGGCGCTCGCGGTGCTGCCGCTGCTCGGCGTCGGCGGCATGCAGCTGCACAAGGGCCTGGCGCCCGGCCGCGAGGAGCGCCTCGCGCCGCGCATCACCGAGACCGCGAAGTCGCTGTGGCTGGTGTACGCCGTCATCACCGTGGCCGGCATCGCGGCGCTGCGCATCTGCGGGATGTCGTGGTTCGACGCGGTGTGCCACGCGTTTTCGGCCGTCGGGCTCGGCGGCTTCTCGACCCACGACCGCAGCATCGCCTGGTTCGACTCGCCGGCGATCGAGCTCACGCTGATCGCCCTCATGCTGATCGCCTCGCTCAACTTCGCGCGCCACTTCATCGCGCTGCAACGCCTGTCGCTCGAGAGCTACCGGACCGATCCCGAGTGCAAGGCGATCTTCCTGATCCTCTCGGTGAGCGTCGTCGCCATCGCCGCGCTCCTCACCCAGGACGGGGTGTACGGGGACTTCATGACCTCACTCCGTCACTCGGCGTTCAACGTCGTCTCCCAGGCCACGACCAGCGGACTCACCACACAGGACTATCAGCGGTGGCCGGTGTTCGCGCCCTACTGGATGCTGTTCCTGTCGTGCATCGTGTGCAGCACCGGCTCGACCGGCGGCGGCATCAAAATGTTCCGCACGCTGCTGCTCGCGCGGCAAGCGGGGCGGGAGCTGACGCTGCTGATCCATCCGGCCGCGATGGCGCCGGTGCGCATCGGCGGGCGCCCGATCCCGGACGGAGTGGGACACGCGGTGCTGGCCTTCATCTTCCTCTACTTCATGACCGTGGCGCTGCTCACCTTCGCGATGCTCCTCACCGGGCTCGACTTCGATTCCTCCTTCAGCGCGATCGTCGCCTCGATCAACAACACCGCGCACGGCTTCGGGCCGCCGGGAGCCGTGCACAACTTCCACGGGCTCACGCCGCCGCAGATCTGGATCTGCACGGCGGCGATGCTGCTCGGGCGGCTCGAGATCTTCAGCGTGATCGTGCTGTTCCGCCCGGCGTACTGGCGCAAGTAGCGGCGCACAGCGATGCTCAGGGCGGTACTGATCGGGATGCTGGCAGGGGCGCGCGGCGGCGGCGGGTCGGGCTGCGAAGACTCGTCACCCAGTGTCACCGCCGCTCGCGCAGTAGTTCCTCGAGTGCATGCATCGTCTTCTGCGGGAAGCGCTCGAGTGGATAGTACTTCGCAATGACCGCAACGGCCCGATCGTAAGATCGAATATCGAGAACGCGCAGCAGGAAGCGCACATCCTCCTCGTCATGAAACTCGGCCCCGATCCGCATCGCCAGGCACTTCATCGCAAGTAGATACTCTGGCCGAGCGACCATGATGCGTAGATGATCGAGCTCGAGGAACGGCGCGAAATCCGCCTCCCGGCTCAAGTACCTGTTGACGCCGTCGTTGAGCCATTCGGCCGGAAGGTTGGCCTTCGCCGCCGCTCGCGCCGCCGCCTTACGGACCTCCGCCGCTGGTTGAAACAGAGCGTCCACGTCGGCGCTCGACTGCCGGGCGTTGTATGCGAGGCACATGACCGCACCGCCCACGAGGTACAGCTCACCGCGAGTCCCTGACTGACGCAGCTCCTCGTTCAGCAGCTCGAACAGCCGCTTGATGTCTTCTTGCGCGAGGGCGGGCACGTCACACCCGATCGCCGAGGGTCGCGTCGATGAAGATATTGCGGCGACGGAATGGTGCTGGGGAGTGCGTCAGCAAATGCAGCCGAAGCGACCCCAACGTAGAGCCAAATGCGGGCTCATCGAGCGGCGCAATTCTCCGGGTCCATGTGGGCACCGCAATCCTGTGCTTCGCGCACGCAGCCTCTACCATCGCGTACTCGGCGGACCTGGAAGCCGACTGAGATTCACAGCGCTGTCTAGCTCAGCCAAGCCAAGCTAGCGGTGGATGTAGCTCTCGAGCTGCTCGATCTGCTGCTGCTGCTCGGCGATGACCGCCTTGACGAGGTCGCCGATCGAGATCATGCCGGCCACACGGCCTGCCTCGATCACCGGCAGGTGCCGCACGCGCCTGTCCGTGACCAGCTGCATGCACTCCTGCACGGTCGCATCCGGCGTTACGGTGAGCACCGGGGAGCTCATGATGTCGAGCACCGGCGTGTCGCCGCCGCGCCCCCGCAGGATCACCTTGAGCGCGTAGTCGCGCTCGGAAACGATGCCCGCGAGCGACTCGCCCTTCATGACGAGGAGCGCCCCGATGCGATGCTCGGCCATGAGGCGGATCGCGTCCAGCACCGGAGCCTGGGGCCCCACCGAGTACACCTGCCGGCCCTTGCCATCGAGCAATTGACGCACGGTAGTCATGAGCGTCTCTCCGACACGGGTGAGCCTAATGTGCGGCGGGGCTCACTTCCACCGTGAGCACGACGTCGGCGGTCACATCGAGCGTGCCCGACTCCACCGGCGTCGCCGGGGCGGCCGCGGTGCGCACCGCGCCGCCCATGAAGGCGCGCACCGGCACCACGCGCGGGCTGCTCTCCTCGACGGTGAGGATGCGCACGACTTTCAGTCCGAGCGCGGATGCCAGCACCTCCGCCTCGGCGCGCGCCTTGGTGGCCGCCTCCCGCAGCGCTTCGGCGCGCACGCCCTCGGTGTCGCGCAGCGTGAACTGGATGCCCTGGACCTGATTTGCGCCGGCCTGCGTCGCGCTGTCGATGACGGCGCCGATCTTGGCGAGCTCATCCAGCGTCACCTGCACGACGTTCACCGCGTTGTAGCCGGTGAGGGTCGGCTCCTCGCCCTTCGGGTGGTACTGGTACGCGGGATTCAGCGAGTAGCTGATGGTCTTGAGCACGGCGCCGGGACCGGCGGCCTTGCGCACTGCGGCGAGCATCGCCTCGACCTGGCGCGCGTTCTCGGCTGCCGCGTCCTGGGAGTGCGTCGCGCGCGTCGTGACGCCGACGTCGATCTGCACTCTGTCCGGCTTCGCGGTGACCCGGGCATCCCCGGTGACCCGGATCGACGACAGTGTTGGGGCTAGCGTCTCGGCGCGCGCCGGCACTGAGCCAGCAGCGCCCACCAGCAGCACCGCAACGAGACACGGCGTGTTCCCGACGCAGGTAGAGCGCATTCTCATATTCTACGCGTGCTGCGTGCGGCAGTTCATAGTTTGGACAGGAGGGCGAGCATGCGCGAGGCCGGGGGCGGTATACAACTGGGATGGCCGGCGCCGAAATCCATGTTGCCCCCGACCGTTTCGAGGTTACCTCGGGCGGGGCGCTGCTCGTGGCCGAGCTGCGCTCGGCGATCGCGGTGTGCATGTACGACGCCGACAAGGAGTGCGGTGCGTTGCTGCACCTGCGACTCATGGTCAGGCAATCCAAGCCCGCCGACGTGACCGACACGACCCTCGCCACCGAGCTCCTCATGGTGCACCGCTGCCTCGAGGCGCTGCGCGAGGCGGCGCCCGGGGCGCGGCAACTGCAGGCGCGCATCGTGGCGCACCTCGCGGACGCCCCGCACGCGCGCGGGGTGAGCGAAACCGTCATCAAGCTGGTGCACCACTACCTCGTGGACGCCGGGGTCGAGGTGCTGCCCGAGGACGTCGCGCAGGGTCCGGCGCGGGCGCTGCGCTTCCGGCCGAGCATGGGGTGGGTCCACACCCGCGCTTAGAGAGCGAACGCGGTGCGATGAGAGCCGGACACGACGCTCAAGTGCCGGAGCGAGTGCGGGAAGCGCTCGAGCGGGTGCTCGGCGCGCGCATCGGCCACGTGCGGGTCATCGAGCACTCCTGGTATGCGCGAGCCCACGGGCGCGCGGTCGCGACCACGCGCCGCGGCCGCATCTATCTCTCCGGCAGCGCCACCGAGTTCTTCGCCAATCCCTGGCTCATGCTGCACGAGTACTGCCACGTCATCCGTCAGTGGGAGGCGGGTACTCTCACCCTCGCTCGCTATGCGGGCGAATGGCTGCGACACGGATACTGGAACAACCGCTTCGAGGTCGAGGCGCGCGCGTTCGCGGACAGCCACGTCGCGGACCTCCACACCCTGCTCGCGCGCACGCCAACGCCTCCGCCAGCTCGCCTCAGCTAGCTAATAGCTAAAGCTAAAGGCCGCGGCGAGCGGGTCCCCGCCGAGCCCGCGATCCGGGCCTAGCCGAGCAGCGCTTCGCGCCGGTAGAGCCGTCCGGCGATGGCGAGGAGCAGCGCCGCAAGCGCGAGCGTCGCGCCGACCGAGAGCGCCAGATGGGCCGGCGCCACCGGCTCATCGCGCAGCAGGCTCGTGATGAGGAAGTGCTGGCTGAGCGACGGAACGGCCATCAGCCCAAGCCGCGGGCGCAGCCCCATGACCCCCGCGAATGCGAGCGGCAGCGTCGGCACGATGAGCACCAGAGCGATGTAGGTCTGCGCCTCGCGGTAGCTGCGCGTGGAAGCGGCCACGATGGTCATGAGCGCGGCCCCCGCGGGCACGAGCGGCAGGCAGCAGAGCACCACGGCGAGCGCCACGCCCGGACCGAAGTTGACGCTCATGCCGAAGCGCTCGAGCCCCGTGAAGCGCAGCATGACGGCGAAGGCGGCCACGGTGAGAGCGAGCGACAGCGTCATGTAGGCGCAGGCCGCGAGGATCTTGCCGAAGATCAGGAGCTCCCGCCGCACCGGCACCGTGAGCAGCGGCTCGAGCGAGCCGCGCTCGCGCTCGCCGGCGGTCGCATCGATGGCGAGGTACATGCCGCCCATCAGCATGGTGAGCAGCACGAGGTAGCTGAGTGTGCCGAGCGCCAGCACCGAGCGGCCGGACGGCGTCGAGACGTCGATGTCCTGGATCGCGACCGGCGTCAGAGTGAGCGGATCGATGCCGCGCGCGAGCGCGCGCAGCCGCGCGAGGAGCGAGGCGTACTGCTCGATGAGCGCCGTGACGCGCGCGCGAGCGCCGGACACCGACGGGTCGGACGAGTCGGCGTACAGCCGCACCGGCGCGGGCGTGCCGCCCTCGAGGCGCGCGGCGAAGTCCTCGCTCACCGCGAGCACCAGCTCGTGGCGATGGGCGCGCACCGCCGCGCGGGCCGCGGCGGCGTCGTAGTCGACGGGCCGCACATCGATCCCATGCTCTCGCAGGAAGGACAGCAGGTTCGGCGCGCGCTCGCCGTGCGCGACCGCGAGCGTGATCGGGCGATCGCTCTCGGCGGCGCCGCGCTCGATCCGCAGCGACAGTCCGCCGGCGAAGAGCAGCGGCCCGAGGAGCGGCCCCAGCACGAGCGCCGAGATGAGCGTGCGCCGTTCGCGCAGATTCTCGCGGAACTCCTTGGCGAACACCGTGAGGAGCGCGCGCACCGCTTCAGTCCCCAGCCCGCCCGGCGATCAGCCGCACGAAGGCCTCCTCGAGGCTCGAGGCTCCGGTGCGCGCACGGATCGCCGCCGCGCTGCCGCTCGCGAGCACGGTGCCGTGAGCGATCACCACCACCTCGTCGCAGAGCGCGCTGACCTCCTGCATCACGTGGCTCGAGAACAGCACGCAGTGCCCGTCATCGCGGAGCGATGTGAGCAGACGCCGGAGCGCCAGCACCGCCATGACGTCGAGCCCGTTGGTCGGCTCGTCCAGCACGAGGTTCCGCGGCCGGTGAACGAGGGCGCGCGCGAGCGAGGTCTTCACCTTCTCGCCCTGCGAGAAGCCCCGGGCGCGGCGATCGGCGAATTCCTCCATCTCGAGGAGCGCGATGAGCTCGGCGGCGCGCTCGCGGGCGGCGCGGCGCGCAAGACCGTGCAGGGCGCCGAAATAGAGGATGTTCTCGCGCGCCGTGAGGTTCGGATAGAGCCCGGCGCCGTGCGCGAGCACCCCGAGGCGGCGCGCCGCCTCGAGGGGCGAGTGCATCACGCCGTAACCGTCGATGAGCGCATCGCCCGAATCGGGCTTGAGCACCGTGTAGAGCATCCGGAGAGTCGTCGACTTGCCGGCGCCGTTCGGCCCCACGAGGCCCGTGATCCGGCCGTCGGCGGCGTACAGACTCACATCGCGCACGGCGACGACCGCGCCGAAGTGCTTGGCCAAGTGCGTGGCCTCGATCAAGCGCGCGCCGGCTGCGCACCGCTCACGGCGCGGGCCCGTTCACCGAGGTGAAAAAGGGCATCGGCCGCGCCGCGCGGGTGCAGGCGACGTCGAGCCCGGCCACCGAGGCGCGCGCGAGAAACTGCGCCATCACGCGGTCCAGGCACGGGGCGGTCAGCGCCCCGTGACCGAAGCCCTCGAGCACGACCGAGAGCCCGTGCGCGAAGCCGCGCGCGGCGAGCGCGGCGAATGCGGGCGGCGTCACCGGATCGTCGCCGCCCGACAGCAGCAGCGCCGGCACCTCGCTCGTGAGCGGCGCGTGGAAATCGGGGTCGATCGCACCGTGCGGCCAGATGCGGCACACGGTCTCCAGGCCATCGAGCTGCGCGGTGCCGAGGAAGGTGTCGGCGAGGCGCGTGCGCTCGCGCGCGCTCACGCGATAGAAGGGCACGTCCTCCGTGCACACCACGCTGTCGTGCATGCCGGTCGCGACGGCTCCGGCATAGGCGCGCTCGATGAGGAGGAACTGCGCGGCGAGCGGGGCGTAGTCGGCGCGCGAGGCGGCCTCGCCGAGGAGCAGCGGCAGGAGCGCGGCGTACTCGGCGCTGTAGCTCGCGAGGCGCAGCACCGTCGCCAGGTGCTCGGCGGTGAAATCGAAGCGCCGGAGCTCCCCGGTGGAAGGGTCGGAGACGCTGACCGGCACCGCGCGGCGGGCGAGCGCCGCGCGCACGCTCCGGTAAGCCTGCGCGGGATCGCCGAAGCGGCCGCGGCAGGGCGGCTGCGCCGCGCAGCGCGCGAGGATATCGAGGAGCGAGCGCTCAGCATCGAGCGCCACGTCGGGCCCGAGGGCGAGAGGGGCCGGCACGACCCCGTCGAGAATCACGGCGCGCACGCGCTCGGGGAAGCGGCGCAGGTAGTGCTGCGCGACGCGCGTGCCGTAGGAGGTGCCGTAGAGGTTGATGCGCTCGTAGCCGAGGGCGGCGCGCACGCGCTCGAGATCCTGAACCGCGACGCTCGTCGTGTACCAGCTCACCTCGGCACGCGCGCCGAGGTCCCCGAGGCAGCCCCGCGTGGCGGCGGCGATCTCGGCCTGCCCCGCGCGATAGAGCAGCTCCTCGCCCTCGGCGCAGCCGAGCCGGTTCGATCGCCCGGTGCCGCGCTGGTCGACGAGGACGATGTCGCGCTCGCGCCGGATGCGCGCAAGGGCGGGAGCGACCGTCGCATAGAACTCGCTCGCCGCCTGCCCCGGACCCCCGGCGAGGACGAAGAGCGGATCGGGCTCCTTGCGACGGCTGACCGCCGGCACGCGCGCGACGGCGAGGCCGATCTGCCGCCCGCCGGCGACGTGCGGATTCTCCGCGACGGTGAGCACGCCGCACTCCGCCGCCACCACCGTGTGCAGCAGCGGGTGCTCGATCTCGCAGGGAGTGAGCTCGAGCGCTGCGGGCGGCGGGGTCGCGCTGCCGGCGGGAAGGCCGAGCGAGAGCAGCACGGCGGCGCCCGGGGCTCTAAGGTGACGGGCATGCGCGACTTTCGGCATCGGTTGCATACAATACCCGTCCCTCGCGGCCTCCGAGCGTAAGCAACCGCGGTCAAGAAGATGAGCAAGGCTAAGCGATTTGCCTCCACGCATGATGTCATCGTGGTCGGCGGCGGACACGCCGGCACCGAGGCGGCGCTGGCCTGCGCGCGCATGGGTGCGCGCACCCTGCTCCTCACCCAGAGCATCGAGACGGTCGGCCAGATGAGCTGCAATCCGGCCATCGGCGGCATCGGCAAGGGACATCTGGTACGCGAGATCGACGCGCTCGGCGGCGCCATGGCGCGCGCTGCGGACCGCGCCGGAATCCAGTTCCGCACGCTGAATGCCAGCAAGGGTCCGGCGGTGCGCGCCACGCGCGCCCAGGCCGACCGGCAGCTCTACCGCCAGGCCATCCGCTCGCTACTCGAGGAGGAGCCCAGGCTCTCAGTCTTCCAGCAGGAGGCCGGGGACCTGATCGTCGCGGGCGGCCGGGTGCTCGGGGTGGTCACGGTCACCGGAATCGCCTTCGGCGCGCGCGCCGTGGTACTCACGGTGGGTACGTTCCTCGCCGGACGCATTCACGTCGGTCTCACCCAGTACCCGGGCGGCCGCGCCGGGGACGCACCCTCGCAGGCCCTCGCCGCGCGCCTTCGCGAGCTTCAGCTCCGGGTCGGGCGGCTCAAGACCGGCACGCCGCCCCGGATCGACGGGCGGACCCTTGACTTGTCGGTCATGGCCGTCCAGCCGGGGGATGACCCCGCACCAGCCTTTTCGTTCCTTGGGCATGCTAATGAGCACCCTAGGCAGGTAAATTGTTTCATAACGAAGACAAACGAGCGAACTCACGAGATCATCCGGGCCGCCACGGATCGATCGCCCATGTTCACCGGCGCGATCCAGGGTGTGGGGCCCCGCTACTGCCCCTCGGTCGAGGACAAGGTGGTGCGCTTTGCGGACAAGCCGTCGCACCAGATCTTCGTCGAGCCCGAGGGGCTCAACACTCACGAGGTCTACCCGAACGGCATCTCGACGAGCCTCCCGTTCGATGTGCAGTGCGAGTTCGTGCGCACGATCCGGGGCTTCGAGCACGCGCACCTGACGCGCCCCGGTTATGCGATCGAGTACGACTTCTTCGATCCACGGGACCTGAAGCCCTCGCTCGAAACGCGCGCGCTCGCGGGGCTGTACTTCGCGGGCCAGATCAACGGCACCACAGGCTACGAGGAGGCTGCGGCTCAGGGGCTCGTCGCGGGCATCAATGCGGCGCTCGCCGTGAAGGAGCGCGAGCCCTGGATCCCGAAGCGCAGCGACGCCTACCTCGGGGTGCTGATCGACGACCTCGTGATGCGCGGCACGAGCGAGCCGTACCGCATGTTCACCAGCCGCGCCGAGTACCGGCTGCTGCTGCGCGAGGACAACGCGGACCTGCGCCTCACGCCGCTCGGGCGCGAGCTCGGGCTCGTCGATGATGAGCGCTGGGCGCTGTTCGAGGCGAAGCGGGAAGCCTCCGACCTCGAGGTCGATCGCCTGACGAGGCTGAGGTTGACGCCGGCGTCGGTGCCGGCGGAATGGGCGCGGCGCGTCCTCGGCGCCCCGCTCGCGCGCGACACCTCGGCCTTCGAGCTGCTCCGCCGGCCCGGGGTCACGTACGAGTCGCTGATCGAGGTTGCGGGCGCGCCGACATGGCCGCGGGCACTCGACGATCGGGTGCCCGCCCAGGTGCGCGCGCAGGTCGAGGTCCGGGCGCGCTACTCGGGCTACATCGAGCGGCAGCAGGAGGACATCGAGCGCTCGCGCAGCCACGAGGCGATGGCGCTCCCGGCCGACCTCGACTACGCCTCGCTCACGGGGCTCTCGCACGAGGTGCGCCAGAAGCTCAGCGCGGCGCGGCCCGCGACGCTCGGCCAGGCGGGACGCATCCCCGGCGTGACTCCGGCGGCAGTGTCGATCCTGCTGGTGCACTTGAAGAAGCGCAGCCTCCGAAGGCACCCGCGCGTCGCATGACCGGATTCCGCGAGCTGCTCGAGCGCGCCTGGGAGAAGAGCGACTCGCTGGTGTGCGTCGGGCTCGACCCGGAAATCGAGCGCTTCGCGGCGCACATCGCCGCCGAGCCCTCGCCGATCTTCCAGTTCAACAAGGCCATCGTGGACGCCACCGCGGACCTCGTGTGCGCCTACAAGCCGCAGTTCGCGCACTACGCCGCCTACGAGGCCGAGGACCAGCTCGAGCGCACCATCGAGTACATCCACAAGACCCATCCGGGTGTGCCCGTGATCCTCGATGCCAAGCGCGGCGACGTCGGCCACACCGCCGAGCGCTACGCCATCGAGGCCTTCGAGCGCTACGGCGCCGACGCCGTCACCGTGAACCCCTATCTCGGAGGCGACGCGCTCGAGCCCTTCCTCCGCCGCGCCGACAAGGGAGTCATTATCCTCTGCCGCACCTCCAATCCCGGCGCGCGCGAGCTGCAGGACCTCGTGGTGGGCGGTCGCAAGGTCTACCAGGTCGTCGCCGAGCTCGCGGCGCGGCGCTGGAACTCGCGCGGCAATTGCCTGCTGGTCGTCGGCGCCACCTACCCGGGCGACCTCGCCGAGGTGCGCGCACTCGTCGGCGACATGCCCCTCCTCGTGCCCGGGGTCGGCGCGCAGGCGGGCGATGTGGCGCAGGCGGTCAAGGCCGGACAGACCCCGAACGGCACCGGCCTCATCGTCAGCTCCTCGCGCGCCATCCTCTACGCGTCCGCGGGCGGGGACTTCGCCACCGCGGCCCGCCAGGCGACCGCGAGGCTGCGCGCCGAGATCAACGCGAGCCGCACGAAGCGGGCATGACCTCGCGCGCGGCTCTCATCGTCCACCTCGCCCCGCTCGCGATCCTCGCCACGCTCGCCGCATGCAGCCGCTCGCCCAGCCAGGGTGCGGGCGGCGCGGCGCCCCACGAGGCCATCCTGGTTCGCGGCGGGGGACCCGACCCCGACTCGCTCGATCCGCAGAAGGCGCGCGGCTTCGAGGCGCAGAGCGTGCTGCGCGACCTGTGCGAGGGACTGACGACGCTCGACAAGCACGCCGCCGTGGCGCCCGGGGTCGCCTCCACGTGGGGCGCGAGCCCCGACGGGAAGACCTACGTGTTCAAGCTGCGGCGAGAGGCGCGCTGGTCGAACGGGCAGCCGCTGGTGGCCGCGGACTTCGTCGCGGCCCTCGAGCGCCTGGTGGACCCCGCGACCGGCTCGGGCTACGCGCAGTACATCGACGTCATCGTCAACGCGGCCGACATCACCGCCGGCCGCAAGCCCCCGAGGTCGCTCGGCGTCACGGCGCCCGATGACTCGACCGTCGCCATCCAGCTCGCCACTGCAGCGCCCTACCTGCCGACGCTGCTCTCGCATCCCGCGACCTGCCCGGTGCACCGGCCGACGCTCGCTCAACATCCGGAGGGCTTCGCCCGGCCCGGGGTCATGCTGTCGAACGGCGCCTTCGTCCTCAAGGAATGGGTACAGGGGTCGTACATCCTGGCGGCCCGCAATCACTATTACTGGAACGACGCCGCCACGCACCTCGATGCGGTGAAGTACCTGCTGATCCCGGACGAGAACGCCGAGCTCGCGCGCTACCGGGGCGGGGAGCTCGAGATCACCTTCGTGGTGCCGCGCGGGCAGTTCGACTGGATCAAGGCGCACCTCGCGGCAGAGCTGCACGTCTTTCCGCAGCTCGCCACCAACTACTACGGCTTCAACCTCCGGCGCCCCCCGTTCCGCGACAACCTGAAGCTCCGCCGCGCGCTCTCGCTGGTCGTCGACCGCGACAAGCTCGCGCAGCTCGTACTGCGGGTGGGAGAGCTGCCGGCCTGGGGGTGGGTGCCGCCCGGGGTCGATCACTACACCCCGCAGTCCTTCGACTATCGGAGCGCGCCGCTCGCCGAGCGCCTCCGCGAGGCGCAGCGCCTCTACGCCGAGTCCGGCTTCTCCCGCCAGCACCCGGTGCGCTTCGAGCTGCGTTACAACTCGGGCGAGGTGCACACCAAGCTCGCGGTCGCGGTCGCCTCCATGTGGAAGGAGGCGCTCGGGGCGGACGTGCGGTTGACGCAGGTGGAGTTCAAGTCGCTGCTGCAGGACATCGATCGCGGCGACGTCGAGATGTTCCGCTCGAGCTGGACGGGCGACTACAACGACGCCTACACCTTCGCGCAGTACCTGAAGAGCGATTTCGGCGTGAACCTGCCGCATTACTCGAGCGCCGAGTACGACGCGCTCGTGACGCGCGCCGCCGCCGAGACGGACGCCGGCCGGCGCGAGGCGCTGCTCGAGGAGGCCGAGCGCGTGGCGCTGCGCGATCATCCGCTCGTCCCACTGTACTTCTACGTGAACAAGCACCTCGTGAAGCCGGAGGTGCTCGGCTGGTACGACAACGTCATGAACGTGGTCTACAGCCGGGACCTGGCGCTCTCGGCGCCGGCGCACTGAGCGGCGGCGGCGGCAACAGCAGCAGCAGTGGCGGCGCCGTCACGGCCGTCCGCGGCACACAAAAAAGGGCCGCAGGAGCGGCCCTTGAGGATTGAAGCGCCCGGCGAGCGCGGCGGGCTCTCTCGAGGCTACAGAATGTTGTGTGAGATGTCGCACCGGCTGGTGTCGTTCGACCAGGTGCTCTGCATGGCGTAGGCGCCGTTGCCCATGCTCACGTTCGCCGCCGCGCCCTGCCCGGAGCTGATCCAGGCGCACAGATCGCCGTTCTCGGACCCGGAGCGCGTGGTCCAGCCGCCGGCGGGAAGCTGGTCGGTGAGGGTCTCCGCGTACTCGTGTCCGTTCACGATGGAGAAGCCGTCGAGGAGCCCGGCCGAGCCAGGGTTCACGAAGTTCTCGCCGCAGCTCGCCCCGAGGTCGGTGACGTACGGCATGTTGGTATAGGGGAGGTCGCCGTAGGACGAGGTGGTGTAGGAGTGCCAGGCACAGAAATTGGCGCTGCCGAAGCCGTCGGGATGCGTGCCCGAGGGCGACACGACCACGTACTGCGCGTAGCGATTGGACGCCGCCGTGGTGTTACCGAAATGCGCCGCCGCGTTGACCGCCTCCTGCGCGAGCTGCGAGATGGTGGCGCTCGAGGGCGAAGGGGCCCCGGTGTCGAACCAGACTCCGGCCAGCGCACCCGCGCTCGGGTAGCCGACGTGTGGGGTGTTGGCGGTGTTGCAGGTCGTGGCGCCCCTCGGCACGGTCGGACCGTCGCAGTACTGCGTCATCGTGCCCGACCAGTGCTCGCCGCCCGTGCCGATGCCCCTGAACAGGTTCTGCAGGTAGGTGGCCGCGCCGTTCGGGTCGCCGCCACCGGTCCATTGGCTGCCGTAGAACACCAGGTACACCTTCGGCGTGCCGCTCGTGACGCCGATCCCGTCGATGCCGCCGCCGAAGGCGAGGACGGTATTACGCCGCAGACGGGCGGCACTCGCGCCGTGCAGCCGATCCCATGCATCCATGTGCAGCTTGGCCTCGCGCGTCGGCACCGCCCCGTGGCGATATTCGTGTCCGTAGGCTGGCGCGAAGGGATTGTCGGCGAGCCGCAGATCGTCGGCGGACAGCGCGGCGCCGACGGCCAGGCCGCCGATCACGGCCGCGGCCGCGGCCGCGAGCGCTGGCCGCGAAACTCTTATGTGCTTGACTGTATTCACGTGATTCCTCCCATTGCGGTTATCGTGCGCGGTCGGATGCGACAAGCGCGGCATCCGGCTCCGCTCGTGCAGCACGAACGGAAGCTCAAGCGATGCGAGGAGTGGTTCGGGTGAACGATCCTCCCTGTCGCAGATCGACCCCATCCTTGGCGTGGCGGATCGTCCGCCACCGCGCCGGCGAATGCAACTGCAGAGCGGCCGCGAGGCGCGCTTGCTCAGGAGGCGGTTGCTCAGCCGTGGCCTTACTCAAAGGATCGCGTGCGATATCTCGCACGCGTTGGTGTCGTTCGACCAGGTGCTCTGCATGGCGTAGGCGCCGTTGCCCATGCTCACGTTCGCCGAGGCGCCCTGACCGGCGGCGATCCAGCTGCACTCGTCGGCGTTCTCCTCGCCGGTCTGGGCGTTGGCCCAGCCGCCCGCCGGGTTCTGATCGGTCACGATCTCGGCGTACTCGTGACCGCCGACGATCGAGAAGCCATCGAGGACGCCTGCGGCGCCGCGGTTGACGAAGTTCGCGCCGCAGCTCGTCCCGAGATCCGACACGTACGGCAGGTTGGCGTACGCGATGTCCCCGAACGAGGAGCTGGTGAAATCGTGCCAGCCGCAGAATCCTCCCGTGGTGCCGAAGCCGTCCGGATGCGCGCCCGAGGGCGAGACGATGAAGTACAGCGCATAGCGGTTGGAGTCGGCCGAGGTGTTGGCAAAATGGCGTGCCGCGTTGACTGCCTCCTGCGCGAGCTGCGCAGTCGTGGCGTTGGCGGGCGAGGCCGCCGAGCCGTCAAACCACACTCCGGCGAGCAGCCCCGCGCGCGGATAGCCGACGTGCGGGGCGCCCGCCGGGCAGGCCGTGGCACCCTTCGCCACCCGCTCACCGTCGCAGTACTGGGTCATGGTGCCCGACCACTGCTCGCCTCCGGTCCCGATCCCCGTGAACAGGCTCTGCAGGTACGCGGCGGCGGCCTGCGGATCGCCGCCGCTCGTCCATTGGCTGCCGTAGAACACGAGGTAAACCTTCGGCGTGCCGCTCGTGACGCCGATGCCGTCGATGCCGCCGCCGAAGGACAGCACGTTCGAGACGGGACCCGCGGCGTGGCTCGCGTACCAGGCCTGCATCCTCTGCTGAGTCTCGCGGGTGGCCACCGCGCCATGGCGATAGGGGTGCTGGTACCACGGAGCGTAAGGGCAGATCAGCGTGGCCGGTTTTGATGGAGGCGCCGCGCAGCCGGCCGCGAGGCAGGCCGCGGCCACGGCACCTGTTGCAACGCCTGTGTAGCTTGGGATCGTCACGGGACCTCCTGTCAGTTGCGCGAATGCGTATCGATTGCGCGCTGCGCGGCCGCTCGGCGCTGCGCGCGCACGCGGCGCGCGCAGCTCGCCTCACTTGCCGATGCAGAATCCGGCGAAGATTCGTCCCAGCAGGTCATCCGAGGTGAATTCCCCGGTGATCTCGCTCAAGGCCAGCTGCGCAGCGCGGAGCTCCTCCGCGACGAGCTCCCCGGCGCGATGCTCGGTGAGCTGCCGCGCGGCTTCCTCGGTGTGCGTGCGCGCGCGCGCGAGCGCCTCGAGGTGCCGGCGGCGGGCGCTGATCGCGCCGCCCTCGACGGTCTGAAAGCCCATGCACTGCTTCAAGTGCGCGCGCAGCCCGTCGAGCCCCTCCCCGGTGAGCGCCGAGAGCATGACACGCGGCGGGCCGCTCCAGGTGTCGGCGAGAGGCACCCCCGCCGCCAGATCGCATTTGTTGAAGACGAGCGTCACCGGCACATCCTCCGGCAGCCGCGCCTGCTCGTCGCGGAATGCCCGGCCATCCGGATCCTCCGCGGTATCGATCACGAACAGCACCCGGTCGGCGCGCTGCATCTCGGCCCGCGCGCGCCGCATGCCCTCCTCCTCGACGACGTCGCCACCGTCGCGCAGGCCCGCGGTATCGAGCACGTGCAGCGGCATGCCGTCCAGGTGGATCCTCTCGCGCACCACATCGCGCGTGGTGCCGGGAATCGCCGTCACGATCGCCGCGTCGTAGCCGGCGAGCCGGTTGAGCAGACTCGACTTGCCGGCGTTCGGCCGCCCGGCGATGACGACCGTCATGCCCTCGCGCAGCAGCCGCCCCTGGCGGGCACTCTGCAGCACCCCTTCGAAGTGCTCGCGCACGGATGCGAAGCGATCGGTGAGCTCGCCGTCGGCGAGCAAGTCGATCTCCTCCTCCGGAAAGTCGATCGCGGCCTCCACGTAGGTGCGCAGCTCCACCACCGCCTCGGTGAGGCCGTGCACCATGGCGGAGAACTCCCCCTGAAGCGAGCGCATGGCGGCGCGCGCCGCCTCGCGCGAGCCGGCGTCGATCAGATCCGCAATGGCCTCGGCCTGCGCGAGATCGACCTTGTCGTTGAGGAATGCCCGCTGCGTGAATTCGCCGGCCTGCGCGCGGCGTGCCCCGAGCTCGACCACCCGAGCGACCAGGGCCTCGACCACCAGCGGCCCGCCGTGACCGTGCAGCTCGAGGACGTGCTCGCCGGTATAGGAATGCGGCGCCGGAAAGAACAGCGCCAGCCCCGCATCGATCGGATCCTGCTGTGCGTCGAGGAAGCGCGCGAAGGTCGCGTGCCGGGCCTTGGGAAGCTCCCCCAGCATCACGGCCGCGAGCTCCGGCACCTTCGGGCCGGAGATGCGCACGATGCCGACGCCGCCGCGTCCGGGTGGCGTTGCCGCGGCTACGATGGTGTCCGAGCGTCTCATGTCGAGCGGTTGGCAAGGCTACCGCCGGAGCCCGCCGGAAAGGAAGCGGTGCGCGCGGAGCGCGCCGGATCGCGCGGCAGCACGGCGCGCCCGGGGGCTCGCCGCCCGCGCAGCGGCGCGCTGCGCCGCCGGCACTCAGCCGCGCTTGGCCGCCGCGGCCGCCTCGATCCGGCGGTTGATGTTCCACTGCTGCGCGATCGAGAGGACGGTGTTCGTCACCCAGTAAAGCACCAGTCCCGCCGGGAAAAACGCGAAGGTCGCCGACATGACGATCGGCATGATCATGAACACTTTCGCCTGCACCGGATCGGGGGGCGCGGGGTTCAGCTTGTACTGCACGAACATCGCCACCGCCATGATCGCCGGCAGGATGAACCAGGGGTCGCGCGAGGAGAGATCGTGGATCCAGAACGCGAACGGCGCCTGACGCATCTCGACGCTCTCGAGCAGCACCCAGTAGAAGGCGAGAAACACCGGGATCTGGATGATGATCGGCAGGCACCCGGCGACCGGGTTGATCTTCTCGCGCTGATAGAGCTCCATCATCGCGCGGCCGAGCTTCTCCTTGTCGCCGGCATAGGTTTCCTGCAGGTTCTTGATGCGCGGCTGCAGCGTCTTCATCTTCGCCATCGAGCGCCCGCTCGCCTCCGAGAGCGGATAGAAGCCGAGCTTGAGGAGGAAGGTGACGAGGATGATGGCGACACCCCAGTTGCCGGTGAGCGCGTGCGCCTGGTCGAGGAGCCAGAAGAGCGGCCTCGCGAGGAACCAGAGCCGACCGTAGTCGGCCACCCGGCCGAGCTCGGGCGCGGTCGCCTCGAGCTGTCGCTGGAGCTTGGGTCCGGTGTAGAGGATCTGACTGAAGCGCGCCGTGGCGCCCGGCGCAAGGGTCTCCTCGGGACCGGTGGCCGACAAGAGGTACTCGTCCCCGGAGACGCCGAGCGTGAAGTTATACGGGGCGCCGCGCGGCGGCACGATGGCGCTCACGAAGTGGTGCTGGAGCGCCGCGACCCAGCCGTCGCGCACCTCGAGCGAGAGGTGAGTGTCCTGCGTGCTGGTGGTGTCGAGCTTGCGGTACCGGGTGCCGTCGTAGATCGCAGGCCCGTGGAAGGCGTAGCTCTCGACGTCGAACATCGAGGTCTTGGTGCGCGGATCGTTGCGCAGGATCTGCGCGTAGGGGCGCGCCTGCCACGGCCCGCTGCCGCCGTTGTGCACCTGGTACTCGACCTGGACGCGGTAATCGCCGCGACGGAACACGAACGTCTTCGTGCCGGTCACGTCGCCCTCGCTCCAGGTGAGCGGAACGCGCAGCTCCCCGCGACCGTCGAGGCGATAGCTCAACTGCGGGCTCGAGTAGCTCGCGAGGTGCGTCGGGTAGGGCGCGCCCTGCGGACCGGTGAGGCCCGACTGCAGAACATAGAGCGTGCCGGGCGAGTCCTCGTTCTCGAGGCGCACCCGGGTCGCTTCACCCTTCACCCTCGGATAAGCGGGAAGATCCACCCGCCTCAGCGTGCCGCCCTGCGTCGAGATATCGACGTCGAGCACGTCGGTGCGCACGTGCACGAGGGGCGCCGCGGCAGGCGCGGGCGTGGCCGGTGGGACCACCCCGCCGAGCGCCTCGGGCGCCGAAGGCGCGGCCGCCTCGCCGCCCGCAGTGCCGGCAGCGCCCCCGGTCTTCGCCGCCGGTGCCTCGGGAATGCGGCTGCCGAGGTCGTTGGCGGGCGTGGCGGGTCGCTGAGCCGCAGCGCCTTGCGCCGCGGGTGTCCCGGCGGGCGGCAGTCGCGGCCCGTAGTCCTGCATCCAGCTCGTGTAATTGGCGAGGAGCAGCAACGCGAGCGCCGCCCACAGCACGACGCGCGTGTTCTTCACGAGGTTATTGCCCATGAGCGTGAGGGCGGGGGCCGGGGGTGCCCGGCGCCTCCGGCACCGGATCGAATCCGCCCGCGTGCCAGGGATGGCAGCGCGCGAGCCGTACGATCGCGAGCGCGCCTCCCCGCACGACGCCGAAGCGCAGCACCGCTTCGAGCGCGTAGCGCGAGCACGACGGATAGAAACGGCACACCGGGCCGAGGAGCGGGCTCACGGTCCACTGGTAGAGGCGGATCAGGAGTGCGACGAGGTGGCGCATTGCTCACCGACTTTCTTCCAGAGCGCCGCGAGGCTCTCGCGCAGCGCCTGCGGCGAGGCATCGCGTGCGCGCGGCCGGATGCTCACGACCACGTCCACCGCCGGGATCGCGCGCTGATGAAGACGGAAGGACTCGCGAATGATGCGGCGGATGCGGTTGCGCGCCACGGCGCCGCCCGCGGCCCGCACCGCCACCGCGAGCCCGAGGCGCGGGCGGTCCGATTGATTGAGAGTCGCCGTCACCGCAAAGAATCCGTCACCGATCCGCCGCCCGCGTGCGTAGGCGGCATCGAAATCGCACTTGCGCCGCAGGCGAAGCCGCGCCGGCAGAGTGAGCCGCCCAGGCATCAAGCCCTTAGATAGAGAGTTTAAGGACGGGTTGCGCGGCGCTCTCGCGGCGCACGCGAACCTCAAGCCCTTAGGGTATCAGCTTGCGCCGGCCCTTGGCGCGCCGCCGCGCGAGCACGCGGCGGCCGCTCTTGGTGGCCATGCGCGCACGGAACCCGTGTGTGCGCTTGCGGCGCACCTTGCTCGGTTGATAGGTCCGCTTCATGACCGAAAGGCTCCGTCGGGTGACCCGCTGGCTCGCAAAAAAGGGCGGCAAGGCTAAGCCGTTGAGCGCCAAGGTGTCAATACGCCGTGGGCGCGATGCGCGCGCGATGAATCTTCAGTGCGCGGCGCGATCGGTATAGACTTCGCACCCTTTTCCTCAACGCTCACCGATCAACCTCGCGGAGGCAACACGCGTGGAAGCGTCGCTTTGGACTCGCTGCATGGGCGCGTTGGAAACGGAGCTTCCGGAGCAGCAATTCAATACCTGGGTGCGGCCGCTGCAGGCCATGGAGGGTAATGGGGCACTGAAGCTGCTGGCGCCCAATCGCTTCGTGGTCGACTGGATCAACGCGAACCTGCTGCCGCGCATCGGCGAGCTGCTGCGCGATGAGAGCACGGGCGACGTGCCGATCGTGACCGTCGAGGTCGGCTCGAGGAGCAGCGCGGCGCGCGCCCCCCCGGCCGGGTTCGCGGCCGCAAGCGCACGTCGCGCCGAGGGGCTCGTGGTCGGCGCGCGGCTCAATCCCGATTTCAGCTTCGCGAGCTTCGTCGAGGGCAAGAGCAACCAGCTCGCCAAGGCCGCCGCTCTCCAGGTGGCGGAAAATCCCGGGCGCGCCTACAACCCCCTGTTCATCTACGGGGGCGTCGGCCTCGGCAAGACGCACCTGATGCACGCGATCGCGCATCACACCCGGCGCCAGAACGGGGAGGCGCGCATCGCCTACGTGCACTCGGAGCGCTTCGTGGGCGACATGGTGCGCGCGCTGCAGCACAACTCGATGAACGAGTTCAAGACCGCCTACCGCTCGCTCGATGCGCTGCTGATCGACGACATCCAGTTCTTCGCCGGCAAGGAGCGCTCGCAGGAGGAGTTCTTCCACACCTTCAACGAGCTGCTCGAGGGACAGCACCAGGTGATCCTCACCTGCGACCGCTATCCCAAGGAGGTCGCGGGCCTCGAGGAGCGGCTCAAATCGCGCTTCGGATGGGGACTCACGGTGGCGATCGAGCCGCCCGAGCTCGAGACCTGCGTGGCGATCCTCATGACCAAGGCGCAGGCGAATGCCGTGACACTCCCCGAGGAGGTCGCGTTCTTCATCGCCAAGCGCATCCGCTCGAATGTGCGCGAGCTCGAAGGGGCGCTGCGGCGCGTGATCGCGAATTCGCGCTTCACGGGACGCCCCATCACGCTGGAGTTCACCAAGGAGGCGCTGCGCGACCTGCTGTCACTGCAGGCGAAACTCGTCACCGTCGAGAATATTCAGAAGACCGTGGCGGATTACTACAAGGTGCGCCTCGCGGACCTCCTCTCCAAGCGGCGCAGCCGCTCGGTGGCGCGCCCGCGGCAGGTGGCGATGGCGCTCGCCAAGGAGCTCACCAGCCACAGCCTGCCCGAGATCGGCGATGCCTTCGGCGGCCGTGATCACACCACCGTGCTGCACGCCTGCAAGCGCATCAAGGGGCTGCGCGATACCGAGCAGCGCGTGCGGGAGGACTACTCAAACCTGTTGAGAACCCTGGCAGGTTGATGTGCACCGGGTTGTGGACTTGCTGTGTGCGGGCAAGGGGATAAAGTTACGCACAGGCCGCACACAGCCGTTGACCAGCTCGTTCCGCCGCTTGTGGTTGGAAAAAAGCGTGGCAGGAGCCTGATCGGGCACGCAAAGTGCTATTCATCCCCGCAACTCCCAGGCTCTATAGTCTCAATAATAAAAGACTCATCCGTTGCAAGATTCGTATACAGAAAGCGATCGACCCATGAAGCTCACCGCCGCCCGTGAAGAACTGCTTGCGCCTCTCCAGAGTGTCATTGGTGTAGTCGAGCGTCGGCAAACGATGCCGGTGCTCGCGAACGTGCTGCTGGCGGCACGGGACAATAAACTCAGCGTGACGGGGACTGATCTCGAGGTCGAGCTGGTCGCAACCTGCGCGGTGAGCGTGCAGCAGCCGGGCGATATCACGGTGCCCGGACGCAAGCTCCTCGACATCTTCCGCTCGTTGCCGGAGAAGGTGAGCGTCATGCTCAGCACGGAGGGCGAGCGTGTGTCGGTGCGCGCGGGCCGCAGCCGCTTCACGCTGTCGAGCCTGCCGGCGTCCGAATTTCCGCTGGTGGAGGAGATCAACGCGCAGCAGACACTCACCATGCCGCAGGGTGAATTCCGCCGCCTGATCGACAAGACTCACTTCGCGATGGCGCAGCAGGACGTGCGCTATTACTTGAACGGTCTGCTGCTCGAGACCGACGGCAAAGCGCTGCGCGCGGTGGCAACGGACGGACATCGCCTCGCGCTCTGCGAAACCGAGCTCTCCGGCAAGGCGCGCACCAGTCAGCAGGTCATCGTGCCCCGCAAAGGCGTGCTGGAGCTGCAGCGGATCCTCGGGACCGAGAACAATATCGAGCTGGCAGTCGGAACCAATCACGTTCGAGCCCAGATAGGCGAAATTCGCTTCACTTCGAAGCTGATCGACGGTCGTTTCCCGGAGTACGCTCGTGTCATCCCGAGCAATCCGCCGAAGACCGTCGAGGCGGACCGCGAAAACCTGCGTCAGGCACTGCAACGCACGGCGATCCTTTCCAACGAGAAGTACCGCGGAATCCGACTCACCGCGCGCCCCGATCTCCTCACCCTGCAGGCCCACAACCCGGAGCAGGAGGAAGCCGAGGATCAGGTCGAGGTGTCGTACAAGGGCGAGGAAGTCGAGATCGGCTTCAACGTCAACTACCTCCTCGATGCGCTGAGCGCGATCGAGGGCGACAAGGTGCAGATCGGGCTCACGGACTCAAACAGCAGCTGCCTCATCCACGCACCCGGCACGATGCACACGCGGTACGTCGTGATGCCGATGCGGCTCTAGGAATCGAGAGCCGTACTTTTACTGAGGCTCGAGCCTTGTCCGCTAAGCGAGCTTGATCCGCTCGCCTGCGGGACAATCTGGCCGCTGTTGGCAAGATATGGAGTCACTGGAGAGTCATAAGGGCCGCGTGTCACTGCAGTCGCCCTTCGCCAGCCGCCCGCAGGTTTGGCGTCGGTGTGCGGGCTTGGGCAGCGGAAAAAGCTGTCCCAGCACCGGCCGTGTTCCACGTGGAACAGCCCGATGACGGAGCTCGAGGACGGACCGACGCGACCGCTTGTCCGTGGAAGATCCCCCGGGGCCTGATCTCCCCGGTAGCGTGGGGCTCGCGCCCGCCCGCGGATATCTCCGGAAGCGCTCGCCTGTGAGCTCAGCGGCAACCGGCAGCCCGGCTACTGGTGACTGCTCCTGGCCCGTCGATGTGGCCCGCGGGACTACGCCTGAGGCCACGTTTGAGGGATGGAGCGTCAGGGGCTCCCCCTGCATTGCAAGGGCTTCTTCGCTTTACGGATTCAGGAACGGACTGCGGACGATATACCCGGCCGCTGGTGTCCTCCCTCGAGGCGGGATCTGATGACGATTCGCTCCCATGAGCGTCATGACTTGCCGAGTGTCTGAGGCACCCCTACGGCTTATCCCGGTTCATTCCGTGCGTGTTCCTGACGCGCTTCCAGCAGCTTGTACGCTCTGGTCGTTGGGGGCCGTTCCGACCTTGGCGAGATCACGCGCCCAGTGAGTGGGCAGTGCCACACGCCTCGATCCCGACCAGGTATGGCGGGCAGTTGCGCTAAGAGCCCCAACACCGTCGCGCACTGCAGGCGTCTTGCGCGCCTTCAAAACGCCGTGCTCATTCACCCCATGCACCTGAAAGACCTGCTTCGCAGTGTCGAGCCCGCAGTGGCTTCGCACGAAAGCCGACCTGGATAAGCTCTCCCGCGCGACAATCACCGCGTGTAACGGATGATACAGGCTCACTGGAGAGTTAAAATCAGAAATTCTGGTGATCCGGCGGCTTTCTTTCACGCATAGAGTCTGCCGTGGGGCCCTGGAGGCGACTCGCCTCCCTGTTTGGGGGAAAAGATCGCCCCGTCGCCCACGTGTTCCACGTGGAACAGCTCAGTGACGGGCCCCGGGCACCGGAGCGAAGCGACCTATGAAGTCCACCGCCGCCGTGAAGAACTGCTTGTGCCTCTCCAGAGTGTGTTCGGTGTAGTCGAGCGTCGGCAAACGATGCCGGAGTTCGCGAACGTGCTGCTGGCGACACGGGACAACAAACTAACCGTGACGGGGACCGATCTCGAGGTGGAGCTGGGCGCAACCTCCACGGTGAGCCTGTGGCAGCCGGGCGATGTCACGGCGGCCCGGCCGCGGATATCTCCGAAAGGGCTCGCCTGCGGGCTGGGCGGCAACCGACCCCCCCTAGGTTCAGGTGAACGCTCCGGCCCGTCGACGTGTCCTGCCGAGCTTACGCCTGAAACCGAGTTTGAGGGATCGAGCTGCCGTTCCAGACACCAAGCGCGATGCTGACGCGGTGCGGCAGGATGCCCCCGGCTCTCTAGAGCTGGAGTCGAGCATCCTGTTTCCTCGGGTGATCAAGTCGCGGGCACTCAAACCAGGAGAGATTCACTCGCCTGCGCAACAATCACATTACTCCAGAAGCTTACAGGCTCACCGGAGAGTCAAAATCGACAAATCCTGGTTATCCACGCTCTGCTTTCAGCCATAGAGCCAGGACTCTGGTTCTGCAATGGAGTCTTGGAGGCGAGTCACCTAATGCTTTTAGGGGAAAGGTTGCCCCGTCGCCCACGTGTTCCACGTGGAACACGTGAGCGACGGGGCCTGAAGGCGAAGCGACGCGGTTACCGCTTATCGCTAGAGGATCCCTTGGGGCCCGCCGGTTTAGGAGCATCCGGCGCGCGGCCCACGCGAGTCTCACCGGACGCACCGGCCTGCGAGCCCAGCCAGCCACCGTCGACGTCACCACCGATCCCCAAGCTGCCTCCGAGGCGGTGCTCGAGAGACTCACGTTGCGCAACCCAAAGACCGGACGCTCCCGGCGGTCAGGAGCGTCGAGGCGTCGTCCGCTCTACCCATGGCGCCAGGGCTCGCCCGCAGGATGTCTCGGAGAGCTTGGAAGCCCTCGCCCGGAAGCTCAGCAGCAATCGGCTACTGAGTCGAGGTGAACGCTCTTACCCGTCGATGTCTCTCGCGGAGCTACGCCTGAGGTCGCGTTTGAGAGCTGCCTTGTCGATGCGCCCGGCGCGATGCAGAAACGGTACGGTGTAATGCCCATGGCTGTAGAGCCAGGACCCATAAGTCCTGCTCTCCCAGCGGCTCGAGTGGCGCGAGAACGGGCCCAGATCCACTCGCCCGCGAGACAATCGCATTGTTCCAGAGTGAAACGGGCTCACTGGAGAGTCAAAAGCCCACAACCACGCTGGTGCGCTTGCTTTTCAGCCACTCAGGCCAGTGCCTGGATCTGTCAGTGGAGTCCTGGGGTTCGCTCGCCTGGTGCTTTGGCGGGGAGAGGCTGCCCCATCGCCCACGTGTTCCACGTGGAACACGTCAGCGACGGGGCCTGAAGGCGGAGTGACGCGGTTACCGCTTATCAGTAGAGGGTCCCTTGGGGCCCGTCGGTTTCGCGCCATCCGGCTCGCGGCCGCCGCGAGTCTCACCGGACGCACCAGCCTGCAAGCCGAGCAGCAATCGGGTTCCCTGGTCGAGATGAACGCTCTTGCCCGTCGACCTCACTACCGATCCCTGAGCCGCACCCGAGGCTGTGCTCGAGAGACTCAGGTCGCGCAACCCGAAGACACCGGCGCTGCCTGCTGTCAGGAGCCCCGAGGCGTCCACTCCACCCACAGCGCCCGGTCCCGCCTGCAGGACGCCGGCACCGCCCGCAGCCAGCGACCCGGCGGCGCCTCCCGCGGCGCCGAGGCCCGCACCCACAGTGCTTCCGACAGCGCCTGTGGTGCGACCCACGAGGCCGCCGCCACCCGCGCGTCCACCTGCCATGCCACCCCCGGATCCCGTCAGCATTCCGCTGTCGCCGACGCCGCTCGAGGCAGCCCCCTCGGCGGCAGCGACGGCACGAATGCCGACATTGCGGAGCGGAATCTCGTGACCGTCGCGGGTGACCGCCTTGTCGAAGACGATCCCGACCGCCGAGTCAGCCTGGCCCTCCGCGCGAGCGTGGGCTTCAGAGACATGACCGACGAGCGTGCTGCCCTTGGGAATGGATCTCCCATCCTCGGTCCTGGCGGGCTGCGTGGTGCGCGCGTTGACCGGGTCTCCCGGCTTGCTTCTCCTCGAATCCACGGGCTTCGTGAGCACCGCATTCACGGACGAGTCGCCGGCGAGTGCCGCGCTGTTGTCGCCGGCGTGCGCGGCGGCGGAAGAGCTGGCGTTGTCCTGCGCCTTGACTCCGGAACGATCGACACCGACCGCGCCTTCTCCCGACGCCCGAGCGGAGGCACCCGCCTGGCTCTGTGCGGGCGGGCTCTGTGCGGGCGGACTCTGTGCGGATGCCGCTGCAATCGCGAGTGTGGTCGCAACGGCCAGGAACACGGCCGAGATGTATCGCGTTGTCATGGCTCATGACCCTCCTGTAGCTGCCGACGTTCTCTCACTTGGTCGCCGTGCAAGCTGGGCGGCCGGATGCATCGCTCAGAGAATTCTTTCCAAGTAGGCACAGCCCGTCAATCCCAGGAGCCGGCTGGGGTCCGGCCCGGGTGATTGGATACTCCCGCCCGGGCCGCCCGACGTCACGTAACATCGAGTTCCTCAAGGAGGTGCGGAACGGACCCGGGAGCGGGCGCCTGCTGACGCCTTTCTCTGTTCCACGTGGAACGTTGCACGGAGAGAGTGGCCAGGTGCTCCGTCGAGTCAGGTACCCGATCGGGCCCGCGCTGTCTCGGCGCCAGGTCGACTTTCCCGTAGATTGTCTCTCTATAGAGTCGTTAAAGCTCATTATGGCGTGAATAGAATCGTATATGCGTCGAATCCCTCTTTCCATGAGACCGACACCAGGCGAATCCGCGGACGTCCAGCTCGTCCGGGCGGCGCCACCGGTGACTTTGAGCACGACGGTGATGAGCGCCAGTGCGAGAGATGGAGAGGCGCGCGAGAGTGCGACGTTCCGGAGCGGCTCGTTCCGAAGTCGGCGTTTTCACGGCTGCGACGCGATCCCGCGCGAACCCTGGCACTCAGGGAGATCTCCCACGTGCTCGCCTGCATGAAGGCGGAGATTCTGCCGGTGAGCCAGAAGAGCGTCCAGAAGAGCATGTGGCTCGGGGCTGACCGAGCGCCGTCCGTTTGTGTTCCACGTGGAACACGGAAGCCTGCCGCATGCACGGCTGACCGGCGCTTCGCGTCCAGTTCGACGCTGCGTCCCATGGAGGCGGCAACCCAGCCCGTGATTGCCGCAGCCGCCCGGCGGCCCAAAGCCGACACCGTTGGTGTGACCAGGCTCATCGCCGCAACGCCGTGACACGCCAAGCCGCTGTATACATTCTGTCGCTCAGCATCCGCAATCTGCGCTGC
>Ga0209154_1000405_pt1 | contig 29810 bp, 26 predicted proteins | sample GraSoiAngelo_121_FD_185878 | JGI IMG/M metagenome (GOLD analysis project Ga0209154, IMG submission 185878) | Grasslands soil microbial communities from the Angelo Coastal Reserve, California, USA - 14_0919_12_20cm (SPAdes) (version 2) | ecosystem: Environmental > Terrestrial > Soil > Grasslands ... | reverse complement strand
TGGCACGGCTTCGGCGGCTGGAAAGGCAGCCTCTTCGGCGACACGCACGCCTACGGTGAGGAGGGCGTGCGCTTCTACACCAGGCAGAAATCCATCATGCAGCGCTGGCCGGAGAGCACGCCCAAGGGGGCGGAGTTCGCCATGCCGACGGCGAAGTAGCCGGGAGCGCCTTGCCGCGACGGTGCAGCCCGCGCGCGCGAGTCGCTACGACACCCTCTTCCCGAGCCGCTGCCCGGAGGGCTCCGGCGCCGCTGCGAACTGCTGCTCCTCGGTGCTGCCGGTGAGCGCCGTGATCGAGGAGTTGCCCCCCGTCACCGTCTGCGTGACCGCGTCGAAATAGCCGGCGCCCACCTCGCGCTGATGCCGCGTGGCGGTGTAGCCGGAGGACTCGGCCGCGAACTCCGCCTGCTGGAGCTTCACGTAGGCGCTCATGTGCTGAGCCTTGTAGCCGCGCGCCAGCTCGAACATCGAGAAGTTGAGCGCGTGGAAGCCGGCGAGCGTGATGAACTGGAAGCGGTAGCCCATGGCGGCGAGCTCGCGCTGGAACTTCGCGATCACTCCATCATCGAGATGGCGCTTCCAGTTGAACGACGGCGAGCAGTTGTAGGCGAGGAACTTGTCGGGGAACTGCGCGTGGATCGCTTGCGCGAATTCCCGCGCCTCCGCGAGATCGGGCTTGGCGGTCTCGCACCACAGGAGATCCACGTACGGCGCGTAGGCCAGGCCGCGCGCGATCGCCGCCCCGAGCCCTGACCTCACCGTGAAGAAGCCCTCCGCGGTGCGCCCCCGGGAGGCGTCGATGAAGGGCCGATCGCGCTCGTCGACATCCGAGGTGAGGAGGGTCGCTCCTTCGGCGTCGGTGCGCGCGATCAGCACGGTGGGCACGTTGCACACGTCCGCCGCGAGGCGCGCGGCGCTGAGCTTGTTGATCGCCTCCTGGGTGGGCACGAGAACCTTCCCGCCCATGTGCCCGCACTTCTTCGCCGAGGCCAGCTGATCCTCGAAGTGAACCCCCGCAGCGCCCGCATCGATCATCTGCTTCATGAGCTCGAAGGCGTTCAGCACGCCGCCGAAGCCCGCCTCCGCATCGGCCACGATCGGCTTCAGCCAGTCGACGGAGTCGTCGCCTTCGGCGTGGTGGATCTCGTCGGCGCGGCGCAGGGTGTTGTTGATGCGCCGCACGACCGCCGGCACCGAGTCCGCCGGGTAAAGCGACTGGTCCGGGTACATCTCGCCCGCGAGATTCGCGTCTCCCGCCACCTGCCAGCCGGAGAGGTAGATGGCGTCCAGCCCGGCCTTTATCTGCTGCATGGCCTGGTTGCCGGTGAGCGCCCCGAGAGCGCTCACGAGCGGCCGCTCGTTGAGGTAGCGCCACAGCTTCTCCGCGGTGAGCCGCGCGATCGAGTGCTCGACGGGGATCGTGCCGCGCAGGCGCACCACGTCGCCCGCGTCGTAGGCGCGGCGCACGCCCTGCCATCGCGGGCTGTCGCGCCACGCGCGACGCAGGTCTTCCGCCGTGGGCAGCGATCTCGGGGCGCTCGTCACGAGCGTGGCGGTCATCGAAGTCATGTCTCCTCCATCTCGTTCGGGTGCGCCCTTCAGGCGCGCGGGCTCGGCTCCTCAGCTCAGCAGCTCGTACGCCGGGAGCGTCAGGAATTCGTCGAAGCTCTCGCTCTTGGTCATCTGCTCGATGAGCCGCGCCGCGGTCGGGAACACGCCGTGGGTGAGGCGCGCCGCGCCGACCTCATGGTGAATGCGGTCGAGCTCGGCGGCGAGCAGCCGGTCGAAGCGCTCGACCGTCACCGGTTGCCGGTCGCTGGTGCGCGCGCCATGATGCAGGCACTGCCACAGCTGCGCCCGGCAGATCTCCGCGGTGGCCGCATCCTCCATCAGGTGATAGAGCGGCACGCAGCCGTTGCCGCGCAGCCAGGCCTCGAGGTACTGCACGCCCACGCGGATGCAGTTTCGCAGGCCTGCTTCCGTGATCTCGCCCTCGGGCACGCTGAGCAGATCCTGCGCCGTGACGTTGACCTCCGCGCGCAGCACCGGGAGCTGATTCGGCCCGGTCATCACGGCATCGAAGGCCTCGCGAGCGATCCCCGCAAGCCCCGGATGCGCGATCCAGGTGCCGTCGTGCCCGGCGCGCGCCTCGCGCAGCTTGTCGGCCCGCACGCGCGCCATGGCCGCCTCGTTCGCGGCCGGGTCGTCGCGGATCGGGATCTGGGCGGCCATGCCGCCCATCGCGTGCGCCCCGCGCCGGTGACAGGTCTTGATGAGCAGCTCCACGTAGGACTTGAGGAAGTGGCGCTCCATGGTCACGGTGGCGCGGTCGGGCAGCAGGAACTCGCGCCGGTTCCGGAACTTCTTGATGAAGCTGAAGATGTAGTCCCAGCGGCCGCAGTTGAGCCCGGCCGAATGCTCGCGCAGCTCGTAGAGGATCTCGTCCATCTCGAACGCCGCGGGCAGCGTCTCGATGAGCACGGTGGCCTTCACCGTCCCGCGCGCGATCCCGAGCGCCTCCTCGGCCGCGACGAACACGTCGTTCCACAGGCGCGCCTCGAGATGACTCTCGATCTTCGGTAAATAGAAGTACGGGCCCGTACCGCGCGCGGCGAGCGCTTCGTAGTTATTCGCGATGAAGAGCGCGAAGTCGCACAGCGCCCCCGACAGGGTATCGCCGTTGACCGCCAGGTGCTTCTCGGGCAGGTGCCAGCCCCGCGGCCGCACGATGAGGGTCGCGGTGCGCTCGGCGAGGCGGTAGACGCGCCCGGTGGCCTCGTCCTCGTAACTGATGGTGCGGCGCACCGCGTCCTTCAGGTTCGCCTGCCCGCGGATCACGTTCCCCCAGGTCGGCGAGCAGGCATCCTCGAAGTCCGCCATGAACGCCTGCACGGGCGCGTTCAGCGCGTTGATGACCATCTTGCGGTCTACGGGGCCGGTGATCTCGACGCGCCGGTCCTCGAGATCCTTTGGCACCGGCGAGATGCGCCAGTTGCCGGCGCGCACCGCCTCGGTCGCGCGCAGGAAGTCCGGCAACGCCCCGTCGTCAAACTCGGCCTGGCGCTTGGCGCGCGCGGCGAGGAGCTCCAGCCGCCGCGGGTTGAAGCGGCGGTGCAGGCTCGCGAGCAGCTGCAGCGCGAGCGGCGTCAGCACTTCCTCCGAGCGCTCGAGCTTCGGTCCCAGGACCTCGAGCTTCGGTCCGCTCGGCTCGCGCGAGTAGAGGCGCGCCTGGCTCTCGGCGTTCATGGGCTCGAAGGATATACGCGGTTTAGGCGAGAATTTGACGATGGAAACTTCACACTGTTAATTTTACACAGCCAGTCATCCACCGCCGAGGCCAAGCCAAGCCGTGCCGCAGCTGTTACGCAAGGGTCATTTTCTCGGCACGAAGCTGCGCTCGGTGCGCAAGCGCAACGGACTGACGCTGGAGGAGCTCTCCGCGCGCTGCATCCAGCTCAGTCCGCCCCTGGCTCCCTCGGTGTCGTACTTGAGCATGATCGAGAGCGGCAAGCGCATCCCGTCCGCGGAGCTGCTCGCGCTCCTCGCCGCGGTGTTCCAGCGCCCGCCCGCCTGGTTCATGGACGAGAGCGCGGACCTGGAGCTCCCGCCGCCCGGTCCCGGGGGCGCCGCCGCTCCCGTTCCGCTCGAGCCCGCGTTCCTATTCTCCCGGAGCCTGCTCCAGGTGGCGATCCCGGAGCTCCTCGCTCAGACCGGGACCAGCGGGCGGCAGTTCGCGAATCTCCTCATCCGCTCTCACCAGGAGATCTCGCGCAACGATTTCCCGGATCTCGAGCGCGCCGCCGACGAGGTCAGCGAGCGGCGCTTCCCGCTTTCGGCCGAAGACCTGATGCGCCTCTGCCGGCGCCATGGGCTCGAGATCCGCTGGTTCGACCGCAAGCCGGTGCTGGCGCGCGACAAGGATCGGGAGCTGCGCAGCATGGTGCGCTCGTTCTTCGAGGCGCCGCACGTGGTGTATGCGAACCGCGCGCTGCAAGCGGATCCGGCGCGGCTCAAGTTCGACCTCGCCGCGCATATCGCCCACAAGGTGCTGCACGGCGGCGACGGGCTGAAGTCCGCGCACGCCACGGGCGGGGAGATGGGCGGCAGCCCGGAGAGCGGCTCGAGCGGCGCGGGCCTGAACGCCCAGGACGTGCTGCATGCGTGGCGCGACTTCGAGTGCAGCTTCTTCGCCGGCGCGCTGCTCGCCCCGCGCGTGCCCTTCCGCCGCTTTCTCGCTCGCGAGCGCTACCGGGTCGAGGCCGGCGAGAAGCTCGAGCTCACACCGGCGGTCGTCATGCGCCGCATGACCAAGGTGTCGCCCTACCCCTACTGGCACTTCTTCGACGCCTACCCTCCCGGCTACCTGCGCGCGGTGTACCGCGGCAACGGCATTCCGCTGCCGTGGGGGAACCTGGCTCAGGTGAGCGACCCCTGCCCGCACTGGGCGGTGTTCCGCATGATCGACGACGAGCATGGAATGAGCGGCTCGCAGATCTCGGTGCTGCGCGACGGCGAGCGGTCGCTCCTCTATTGCTGTCATTCGAGGCGGGTCCGCGACATGGCGGGCAACCCGCACGTGCTCTCGGTGGGCGTCGACCTGGCGCCGGCGCTCGCCTCGAACGGGGTGCCGAGCGAGGCGCTGATCGATTCGATCTTCCGCGAGTGCCTGCACCGGCGCGGCGAGGCGCGCGTTCCCAAGGCCGCGGCCCAGGGGCTCGAGCGGGTCGCCAACGTGCTCAACATCGCCTGGATCGCGGACGCGTTGGCCGGACCTGCGCGCATCATCTGCCCGCGCAGCAACCGCTGCCCGCGCCCCGAACGGTGCGAGGGAGCCCGGCCCTCGCGCGCGCGGGAGATCGCCGACGTGCGCGAGGAGATTCTCGGGCGCGAGGGTTGACATAGAATGCGCGGGCGGACGGCCTTGCGCACGGGGAAGCATCATGAGCGATACGGAGAGAGGATCCGGCGCCACCGCGGCGCGCAGGGCGAGGCCGTTCGCCGCTTCGACGCTCGCGCTGGCGTTCGCCGTGGCACTCGCCCCTGCGACGGCGGAGCGCGCCGCCACTGGCACGCAGCCGGCCGTGGACGGGGAAGCCGAGCGAGCGAGCATCGAGACGTGGCGGGCCGAGCGCATCCGCCGCCTCACCAGCGACACCGGCTGGCTCACCCTCACCGGACTCTTCTGGCTCAAGGAGGGCGAGAACAGCTTCGGACGCAGCTCATCGAACGCGCTGGTCCTCGACAACCCGTCGCTCGCCGACACCGCGGGTTCCTTCGTGCTGCACGATCATCGGGTCCGTCTCGTCGCCCGCCCGGGCGGCGGCGTGACGCACGACGGCCACGCGGTGGGCTCGCTCGATCTGGTCGCCGACACCCAGGGCGAGCCCACGGTGCTCGCGAGCGGGTCGCTGCGCTTCTTCATCATCGAGCGCGCCGGCAATCTCGGCGTGCGGGTGCGCGATCTCGACAATCCGCACCGTCGCAACTTCCGCGGCTTCAGCTACTTCCCGGTGAGCACCGACTGGGTGTTCGACGCGCGCTTCGAGCCCTACGAGCCGGCGCATCGCCTCAAGATCGTGAACATCCTCGGCATGGAGGAGGACGCCGTCTCGCCGGGCGCGGTGCTGTTCACGAGGGATGGCCGCGAGTGGCGGCTCGACACGGTGCTCGAGTCCCCCGGCGACCAGGAGCTCTTCATCATGTTCGCGGACGAGACCAGCGGACGCGAGACCTACGGAGCCGGGCGCTTCCTTTACATTCCGCTGCCGGAGGGCGGTCGCGCGCCGCTCGATTTCAACAAGGCCTACAACCCGCCGTGCGCGCTCAACGACTTCGCGACCTGCCCGCTGCCGCCGCCGCAGAACCGCCTCAAGCTCCGGGTCGAAGCCGGAGAGAAGAAGTACGCCGGCGGTCCCGGGCACCACTCCTGAGGCGCGCCGCGGAGCCTCGACCGGGCCTTGACGCGGCGCGGCGCGGCGCGCGGCCGCTCGAGCGACTGGACGCGGGCAGCCGGACGGACCAATATCCGCCCGCCAAAGGGGGCCTGACCGACCCGGTCCTAGGAGAATCATCATGCGTGCATCTGTTCTGCCGATCCGGTTACTCGTGGGCGCCATTCTCACGGCGTGGAGCTGCGCGGCGCTGGCCGCGGACGCGCCGGTGAAGCCGGCCGCCGCCAAGCCGGGGCCGACCGACGCGCAGCTCATCGCGAGCGCCGAGTCCGCCGCCCCTCCCAACGTCGGCAAGCACGCCACGATCGTCGCCATGGAGGAAGGCGGCAAGATGCGCACGGTGCGCAAGGGAACCAACAACTTCACCTGCATGCCCGACAATCCCGCGACCCCGGGCCCGGATCCGATGTGCATGGATCCGGCGGCCATGGAGTGGGTGCACGCCTACGTCTCTCACCAGACCCCGCCGCCCGGGAAGGTGGGGTTCATGTACATGCTCGCAGGCGGCACGGACGCGAGTAACACCGACCCGTACGCCGCGAAACCAACGGCCAGCAACCACTGGATCAGCACCGGCCCGCACGTGATGGTCGTCGGAGCCGATGCCTCGTTCTACGACACTTATCCGAAGAACGCCGATCCCGACACCACGGTTGCGTACGTGATGTGGGCCGGCACGCCGTACCAGCACCTCATGGCTCCGGTGGTCAATCCACACCGGGCGGCGGCGAAGAAGGAGGCGGCCGAGAAGAAGTAGCGACTCAGCCTGCCCTGCCGCGGCGCTGGGCGAGAACGAGCCTCAGGTGCTCGCTGACGCGCCGGCGTGTCTCGGGTGTCAGGGTCGCGTCGGCGGGCGCGGGCCGTGCCTCGAACCTCACCACCGCGCCCGCCCCGGCCGCCGCTCCCGCCGCGCTCGCGGGCGGAAAGGAGACGAAGGCGTCGCTCGCAACGGCGGTGCCGGCATCGGTCTGCACGTAGAAGGGCACGAAGGCGGTCGCCGTGGCGCTAAGCGTTTCGTAGTCGCCGAGAAACAGGCCCTGCGCATTCGGCGCGAGGTCGAGATCGAAGGGGCCGGAGAGGTGCGTCTCCCTGAAGGCGACCCCGTCGCTCGAAGTGACGAGCCAGCAGTCGGTGAGGAGAGCGGCGGCGGACGTGTCGTTACGCAGGTCGTAGTAAGTGACGCCGATGACGCCGTCCGCGCGCACGTGGATGGCCGGAGTGAAGGCCTGCACACTGGGGTCGGCGTTGACTTCGACGGGAGTCGACCACGTGATCCCTCCGTCCGAGGATCGAGACATCGCGATGCCGTCGCGCTGTCCGCCCGAGAAGCGCGAGTCCTGCCACACGACGTAGATGACGCCTCCGGGACCCACGCTCATCGCGGGGATGCCCGAGCCGTCACGCACCGCAGCGCCGGTGTGCGGATCGGTGCTGCCGACCGCGGTGAGGCTCGAGATCGTCATCGGAGCGGACCAGGTCGTGCCGTGATCGAGCGAGCGCACCGCGCGCAGCTGTGAGGTGCCCGCTCCGCCCGTGTTATCGATCTCGGTGAAGATGTTGACGAGCACATCCGTGACCGGCAACACCACGATCTGGTTGCCGAGAGTCTGGTTCTGCGGGCCCGGATCGTAGATGCTGCGGGGAGCCTGCCACGTGGAGCCGCCATCGGCGGTGACGGCAAAGTAGCTCGGGCCCCCGGTTGCTCCCGTGAGCCGGTCCCATACCGCATACACATAACTCGCGTTGTTCGGATCCGCGGTGATCGAGCCCTTGTCGTTGAAGGCCGTCGCGCCGTCCTTGATGAGCGTAGTCGGCACGCTCCAGGTCAGGCCGCCGTCCCCGGAACGCGCCACCAGCATGGCGCTGGAAGAGCCGGGCTGAAGGATGCCGCCCGTGAAGGAGAGCGACAGGGCGTAAGCCGCACCCGACGAGAACGTCAGCCACACGTCGCTGGCGCGCGCGTAGTCGCCGCCGTTTCCGGCATTTCCGCCGGTGCAACGCGAGAACGCCGCGTTGGTGAGCGTCCAGGTCATGCCGCCGTCGAAAGATGCGGCGAGATTGAGGCCCTGCGAGCCGCCATCCGACCAGCGGTTCTGCTGCCAGGCGGCGATCAGATTCGACGGGGTGAGGGGATTCAGGGCGAGCGACGGCTCGACAGCCGTGCCGCTGTAGAGCGTTCCGGTCGCCGCCACGCCGTCGCAGCCCGCGGTGAAGGTTGCGGATTGCGACACGCGCACCTGCGTGACGGAGGTGAATGGAGGTGGCGGAGGTGGCGGAGGTGGCGGCGGCGCCGAGCCCCCGCCCCCGCCGCATCCCGAGCCGAGCGCGAGGCCCGCAAGCGTGACAGCGCCGGATGCGCAGCGCCCGCTCACGTGGCGACAACTCACGCGGTGAAGACTCACGCGGCGATGAAAATCGTGGCGGGATGCTCGAGGCATTCCTTGAGCGCCTGGATCATCGCGGCGGCGTCGTAGCCGTCGACGAAGCGATGATCGAAGGACGAGGAGACATTCATGATGCGGCGTATGGCGACGGCGCCCTCCACCACCACCGCTCGCTCGACGGCGCGGTTGACGCCGATGATCGCCACTTCCGGGGCATTGATGATCGGCGTGCTGGCGATCCCCCCGAGCTTCCCGAGACTCGTGATGGTGATGGTCGAGCCGCTGAGCTCCTCGCGCTTCGCCTTGTTGGTGCGCGCCGCCTCGCTCACGCGACGGATCTCCGCCGCCAGCTGCCACAAGCTCAGCGTCTCTGCGCCGTGCACCACCGGCACCTTGAGCCCGTCGGGCGTCTGGGTCGCGATGCCGAGGTGCACGGACCTGTGGCGCACGATCACGCCGCGCTCGGCGTCGTAGTGGGCGTTGCATTGCGGGAAGTCGCGCAGCACGCGCACCAGCGCCAGAGCGAGGAACGGCAGATAGGTCAAGGCCGCGGCTTCGGGCGGCTGTCTGGTATTCAAATGCCGGCGGAGCGATTCGAGCTCGGTGATGTCGAGCTCTTCGACGTAGGCGAAGTGCGGAATGTTGCGCTTGGCTTCGCTCATGCGCTGCGCGATCACGCGGCGCAGTCCGATCACCTTGATCTCTTCGGTGGCGCCGGCGGGGGCGGGGCGCGGCTCGGGGGCTCGTTCCGCCGCGACCGGCCGCGGCGCCGCGCGCAGCGGCGTCGGGGGCGGCGCGCGGCGCGCGACGTAGGCGTCGAGGTCCTTCGCGAGGATACGGCCGTTCGGCCCCGAGCCCGCGATCTGCCGCAGGTCGATGCCGGCCTCGTGCGCGCGGCGTCGGACGGCGGGCGAAGTGGCGACGCGCCCGGCACGCGCCTCGGCGGTGGCGACCGCGACCGGAAGCGCCGCGGAGCCGTTGCCGCCCGCGCCGCCCATCGCGGCGGGCGCGCTCACAGCAGCCGCACCGGGCTCGGTCTCGAGCACGATCAGCTCCGAGCCCACCGGTACCCGGTCGCCCGGCGACCCGGTCGTCGAGATCACCCGGCCGCTGACCGGCGCCGGCACTTCCACCGCCGCCTTCTCGGTCATCACCTCGACGACCACGTCGTCCTCGGCCACGCTGTCGCCCGGCTTCACCCGCCAGTTGACGATCTCGGCCTCGACCGTGCCTTCGCCGAGATCCGGGAGCTTGAAGACGTACCTGCTCACGCCGCCTCCGTTACCTGCTTCAGGGCCGCAGCGATGCGCGCCGGGCCGGGAAAATACTCCCACTCGAAGGCGTGTGGATAAGGAGTGTCCCAGCCCGTGACGCGCTGAATCGGGGCCTCGAGATTCCAGAAGCATTCTTCCTGAACCGTCGCCACGAGCTCGGCCCCGTAGCCGCTGAAGCGCGTCGCCTCGTGCACCACCACGCAGCGGCCGGTCTTGCAGACCGAGGTACAGAGCGTCTCCACGTCGAGCGGGCTCATGGTGCGCACGTCGATGATCTCGGCGTCGACGCCGGCGAGGCGCACCGCGGCCTCGGCCACGTGCACCATCGTGCCGTAGGTGAGCACACTCGCCTGTCGGCCCTCGCGCACGACTTCGGCGCGGCCGATCGGCACGGTGTAGTGACCCTCGGGAACCTCACCGCGCGGGTGCGCGCTCCAGGGCACGGCGGGCTTGTGCGGATCGCCGTCGAACGGCCCGTTGTAGATGCGCTTGGGCTCGAAGAACACCACCGGATCCTCGTCCTCGATCGCGCTGATCAGGAGGCCCTTGGCGTCGTAGGGGTTGGAGGGCATGACGACCTTGATGCCGCACACGTGCGTGAAGACGCTCTCCGGGCTCTGCGAATGGGTCTGTCCGCCGCGGATGCCGCCGCCGCACGGAGTGCGGATGGTCACGGGCGCGGAGAACTCTCCGGCCGAGCGGTAGCGCACGCGCGCGAGCTCGCTCACCACCTGATCGAAGCCCGGATAGATGTAATCGGCGAACTGAATCTCCGCCACGGGCTTCAGGCCGTTGACTCCCATGCCGATGGCCGCCGCGACGATGCCGCCTTCGGCGATCGGAGTGTCGAGCACCCGGTGCTCACCGTACTTTCTCTGCAGCCCCTCGGTGACGCGGAACACGCCGCCGAAGTAGCCGACGTCCTCGCCGAGTATCACCACGCGCGGGTCGCGCTCGAGCATCACGTCCATCGCCGAGTTCAGCGCCTGGACCATGTTCATGCGCGCCATGAGTTAACCCTTCTTCGCCACGGAGGGCGCGCTGTGCGGTTGTTTCGCCGCGGACGCCTGCAGCGCACGCAGCTCCTCGCGCTGGTGCACGAGGCTCGGCGGCATCTGCTTCAACACGTCCTCGAACATCGTGAGCGGATCGAGCGCCGGCCCGCCGGTGAGCGTTCCGTAGGATTCGGCCTCCTTCCAGCAGGCGGTCACGTACGCCTCGAGCTCCTTCTCGAGCCGCGCATGACGCTCCTCGGACCACTCCCCGAGGACGATCAGGTGCTGCTTGAGCCGTGTGATCGGGTCCCCGAGCGGCCACGCCTGGCACTCCTCCTTCGGCCGGTAGCGAGAGGGATCGTCGCTCGTCGAGTGTGCGCCCGCGCGGTAGGTGACGTGCTCGATCAACGTCGGGCCCGCACTCGCCCGCGCGCGCTGCGCGGCCCACTGGGTGACCGCGTACACGGCGAGGAAGTCGTTGCCGTCGACGCGAATCCCCGCGATGCCGTAGCCGGGCCCGCGCTGCGCGAACGTCCGGTGCTCGCCTCCGGCAAAGCCCTGGAAGGTGGAGATCGCATACTGGTTGTTGACGAGGTTCAGAATCACCGGCGCCTGGTACACGGCCGCGAAGGTCATCGCGTGATGGAAGTCGGCCTCGGCGCTCGCGCCCTCGCCGATCCAGCTCGCGGCGAGGCGGTCTTCGCCCTTGATGGCCGCGGCCATGGCCCAGCCCACCGCCTGGGGGAACTGCGTGGCGAGATTGCCGGAAATGGTGAAGATGTTGCCGCTGCCCCAGTGGTACATGATGGGCATCTGCCGGCCCTTGCACATGTCGCGGGTGTTCGAGAGGCACTGGCACATGAGATCGACGAGGTTGCGGCCGCGCACGACGTGCAGGCCCTGCTGCCGGTACGAGGGGAACAGCATGTCGGTCGGCTGCAGCGCCATGCCCTGCGCCACCGCGACCGCCTCCTCCCCGGTCGACTTGATGTAGAAAGAGATGCGCCCCTGGCGCTGGATCTTCTGCATCCGATCGTCGAAGAGGCGCGTCAGCAGCATGTGGCGCAGGCCCACCTGCAGCTCTTCCGCTTCGAGGTGCGGATTCCACGAGCCGACCGAGCGCTGCTCGTCGTCGAGCACCCGCACCATCTCGAGCGACAGGTTCTCGATGTCGCGCGCCGAGGCCGTTATGTCCGGTCGATTCACGGCGCCAGCGGGCGAGATTTCGAGGTAGCTGAAATCAGGCTCCTGGCCCGGCCGTGCGGGAGGGTGGGGAACGTGCAAGCGCGAGCGTGGGGCCATCTTCAAGCCTCTCGGGCTCCCGGCCCCGAGGGTTGCGGGGCCGCGGCGGAGTTCGGCAGGATTGTAGTCGTCTCAACTGGGCAACACTACGCGAGGGCTCCATGAGGCCGCGGCAGACCTTTCGTGGCGTGGTGCTGAAGGGAGCGGCGCGCCCCGGGAAGCCGCCGCGTGCCCCGCAGCACCGCGCGTCGGGCGCGGGGGCGGGCCCGGCGCGCGTGGTGGTCGGCCGTCAGGTTGCCGGCCGCGGTGGCAAGGCGGTCTCGGTGATCAGCGGATTGCCGCTCGATGAGGCGCAGCTCGCCGAGCTCGCGACGCGGCTGAAGAAGCTTTGCGGCGCGGGCGGCAGCATCAAGGAGGGCGTCATCGAGATCCAGGGCGAGCATCGCGAGCGGCTCGTCGCCGAGCTCTGCCGACTGGGCTTCGCCGCGAAGCGCGCCGGCGGCTGAGCTCGCCCGAAGCGGCGGCGGCGGCGGCGAAGCGCCCGCCGAGTGGTGTCCGCGTGCGATTATTGTTATAGAGTGTCGGTAGCTTCGAGCCCGTGCGGGGGTGGTCGTGCTGAACAGTGCCCAGACTGCGCGCCCGACGACGAGGAAGGGGAATGCCCTCCTTTTCGCGCGCAACTTCTTCCGCCATCCGCGCATGCTCGGCTCGATCGTGCCGAGCTCCCGCTTCCTCATCCGCCAGCTCCTGCAGCCGATCAACTGGGCGCGGGCGCGCGTGATCGTCGAGTATGGACCCGGAGTCGGCGGCATTACGGCCGAGCTGCTGCGGCACATGCGTCCGGATGCCACGCTGATCGCGATCGAAATGAACCCGGACTTCGTCAAGTACCTGCGCGGCGCGCTCGCCGACCGGCGGCTGCGCGTCGTTGAGGGGTCCGCGGAATCGGTCGAGGAGATCCTGCAACGCTTCGGCTACTCGTGGGCCAGCTACATCATCTCCGGCATTCCGTTCAGCACCATCCCCGCGGCGCTGCGCGAGCGGATCCTGCGCAAGACCCGCGATGTGCTCGAGCCCGAGGGCGCATTCCTCGTGTACCAGTTCTCGACGCGCGTACTGGAGGACCTGCGGCGCTTCTTCGGTTACGTCGGCCGCAGGTTCGAGCCGCTGAACGTGCTGCCGGCGCACCTCTTCATCTGTCAGTCCGCGACCGCCTGAGCAAGGGCCAGCGGGGGTCCCCGCGAAATCGATCGATTTCGCGGGGTGCGTTTTACGGCGCCGTGGCGCGCAGCGCCCGCAGCAGCTCCTCGCCGAAATAGCCCGCCGGGATCGTGCCCTGCCTCATGAACGCGAGGTGGAAGCGCTGCAGGGAAAAGGCGGCGCCGAGCTCCCGTTGCGCGCGCTCACGCAGCGCGAAGATCTGCTCCCGTCCGAGCCGGTAGGTGATGGCCTGGGTCGGCCAGCGCGTGTAGCGCGTGATGGCCCCGCGCGCCGCCTTGCAGCTCGCCTGCTTGGCGTCGAGCTTGAGCGCCGCACCGCTCTCGCAGGAGCCGGGCAGGAAATCCACCACCTCCGAGTAGAGCGTCACCGCTTCCTCGAACGTCATGCGCCCGGTATGGATGCCGGTATCGACGCGCACCCGCAGATCCCGGTACAGCCTGCCGCGCAGCTGGTACAGCCGCTCCTCCGGCGTGTAGAAGCCCTCGGGCGCCCCGGGCTGCGGTTCGGCGAGCAGCGCCTCCGAGTACAGCGCCCAGCCCTCCGCGGCCATCGAGTCCTCCCACATGGAGGAGGAATCCTCCACCGCGCCGGGCGTCAGCCAGCGCAGCGGCGAGATCTGCGCCCGGTATTGCGTCATGAGCTTGTAGTGCCAGTCGTGCCCGGGGAAGCCCTCGTGGGCGGCGAGATCCGGCATCGCGGCGTAGTTGTGCTCCTCGCGCAGCTCCGTCGCGTCGTCCCCGGTCGGGCTCACGTAGAAGCGCCCGACGCCACTTTTCTTGAACGGCGGCGCCGGATAGTACGCGCCACCCTCGATCGAGGCGCGCAGCGGCGGCGGCGTCACCGTGACTTCGAGGCGGTAGTCGGCCGGCACGTCGAAGAGCCCGGTGCGGCGCGCGTACTCGACCAGCCGCTCACCGGTGCGGCGATAGCCCTCCATCATCTCCGCATCCGTGCGCGGCGCATTCTGGGTGAGCTGCGCGAACACCGCGCGCACGGTCTCGGGCCCGGCGCCGCCGGCCGGCCACTTGTGAGCCGCGGCGATCTGCTGCGCGAGCGTGATCATCTCGTTGCGCGTCTCCTCGACCACGGGCCACGAGGCCTCGAACAACTTCGCGGCCGTGCCCGTCAGATGCAGATTGTTGCGCAGCGCCCAATCGTATTCGCCCTCGCCGAGCGCGAAGCGGTCGGCCCGGTACTCGCTCTTGAGCGCAGCGACACCGCTCGCGCGCGGATTCTCGAAGAAAGTGTCCGCGACGAAATCGCGCAGCCGCCGGTAGGCCTCGGCCGCCTGGTTGCCCGCCGTCAGCAGCTCGTGCAGCAGCGCGTCGCGATGCACGGTACCGATGTTGGCGGCCGCGATCTGCCCGAGGGTGCTGCCGAAGTACTCGGCATCGGCCGCGGTGCTCTCGAGGCCGAAGGCGCTCAGCATGCGCCAGTCGGGCGTGCGGTGCGCGGCCACGCCCGCGGCCAGCTGACGGCGCGCGGTGGCGAGATAGGCCGGCACCGCGCGCGCACGGGCGATCGCCGCGCGCCATTCCCGGTCGGTCCCGCGGGTTGCAGGTCCCGTCGTGCTCATGCCCTGAATCTGCCAGTCGACTCCGCGCACCGGCTCGTCCGTGTAGGAATCGAGCGAGCGCAGCTGGTGGCGCCGCACCTCATGCTGGTGCACGAGGAACGCGATCTGGGCGAGCGCCACCGAGCGATCGACACGCCGCCGCGCCGAGAGAGTCGCCGGGGCGAGCGCGGCGAAGCGGGCGCGGAATTCGCCGAGCCGGGCGTCCTCCTTCTGCAGCGCCTCGGGCGAATAGTCGCGCAGCATCCCGTCGATGTCCGCGAGCTGCGGATCGAAGGTCGCGCCCCCGAGGTAGGTGGCGACCACCGGGAACTCCCGCAGCATGTAAGTCACGTACTCGTGCTCGAGCGCCGCGAAAGCCCCATCGCCGGCATGCCGCACGGGCAGCGGCTGCGCCGCCGGCGGCCGCGCGAGCGCGCTCGTGGCGCCGAGCGCGATCAGCGTGAGAGCGCCAGGCAGCAGCGCCGCCTGCATTCGACTGCGGTACCGATGCACGGTGAAACCCTCTCCTTCCCGAGTGCGGGCGAGTCGACAGGCGGCGAAGCATACGCTGCGCGGGCTGGCCCCGCGAAGCGATGCCGGCGGAATTGACGGGCGTGCACCGGGATAGACTCTCGCCACCGCGACGGTGCGTGCCGTTGACAACGCGGCAGCGGGGCGAGGATCCTTCTTTCATGTCGAGCATGCTCTGGATCGGAACGCGCAAGGGCCTCTTCGCGCTGCGCGCCGACGGCGCGCGGCGCAGCTGGAAGCTCGCAGGTCCCCAGTTTCTCGGGCACATCATTCACCACGTCGTGCAGGATCCCCGCGAGCCGCGCACCCTGTTGATGGCGGCCAAGACCGGGCATCTCGGGCCGACCGTGTTCCGATCCGGCGATCGCGGCAGGAGCTGGCGCGAGGCGGCGCAGCCGCCCGCCTTTCGCAAGGCCCTCGAGGGCGAGGAGGCGCGTGCCGTGCAGCGGGTGTTTTGGCTGACGCCCGGGCACCGCAACGAAACGGGCACCTGGTACGCAGGCAGCTCGCCTGCGGGACTCTTCCGCTCGAGCGACGGCGGCGAGCGCTGGGAGCCGGTCGCCGGGTTCAACGACAACCCGATGCGGCCCAAATGGGCAGCCTTCCCCACTCCGGACGGAGAATTCCTGCACTCGATTCTCGTGGACCCGCGCGATGCCCGGCATCTGTACATCGCGATCTCCATCGGCGGAGTCTTCGAGTCCACCGACGCCGGTGCGAGCTGGACGCCGCTGAATGAGGGCATAGCGGCGGACTTCCTGCCCGACCCCAACGTACCCTTTGGCCACGATCCGCACTGCGTGGTGCAGCACCCGGCGAAACCCGATCGGCTCTATCAGCAGAACCACTGTGGCATCTACCGCCTCGATCGCCCCGAGCGTCGCTGGCAGAGGATCGGCACGGCGATGCCGAAGAAGATCGGCGACATCGGATTTCCGATCGTGGTGCACCCCGGGGATCCCGACGCCGCCTGGGTGCTGCCGATGGACGGCCAGACCGTGTGGCCGCGCACCTCCATCGGCGGCAAGCCCGCCGTCTACGCGACCCGGGACGGTGGCGCGAGCTGGCGGCGTCTCGATCGGGGGCTCCCGCGCTCGCAGGCCTGGTTCACGGTGCTGCGGCAGGCCATGTGCGCGGACGCGCACGAGCGGGCGGGCCTTTATTTCGGCACCACGGCCGGTGAAGTCTGGGCCAGCACCAACGGCGGGGGCAACTGGCGCTGCCTCGCGCGGCACCTGCCGGAGATCTACTCGGTGAGTCACGCGGCCTGAAGCTCATGAGCTGCACCGTACGCATCGCGAGTCCGCTCCGGTCCTACACCGCCGGCGCCGCCACGCTGTCCCTGGGCGGCGAGACGCTCGCCGAGGTGCTGAGCGCGCTCGAGCAGCGCTGTCCCGGGATCCGCTTCCGCATGATCGACGAGCACGATCGCATCCGCCCGCACATGCGGCTGTTCGTCAACAACGACGAGGCCCGCGAGCTGGCCGCGACGGTGCGCGACGGCGACACGGTGCATGTCATCTGTGCGCTCTCCGGAGGTTGACTCGTGAGCCTGTCTTCCAGCGAGCGTGCCCGCTACCAGCGTCATCTGGCGCTCGCCGAGATCGGCGTCCCGGGGCAGGAGAAGCTCAAAGCCGCGCGCGTGCTCGTGGTCGGCGCCGGCGGGCTGGGATCCCCGGCGGCGCTGTATCTCGCGGCGGCCGGCTGCGGCACGCTCGGACTCCTCGACTGCGACCGGGTCGAGCTCTCCAACCTTCAGCGCCAGGTGCTCTTCGACAGCGGGGTCATCGCAAAGCCGAAGGCGGAGGCCGGACGCGAGCGGCTCGCGAGCCTCAATCCCGAGATCCGCGTCGTGGCCCACGCCCTCGAGCTCAAGGCCGCCAACGTGCGCGCGGTGCTCGAAAACTACGACCTCGTGATCGACGGCACCGATCGGCTGAGCACCCGATATCTCATCAACGACGCCTGCGTCCTTCTCGGCCTGCCGCTCGTCTCCGCCGCCATCCACCGCTTCGAAGGCCAGGTGATGACCTACGTGCCCGGACGCGGACCGTGTTACCGGTGCCTATTCCCGCAGGCAGCCGACGGCATGGTCGCCAACTGCGCGGAGGCGGGCGTGCTCGGTGTGCTGCCGGGCGTGCTCGGCACGCTGCAGGCGACCGAGGCGATCAAGCTGATCACCGGCACGGGCGAGCCGCTCGTGGGCAGGCTCCTCACCTACGACGCGCTCGAGATGCGCTTCGATGAGTTCCGGGTTGCGCGTCGGCGCGACTGCGCGGTGTGCGGCGACAACCCCACGATCACGGAGCCACGGGATCCTGCGCCGCCCCCACGTGCGGCCGCCGCGCCCGGCGTGCGTCGGCTCTCCGCCGCCGAGCTCGCGGCGCTGCTGCGCGAGGGCTCCGGCGCGACGACCCTCGTCGACGTCCGCGAGGATTACGAATTCGACGCCGGGCACCTCGAGGGCTCGGTCCACATCCCGCTCGGCGAGCTGCCGGAGCGGATCGGCGAGATCGCCCCCGGCAGCGCGCCGGTGTTCATCTGCCGAAGTGGCGGTCGGAGCCTCGCAGCCTGCGAGTTCGCGCTCCGAGCCGGGATCGCCTCACCCGCGAACCTCGATGGAGGCCTCCAGGCGTGGGCGAGTGAAGTCGACCCGGAGCTGACGGTGGCGTGATGCGAGCTTACGCTCGAGTCCCCGCGGGCGCTTTTCTCTTCAATTTCGTCCGATTGTAATCAACGGCGGCCCGGACGAGATTTTTCAGAGCACGCTCGTTAATCCTATCGCCCTCGAAAAAATCGATCGCACGCCACGCGTTGCCTCCGAGGCCCGCGTTGAAGAGCTTGTCGGGATCTGCGAGGCGCGCCCCGTGGGAAAAGGTGAGCTTCACCTTATCTTTGTGGGCGTTCGCGACCGCGATCATTCCGTCGTGAGACCACACCGGGCTTCCCATCCATTTCCATTCCTCGATGATCTCGCGGTCGGCTTCAAGGATGCCCTTACGGATGCTGGCGAGCGTTTTGCCACGCCAGTCTGTGAGTCCTGCGATCAGCCCGTCGATACGCTCCGATGCATTCATGGGATCTCCTTCAAGGCTTCGGGGCGTTGGCCGTCCAGCCGGGGGGCTCGACGCCGAACTGCTTTGCGTACTCGGCGTTCAATCGCTGCCAGCCGCCGAACTTCATCGCCTCGCCACCAACGATGCGGCCGATGGGAGTTCCGCTGAGAAGTTGATCGAGAACATCGAAACAAATGTGCCACCCGGCAGCGCCCATCGAGATGAAGCGGCGGTCGATGTTGTGCCGCAGCGTCAGGCGCGTGCCGCCGCCAAAGGCTTCCAGTTCCCACCGGACATCGTTGTACTCGAGCACCCTGAGAGCGTCGGCTCGCGTCACTCTTGCTTCCTGCGGCGTGGGCATTCCCACCCAGGTGAGCTTCACCGTTCCAACAGCACCCAGATTCCCATCGGCCTCAAAGGGCGCCCACTCGCGCAGATGCGCCGGGTCGGTGAGCGCCTGCCAGACTTTTTCCGGCGAGTGGCGCAGTTCTCTGACGAGAATGAGCGTCCACTTCTCTCCGTCCTTTCGTACCTGCGCCCCGCCCGCCGGACCCGGTGTGTAGTGCTCGCGATCGGTCATCTGCTTCTCCTTGCCTTCCCTTTCGTTGGCCTTGATTGATGCATGCGGTCGAGGTGGCGTTCGAGAGCATCGACGTGAGCGGACCAGAACCGCCGGAACGGAGCCAGCCAGGCGTCGACCTCCTGAAATGGCTCGGGTCTCAGCCGGTAGAGACGGCGCTGGGCGTCCACCGTGGATTCCACGAAACCGGCCTCTCGCAACACCCGCAGGTGTTTGGAAACGGAGGGCTGCGGCAGTCGCAGTTGCTCTTCGATATCACCGACGGATCGCTCCGAGGACGCGAGCAGGCTCAGGATGGCGCGGCGGCTCGGCTCGGCAATGATGGCGAATATTGATTCCACGCCAGGTATATACCTGTGTACGTATATAGCAGTCAAGGCACATGACGGCACTCGTCCACGGTCCCAACCAGTCTGTAGTACGATGGCAGTTGTTGACATTTAATGCCATTCAGCCTGATCATGGCCGAGTGGAAAGTATGAACATTTCCCTCCCCGAACCCCTCAAGGAGTTCGTGGATCGGCAAATCGCCTCTGGTCGGTATAGCAGTGCTAGCGAGTACATTAGGGAGCTCATCCGCGGTGACGAGAAGCGCAAAGCCGAAGAGAGACTTGAGGCACTACTGCTCGAAGGTCTCCAGGGTGAAGAGACTGAGTTAACTCGGGACGACTGGACGGCAATTCGACAAGAGGCCCGTGCGCGCATCGCCGCGAACAAGAAACGTGGCCGATAATGCCGCGGGTATACCGGCGGGCAGCGGCCAGGCGGGATCTCATCGAGCACTACGTCTATCTCGCGGAGCATGCCGACGAGCCAACGGCCGATCGGTTCCTTGAAAGGGTCAAAGAAACCTTCGAATTGCTGTCGACCCAGCGGGAGATCGGTGCTCCACTGACGCTTCGTCATCCGCAACTGGCCGGATTGCGAAAGTGGAGGGTTGAGGACTTCGAGAAGTTCCTGATCTTCTATTTGCCGCGGCACGATGGCGTGTCAATCGTGCGCGTGTTGTATGCCGCGCAGGATTGGTGGGCGCGACTCGGAATCGCCTAGAACCCGCAACAACGGTCTGAAAATCCGCGTGCATACACCGACGATTGAACACGCGGGCATGGCGGCAACGGCCGAGGCGTGTGGTCTCGAGTTTCGCGGTTTATTCAGCGAAACTCGGGGCCGAAACGTCCTTCCAACGTAGCAACTCCCGCGTCTGTGATGCCGCAACGCTCGGCGACTCGCCGCCACGGCCGCCAGGGCTGCGAGGCTGAGCAGATCGAGCGCCCCGCCGCCGCCACCGGAGGAGCCACCGCCACTCGACCCGCCGGAGGAGCCGCCACCGTTACCGGAGTCAGGCAATGCAGCGAAGCTCGCGCCAACAGACGTACTGGCGGTCACGGTGAGCGTGCAGGACGGTTGAGATCCGCTGCATGCACCGGACCACCCCGAGAAGGTGCTGCCGGTAGACGAGTTCGCGTTCAGTGTGAGAAGAGCTCCACCCGCAACGGAGTCGACGCAGGCAGGCGGGCAGTTGAGCAGGCCGTCGCTCGAGGCAATGACCCCTTGCCCCGTGCCCGTCACGGCCACCGTCACGTGCAGCTTGGGCGCGAAATTCACGCTCACCGTCTTCGAGCCAGTCATGAGCAGGTCACAAACATTGAGCGTCCCGCTGCAATCACCGCCCCAGCTCGCGAAGTAGGTGCCGCTGGCGTCGACGGCCGTCAGAAAGGCGGACAAGTCCGGGGCCATCGGTTGGGTACAGGAGGAGCTGCAAGTCACGCTCTGTGCGCCGCCGCCGGAGATGATCACCGATCCGGTTCCGTTGACCGCCAGCGTAATGGTCGGCTTGAGCGCGAGCGTGACAACATCGGAGACATCAGCGCTCATCGTGACGGCGCACGTGGCTATGTAGTTTGGGCAACCCGGCAAGCCCCAGTTCGCCACGTACGTGTCCGGAGCTGGCGTAGACGTCAAAGTCACGACCGATGCTGGCGGAAAACTGGCCACACACGTTGCCCCGCAGTCGATGCCTGCAGGACTTGAGACCACGCGCGCTTTACCCGAGCCAGTGAATGCCAGTGACAAGGTGCGGTGATCGACGAACTGTGCGGTGACCGACTTCGCCGCATTGATGGCAAGCGTGCAAGTATTTGCCAGGCCGCTGCAGGCCCCGCCCCATCCGTTGAATACGTTGCCGCTGTTTGCGTTTGCTGTGAGCGTGATCTGGGTGCGCGCCGGAAAGCTCGCACTGCAGCTGACGGACGGACAATTGATCCCAGCAGGAGTCGAGGTGACGCTGCCCCCGCCCGTGAGCGCGACCGTCACCGGGCTCGCGAAATCGGCAGCGACTGCCGTGTAGTGAGTGACTGCGACGGTACACGGGTTGGCCTGCGCGGCGCAGGGCCCGAGCCAGCGACTGAAGGCCGCGCCCGACCCCGCCGCCGCCGTCAGCGTCACCGTCGTGCCCTTGGGATACTTATGGATGCAGCTGGCGCCGCAATTGATGCCGCCGTCGCTCGAAGCGATCGCGCCCGCGCCGTGCGCCTGCGCGGTCAGGAACGCGTCGTTCGGCAGATTCTTGCCGGTCTCGTAGTAGCCGCGGTGGTCCGCCCCGCCCATGTATTGGCCCCACTCAATCGGACCATAGGGGCCGGTGCCGTGCAGGTCGTACGCAAATACGGCATCGCGTACCCCGGCATCCGGCGTCTGGTTCACGATCAGAATGTTGTGGCCGGTGCCATCCAGATCTGCGATCGCGGGCGTCGTGGCGGACACGGTGGAGCGGAGCACCTTCGGGAAACCGGGGAGAGCGTTGCCGGTGCGATCCAGGGCGTGAAGGTGGCCGTTGGGAGTCGGGTTGCTCGGACTGAGCAAGGTCCCTGAAACGAGCACGACATCTGGGTATCCGTCGCCGTCCACGTCCCCAACGGCGACGGGTCCCCCATAATTACCGGCACCGATCGATGCAGGCCAGCCTGGCAGCAGCGTGCCGTCACCTTTCCAGGCGTACACGTGAGTTCCGGCGGAAGCGATGATCTCGGGAATGCCGTCACCGTCGAGATCAGCGAGAGCCACTATCTCGCTGGTCAGCGGGTCCGGCGTCGTCCAGGCTCGAATCGGCACCCCCTCGTTCGTCAGGATGTTGACCGTCAAATACGGAATGCCAGCCGAATAATTGACCGTTGGCAGGATGATCTCCGGCCTGCCGTCGCCGTTGACATCGCCGATCACCGGATTGATGAACACCGAGGCTGTTCCGGGCGAGGACACGGGGAACCCCGCCAGAGTCCCCTGCGCATTGGAGGCCCAGACGGACTGCCCATTGGCCACCACCACGTCCGGCTCCCCGTCGGCATCGAGATCGGCGACGGCGACTGAGCTCGTGATATTGGTGCTCGCGGCTTCCGCCGGCGGGATGCTGACACTCGGGTTGAACACCGAGCCGTCCGCGCGGCGCGCGGGGAAGCCGATGATCTCGTCGATTCCGTCGCCGTTCAGATCGACGGTCGGCGGCGGAAACCAGAGCAGCGTCGAGCTCTGCGGCCAGCCGGCGATCGGGGAACCGTCGCCGTTGTAGAGGTGCAGGCCGTTCAACCATACACCGGCGACCACGCCCAGACCGGTTGAGGTGGGATTGAAATGGCCGAGAGAGACCTCGCTCGTCGTAGTCACGCTGTAGTTGGGCCAACCGGGTACCGCCGTGCCGTCACCCTTCCACGCGTACAGCGGTCCCGCGTCGTATCCCGCCGCCAGAATCTCGGGTCGGCCGTCCCCATCAATATCCCCGACGACCAGCGAGGCAACCGGCGGTTGAACGATGCCGTTGAGATCCGGCACCGCATCCATTTGGGTCGGAAAACCCGACCTGAGCATCGCATCGACCTCGATGTTCACCACATCACCCGCGCGGCCGGGGAAGGTCAGGGTGTAGGTGCCGGGTGCGGTCGGCTTCCACGCACCCGAATAAATGCCGTCGCCAGCCACCTCGTCGGTGCCGGTGCCATCATCGACGAGGGTCACTGTCTCGCCGGTTGGGGCAACCATGACCACGACGTTGCCGTTAGGATTCGCGCAGTTGATGTTGATCGCCTCGAGTCGCAGCGAAGCGCCGACCGCCAGCGTGATGGTCTCGAAGAGCGCCGGGCGCATTCGCGCCTCGACGATGGAGTTGCTGCACGTCAGCGAGTTGTCGGCGCGCAGCCGCCCGCCGGTGAGGGTCGGGATCCGCCCCTGCGTCGGGGGCACGGTGCCCGCCAGCACCAGGTTCTTGAGCGCCCGCCAGTCGCGTGTCGGATCCTGCGCCTTAAGCAGCGCGACCACGCCGGTGACATGGGGCGTGGCCATCGAGGTGCCGTCGAAGGTCTCGTAGCCGCCCTTCGGCACCGTGCTCAGGATCCCGAGGCCCGGCGCCGCCAGGTGTACGGTGCCAGTCCCCCAATTGCTGAAGATCAACACCGAATCGACCGCGGCGGCAACGCAGATGACATTGGACAGGTCGTAGGAGCACGGATAGGTCGGCAACTGATCGTTGTCGAAGGAGTCATTCCCGGCCGCCGCGACGACCAGGATCCCCCGCGTTCGCTGTGCGACGATCGCATCGGCAAGCGCCTGCGAGTAGGCGCCGCCACCCCAGGAATTGTTCGAGGCGATGATATTGACGCCGTGATCCTTCTTCAGCGCGATGTAGTCGAAGCAGGTGATGGCATCCGCCGTCGTGCCGGTGCCAGTCGAGTCCAGGAACTTGCACGGCAGCAGTGTTACGTGCCAGTTCACGCCCGTGACGCCGACGGCATTGTTGCCCACCGCTCCGATGGTGCCCGCGACATGGGTGCCATGGAAATAGTCGTCCATCGGATCACCCGTGTGGGTGATCGCGTTGATTCCATGGCAGTCGTTCACATAGCCGTCGCCATCGTTGTCCAGTCCATTGTTGTTGCACTCCACCTGATTCACCCAGATGTTGACCGCCAGATCCGGGTGCGTGTAGTCCGTGCCGGTGTCTATCACGGCGATGACGACGCTCGGGTCACCGGTGGTGATGTCCCACGCGGCGAGTGCCCCGATGTCCGGATAGACCGTCGATGTGCCGCCCAACTGGCCGGTGTTGTGCAGGGCCCAAAGCCTGGAGAACAGCGGATCGTCGGGCGTGGCGCTCGCGTGCACGATGAAGTTCGGTTCGACATACTCAACATCCGGCCGACTCGCGAGTTGTGCCGCCACCACGTCCGAGCTCACGCCTGCCGCCGCGACCACGTGATGAAGGCCGGGTACCGAGACGAAGGTCCGCTTTACGTGAAATCCCGAGGCGGCGAGCACGCTCGCTGCGTACGCCCTGCCGGTGGGCGCTCGGAACTTGACGAGATATTCGCCGCGCACGATGCGCGGCGTAGGAGCCTTGAGGCTCCGGTTAGCGGTCAGTGTGTCGGTCGGTTGGGTTCCCTGACTCGCCGCCGCCGCAGTCCCGGCGCTGTTGAGCGGAGCGTTGTTGTCGGCGGAACAAGCCGCCAGCGAGGCGATGACAATCGCACTGCCCCAGCTTCTTGCCGGCCAGCCAGCCATGGCGTGATTCTCTCCCTGCTCCGCTCATGTTGCCGTGGGCTAAAGTCTGTAAGCAACTAAGGGTGACACTGACGATAAAGGGGCCAGCTACTGTTGCGCTCAAGGTCATGCGAGCCCATGTGCCGGAACTCGCGGCATAGCATTCGGCGGAGCCGGTGACAGTCTTACCCCGGGCAGCGCGACTTCGCGAACGACATCCGCTCACCGGGCGCGAGCTCGATGCGGCGCTTGAGCAGCTCGAGCGCCGCGCGCGGCTCGTCGACGAGCTCGAAGAGCTTCAGATCCTCTCGAGCGATGGTGCCGTGGTGGACCAGGGCGTCGAAGTTGACCACTTCCTTCCAGAACGGTGAGCCGTAGAGAAGCACCGGAATCGAGCGGTCGAGCTTGTGGGTCTGCGCCAGCGTGAGGATCTCGAACAGCTCGTCGAACGTGCCGAAGCCGCCGGGGAATGCCACCAGGGCGCGCGCCAGGTGCGCAAACCAGAGCTTGCGCATGAAGAAGTAGTGGAACTCGAAGCAGAGCTCCGGGGTGATGTAGCGGTTGGGTCGCTGCTCCTGCGGCAGGCCGATGTTGAGCCCGATGCTGCGGCCGCCTGCGAGAGAGGCTCCCCGATTGGCGGCCTCCATGATACCCGGGCCGCCCCCCGAGCACACGATCAGCCGCCCGTTGAGCTCCGAGCGGCTCCATTCGGTGACGAGCCGCGCAAGCTCCGTGGCCTCCTCCACGTAGCGGCCGAGCACGCCCCCGACGCGGGCGCGCGCAGACCCGAAGAACACCACCGTCGCTGCGACATTCGCAGCCCTGAAAGCCTCGAGAGGCGCCAGGTATTCGGAGACGATCCGGATCGGGCGCGCCTCGTCCGAGTCGAGAAATCGAGGATCGTGGTAAGCGAGTGGAGGTGTTGGCATCATGCGCTCGTTGCCCTGCAGCCGAAGATGCCAGAGTCTACTCCACCGACGCGCCGGCCCTGCGGGAGCCGTGCGCTATGCAGCGTGCGCGGCAGCGCGAATTTCGCCTCGCTCGCGATGCTCGCGCTCGCCCTGTGCGCCGCGGCGCGCGGCGCAGCGGGGGACGCCGCCGCGCCCCTCACACCGCCCGGCTCAGCGCCTGCGACCCCGGAGGCTCTGCCACCGATCGACACCGGCACCTCGCTCCTCGTCGTCGCGCCACATCCCGACGATGAGACGCTCTGCTGCGCCGGCGTCATCCAGCGCGTGCTGCGCTCGGGCGGGCGGGCGAGCGTGGTATGGATCACGAGCGGGGACGCCTCGGTGCTCGATCTGCTCATCGAGGGAGGGCCGTTCGGAGGAGCCGGACGGCTGCGCGAGCTGGCCGAGAAACGCATGCTCGAGGCGCTCCGCGCGACCTCGCGGCTCGGCGTGCCGGCCGAGGGGCAGCTGTTCCTCGGCTACCCCGACCGCGGGGTGTCGCGCCTCCTCACGGATCACCGCGCGACGCCCTACACCTCGCGCTTCACGGACGCCGCCGCGGTGCCCTACTCCGCGGCGCTCTTCCCCGCGCATCCTTACACCGGCGAGAGTCTCGAGCGCGACTTCGGCGCGGTGCTCGAGCGCGTGCGCCCGACGCTGATCCTCGCGCCGAGTCCGCGCGATACTCACCCCGATCATCGCGCCGCGGGTCAGCTCACGATCGCCGTGACCGCCCGTCACGGCCTGCTCGGGAGCATCCGCTACTGGATCGTGCACGGGGGGGAAGGCTGGCCGAGCCCGCGGCGGCTAATGCCGGGCGTGCCGCTCACGGCCGCGCCGCGCAGCCGCGGGCTCACGCTCGCCGTTTTCCCGCTCGAGCCCGCCGAGGAGGATCGGAAGCTCGAGGCGCTCCGCGCCTACGACACGCAGTTGCGCACGATCGCGCCGTTCATGCTCGCCTTCGTCCGCAGCACCGAGCTGTTTGCACGGCTCCCGGGCCGGGACCTGCCTTAGGCTGTCAGCGCCAGCGATCGAGCTCGCGGTCGAGCACTCCGGCGATCGTCTCGCGCAGGCGGTCGACCCAGGCGCGCTGGCGCCAGTAGCGGCGGCTGAGCGCGCGCGAGGCGGCGAAGTCTCCCGCGAACACCGCCGCCGCCGTATTGGCAAAGTCCGCGTCGGCGATCTCCTGATTGGCCTCGAGGTTCCAGCGGAAGCTCCAGCGATCGAGGTTGCTCGAGCCGATCGAGACCCAGTCATCGCACAGGATCATCTTCGCGTGCAGCATGCGCGGCTGGTACTCGAATATCTTCACGCCGTTGCGCAGCAACTTGCCGTAGAAGCGCCGCGCGGCCTGGCGCACCCACGGATGATCGGTGCGGGCGCCCGGCAGCAGCAGTCGCACGTCCACACCGCGGCGCGCGGCGCGGCGCAGCGCCTTGCGGAAGCGGCGCGAAGGCACGAAGTAGGCGCTCATGATCCAGGCACGCGCCGTGGCGGAGTCGATGCGCCGGAGCACGCCGTTGGCGAGCACCGAGCGCTGCCGCGCCTCACTCAGCGAGAGCCGGCCGGCCGCGCCGTCGGCGTGCGCCTCGCACGCGGGCGGCTCGACGAGCGCGAGCTCCGGCCCGCAGCGGCGCCAGGTGCGCGCGAACGCGCGCTGCCAGTCGGCAATCACCGGACCCTGGATCTCGACCATGAGCTCGCGCCAGGGTCCCCGCCGGGCTCCGGGCGCGAAATCGTCGGTGAGTCCGGCGCCGCCGACGAATGCCACCCGGCCGTCGGCGAGCAGGAGCTTGCGATGATCGCGCAGCAGGTTCGACAGCCGGTTCCCGAGGCGCAGCGGATTGAAGAAGCGAAGCTCTAGCCCCGCATCGAGCAGCCGCCGGCGATCGGCCCGCGTGAGCCCGAGGGCGCCGAACCCGTCGAACATCACGCACACCCGCGCGCCGCGGCCCGCGGCCCGCCCGAGGGCGTCGATGAAGCGCGTGGCGACCGCGCCCGAGCGCACCAGATACATCTCGAGCAGCACGTAGCGGCGCGCCTCCTCGATCGCCGCGAGCATGCGCGCGAAGAACTCGCCGCCGTCGTCCAGCAGGCGAAACTCGTTTCCGAGTCGCCACGGCCAGCCCGTGGTTGTAAATTGCTCGAGATCCGGCTGCGCCGTCATGTTGCGAACAATGACCGACCCGCGGATCAGATGCCAGATCCGGCTGCTGCTCGTGGCGCTGCTTGCGCCGCTCGCCGCCGCCGCCGACGTGATCGACTATGTCAACAGCGTGCGCCGGCACGGCTGTGGCGGGCATGCCGGCGGCTTGGTGCCGCTCCGGGAGAGCACCCGGCTCGATGAGGTGGCGCGGCAGCTGGCGCAGGGAGCTGAGCTGCGCGCCGCGCAGCAGCTCGCGGGCTACCACGCCGCGAGCGCGTTCTCGGTGCAGATCTCCGGCGTGCCCCCGAGCGGGGACGTGGGGCGCGTCATCGCGCGGCAGTACTGCGAGCAGAGCACCAATCCCGCCTTCCGCGAGATCGGCACCTTCCAGCGCGGCGCCGATGTGTGGCTGGCGCTTGCGGAGCCCTTTGCGCCGCCGGCCGTGCGCGATCGGGCCGCGATCAGCCGCCGGGTGCTCGAGCTGACCAACGAGGCCCGCGCGCGCGCGCGTCAGTGCGGATCGGCGTACTTCGAGGCGGCGCCGCCTCTGGCGCCGAATGCCATCCTCGAGCGGGCCGCCGCGCAGTATGCCCGCGACATGGCCACCTACGGCTACATGGATCACACCGGGCGCGACGGCAGCTCGCCCGAGGAGCGCATCACGCGCAGCGGTTACCGCTGGCGGGAAACCGGAGAGAACCTCGCGAGCGGCATCATGACGCCCGAGGACGCGGTGGCCGGGTGGCTCCGCAGCCCCGAGCACTGCGCCAACCTCATGGATCCGGCCTTCCGTCACATGGGCGTGGCGTATGCCGTGAACCCGCGCCTCGAGGCGGGCGTTTACTGGGCGCAGGAGTTCGGCGCGCCGCGCTGACGGGCAAGCGGTGCTACGGGGCGAGGCGGCCGTCGCCCGCGCTCACCTCAAGGCGGCGTCGCTGTCGTGCGCGAGCGTGACCACGGTCCCGGCCACCAGGTACAGCACCGCGAACCAGGCGAGGCTGTGGGTGAGGAAGGTCACGATGGTGCGGTACACCACCGGCACCTGAGCGAACGCCCGCGTCGCCTGCACACCGCCGATGAGGATCGCGGCGCCGGCCACCAGCACCAGTGCCGGCCCCACCGGCGAGCGCGGCGCGCCGCGCCCCGCGGCCACGGCGCGCGGCGCGGGCAGCCGCCCGTACCAGAGCGCGAGCGCCGCGAGCCCGATCGCCGAGGTCACGTACTGCAGGACGTGGCAGACCGTGCCGTGGTACCCGGCGAAGCTCACCGGCGCACTGAGCACCGCAACGCGGCGGACGATCCAGCCGTCGTTGTGGGTGAAGGAGTCCCAGAGCAGATGGGTCCACACGCCGATCACGATCGACAGCGACGCGAGCGCCCACTCGAGCGGCCGCCCTCTGAAGGGCGCGAGCGCCCGCAAACACAGGAAGCGGGCGCGCGGTGACAGCAGCGCCGTGAGCGGCCGGCGCAGCAGGTACACGGCATCGAGCGCCGCGTATCCGAGCGCGAGGCAGGTCGTGAGCGAGCCGGTGACGCTGTGCGTCTCGGGCCGCAGAATGTTCAAGCGCCCCGGCATGTAGTACGGCAAGTCCGGAATCATCGCCCCGATCACCAGCGGCGCGGTGCGCAGGTACTTGAGGCCGCGCAGCGGCAAAATGGCGGCGGGGTGCGCGAGCGTGAACGGCATGCCCGTCCTCAGGCCGCGGGCGATGCCGGCGTGACCCGCACCCGCAAATCGCGGCCGATCCAGCTCGAGCGCGCGCGGTAGGTCAGATCGATGCAACGCCCGGCGCGCAGCCGCGAGGTGTCGATCTCCACCACGTGCGGACCGAGCGAGTTGGCCGTGGTGTCCTCCTCGCGCACCTCCTGCCAGCCATCGAGCCCGAAGCGCACCGCGCCCGCCTCGCGCAGGCACACGATGAGCGTCGAGCCCTCGGGCAGCTGCGGCGCCGGGGCCTGCTCGGACCAGATGACGCGCGTCGGCCTCGGCCGCTCGCCGCGGTAACGCTCCCAGACCGAGTCGGGACGATCGAAGGGACGCTCGAGGAGGCGCGAGGCGACGAGCTTCAGGTACTCCGCGTGCGCCCACACGAGCGGCATCGCCGAGCCCGTCGGCCGCCCGGGAAGTAAGCCGCGCGCAGGGATCGGCGAGGCATCCCACACCTGCTCGGGCAGCATGCCGCCCGGGGAGGTCATGCGGGTCATCGCCAGCAGGTAAGGCAGCACATCCCGCCCGCAGCAGAGCTCATAGTGACCGCGCTCGCCGGTAAGCAACGGCCAGGCGCGCCCCCGGCCCGTGCCGTCGTAGGCGCTGCCGTCGTCGTGCTCGCCGTAGCCATCCTCGTTATAGCGATGCCAGCACGGACCCGCGGGCGTGTCGAGCTTGAGCAGCGCAT
>Ga0209154_1000400_pt1 | contig 30026 bp, 24 predicted proteins | sample GraSoiAngelo_121_FD_185878 | JGI IMG/M metagenome (GOLD analysis project Ga0209154, IMG submission 185878) | Grasslands soil microbial communities from the Angelo Coastal Reserve, California, USA - 14_0919_12_20cm (SPAdes) (version 2) | ecosystem: Environmental > Terrestrial > Soil > Grasslands ... | reverse complement strand
CTTCTCCGTAGAACTGGTGGAAATTAGGCCTACCCCGAGGCACACATAACGAGTGCCGCGAACGCCTGCTCGAACTCGGCAAGGGATGACTGCCGTCGGATTCGACCGTAGTAGAGTTCGGTCGTCCGAGTCGTCCGATGCCCTAGCGCCAGACTCACCGCCTCGATGGAGACGGTTGCGGTCAGTCGCCACCTGGGCGAACGTCTGGCCTCAAGGTCTTCAGGCGGTTTGGTTTCCCGTTGGAGATGGTTTCGCGGCGGGAGAACCTGCCCGTCCCGAGCTGACTAACTCTTCGCGTCCAGTTTGAACGCCCGTCTCACGCCCCTCTCGAACGTAGAGGCAGGTAAGATCCGGCGAAGGCGGATGTAACGGCGGGCGTCCGTGCCCACTCGGTACCGCAACGCGGGGGACCTGCTTTCGATAATCCGCAGGACGCACTCGGCCACGGCCGCGGGTCCCGGACCTTGGCTCTCCAACCGTTCGATCGAACTCAGGCCGCGACGACGCCAATAGTCGTAGTCGTTGATCGGTTCCGCTCCATATTGCCGATTGCGGCCGATATTCGTTTTGAAGAAACCCGGTTCGACGAGTGAGACGCCGATGTGAAAGGGCTTCAGCTCATGCCGCAGCGACTCCGTGTATCCTTCGAGAGCGAACTTGCTCGCGTTATAGAATCCGAGGAACGGCGCCGCGATCAATCCGGCGACCGAGCTCATGTTGATGATCCGCCCGCTGCCCTGCTTCCGCATCGTCGGAAGGACGGCCTTCACCATCCGAACCGCGCCGAAGAAGTTCGTCTCGAACTGCGCCTTCGCTTGCTCTAGTGTCACCTCTTCGATAGCCCCTCCCTGAACATAACCCGCGTTGTTCACGAGAATGTCCAAGCGGCCCGTCCGGTCTAGGATTGTGTCCACGCAAGCACGTACGGACTCGTCCATGCGTACATCCAACGGACCCATTGAGACACCGGGCATGGATCCGTTTGTCGACGGATGTCGGGAAGTTCCGAACACCTCCAAGTCCCTCGTGGCGAGAAGTCCTGCGATGGCCTTACCAAAACCGGACGATGCGCCCGTGACGAGAACGACCTTTCTGTGAGACATCAGATGAGTCCTCCTCGAGGGTTTGCAACAACTTGCATGATTTAACCATTTCGCGGACCGGAGGCGCCTGGCCTCGCGCTCCCCTTCATGGGCGGCGAAAGCCTCGGACAAGACGACGTGGCGGACCCGAGCCCGACCGAGTTCTTGCGATTAGTAATGGGTACCCTTAATACCCGGTGAGAATTTTGCTTCAACGACAATGAATCACAATTTGGAGAGGTTTCCATGAGCCCAACGAAGAACACGCAAAAGTCCGCCAAGAGCACCACCGCAAGCAAGGAGAAGTTCAAGGGATTCACGGACGAGGAACGAGCCGCGATGAAGGAGCACGTCCAGGAACTGAAGAGGTCCGCGGACCGCGGCTCGCGCGCCGACAAGGCGGACGGGGAAAGCGCCGTGCTCGCGAAGATCGCCGAGATGCGGGAACCGGATCGCGCCATGGCCAAGCGGCTCCATGCGATCATCAAAGCCAGCGCGCCAGCCCTCTCGCCGAGGACCTGGTACGGGATGCCCGCGTATGCCAAGGACGGCGAAGTCGTCTGCTTCTTCCAACCCGCGCAGAAGTTCAAGACGCGGTACGCGACGCTCGGCTTCAGCGACGCCGCGAACCTCGACGAAGGCGCGATGTGGCCGGTCGTCTTCGCTCTGAAGGAGTTGACGGCCTCCGAAGAGGCAAGGATCAGCGCGTTCGTGAAGAAAGCTGTGAGCTGAGGCCTGGTATCTGTCGGATTTGAGGGCATAGTCTACCCATGCGAAACCCGCGCGGACCCCCGACATCTCGGACGAGCTTGGTCATGAGCCCATCGTCTGCCGCGAAACCCAAAGGCGACCCTGAGGCGTTCCAGCCTAGTCCTCAGGCCACTTCCCGGTGGCAAGGTCCAACGTCTGTATGGCCGCGATCTGCCCCTTCGGGACGACCCTGATCTGGAATCGATTGTAGGAGTACAGCTCCGAGATTCGGATGGACTCGGAATCCTCTCCCAAGAAGACTCCGACGAGGACCTTCAATACTCCGCGCTGAAGCCTGATCCGAACGAGCTTGCCCGCGAACCGGTCGGCGTCGCCCTCATACACCGAACTCACCTCGGGCGCGGATGGCGATTGCCAGGCATCAACCCTTTTGGAGTGCGCGCATCTGGGTCAGGCGCGGCTTGGAGAGTGAGGTCTCCGCTCCCGACGAGGCGGCGTTCGCGGCCACCTGCCCTCGTCCGACTCAGGCCTGCGTAACCGTTCCCTTCAGACGCGTTGCTCGCCGTAGGCGGAGTTCGGCCCACACCGCGCCGACGATGCCGAGGACACCCAAGAGGGCGACGATCTGGTCGTGATGCAGCTCGGACGTATCGAGGAGATCTGCGAGTTGGATGAACGTCCGATTCGTGATCGGGCCGACGATCACGCCCGTCGTCCAGAACGTGACCAGGATCGCGGCGGGAGTCCACCTCGACTTCACGAAACGGTACAGCAGAAAGCTGGCGATGGAGGCTCCTCCGACCGCAGCGACGGCCTCGATGATGGAGATGGGCATCGCAGTCCCGAGGAAGGAGGGCCTTAAGTCCCTTGCGAATCAACCCCGTTCGGTTTAACCAATTGAAGTACCTCGGACCCGGGTTCGGATCCGCAGAGGACTCGCCATGTGGGAGTCAGCCGGCCCGGTGCACGAGGGACTGCACGACAACCGCTGATCGCGGCCCACATCCGAACGCTGGGAGAAGCTCGGCGTGCAGGAGGCAGATGTATTCCGCCCCGCGAATTCAAGCCGCCAAGTCTATGAGTCGAAGGGATTCTCGCGAAAGTCCTCGATGGACGACGGGAGGCCGAATTTCGCGGCCGGCTCGGCGGTGATGACGGTGAGAACCCGCGAGGTCGGAAAGGCTTGGCCTGTGCGATCGCTCGGGATCGTACTTGCCTTGTGTATGACCCTTACCGTCGGCGGGGATTTGACCGTCCGCGCCGCGACGGACCCGTGGTCCGGGATCCTGGACCCCTCGCGGGCGATCGACTGGAGCCACGCAGGCATCCCCGGTGGCATTCCGAACCGCGCCGCGATTTGCGCGTCCCTCGACCCCGGCAGCACGGGCGCGCAAATCGACGCCGCGATCGCGGCGTGTCCTCCTGATCAGGTCGTCTTCCTCACCGCGGGGACCTTCACCCTCTCCGCGGGACTCAACATGAAGAGCGACGTGACCCTCCGCGGTGCCGGGGCGAACCGGACGAAGCTGGTGTTCACCGGCACGACGCCGTGTGACCGCGGTCCGCCGCCTTACCCCGTCATCTGCTTCAAGGGAAGCTTCAGCTGGGCGGGAGGCGTGGAGAACTCCGCGGACTGGACCGCCGGCTATGGGAAGGGCAGCACGGTCATCACCCTGAGCAACACGGCGAACCTGCGGGCGGGGGAGAGCTTCCTGATCCTCGATCAGGTCGATGACGCGGCCGACGGAGGTGACATCTACAACTGCGGGATCGCGAACGGTTGCGTCGGCCAGGGCAGTGACGGCATGCGGATCGCACCGGGTGGCTACCGGAACCAGCGGCAGATTGTCAAGGTCACGTCAATCGCGGGCGACCAGGTCACAATCACGCCTGGCATTTACATGCCGAACTGGCGCAGTTCACAAGCCCCCCAGGCTTGGTGGCCCACGACGGTCCTACGTCGGGCGGGGATCGAGAACATGACGATCCAGCCGGTCGATGGCGGGGGCGGCATTAACATCCAGAACGCGATGGAGTGCTGGATCACGGGCGTACGTTCCGTCAAAGTTGCACCTCCGGGCGGGCCCGGCGGAGGTCGGAACCACGTGTGGTTGACGATGACCCGCGGAAACGAGATCCGGAGCAACTACTTCTACGGATCCGGCGGCCAATCGCAGAGCTACGGAATCGAATGGTATCCGGGCTCAGACAACCTCGTTGAGAACAACATCTTCCAGCACGTGACGTCGCCGATGATGGTTGGCACGGGGAGCGGCGATGTCCTCGCCGACAACTTCTCGATCGACAACCTATACAATCCGGGCGGCGGCGGGTGGATGCAGCCCACCTACGCCGCCCACAACGGCGGCGACGCCATGCTGCTGATGGAGGGCAACGACGGATTGGGGGTGGGAACCGACAACATCCATGGCACGCATCACTTTCTAACCTTCTTCCGCAACCACTTCCACGGCGACCCGAACAAGACCGCGAATACGGCGACGATGCACCTGTGGCGGTACTCCCGGTTCTTCAACATCGTCGGCAACGTGCTCGGGCGGTCCGGATACTACACGACGTACGAAACCGACCTCGGCACGGATGACGTCGACATCTATTCGTTTGGACAATCGGACTCGGGTACGGTCGGCGATTCGCGGACGCGGGAAACCGCCATGCGATGGGGGAACTACGACACCGTGAGCGCCAGGTCCCACTTCGAGGCGGCGGAGGTCCCGTCGGGGTTGACGAACTTCGGGAATCCCGTCCCGGCGAGCCAGGTGTTGCCGCCCTCCCTCTATCGGTCCGGCAAGCCGAGCTGGTGGGGCACGATGCCGTGGCCCGCCGTCGGCCCGGACGTCGCCGGCGGGGACATCCCCGGTTACGGCGGGCACGCCTACAAGATCCCGGCGCGTCGCTGCTACGAGAATGCGGCGATTGATCCCGCGTATGGAAACAGCAACGTGCGCCTCTTCGACCCCCAGGCGTGCTATGTGACCGCCACTCCACCCCCCGGGACGCCGCCAGGCTCGTGGCCGGGGACCTTCTTTGGGATCGATACGGGAGTCCTCCTCGTCGGCGTCGTGGCCACGATCGCGCTTATCCTCATTCTTGGGGTCTGGCGTTCTCGACGCCGTCGGTCCGAACAGGAAACAGAAAGCAAAGAGACCGCTTCCGAGCTGTCAGAGCGCCGAAGAGATTGAGGCCCTTTGCGTTCCAATACAAAGAGTCTAGTAACGCAGAAACCTGAAGGCCCCTCAGGACCGTCGGCATGACTCCGCCCGTCGTCCCCGAAGCGGCTCCTCGGACCGGAGCTCCGCGCCTCCGATTCGCGGTCCAGAAGCACTGGGCCAGGAATCTCCACTATGACTTCCGGCTGGAAATTGGCACAGTCCTCGTCTCGTGGGCCGTGCCGAAGGGGCCGAGCAAAGATCCTAGTGTGAGGCGCCTCGCAGTCCACGTGGAAGATCACCCTCTTGACTACCTTCTATTCGAGGAAACCCTCCCTGAAGGTCAATATGGCGCGGGCGAAGTCATCGTATGGGACTTTGGCGAATTTGAGATGGTCGGACCCGAGGGATCCGACGCAGCGGCAGCGCTCCACGACGGCATCATGCGATTCGCTCTGTATGGCACGAAACTTCGGGGACAATGGACGATCGTGAAAACCAGAATGGGAAACGGAAAGCGTGAGAATTGGCTGTTGCAGAAGATCGATGACGAATTCGCTGAAGTAGATTACGACCCCGAAACCGAGCCGGCATCTGCGTTGTCCGGCAAGGTTCCACGGGGTCGGCGTTGACCGCTCTCCCTTCGTTCCGTCAATCTCTTTGACACTTCCATAGCTTCTTCGCTAAGGTCATGAAGGCCCGTTTCAGGTACGGCTTGGCCTCGGCTTCGTAATCGGGCGTTTTTGTTGGTATTGTTCGCCGCTGACCTTCTCCATCCAGCTCACGACCTTGCCATCGAGTTCCTCCTGGATGGCGAGGTGCGCCACCGGGCTGTCTGGCGTGGCGCCGTGCCAATGCTTCTCTCCGGGCGGACACGAGACCACATCCCCGGGATGAATCTCTTCGATGGGACCTCCCCAGCTCTGCACGAAGCCCCGACCCGCCGTCACGATGAGCGTCTGACCTAGCGGATGGGTGTGCCAGGCCGAGCGGGCTCCTGGCTCGAACGTGACGTTCGCACCTTGCGCGCGACCCGGAGCGGTTGCTTGGAACAGCGGCTCGACACGCACCTTGCCGGTGAACCATTCCGCCGGTCCATCTTTCGACGATCGGGAAGCACTTCTCTTGACGTCCACGTCTTCACACCCCTCTGGCTCGACTCAGGCTCCGAAGCTGGCGCCGTCGATCACGAACCGATATCGCACGTCGCCGCGCCCCATGCGTGCGTAGGCGTCGTTGATCTGGCTCGCCTTGATGAGTTCGACGTCCGCGGCGACATTGTGCTTCCCACAGTAGTCGAGCATCTCCTGCGTCTCGGGAATCCCGCCGATGTTGGAGCCCGCGAGGCGCTTGTTGCCGTGGACGAGGGCAAACGGGTCGAGAGGGACGCCGGCGGGGGGCAATCCAACGAGGACCATGGTTCCGAAATTCCGCAGGAGGGTCAACTGCTTGTTCAGATCGTGCGGCGCGCTCACCGTATCCACGAGGAGGTCGAACGTGCCTTCGAGGGCTTCGAGCGCGCCCGGTTCCCTGGTGGTGACGAATCCCTTGGCGCCCAGCCGAGCGGCGTCTTTCTCTTTGTCGCGCGATCCGCTGAGCACAGTGACCTCGGCACCCATGGAAGCCGCGAATTTCACCGCCATGTGGCCCAGGCCACCGAGGCCCACGACGGCTATACGGTCGCCTCGCTTGCACCCGAATTGCCGCAGAGGGGAATACGTGGTGATGCCCGCACACATGAGGGGTGCGGCTCGCGCCGGGTCCAATCCCTTGGGGATGCGCAGCACGTAGCGCTCGTCGACGACCATGTGCGTCGAATAACCGCCGTACGTCCACGTCTTCCCGTCCGGCTCGAGGCTGTCGAACGTGAACGTGACGCCCTTCTCGCAGAACATCTCGTGGCCGGCGCGGCATTCCGGGCACACCCGGCACGAATCGACGAGGCAGCCTACGCCCGCGAGGTCGCCCTCGCGGAAGCGGGATGCGCTGGTACCTTGGGACACGACTCGGCCGACGATCTCGTGGCCCGGCACGACCGGAAAGTGGGTGGTCCCCCAGTCGTCGTTCACCTTGTGCACGTCGCTGTGGCAAATGCCGCAGTAGAGAATCTCGATCGCGACGTCGTGCGGCCCCGGATCTCGTCGTTCGATGGACATGCGGGCTACCGGCGCCTTGGCTGCGCGGGCGCCGTAGGCAGGAGCCTTCTTCGTCATGGGCAAATGAGAACTCGTGCTCGGGTAAGTCTCTTGTGCAACCCTCTGGCTGCGGGCCCACGTGCGTCTACTCCTCCGTCGGGAGCACTCGTTTGGGGATAACGGGGTGAAAGCAGTCCGTGGCCATCCGAGCCTTCGGCAGCAAATCCGCGAATCCGGAGTTTGGACTGCCTCCGTCGCGAGCGGGAACGTTCTCACTCTGAGGGACTGACATGGGAACGGTCGGGCACCGGACCCTGGTTTCAGTTCAACCGGCAGAGGACGAACTCGTGCGGCCTTTGAACTCACTCGAGGAGGATCGCGAAGTAGTCGAAACACGGATTCGATTTTCGAGCTGGCAAAAGGCCTTGGGACTTTAGGGAGAGCTCCGGACGACGGAGACGTTCTCGAAGCAAAGGGGTCCGCGTGAATAGGAATCGAGCGCGGCGTTTCCTGCGGGAGAGGACCCGTCAACTCCGCGTCGTCGGCGCTCTTCGTGCGGTGAGTCGCCACCGGCGCCACACGAGATAGCCGGCAATCAGGAACAGCCCGCCTTCAACCAAAAGGAGGGGAAGAATGCCCCACAAGAAGTCGAGGAAGTTCTGTCCATCCACGCCATAGGTGGCGACGCGAACCGATATGCTATACCGGCTGTCGCCGAAATCGTCATGGGAGAAGGCGATAGCAATTCGGCCTCCTGGGCCGGTCGCGACCGACCCGTCGATGATGGCGTCGGTACCACGATCCACGATTGAAACATGCGACACGTTGCCAACCCTCGCAACGTAGAGGAGAGTGCCCGCGTCCCTGTCATTGAACACGATGTGAGGCACTCCCCCCGAATCGAGGGCCAAGGCCACGAAATCGAAGAAGTCTCTGACGCCACGCGTGGCAACTACCTCTCGGGTCCAGGAGCCTCGTTCTCGTACCGAATGAATGATTCGTGCAGGATCGCATCCGTTCGCGCATCCGGAGTAGGCAATGTGGACTCGATCTTGGTCGTCCAAGGCGATTGGGACCCTCTGGTTGCTGATCCCGTCTTGGATCAACCATCCCGCGGTCCAAACTCCGCCTTCGTTCGTCGCATACCCAACCCGCTGGGGGGACCGGGTGTAGGTCGCATGGACGACGCCCTTTGAGTCCACCGCGACCGCGCTGTAAATCGCAGAACCGGCGGAGGCCGGGACGGCGGTCTCATTGATCCACGATCCCGCGATCCGCTTCGCGTGCATGAGTTTGTACGTGTCGAGCACGGAGTAGGTCACGTGCACGACTCCCGCGGAATCTACTGCGATGGCGGGATACGAGCCGTGGGCGTCGACCAATTCCGATACCGGTGCTCCACGGTCGAGCTCTATGTAGCGGACGGCCTGCGGGCTCGCTCTTCCGTCTTCCCGAACGACCGCGGAGTAGACGACGTGGATGTTGTCTTGCCGGTCTATAGCAAGAGCCGCATCCCAGACCTCGTGGACAGCATCGAGGAGGGATACGGACCACCCTCCGCGGGCGTTCGTGGCGTAATACAGCTGGCCGGTCGCGAAGATGACATGCAGGTTCCCGTGGGAGTCTACCTTGATGTCGGTCGCGCCTCGGGTTCCTTGCATCAGGAGGTGCATGGGCCAAGATCCCACGGACAGGAGGCCCGCGGTTGCGGAGCCCACCAAGGCGAATACGATGAGAAGGGTCGAGAGCTTGTGTCGCCGGACGAAAGCAAGCAGGCCCGCGAGAGGCCGGCGGGCCCCCGCGTGTTCAGAGTCGGGCGGCATGCCGTTTGCGCCGGCCCCCCACTCCAGTTCGACCCCATAAACCCGGCGTGTTCAGCGTGGTTCCCGCAAACAGGTTCGCCGGGCCTTCTTCGCGACACGGAACTAACACGCCCAGTTCGAAGGCGTAGGCCCCGAATGCCTGTCGAAGCCGAGTCCGCCGAGGGCCTGCTCAGTCGCGGCTGGTCGTCGTTGCGACGTCAGCGAGGTTGCCCTCGGGATCGGACAGCGTCCACCAGGCGGGCGCATACCTGTCGGTGACGAGACGGCCGCCTGCCGTGATCGCGGCGGCGATCCGTGCCTGGGCCTGGTCGGTCGGCACCCAGATGTCGAGGTGGATCCGGTTGACCTGCGGGTCTGGCGCATCGATCTTCTGGAACCAGATTGACGCGCCGCGGCCGCGCGGGTCGACCAGGTCTTCAGGGCTGTCCATGCGGTCTACGTACCCGAGCACGGCCCGCCAAAACGGCTTCACCTTGGGGATGTCAAACGCATCGATCGTGACGAGGACCGTTTGCGCTGTCGCGGGGTCGGCGGGGACGCCCAGCTTGCGCGCGATCGCCGAGATCTTTCGGGCCAGCTCGAGGTCGCGCTCGCTCAGCCCGTAGTAGTCGGGCGCGACCGTGATCAGCCGCACGATCACGCCGTCGTGCCGCAGATCAATGTCCGGGTGGTTGTCCTCGGAAGCGGTGAGCTCGCTGATTGCGTTCACGAACCGGGCGCCGGCCGCGAACGACCCGGTGCGGAAGTGCGCGCACGCTCCTTCGCCCACCACACGCCAATCCTCGACGCCCTTGGACTCGTGGAACCGCCGCGCTGTGATCCGGTCGCTCATGCTCTCAACATAACCTGTTGGATGCGCGAATGGACGCATGCTATAAGACCATTTACTGGCCACGGCCGTTCCTCCATAGACATGGCTGCCTCGGGCGACCCCGCGTCGTCAACTTCGAGTGCGACTCAGCGGAGAGAATTCCTCCAGGGCTTTGGGACGCTGGCAGTGTATTCGACTTCCTTGGCCCCAAGAAATTCTGCGAGATTCTCGATCGTCTCCCGAATCTTCAACGCGACCTCCTTGTCCCTGGGCGCGCCCGGCTCTGCATAGATCGAATTGATTACGAGCCTTTCGTTCTCCCTGTCCATCTTCGGGTCAACCCGGCCGATGAACCGGTCCCCCCATAGGATAGGGAGCACGTAGGTCCCGAATTTTCGTTTCTTTTTCGGCAGGAAGTTCTCGTGGACATAGTCGAATCCGAAGAGTCGACTCGTTCCCTCCCTGACGGCAAGCAGATTGTCGAAGGGAGCCAGCAGCGACATGCGTGGTCGCCACGCGTCCGAATTCATCGATTCAAGGAGGCGGACGTCCCGATCATGGACGTATCGTTCGCCACTAATCCCTTCGATGCGAACCCGATGGATGATCGATTCCTCCTGCAGGCGTTCCAGTGCCTTTTTCAGGTTCAGATACCGGCCGCGCAGAAAATAGCGGTTTATCTCAGAAGGCGAAGCCGTTCCAAGGGCTCGAATCGTCCTCTCCGCACCCTCCCGCTCGACTTCCTGTTCCGGTAGCTCATTTCTCGCCACCGAACTCGGCAGGAACGTTTCCGCGAGGCCCCAGATGTTCTGGTTTCCTTCATGGCCCACGATCATCGCCTCTCCGCTCATTTGCAAGTGGAAGAGCATCGTGGAGACATCGCTTCCAAACCCCCAGCCGTCTGCACGTCCCTTGGTTCGGCCATGATCTTCAAATTCGCTGAGTCGAAGAGGTCCTTTCTTCAGCTCACGCAGGATGGTCTTCCGTAGTTCTGCGTGTTGTGGCAGCCAAGTTCTGGCCCTCTCCCTCCATCCTCCCCAAGACTTCGAAAGGGATTCAGGATACCGTTTCATCAGCGAATAGAAGAGCGGATAGTCTTCGGTGAGTACGATCGAAGCGGCATGGGACCAATGTTCGAAGAGCTTCTTCTCCTCCCAAAGTAATCGATCGAGGTCCGACAGCCGAAAATTGCCGACCCGACTCCAGAGGGTAAGGACATGTGACGGCGCGACCACGTTGATCGGGTCCCACTGGACGAAACCGAGGTCGCGAATGACGGAAAGAATTGCTTCACGGGCTGGACCTGTGGGCAACTTGCCTGCAAGATGCTGTTTCGCTACAGTCAGACGCCTTGCAGATTCCAAGTCGGTCGAGATCGCCGTTTCACTCAAGGGTTTGGGCTACCCTGCGTCGCGGCTATTAGGCTTCTGATGTTTACCGTGTGAGTCGCGTCCGGATCCCACGGCGCCGGACCATGGGCGCCGCGCATCGAAGAGTCGGAGTGATCGCTACGTTGGCCCCCCAACTTTGAAGCGAAGACCCAAACTCGCATGGTTTGTACCGGTCCTGTTGGCGTAACAAGACCCGCCGAGAGGCGAGGCCGCGATGTCCCGACGCGGGCGGAGACTTTTCCTACTTTGTCAACCGGCTGGTTAATCAGGTCGAACCGGCCCTCCGTGCTTACCGGAGAGTCCATCCCCGGTTCGCAGTCAATTGCATGCCCGTTCCTCTTGAGAGGCCGGTCGGGGAGCCAGTGTCGACGGGATCCGCTGCGCCCGAGCTGGGTCCTCGGGAACTGCTTCGGAACCGCACCTTCTTGTTGTTCCAGGCCAGAGGGACGTTATCCAACGTCAGCTACACCCTGTACCTTGGGACGATCCTCTGGCTCACCTACCGGTTGTCAGGTGGCATATTCCTTTCTGGCGTCGTGATCGGAATCCAAACGGTCGTGTTCACGCTCACCTTTCTGATCAGTCCGCTCGTCGACCGCCTCTACGACAAGAGGTGGGTGTTCATCCTCTGTTATCCCATGCAGACTGCCTTGGCGTTGGTCCTCGCGCTGACGTATGCAGGTGGCGTGCTGACGGTACCACTCCTCTTCGGGATCGTCGTCCTCCTCGCCGTCCTGTGGGACTTCACGGAAGCGGCGGACGAAACGACGACCCGTCTGTTGTTCGGGAAGGACAACCTTTTCGTGATCTCAGGTCTGGGGAGCGCCATCGGCGGGGGCGTCAACATCACAATGTACTTCGCCGGGGGAGTGGCCATCGCGCTGTTCGGAGTCGTCGGAGGCTCCTACCTGCTCGCGGGTCTCCTGGCGGTGGGAACGGTTCTGGCAATTCCGCTCTCCATTCCCACCCCCAAGATCACCCGACAGACTTGGTGGACTGGGTTCCGAGAGGGTTGGACACACTTCCGGGGAGAGCAAGGAAGACCTCTACGCCATCTGTCGCTTCAGCAGTTCGTCGTAGGATTCTTCGTCTCGACACCAACTCTCCTGATGACTTTGTATGTCGGGAGGTTTTTCGCCGGGTCCCAGGCCACCTACGCGGGGTTGTACGTCGCATACCTTCTCGGAGGACTCGTCATCGGCCTCGTCCTAGGTCATCTGAATCCGAGAGGCTACATTGGACCCGTGGTCATCGGCGCGATCTTTCTCATGGGAATCGCCCTCTTGGGAGCCGAGGTCGCGGTCGCCTCCCTCTTGTTGAGCTTGGTCGTTTGGTGTGTAGTGGGGGCGGCCAACACCGCGAGGGTTCAGGGAACGTGGACCTACGTCCAAGGCCGATTCGAGCCGGGAGTGCTCGCCCGGGTTACGATGAACGTCTACCTCTTCACGGGAGTGGCCAGTGCCATCGGAGCGATTGTCATTGGTTCGTTGTCGACCGTTTGGGACCCGGCAATGCTCACGGATCTTGTGTCGTTCGGGTTCATCGGTTCTGCAGTGCTGGGGCTCGCACTGCCCGAAACCCGGGCGCTCGCGTTCTAGAGATTGGAACCAACTGAGCTCCTCCTTGGGCCCGCCTTCTATTGCAGACGGCCCCCTCGAATGCACTGTCAGGAAGACACTGGCATGCGTTCAATGATCCGCTAGGGTGATCGTCTTGGAGACGCAAGACGGTTCAGCTCATCGAAGGTGATGGCCCCATCGACCAACGTCGCGTACGTTCCCCGCTCGAGCAGCTCGCGCGAAGCTCGCCGAAGAAGCCCGAGGGCGGCATAGGAAGCGCTCGGTCCCAGGCTGAGTCTCTTGACACCGAGCCGCTCCAGTTCGGCGACCGAAGGGAGACCCGGACGGACCATGACGTTCACCGGGAAATCCAATGCACGGACGAAGGTCGCGATCGATGTCGCGTCGGTCAGGCCCATCGGGTAGACACAATCGGCCCCGGCGTCTCGGTAAGCGATCCCCCTCCGGATGGCTTCCTCGAGCCGGGCCTGATCATCTCCCTTCGCGTGACGGAGCGCGTCCGTGCGGGCGTTGATCACGAAGGGGACCGACTGGGAATCTCGGAGCGCTCGGAGTGCCTTCAGTTTCTCGAGTTGCCCCTTGAGCGGCACGAGCCCCTCCGTCGCATGATCGAGGTCTTCGATGTTGATCCCGACCGCGCCAACTTGGAGGACGCTCTTCACCATGGTCACGACCTCCCGCGGCGTCGCTCCGAACCCGCTGACGATGTCCGCGCTCAGCGGCACCGACAACGCGCGGGCAATCCTCTGGGTGGCCGACACGAATTCCTTACGTTCGATGACCTCACCGTCTGGATAACCGAGGGAGACCATGATTCCCGCGCTCGAGGTGGCGATGGCGGGAAAACCTCCGTCCTCAAAGACGCGGGCACTTGGCACGTCCCAAGCGTTCGGAAGGATCAGGAGTTTCTTGCCTCGATGGAGTTCCCGGAATTCCTCGGCCTTTCGAGTCTGGTCCTTCATGACGATCGACCGCCCGCATCGGATGGAGGAACGACTTGCAGTACGAGTTTGCCGCGAGTGTGACCCAGGAGACCGCGTTCAAAGGCCTCGCGGGCCTGAGGGAGCGGAAACACCGCGTCGACGACCGGGCGAACGCGGCCGGCGTCGATGAGTCCGGCGATCTCAACGAGCTGGGCCTTGTTCGGCTGCACCAACATGGAAACGCCGCGAACGCCGTATTTCGCAGCAATCGTTTCCGGAGCGTCGCCGGCGATCGTGACGAGGACGCCGCCCGGACGCAACACGCCCCAGGACCGATCGAGGGTGTCGCCTCCGACCGTGTCGATGACTGCGTCCACGCCTCGGATCCGATCCTCGAAACGAGCCGAGGAATAATCCACCACCTCGTCGGCACCGAGCTCCTTCAGGAACGCGACATTCCGTTTGGAGGCGGTCCCGATGACGTGGGCTCCGCGCGCGTGGGCGAATTGGACCGCGAAGGTGCCGACCCCGCCCGCGGCGCCGTGGATGAGGACGCGGTCGCCCGCGGCCACGCCCGCGTGGTCGAACAACGCCTGCCACGCCGTGAGGCCGGATAGCGGCACCGCGGCCGCGTGAACTTGGTCGAGGGAGCGGGGCTTCGGGGCCAGATCGGCGGCCCGAGCCGCGACGAGTTCGGCCGCGGCACCGTCCCGCCAGAAGTTCAACAGGCCGTAGACGGGTGCGCCCCGCTTCATGTCGGTAACACCGGCCCCTACTCGCTCCACGGTTCCGGAGACCTCAAAGCTCGGCACGATCGGTCGGCGGTCCTTGCCGTTCGAATCGGTCCACGTTGAGTTCCAGGTGAGCTCGGTCGGCGTGATGGCGGCCGCGTGAACCCGGACGAGGGCCTCCCCCGCCGCGATGCGCGGCTCGGGACCGTCTTCGTAGACCAGCGTCTCAGGTCCTCCTCGCGTATGACTTCGAATGGCTTTCATGATTCGGCCTCCCTTGCCCCCCGCGAGACCGAGCGGATCGGGAAAAACCTTGCGGCATCGGTGGAGTCGGTTCGCGTTGCGGCATGACCTCGGGAAAGGCTATAGCCGGGCCTCCCGGTGCCCCGTCGACGGGCACGCCATCGCCCGTTGGTAGGGAGCGTCCATGGCCCTGGAACGTGACGGGACCCGACGCGCGGTCCGCCTCGCATCCGTCCTCTTGGCGGGACTCTTCCTCCTCGTCCTCGTGGCCAATGTCCTCTGGGTCCTCCCGTCGCCGACCTCGATCAATCAGCCACGGATGCCTCCGACCGTGAGCCCTTTTCCCCAGTTCCGGATGGGGCCCACCCTGCACGTCGTCACCCTGGACCCGGATGCGAACCTCTCGACGCGACTTCTCATGACGTCCCTCCAAGGCATCGTGAATCGCGAACAAGTCGAGCTCTACCTCGATGTCCCGAAGGTCACCGGGAACACATCCCGAACGCTGTCCTTCCTCTCGTCTCGATACAACGTGTCGAGTGTACCGATGACGATGCTCGATGCCATCGATGCGTATGCGAAACGATCGAATGGAACCGTCGTCTTTGATTCGACGCGGCCCGAATCGGTCGACATCGCGACGATGATCGCCGCCCAGCAGAACGGAATCCTCATGGGCTCCGATTTGATGGCGTGGCTCCATGCCCGTACGCACCTGCCGGTCCTGTTCGACTACGCATCGAGCGATTGGGCCTCCCTCGATGCGATCGCCGCCTTCGACCGCGCCCTCCGGGATTTATATCCGTCGAGCGCGACCACGCTCTTGGCGATCCTGCCGCCGGACCGCTGGGCCATCCGGGACTACCTGGTCGCCACGCGCACGTTCGTCTTCTACTTCCCGCAAGGGGCCCTCGCCACCCCGTTTGAGGCCGCGGCGACCCGAAGGATCCTACACGCGACGCCCCGCGGCATTCCGATCCTCGGTTGGTTCCGCAGCCCCACGTTGACGGAGGAGAATTCCTTCGTCCAACTCGCCTCGGGAGAGGGCAAGTTCGTTGTCGGGGTGCAGGACGTTCCGAATCTCTCTGTCCTGACGGCGTTGGGACGGAACGAGACTCGGCGTCAGGCCTCGTCGGGGGCTGCACCCTTGCCGCTGGAGGACAAGACGTACGTGGTCCTCGCGGTGCCGGATGGAGACAACATCGACTTCGCGGCCGGGAGGATGCAGGAACTCTGGTCCGAGCCGGTCCGGGGGACAATCCCGTTCGCATGGAGCCTGAATCCCCTCTTGGTCGAACTCGCTCCCCCGCTTCTCGATTCGTACTACGGGAGCGCCACGCCCCTCGATCAGTTCATTGCCGCGCCGAGCGGGGCGGGCTACCTGTATCCCGACTACACGAACGCAGACGATCTATCCTCGTTCGTTTCGTTTTCGAAACGATACCTCGACGCGTCGGACATGGACGTGGTGTGGCTCTTGAACGCGTTCACCGCCTCGGAGATCCCATACACATCCGGGAGCCTGGCGACGTATGTCGAGGGGATACATCCGAACGGCATCGTCTTGGACTACGACGATCAGCCGCGGACGCGGGACGCTTGGGTCCAGGCCGGCGACCAAACGGCCACCCCGGTCGTCCGCTCCACCCATTTCTGGACGACCCAGGAAAACGTCCTCGGAAAACTCGAGGCCGCGACGGTGCCGGCGGATTCTGGTCCGCAGTTCCTCTGGCTGACGATCTACACGTTCCGATTCGATCTGCAAGATGGACGAAACGTGGTTGACGCCCTCTCCGCCCGACTCGGTGGTCGTCTCCAAGTCGTCCTCCCCGACCAGTTCTTCGGTCTCATGCGCCAAGACTTTCTTCGGACGGCACAGGACCGGTTGCGGCAGGTCGAGGCGAATCCCCTCGAGTCCTTCCTTTTCACAACGGCCTTAGCATCGGCCCGAATCCGACTCCGCGATGCAGACGCGCTCGTGGCCGCGGGCGATTCGGGTCGTGCGGCGGACGCCGCGTTTCGAGGCCTTGAAGAACTCCGCGGAATCGCAGCCACGGAAGCCCTTCTCCTATCCATAGGGGTCCTCCTGCTCGCGGGGCTCGTCGCCTTCCTAGCGACCCGTTCGCGGAGGCCGGCGTCGGGACCTCCAAGGAAAGTCCGCCCGGAGGCGTTGGTCTTCGTCGCCACCGGGGTGGCGATCCTCGTCTTCACGCTCCGTGAAGCGCTCAGTGAGAACTTCTGGACCTACCCTACGATTCTCCTAGGGATTCTGGTTTCGGGGGCTTATCGTCCCCTCCGTCACCTGATCGACGCGGCCTATCCGCACCGGGCTCCGGTTGCCGCGGCCCTCGTCTTCTTGGTCCTCTCGGCCCTCGCGATTCGAACGACCGCCGCGTTCCCTCTCGCGATGATCGGGGCGCTCCTCGCGCTCGACACGTTCCTTTCTCGTCGCCCGGCGACTTCCGCCGATGTGATGGCGGGCGTCGGAATAGGTACCGCCATCGGATTCCTCGGAGGTTTCGACCTTCCGACCTTTACACTCCTGGCGGTCCTTCAGGTCGTCTCCGCGTCCATGGCTCGAGGTCCGCCCGTCGCCGATGAGCCAAAGGGGAGGAGGAACGTGATCGTGCCGGGCCTTCTCATCGCGCTGTCTCTTTCCGGCCTCTCCGTCGCATTCTACTATTCCTACTCGCGGCGTCTCGGACTCCAAGGGGATGCGCTCACTGCCATGGCAGGGGCCTTCCTGGTCCTTGGCCCCACACTCGGGATCCTTGTTCGCTGGGCCCTGCCGAAGGTCCCTACGAGGATCGCAGCGGTGGGAGGCCTTGCGGCTTCGGCGGCCCTGAGCGGAATCATCCTGACGCTTCAGGGAACCCTCGTGACGGTCCTCGCTCTCCTGGCCTTGTTCTCCGCGGTCTCGTTCGCCGCCATGGCGTCCTTGGACGAGTACGCGGACCAGGGAGGGGATCCCCGTCGGGCGCTCGGGGTGGCGCTCCTGTTTCTCCCCCTCCTCGTGATGTTCTTCCGAATGCCTCCGATCGTCTTTTCGCTCACGATCGTGGCTCTCCCGGAACCGATCGAGTACGCCCTGTACGCACCGACTGTTCTGTTGGGGGCGGCCTGTCTCCTCCTCGCGGCGTTCGTGGGGCTGCGCGGACATGTTCGAACGGCGGTGAGAAAGGATTATCCCAACGAGGCGGATGATGGGGCGGTCAACCCATGAGGAAGATCCCGAAGAGGCGGTTCCTTGACGTCGCCGGGATGATCCTCCGGAACAAGATGGCGAAGGAAGCCATCTACCCGTTCTACTGTTCCTTCAAGCTGACCCGGCGCTGCAACTTCACCTGCTCGTTCTGCAACTGCTGGCATGTGAAGAACAAGTGGGTCGACATGCCGACGGAAGACGTGAAGGCGGTCCTCGACAACCTCGCCCGCTCCTCCGTGATCGTCTGTTCCTTCGAAGGGGGCGACCCACTCGTCCGGGACGACATCCTTGAGCTGCTGAAGTACCAGTACGAGAAGCCATGGTACCTCCTGTTCACGACGTCGGAAAGGGACATGCAGCAGCGCTATCCCATGGCCGAGTACGGGAAGTACATCGACTTCCTGCACATCTCGATCGACGAGGGACACAAGAACCTGGACATGTACGACGAGCTCGAGGAGTACACGAAATGGGGCTCCATCGTCACGGTCCAGATCGTCGTGACGAAGAACGACGTCGGTGCGCTGGAGGAGAAGATCAGGCGGTGCCACGACGCCGGCGTCAAGGCGGTCGTCATGTGCGCCGTCCACCTGAAGAACACGAAGGACCACCTGCCGGACCTCTGGTCCATGTCCCGCGTCGGACTGGAGATGAAGAAGAAGTATCCCGGCGTGATCATCTCGCCGGACGGATACTTCGACCGGATTACGTGGGACCACGGCTGCGACACCTCGTCGATCATCGTTGACGCGGACGGCTTCCTCTGGTATCCGTGCCGTGTCCTCGAGGAGAAGACGATCAACCTGATCGACTCGGACCTGATGACCTACCTGGAATCCCCGGACGGCCATGAGCGCCGACAGCGGATGGCGGCGTGCGACATCCAGTGCGCCTGGTACCAATACTACGCGACCCAGAGCTTCGTGAACCCGCGCGAGCTCCTGTCCGCGTGGATGCCCTATTACCGGGACCTGCTGAACAAGGGGAAGCAGCCCGTGTTCGCGGCTTCACCGATCGCACCGCGGGACCCGCGGGATATGATTCACGCGCAGATTGTCCAGGAGAGCGCGATTCGAGGTCTCCCTGCTTCCGGCTCACTCGTCGAACTTCCGACGATCGACGGATCTCGCCCCGCTCGGTGACGCACACCACCGACAGGTGCCGCCCAGATTCGATACAAAGGAACATCCCGGACTGACCGGTTGACTGCCTCGTGGAACCGGTTCCTCCCAAGAGGCGGCGAATCCTTGCCACCGTTCTGACGATTGTCCTCCATCTTGTCCTCGCCGGGGTCCTCGTGGACGCGGGGATCCGATGGTCCGTCGGAACATTGAGCATCGTTGCGGGCCTAACCTTTCTTCTAATCTTCCTCATGATTGCCCTTAGCTACTTGCGTAACTTCGGGTCGAAATCGGTCGACTTCGTTCGGAGCGGACCCATGGGTCTCGACCGACCGCATGTGTTGTTTGTGGGTATGACGACCGTTGGCTACCTCGTCCTGCTCCTGGTCCTTGGCTCTGCGCTGGGACCGGGAACATTCCTCTGGTTCTTCTTCGGGTTCTGGATTCTGTTCGCCTTGTTTCTCGTCGTGCTCGTCATTGCGGCCCGGAACTTTCGTCGAGAGATAGACGCCAGACTTCCCCAAGAATTCGTCGAGTCGCTTCCCCCTCGGAAAGGGTTGTAATGCGAACGGACCACTGACAAAACTGAAAAATAGACCTCGGGTCGTGTTGGACACCACCGGAATGCGCCAGCGGGATGGGATCGTACTCGCATGGTGGAACCTGCCGAAGCCGTAGTTCGCCTGGTCATCGTGTTCCTGCTGGCGTTCGGGATCGGACTCGAAAGGCAGCTCCGGCGCAAGCCAGTCGGGTTCGGTACGTTCGTCTTCGTGTCGACCGGCGCCTGCGCCCTGGCGATCCTCTCCGTCGATTTGGAGGACCAGAATCCGCTCCCGCTCCTCGGGGGCGTGATCACCGGGATTGGCTTCCTTGGCGCAGGAGCTTTGATCCGTTCGAATGACCGGGTCTTCGGCTTCACGACCGCGGCCCTCGTCTGGGCGATGGCGGCCCTCGGCGTGGCCGCCGGGGCGGGTCTCTATTACCTCGCCTTCGTGAACTACGGGATCGTGTGGGCCGTCGTGCTCACGGACCGGTATCTGGAGAGCAAAGGGTTCGGCTCCCATGCGAAAGTTGTCCACCTGACGGTCGCCAACCCCATTCGCGTGGAGGAGCTCGACGCCCTCTTGCCCGCGGGCACAGCCGAATTCGAAAAGGTGCGGATTGACAAGGAGGCCCACCTGGTGACCGTGACGGCCCAGGTGCGGGTCAAGCCCGGGGACGTCGACAACTTGCTCGAAGGGCTTCGGCGCAACGAGAAGGTGCGCGCGTTCGAGATCGAATAGTCTCAGCCCGAGGCGAGGAGATCGCTATAGGACGAGGCCATGAGGTCGTCGTCGGCGATTTGGAAATAGGCCCGCAAGGACTCCAACTGTTTCCGGCCCGCGTCCCGGTCGGACTCTCCCGCGAGGACCTTCTCGAACTCGATGAACTTCCCGAGTCCTCGGACGGTGTCCAGGTGCACCTGGACTCCTTGGAACCGGTAGATCTCGCGGGTCTTGCGGACCTCGGCCTTCACCGGGAGGACGCGGGCCAGGATCTCGCGGACCGCAGGTGCGTCCGGGATCGATGCGAGGAGGACCCGACTCTCCTTCACGCCGCCCACGTCGGGCCGCTCGTAGTAGACGAGCTGACCCTCCTTCGCTCCCTCGATCGACCGAAGCTTGAGGCGCTGTTCCCCCAGGCTGAAGTAGGTGTCGACCTGGCGAACGGTGGCCGCGTGTTCCGCTCCCGCGAGAAGGGCCCGAGCCTTGCCCAGGTCCTCGTACCGAGCCTTGAGTTCGACGAGGTCTTTCTGGGCCGAATCCACGGGAGCGGAGACGTGAGGAGGCCTCAAGAAGATTGCCGTCGGCGCACTCTGCAGCGGACCCCCGTGTGTCCGGAGACACGCGATCGCAGTTCGTACCTCTACTTAGAGGTATGAAATCGCATCCCCAGCGCATTCGAAGCGGACCTCACGCGTACGACGTGATTCGGCGTTGGCTCCGCAGGTAGGCCCGGAGGACGCTGGCCCGCCACCAGTTGGCGAGCGGGAGCCGCAAACGTCGGCCGATCTCCGACTCCGCCGATTCGAAGTCTCCGAACCGAGATGGCCTCTTGGCGAGGGCGGCCCTCGCCAGCTCGCGGTACCGCCAGACCCCGAGCGGCACCCAGTCCTCATAGACCTCCATGAAGACGATCGCACCCCCCTGCCTTCGCCGGGCCGCGAGGTGCTCGAGGACCGGAAGGCGGGTCGCGTGGTATGCGCCCGCGATCTGGTCCGGGTACGTCGTCCGGCCTCCCGCGAACTCGTGATCGTGGGCCGGCGTCGGATTCGCTTCCAAGTTCCAGGCCTCGAGGCCCTCGAACATGAAGGCCTGGGGGAAGAGCAAGATCGCGACGTTGTTCGCGAGCCCGCTCGCGTTCGTCACCTCGAACTCCGGGATCCACGGGAGTCCGCGGACCTCGTCGACGAGCCCTTTCGCCAGGATATCGTCGACCGCGGTGATCGACCACTCAGTCGGGACGAGGCGGCGTCGATCCTTCGTGCCCAGGAGTCCGACGGAGAAGACCCGGGTGATCTGGCTCTGCGTGATCCCGTGGTCGTACAGGTCCGTGACAGCCTCGCCGGCCCTCAGGTCCGTGTCGGAGACGAGGTCGTCCACCCGCCGCGGGACGGAGGGGTTGGAGGTGAGATCGACCTTCGTGAGGTCGGCGCTCGGGCCGCTGGGAGGCGCGCGGGCCGAGAAGGGACTCACCAGAGTGGGCTTCTTCGTGAACCACATCTCCGTGTCGATCGGCTTCGAGGCCATCGCGGCCTCCTGGACCGTCGAGAGGATCGAATCAGGCGTCCGGGCCTCCGCGACCCGCCGCGGTGCCTTCCCGCGGACGAGGGAGAGGCGGAACCGCAGGATCTCGGCGAGGTCGTACGACAACCAGGATTCGGATGCGTCCAGGATCGATGTGTCCTCGTCCCGAACGGGAGGGACGAGCGGTCCGACGAGGACCTTCGGGTAGCCCCACGACCCGACGAAGGCGCTCGGCGGCGAGGCGCCGAAGAGATTCTTCGTCTGGAGGTCGCGGCGTTCGGTGAACCAAGCTCGGACACGGTCCAAGTACGGACAGATCGCGAGCCGACAGCGTTTGATGTCTCCTTGGCACACACGACACGCGATCTCCCGCCGGACCTCGGCGAGCGTCGCTCCGAGTCCCGCCTCCTCGCGCGGCGCCGAAGACGAAGGAGGGAACATGGTCACGAGGCGGCGGGAGCGGTCGCGGGCGCCGGAGTGGTAGGTGCCGGGGCCGGAGGTGCTGCGGGCTTTGGACCGGGAGTCGGCGCGGCGGGTTTGTCCTCCGGGATCACTTCCTCCCACCGTGCGTAGCAGAGCGGGCAGACGTGGATGATGCCGCCCGAGGCGTTGCAAGGCTGGGCGCCGTCATTCGGGCAGTGGTGCTCCTTCGCCATTTCCTCCCTCCGATGGACCGGCTCCACTTATCCCTTTCGGACTCATATCGAATCCATACAATCGGTCGCGGTTCGCCTCGAGCTGCTCGACCGGCTTGCCGGCGAATTCGGCAGCCGTGAGGACCCCCACGTCGTGTTCCTTTCCGGCCCGGAAAACGGGATCCATCCGCGTGCGCCACTCGCGGTCGCGCAGGATGTGATGATCCAGGATCAGTGTGCGGACATTCGTGGTTCGCAGGATTCGGAGCAGGTGGGACAGGGAGCGTTTCGTGTGCTCCGCCGGATAATGGTCCGGCATGTGCGTCATGGGACCGTCGACGTAGAGGACCGTCGGCTGCGCGTCGATCAGGAAGGAGAGGTGCTCCTTCAGCGGCGGACCGAGCACGTCGGCGGTGTGGACGAAGACTTCGTTCCCGTGGGCGATCCGCGTCATCACGACGTAGCCGAGTTCGTCATTGTAACCATGCGGCAAGGCCGGCGAAAACAGGAGTTCCGTCCCACCGAAGTCCATCTGATTTCCATCGGCGACTTGGATTTCCTTCGGATACTTCTTCAGCGCCCGGACGAACGCGCCCGCGCGCTCCCGCTGGCTTCGATTGATGTGGAACTTCCCATCCTTCAGGAACGCGAGCTTCCCCCGGTAGATCGACGGCGCGTCCGGATTGTGGTGATCGTAGTGGTAGTGGGAGACCGTCAGGACGTCCGCGCCCTTCGCGGCGGTCCGGATCTTCTGCCACAGCTCCTTCTGCCGGGCCTTTTCGATCGGATGGGGCCGGAGATCGTAGCGGTACGGGCCGAGGCGTACGCTCGGGTCGATGAGTACGGTCACGTCCGAGGTCTCGACGAGCGTGGCCATGGAGCGCGCCCCGAAGCTGTCCGCCGCGAGCGGAGTGATCTTCACGGACCACCGCTGTTCAGACCGCGACGATGGTTCTTCTCCTTGTCGGTCCCGCGGCTCATTCGACGTGGAACGCCGTCTCGGCGCCACGGAACCCGAGCCAATCGAATAGGAATTCGTCGAGCAACCGAGAGAAGAGGTTCCCCTGCGCCTGGCGCTTGTCCTGCAAGATTCTGACGACGAGAGAGGGCGTGAGATACACGCGGAATCGGCGCAACACATCGTCCTTGGGGAGCAGGCCGGCTCGAGGCGAGGAAATGCCCTTCGCGTGTGCGGCCTCGAATCGCCTGTCGGCGGCCTCAATGGCGAAGGTCTCCCACGATTCCACAATTCGGGTTGCTTCCGGAGTCAGGATCTCATACTCAAGGTTGAAGCCACTCGAGCCGGGCGCATAAACGAACGAACCGAGGGTGAGAACGCCAACGGCGACCGCCGTCGCCGCCCGTTCGGCCCCGCTTCGAGTCTTGAATGCAATTTTGTGGAATCCGGACGGTTGGGTCGCCGGGACGGAAACGAGCTGAACCGCCCAGCTCCGGGGTGGAAGCGAAAAGGATAGGTTCCCTTTCATGCCCTCCGCGACCGGCGAATCGGAAGCCCGGAGCGTACGCCGTTGTTCTTTGTCCCTCAGATTGAGGGCAAGGAGGTAGAGGTTGAGCCAGCCACCGGGTTTGACTTTGTCCGATTCCGCGATGGGTGCGACCCAGAAACCGTCCCACATCTGGAAGAGGCGGGAGCGCCGGATCATCGGTGTGGAGAGCCAATCGAGGTAGGCCGAGCAGAAGAAGTTCTGGTTCCGGGCTTTCGGGTCAGAGGCGAGTTCTCGGGCGACAGCAAGGGCCCGTCCGATGTCTGGATTCATCGCAATGAGTCCCACCGGACTCGCCTGGCCGCGCTTGGGTTTTCCAGTCGGTAGATTCACATACGGGAACGCATAGCCGAACTCCTCTTGGTCCACTGTGTGCGTCCATGCGCCGTCTGGGGCCCGTCGGATTTTGGAGGCAAACCCAATTCGGCCAGCTGCGATCGCTTCCAGAACTTGATGTGAATTCATCGGGGCCGAGGTACGTTCAGCGTCGCTCAGTTCCCAAGCGATCGAAGCCGCGCCTGGGCTCGTGCCGTCGGCAGATTGTCCCTCCACGTGGATTCCCTGCGCGTTGGTATTGGAGGGAGCTTGCTTAACGATTGCGAGACCGGTCCGAACCGAAGCCTACCGTCTTCGCTTCATTGCTGGGCGACCGACCTTTATCGGAACACAGCATCCCCCCAGACCTGGCGCTTGACTCGACGGAAGCCCAGGGTGGGGAAGAGCGAGAGGGACGCGATGTTGTCGACGTACGCGTGGAGGGCGGGAATCTTATCCCGACGGAAGAGTTCGCGCGCGACCGCGGCGACCACGGACCGGGCCAAGCCTTTCCGACGGAATCCGTCTTGGACGTGAACCATCCCGATGATCCCGACGCGGTCCGTGACCATGTGCGTGAGGGCCCAGGCGATCGGGCTGCCATCCTCATAGATCGCGGCTGACGGCCCGTTCTCGATGCGCCGACGCACGTAGCCTTCGGCGGGCCAGTCCGGCTCCCAGAGACCTGCCACGAGACTCGCCCACGATGGTGCCAAGGGTCGGACCCGTGGATTCAGATGATCGACGAAGTCCCCTGCATCGAGTCGGAAGAGCCACGCTGGGAGGGGATGGAACTCTTGGGCCTCTGGCTTGAGGACGGCGAGGGGGAATTCTTCGGTGAGATGCATGAGTGTGAAGCCTTTCGGGAGGAGGTCGCCGAGGGCTCCGGCCGCCTCCACGTTCGCGGCATGGAGGGCGACGATGTTGGGTCGCCCAGGCCCGCGAGCCCGTTGGATCGCGAGGACGCCTTGCACCGGTTCGCCTTCCGCGTAGACCTCGTAGTTGTCTTGTTGGAAGGCCCGGTCCCACGTGACCGCGTTCCCGACCGGGTCCGCCGCGAGGAAGGGCCGAATCGCCTCGCGGTCTTCGACGCGGTAGGGAGACGTGCGCGGACGATGCTCGCGAGTCAGAAAAGGATTACCGCGGCACCGTGGAACGGATTTCGGCTGCGATTTCGCGGGCGGCCTTCGCGGGATCCTTCGCCTCGTAGATCGCGCGACCGACGATGACCGCGTCCGCCCCGGCGGCGATGGCATCAGACGCCTTTCCTCCTTGGGCCCCCACGCCCGGCGCCAGGATGAGCCGCGAGCCGACAATCGCACGGAGGGCCTTGACCCGGTCCGGCCGCGTCGCGGGCGCGACGATCCCCGCGGCGCCCGCCTGGATTGCCATGCGCGCCATCTCCTCCGCGTGAGGCGCCGTGAAACGGGCCCCACCCGGATGACTCATCTCCGTGATCACGAACACATCGGCCTCGCCGGCTGCCTCGACCGCGGCCCGGATGGAGTCCTCTCCCACGAATCCCTGGGTGATGATGCCAGAAGCGCCGAGCGCCGCCACCTGCTCCACGATCAGCCGCGTCGTGTTCGGGATCTCGGCGGTCCTCATGTCCGCGAGGAGGTATCCGAGGCCGGCGAGTTCTCGGATGAGATCCGCCCCGCCGGCCAGGAAGAGCGCCCATCCGGCTTTGATGGCGTCCACGTCCGATTTGACGGCCCCTGCGATCGTCCGCGCCCGGGAGGGATCCGTCACGTCGAGGGCGAGGATGACCCGATGGTCGAGGCGCATTGTGCGGCCCCAAGAGGGCCGCGGGGAAAAAGGTTCCCTCGGGTCGACTTTCTTGGCGGACGTTTTAAGTAACCCGGAGGGAATCGAGCCGTGCCCTCCATGCCCGAGATGCAGCGGATCAAGACGAAGGTCTGCCTGGTCGGCGAGGCCGCGGTCGGCAAGACGTCCCTCATCCGGCGGTTCGTCCAGGACGACTTCGAAGACCGCTACATCACGACCCTCGGCGCGAAGGTGTCGAAGCGCGAGATCGTCTTCGACATGCCCGACCGCAAGCAGATCCAGATGGACATCACGATCTGGGACATCATGGGCGAGAAGGGATTCCGAGACCTCCTGAAGGAGGCGTTCTTCCACGGGGCCAAGGGCGTCCTCGCGGTCGCCGACCTCACGCGCTATTCGACCCTCAAGGAGCTCGACGACTGGGTGCAGGGCGTCTTCAAGGTCGTCGGCGAGATCCCGGTCGTGTACGCGATCAACAAGATCGACCTGAAGGACGAGGTCATGATCCTGTACGGAGACAAGGAGATCGGCGAGGCCACGCGGGCCTTCGAAGCGCCGTTCTTCTACACCTCCGCGAAGACGGGGGAGAACGTGGAGCTCCTCTTCCAGCGACTGGGGACGATGGTCCTTAAGCGGGAAGGTCTCTCCGTCGCCAGCTGACGTCCGGCGGCGAGAACGAGGCGAGAAGCGTTAAGTAGCCGCCGCCGGAGTGCGGAGGCGCCACGGAGCGGGGACATCGCTTGGCGATGAAACGTCTCAAGTCGAAGATTTGCCTCGTCGGCGAGAAGGCCGTCGGCAAGACCTCCCTGGTCCGGCGGTTTGTCATGAACATGTTCGACGAGCAGTACGTCACCACGATCGGGACGCGGGTGTCGAAGAAGGAGGTCCACATCTCGATGCCGGACCTGGCCCAAAGCGTTCAAGTGGACCTGATGATCTGGGACATCATGGGTGAGAAAGGGTTCCGCGAACTCCTCAACGACGCGTACTTCTACGGCGCGAACGGCATCCTCGCGGTGGCCGACCTCACGCGCCGACGGACCCTGGACGACCTCGATGACTGGATCGACGGCGTCGAACACGTCGTCGGGAAGGTCCCGATCCTCATCGTCGTGAACAAGGCGGACCTGACCTCGGGCGCCCAGTTCCAGGAACGGGACGTGGCCCAGTTCGCGAAGGCGTACGGATCCGAATTCATCCTCACGTCGGCGAAGAGCGGTGACCAGGTCGAAGCGGCGTTCGTGCGACTCGCCACGTTCGTCGTCGAGCACCAACTCCACGCGACATAGACATGGGTCGAATCGAGCGCGGCAGTAACCGTTCGGACACCATGTGTTTTCGATATCATTAAGTATTAACTCGGTCATTGACGCGGTCCCTGAGCCTTCGCTCGCGATGCGGGTAGTAAGGAGGGGTCCTGGGCCGGGAGCAGGGGACAATGGGGCGGGATGGCCATGCTCGCGACGAGGCCCACCCGAGCGTACCGTTTCGGTGCGATCGGTCTATGCGCGTTACTGGCAGCTAGCCTCCTCCTCGCATTCCTGGCGCCGCCGGTCCGCGGCGATCTGCCGACCGAAACGGAGAACGGGGACGCCTCACGGACCGTCACATGGACGATGGGCACCGGCGTCGGCCTCGCCTTGCAAGGCGTGGACCTTGAAGCCGGCAATGTGACCCTCCCATGGAACGCCCAGAATCTTTCGTGGGACCGACCCGGCCAGTTCGTCGCGAACGGCAGTTTCGACTCCACCTTGGCCGCGGATCCAGCGGGCATCTCGTTGCGGGGTGATTCCACGAACCACGTGGTCGACGGCGACTTCGTCTCCGGCACACCCTGGACCTTCGAGACGAGCGCGTCCGGGAACGTGACGGCGGCTTGGAACACCAGTGCCGCGAACGCCGTGTTCCGACACAATTCGCCGAAGACAGAGGCGCAATGGGACAGCCTGGACGCGAATCCGGGGACCTGGGCGGGCGTCAATGGGATCCCGTGGACGAACACGACCGGGCCGCACGAGGGAACGGGCATGCTCGGGCTCAACTTCACGCTGGGACCCGGTCCCGGATCATGGGCCGGAGTGCAGCACCAGACGGTCGTGAACTGGTCCGGATCCGATCGCATGGTGATCTGGGTCTTGCCGCCGAACTCCAGTCCCCCGCTGACGTTCAACATCACAGCGACCGTCGGGACGTCGCTCCGAGGCTCCGCCGCGCGCGCTCTGGTTCCCGGGTGGCAGGAAATCGCGGTCGATCTGACCGAACTCGGGGCGTCGCGGGGCAACCTCATTTCGCTCACGCTCCGGGTCATGGGCCAGAACGTCCCTTCGGGAACCGTGTACTTCGATGACCTGCGAACCGGCAATGCAAAGCAATTCGATGAGGCCGCGCGGGTCCGTCAAACGGTCGTCAAGACGAACGCCACCGCTCCCGCGTTGGGAAGCGCCGTGCTTCGGGTGAACTGGTCGACGCCGAGCGCGACCGGGGTCGTCCGGGTGGACGGGGTCGTGGACGTGACCGGCCCATCGGGTTCTGCGGTGAAGACGTTTCCAATGTCGTCGGGAATGACTTGGCGGACGTCCCTCCTGGATTTCTCTGCGACGACCGCGCTGCCGGGTCTCTACAACGTCAGTGTCGGGATCCGCGTCATCACGGACAACACGAGTAGCTCGTCCGTCGAGGTCCGCGCGGACGATGTATCCCTCCTCTTCCCGAATCGACACAACGGGACGTATCTCTCCAGCGCCATCGCGATGGGTGCTGCGTCCGAATTCCTCCGGGTGACATGGGCCTTCGACGCGTCCGGTCCCGCTACGTTGCGGGCCGCGCTCCGCACCGGGAACGACTCGAGTCCTGGGAGCCCCACATGGAGTCCGTGGCAGGTCTGGACCACGACAGGAGCCCAACCGGCAGGACTGCCGCCCGCTTCGTTCTTCCAAGTTCGTGTGGACCTGATGACGGTCAACGCGAGCGTCACTCCCGTCCTCCGCGGGATGTCGCTGGACGCTCGACATCATTCGGCCGGCGGATCCGTGACCTCTGCCGCGTTCAGTATTCCCACGGCGGAGGCGGGCACCTTTCTCCATTGGCGGAAGTTGCAGGTGAGGTCCCGGATACCCGTGGGCACGGCCCTTTCGTTCGAGATCGGAGACGGAACATACTGGAAGCCCGTCACCGCGGACGGGAACGTGTCGGACGCCAACTCGACGACGATCTCATGGCGTGCCACCCTTGGGACCGCGGACGGACTCGTGACGCCAACCCTCGAGCGCGTCGATCTCGTGTACGAATACCTGGGCCCGATCGTCCGCGTCGAGTTGCGATGGGCCGGCTGGCCGGGGCGGATCGTGCTGCCCTCCGGCGGCGTCGTCAAGTTCACCGCGTTGGCGCTCGACGCCGGATCCCACCTCGTGTCCAAGGAACCCAGCCGTTTCGATTGGAACACGAACGACACGCGAGGACAGATCGGGATCGACGGGACCTACAAGGCGGGCGAGCCGGGCGACCACATCGTGAACGTCAGGTTCCTCGGGACGAGCCGCTCGGCCGTCGTGTCCGTTCACGTGCTCGCCTCGGGGACTTGGATCGATGTGCTGATCGGGTACGGTCCGTATTGGCTGGCCATCCTCACGCTCGGTGCCGTCGGCTACTCCGGCTATCGGTTCGGCATTCGACGGACGTCGGTTATTGACGACGTCTTCCTGATTTCGAAGGACGGTCGGCTCCTGATGCACAATACCCGGCGCATGCGGGCGGACCGGGATGAGGACATCCTGTCCGGCATGCTCACCGCCATCCTCGCGTTCCTGAAGGACTCGGATCCGGAGGAGAATGGGGAGCTCACGCGATTCGAGATCGGAGGGAAGACCACGATGCTGGAACGGGGCCCTCACGCGTATCTGGTCGCCGTCTATTCGGGTCGGGTCCCTCGCCGGGCGGGAAAGAATCTCAAACGCTTCATGACGAGCCTCGAAGCGAATTTCGGGGACGTCTTTGCGAAGTGGTCCGGCGATCGGGAGGACCTCCAGGACCTCAAGGCGTTCACCGGGCGCTTCGTGTCCCGGTTCCGGTTCC
>Ga0209154_1000399_pt1 | contig 30091 bp, 20 predicted proteins | sample GraSoiAngelo_121_FD_185878 | JGI IMG/M metagenome (GOLD analysis project Ga0209154, IMG submission 185878) | Grasslands soil microbial communities from the Angelo Coastal Reserve, California, USA - 14_0919_12_20cm (SPAdes) (version 2) | ecosystem: Environmental > Terrestrial > Soil > Grasslands ... | reverse complement strand
CCTGCGCGCCATCAAGCGCGCGCAAGCCGGCCTGGCGTGAGGAGAACACCATGACGACTCTGACTCGCCGCGAATTCCTGAAGAGCTCCGGGGCGCTGGTCGTTTCGTTCAGCGCGCCGCCGATCACCGGGGCGCTGGCGCAAGTCGCCGCCGGCAAGCCTGCGCTCGTGCCAACTGAGCTCGACTCCTGGGTCGCAGTGCTGCCGGATGGCCGCGTGCAGGCCTTCTTCGGCAAGATGGACATGGGGCAGAGCCTCGAGGTCGCGATCGCGCAGATCGTCGCCGACGAGCTCGATGTCGCCTTCGACAAGGTAGAGGTACTGATGGGCGACACCGGCACCTCTTGCAACCAGGGCGGCGCCTCGGGCAGCACCGGCGTGTCGAATGGCGGGCGACCGCTGCGCAACGCCGCAGCCGAGGCGCGGCGATTGTTGTTGGAGAACGGCTCGAAGCGGCTCGGTGTGCCAGCTGAGCAGTTGCGCGTTGAAGACGGAACTATACTTTCCCAGGACGGAAGGAAAGTTGCCTATAGCGAGCTGGTCGGCGGGAAGTACTTCCATCACCAGATCGAGTGGAACAAGCAAGTCGGCAACGCGATGGACATCAAGGTCCAGGCGAAGCCCAAGACGTCCCAGGAGTACAGGGTGGTGGGCAAGCCCTTCGCGCGCCGCGACGTCGCCTGGAAGGTTTATGGCACCGACCGGTTCGTCACCGACGTGCGCCTGAAAGGCATGCTCCACGCGCGGGTCATCCGGCCGACGCGCGCCGCGTGCAAGGTACGCAGCGTGGACGAAGCCTCGATCAAGTCGATCCGCGGCGCGCGCGTCGTGCGCGAGAAGGATTTCGTCGCGGTGGTCGCGCCGCGCGAGTGGGACGCAGTACGAGCGGCGCAGAGGCTGAAGGTCGACTGGCATGCGCTCGACGGCGCGTTTCCGGCGATGGATCAGCTGCACGAGCACATCCGAGGCGCCAAGGTCGTGAAGCGCGAAGAGCCCGTGAAGAAGGGCGACCTGGCAGCGGCCTTCAGCGCGCCTGGCGTGCGCATCGTCGAAGCGCAGTACGAGTGGCCGTTCCAGTCGCATGCCAGCATGGGTCCGGGCTGCGCGGTTGCAGAGGCCGGGGCCGACCACTGCACGGTGTGGACGGGGTCGCAGAAGCCCCACTACGTACGCGACGGGGTGGCTAAGCTGCTCGGCATGGCGCCTGAGAAAGTGCGAGCGATCTGGGTCCCCGGGCCGGGCTCCTACGGGCGCAACGACGCCGGCGACGCTGCGCTCGACGCGGCGTTCCTGTCGAAGGCGACCGGCAAGCCGGTGCGGGTGCAGGGCATGCGCTCCGACGGCACGGCGTGGGACCCGAAGGGCCCGGCGTGCGTGCATCGTGCGCGCGCGGCGATCGATGCCACCGGCAAGGTGCTCGCGTACGAGTTCGTCTCCAAGGGCTTCTCGCGCCAGCACATCGCGACCAACGAGTCGGACCCGGCCGATAGCCTGGTCGGCCAGGCCACCGGCATCCCGGCGAAGGGAACGCAGATCTTCGGCGTGCCGGCGGAATCCTACGGCTTCGAGAACAAGCTGCTCGCCTGGGAGACGATCGCGCCGCTGGTGGACAACTGCTCGCCCTTGCGCACCGCGCATATGCGCGATCCGGTCGGACCCGAGATCCACTTCGGAGCCGAGCAGTTCATCGACGAGCTGGCCGCTGCGGTGGGCGAAGATCCGGTCGCGTTCCGCCTGAGGTACCTCACCGAGGCGCGCCATGCCGCCGTCGTCAAGGCGGCGGCGGAGAAGGCGCAGTGGCAGGCGCGAACTTCGCCGCAGCGCGAGCGCGGCGGCGAGCTGCTGAAAGGGCGCGGCATCGCCTTCGCCGAGCGCAACGGCACTGCGGTGGCCGCCGTGGCCGAGGTCGAGGTCGAGCGCAATACGGGGCGGGTCTGGGCGCGCCGCGTGGTGGTCGCGCACGATTGCGGCCTGGTCATCAATCCGCAGGGCTTGCGCTACACGATAGAGGGCAATGTCGTGCAAGGCATCTCGCGCGCAGTTTACGAGCAGGTCCAGTTCGATCGCGATTCGGTCAACAGCGTCGACTGGGCGAGCTACCCGATCCTGGAGATACAGGACGCTCCGGCGGCGATCGAGGTGGTGCTGATCAACCGGCCGGAGGTTGCACCATCGGGCGCCGGCGAGCCGACGATGCGGGTGGTCCCTGCCGCCGTGGCGAACGCGGTCTTCGACGCCACGGGCGTGCGCCTGCGCAAGGCGCCGCTCAACGCGGAGAGAGTGAAAGCAGCGCTATCGCGCGCCTGACCCGCCAGGTCTGCATTGCCGGCGGCGGCCCGGCGGGCATGATGCTCGGGCTGCTGCTCGCCCGCACCGGCGTGCGCACGCTCGTGCTGGAGAAGCACGCCGATTTTCTGCGTGACTTCCGCGGCGACACGATTCACCCCTCGACGCTGGAGGTGATGCACGAGCTCGGGCTGCTCGAGGGCCTGCTGCGGCTGCCGCACCAGGAGGTCCCGCGATTTGCGGCGAAGTTCGGCGAGCGCGAGATCGCGGTGGCCGATCTGAGCCATTTGCCGACTCGTTGTCGCTTCATCGCGATGATGCCGCAGTGGGACTTCCTTGCCTTTCTCGCCGAGGAAGCTCAGCGCTCGCCGCACTTCGAGCTGCGCATGAGTGCCGAGGTGACTTCGCTCATCGAGCGCGACGGACGCATTGCCGGGGTGCGAGTAAAGGATGACGAGGTCGATGCGGAACTGGTCGTCGGTGCAGACGGGAGGCACTCGAGCGTGCGAGCGCACTCCGGTCTCCAGGTGGAAGAGTTCGGCGCGCCGATGGACGTCCTGTGGTTCAGGCTGTCGCGCCGCGCCTGCGATCCCGAAGCCACCATGGGGGTGTTCGACGCCGGCCGCATCCTGATCCTCATTTACCGCGGCGACTACTGGCAATGCGGGTATGTCATTGCAAAAGGCGCGGCCGAAGAGGTGCGTCGCAGCGGTCTGCCGGCGTTGCGCGCCGGCATCGCAACGCTGCTGCCCTTTCTCGCCGATTGCGTCGAAGAGCTCATCGACTGGGAGCGGATCAAGCTGCTCACGGTTCGCGTCGACAGGCTGCGGCAGTGGTACCGGCCGGGCCTGCTGTGCATCGGCGATGCCGCTCACGCCATGTCGCCGGTCGCAGGCGTGGGAATCAACCTCGCCATCCAGGACGCGGTCGCTGCGGCCAACATTCTCTGGCGGCCGCTGCGCGAAGGCAGCCTCTCGACCGACGATCTGCGCCGGGTGCAGAAGCGGCGCGAATGGCCGGTGCGCGTCACGCAGCGGCTGCAGCTCATGGTGCAGCAGCGCGTGATCGCGCGCGTCCTTGGCACCGGCGAGCGGCTTACGCCACCGCTGTTCCTGCGCCTGCTCGCGCGCTATCCGTGGCTGCGCCGCATTGCGGGCCGGCTGATCGGCCTAGGAATTCGTCCTGAGCATGTCAAAACGATCGCGGCAAGCCCAGAACGTGCTCCGCGAGGTACGAAAGGATGAGGTTGGTCGAGATCGGCGCGACCAGGTACAGGCGCGTCTCGCGGAATTTGCGTTCGACGTCGTACTCGGCGGCGAAGCCGAACCCGCCGTAGGTCTGCAGGCACACGTTGGCCGCCTCCCAGGACGCCTTCGCCGCGAGGTGCTTCGCCATGTTCGCCTGTGCACCGCAGTGCAGCTTCTTGTCAAAGAGCGAAGCAGCCCTGTAGCGCATCAGGTTCGCCGCCTCGATCTCCATGTAGCTCTCGGCGATCGGGAACTGGATGCCCTGGTTCTGCCCGATCGGCCGGTCGAAGACGACGCGCTCGTTCGCGTATCGGGAGGCCTTTTCTATGAACCAATACCCATCCCCGATGCACTCCGCCGCGATCAGGATGCGCTCGGCGTTGAGCCCGTCGAGGATGTAGCGAAACCCCTTGCCTTCCTGGCCGATCAGGTTCTCGGCCGGGATCTCCAGGTTGTCGATGAACACCTGGTTGGTCTCGTGGTTCACCATATTGCGGATCGGCCTCACGTCGAGCGCCTTGCCCCAGGCGGCCTTGGCGTCGACCAGGAATATGGACATGCCGTCGGATTTTTTTTGAACTTGATCGATCGGAGAAGTTCTTGCGAGGAGGATCATCAGCTCGGAGTGCTGCAGCCGCGAAGTCCAGACCTTCTGGCCGTTCACCACGTAGCGGTCGCCCTTCCTCACCGCGACGGTCTTGATCCCGGTGGTATCGGTACCGGCGCCGGGCTCGGTGACACCCATCGCCTGCAGGCGCAGCTCGCCGGTGGCGATCTTCGGCAGGTATTTCTTTTTCTGCGTCTCCGAGCCGTGGCGCAGGAGCGTGTTCATGTTGTACATCTGGCCGTGGCAGCAACCGGCATTGCCGCCCGAGCGCGTCACCTCTTCCATGATCACGCTCGCCTCGGTGAGCGTGAGGCCCGAGCCGCCGTATTCCTCTGGAATGAGCGCCGACATCCAGCCGGCCTTGGTGAGAGCGTCGACGAACGCCTCGGGGTAGACGCGCTTGTCGTCGATGCCCTGCCAGTAGGCCGAGTCGTACTGGGTGCAAAGCGCGCGCACCGCGTCGCGCAGCTCCGGGTGGTTGTCGCGGCCGAGGTTCATTTCTTCGGCTTGAGATGGGCTGAAGCTTCCTCGTCGATACGCAGCCAGATCTCCTCGGCGATCGGCGAGCGCGACTCCTCGAGCAGGTGCCCGACCAGCCCGACCGCGCGCGCCATCACGCCGAGCCCGCGGCACACCTTCCAGTCGAGGCCGAGCTCGCACGCGAGCGCCCCGATTGCCCCGGTCGCGTTCAGCGTAATGTTCTTGAGCTTTGCCACTTCCTCGATCAGCTTGCAGTACCTGCCGTAGTAGCCGGTTTCGCGGGCGATCTCGAACAGGCGCACGGTGCGCGGATCAACCGGCTTGTGCAGTGGATGGCCGAGGCCTGGGATTCTCTTGTGCTCGGCGACGATTTTCTTCGCGTCATCGCCCCGCGCCACGGCTTCGGACAGCAGCTTCGCGCAGCCCTCGGTCGAGCCCACGAACACGCTCCCCAGCCCGCACAGACCGGCTGCGACGGCCGCTTGCAGGGCTTCGGGCGCGCCGAGGTACGTGAGCCGCGCGGCGAGCGCGCTCGGCGTGAGGCCATGCTCGACCAGCGTCACCACCATCGCGTTGAACAGCTTCGACTCGCGCGCCTGCGGCGTGCGTCCGGTAAGCTCGAGGAAGGCCATGTCGCCGAGGTTGAGCTCGCCGAGGATCTCCCGCGGCAGGTCCTTGCCGCGTACCACGATGCGCTCGGTGCTCGACCAGGCGAGATCGGAACGGATCGGCTTGCGCGCCATCAATCGACCTTCGCCCGCTTGGCGATCTCGGCGTCGAGGAACTGCGCCGCCTGCTCGGGGCTGCCGCCGACCGGCTCGATGCCGATCTGCGCCTGCGCGGCGAGCGGCGCGGCGGGAACGAGGGCAAGAAACGACTTTCTCATGGCTTCAAATATATCCGGGTCACTCAGCTCTTGCATTCAGCGCTTGCGGATTGACGAAGTTGTTCGGCCGCTCGCCGTCGAGCATCCGCAGCATCTCCTCGGCGGCGGCGACGCTGATGCGGCCGCGCGACTCCATGGTCATCCCCGCGAGGTGCGGAGTGAGCACCGCGTTGTCCAGGGCAAGCAGCGGGTGCCCCGGCGGCAGCCGGTAATGCTCAAAGACGTCCAGCATGGCGCCGGCGATGCGCCTGCCGCGCAGCGCTTCGACGAGCGCGTCTTCCTGCACGACCGCGCCGCGGCCGACGTTGATGAGCCAGGCGGTGCGCTTCATCAATCCCAGCCTTTGCCGATTGAAAAGATGCTGCGTTTCGGGGGTAAGGGGGCAGCTGACCACGACAAAATCGCTGGCCGGCAGCAGATCGTCCAGGCGCGCCGGCTCGGCCTGCGGCGGCAGGCAGTTCAGCCGCCGCTGGGTGCCGAGCACGCGCATGCCGAAGCCCTGCCGGCAGATTCTCGCCAGCCGCCCGCCGATTTCGCCTACGCCGACGATGCCCAGCGTCATCGCCGAGATCTCGTGCGCCGCGGCGCCTTGCAGCCGGGCGGCGTCCCAAGGCCCGGCGTGAAGCGCCTTGGTGATGGCGAGGACATTGCGTGCGAGCATCAGCATCGCCAGCACGCAGTACTCGGCCACCGACTGCGCGTTGCCGCCCGGCACGTTGGCCACCATCACGCCCCGCGCGGTAGCCTCGGCGATCGGCACCAGATCGGTGCCGGTGCCGTGCACGACCACGGCCCGCAAGCGGGGCGCGACGGCGATGATGTCGTCGGGAAGCTTGCTGCGGGTGATGATGCCCTCGGCATCGCGGGCGAGGCGCCGCAGGGTCAGCGGGTCAGCGTCAGGCGAGCGGATGATTTCGGCGCGGCGCGCGAGAACGTCCTCGCCCTCCGGGGAAATGGCATCGGTCAGCAGGACGCGGTGCACCGCTTCAGTCCACCTTGACGCCGGCTTGGGCGACGACCTTGGACCCGCGCGCCATCTGCTGCGCGTCTCGAATCGGACGCGAGGGAAAGCTCTGCGCCAGAGCCGCACAGGCAAACAACGCGCGCGCGAGTCGCGGCGGGCTGCGCCTCATCGGAGGTAACTTACTGTAAGAGATGGAGTTCCGCCGATCTGGTTTGCATCGCCGGCGGGCGTTACCGGTCCGGCTACTGCCGCAGGGCGTGAATAGTAATTATTTCACTTGAAAAAATCGCAGTAAATGTCAGACTATTAAGACTATTAAGCACAAAGACCGAGCTCACGGTCAAACAAAGGGGGAGTAGTGAGTGAAGCGTCGCTGGCGGGCGCCGTCAAGGTGCTCGTGATCGATGACAGCAACACTATTCGGCGCAGTGCCGAGCTATTTCTGCGCCAGGCCGGCTATGAAGTCATCCTGGCTGAAGACGGCTTCGATGCGCTTTCCAAGATCTCCGATCACCAGCCGCAGGTGATCTTCGTCGACATCGTGATGCCGCGCCTCGACGGGTATCAGACCTGCGCGCTCATCAAGCAGAACCCGCAGCTCAAGTCCACGCCCGTGATCATGCTCTCCAGCAAGGACGGCGTGTTCGATCGCGCGCGCGGCAGGCTCGCCGGATCCGATCGCTACCTCACCAAGCCTTTTACCAAGGAAGGGCTGATCGAGGCGGTCAACGAGTACGTCAAGCCCGGTTCGGTTCCCACTTAGCCCATTTGAAAGGCCATACGTCATGCCAATCAGGAACATCCTCATTGTCGATGATTCCGCCACCGATCGCCAGTTTCTCAGCGAGCTGCTGGTGAAGAACGGCTACAAGGTTTCCACTGCCGACAGCGCCGAAGACGCGCTCGCCAAGGTCAAGCAACATCGTCCCGACCTGGTGCTGATGGACGTGGTCATGCCGGGCCAGAACGGCTTTCAGGCAACCCGCATGCTCGCGAGGGACGACAGCACCAAGCACATCCCCGTCATCATCTGCACCAGCAAGGCGCAGGAGACCGACAAGGTGTGGGGCATGCGCCAGGGCGCCCGCGATTACATCGTGAAGCCGATCAATCAGGCCGACCTGCTGGCCAAGATCGCGGCCCTCGGCTGATGGCCGTCAAAGCCTCACTGCGCGATTACCAGCGCGAGCTGTCGGCCCGGCTGCAAAGCGCCGAAGTCGGCAGCAATGCTTCGAAGCTGGCCCTGCAGGTAGGCGAGGAAGGTTGGCTGGTCGACCTCGCCGATGCCGGCGAGGTCATCCCCGTCACGCCGATCAGCGCAGTGCCCCTCACGCGCGCGTGGTTCAAGGGCATCACCAATGTCCGCGGCAACCTCTACAGCGTGGTCGATTTCTGCGCCTTCCTCGGCGGGCCGGGGGTCGCCGTGCGCGAGCAGGCCCGCCTGCTGCTCGTCGGCGAGCGCTTCCGCGTCGGCAGCGCGCTCCTGGTGGACGGCTCGCTCGGGCTGCGCAACGCCTCGCAGCTGCAGCCGCGCGCGAGCGACGCGGCGCGGGCACCCTGGATCAGGGCCGAATATACCGATGCGGAAGGCAGGCCGTGGAAAGAGCTGGACCTGCCAAGCCTGGTCCAGCAGCCGGAATTCCTCGACGTGGGAATCTGACAGGGCTCGCATGGACAAGAACTGCGTTCGCCCGATTCTGATCGCTCTGGCGGTGCTGCTCCCGCAGTGCGCTGTGGCTGAAAACGGTGTCACCAAGGACAAGGTCGTGCTCGGCCAGTCGGTGGCGCTGACAGGGCCGGCGGCGCAACTCGGCATCCAGATGCGCAACGGCGTGAAGGCGTACCTGGACTACGTCAACGAGCGGGGCGGCGTGCACGGCCGGAAAATCGAGCTGATTACGCTCGACGACGGCTACGAGCCTTCGCGCAGCGTGCCGAACACGAAGAAGCTGATCGACGAACACAAGGTGTTCGCCTTGATCGGTTATGTCGGCACGCCCACCAGCGTGCCCGCGATCCCGGTCTTCACCGAAGCGAAAGTCCCGTTCTTCGGCCCGTTCAGCGGTGCCGAGGCGCTGCGCGTGCCTTTCAACCGCTACATCTTCCACGTGCGCGCGAGCTACTACGACGAGACCGACAAGATCGTCGAGCAGGTGCTCTCGATCGGCGGCAAGAGCATCGCCGTGTTCTACCAGGACGACGCCTACGGCCAGGCGGGCCTCAAGGGCACGGAAATCGCGATGACTAAGCGCGGCTTGAAGATCTCCGCCCTCGGCACCGTCGAGCGCAACACGATCAAGGTGGAGAATGCAGTGAGGGCCATCAACGCCGCGAAGCCCGACGCCGTGGTGATGATCAGCCAGTACACCTCGTGCGCGGAATTCATCCGGCAGATGAAAAGGAGCGGCAGCGCGGCGACCTTCTACAACGTCTCGTTCGTCGGCAGCAAGGCGCTCGCCGACGCGCTCGGCAGCGACGGCGTGGGCGTCGCGATCTCCCAGGTCATGCCGTTCCCTTGGGGGGCGGCGATTCCGGTCGTCAAGGAGTACCAGCGGCTCTCGGCCAAGGCAGGCTACCCCGATTTCGATTTCAGCGCGATCGAGGGCTTCGTCGTGGCCAAGGTCTTCGTGGAGGGGCTCAAGCGCACTGGCAGGGACCTGACCCGCGAACGCTTCATCGACGCGGTCGAGAGGATGCAGGACGTCGACGTCGGCGGCTTCTACGTGAGTTATTCGCCGAAGAACCACGCCGGGTCGAAGTTCGTCGACCTCACCATCATCGCTCGCGAGGGCAAGTTCCTGCGCTAGGAAAACCAGGGAGAACCGCATGGCATTCAAATTAGCCCTCAAACTGCCGTTTCTGAGCCGCGGCGAGGCCGCGCAGCAGGGCGCGCCGGCGAAGCCCCCGGCGCGAGCCGCCCCTGTCGCTACCCTGGAGGCGCCGCTGCCGATCATCAGCCGGCTGACAGGCGGCCGGAAGCTCCAGCTTTTGACCGCGCTGCTGGCGCTTCTTTTGCTGGTCGATGCCGCGATCGTGGTGGTGGATGCGCGTCAGGCGACCTTCGATTCGCTGTACATCGCCACGGTCGGCAAGATCCGCATGCTGTCGCAGCGCCTCGCCAAGGCGGCTCAGCAGGCCTCGCAGGGCAACGCCGTGGCGTTCAAGCAGCTGCGCGAGAGCCGCGACGAGTTCGCCTCGCAAGTGAGGACGCTGCAGTCGGGGGGTGTCGCGAGCGGCGTCGATCTGCCGCCCACCTCCGAGCGCGTGCGGCCGTTGCTCAACGCCCTGGACCAGGAATGGAAGAAGACCGAGCGCAACGCGTCGCTGGTGATCGCCGAGGAACGCAACCTGGTGGCGCTCGGCCAGGCGGTGCACTCGATCAACGCCGGCAACCCGGCGCTGCAGGAACTCACCGACGAGATCTCCGCCATCAGCGTTCAGTCCGGCGGTTCAGCCCGGCAGAACGCGATCACCGCTCAACTCATGATGCTCACGCAGCGCATGGCGAAGAACGCCAATGCCATGCTGGCAGAGGAGATCATTGACCCGGAAGTCTCGTTCCTCCTCGGCAAGGACTCCAACACCTACCGCGACACCCTGCAGGGGCTGCTGCAGGGCAGCGAGGCCTTACGCATCTCCCGGGTCTCCGACGCGGAGATGCGGGGCAAGCTCGGCGAGCTCGAGTCGGCGTTCAAGGACTATCAGCGCGCGGTGAGCGAGATCCTCGGCAACATGCAGCGCCTGGTGAACGCCAAGCGCGCAAGCCGCGACATGTTCAACGACAGCGAGACGCTGCTCGGCGCCGCCGAGCGCCTGAGCGGCGGCTACGAGGGCGAGCTGGGCGCGCGGCGCATCAACTTCGTCGCCATGGGCGTGGTGTCCGTTCTGGCCTTCCTGGTGCTGCTGCTGATCGGCAAGGTGTACGTCGGCGACAGCCGGCGCCGCGCCGAGGAAAGTGAGCGGCTGAACCGCACCAACCAGGACGCGATCCTGCGGCTGCTCGATGAGATCGGCAACCTTGCGAACGGCGACCTCACGGCGCGCGCCAAAGTGACCGAGGACATCACTGGCGCCATCGCCGACTCGATCAACTACACCATCGACGAGCTGCGTCGCCTGGTGACGGGCATCACCGGCGCGGCGCAGCAGGTGACCGCCGCGACGCAGGAAGCGCACACGGTGACCGGCCAGCTGCTGCAGGCGGCGCAGAAGCAGGCGAGCGAGATCCAGGGCACCGGGCAGTCGGTGGCGCAGATGGCGCAATCGATGAACGAAGTCTCGAAGAGCGCCAACGACTCCGCCAAGGTGGCGGAAACCTCGCTGCACGCCGCAGGCAAGGGCGCGCAGGCGGTGCAGAACGCGATCCGCGGCATGAACGACATCCGCGAGCAGATCCAGGAGACCTCCAAGCGCATCAAGCGGCTGGGCGAAAGCTCGCAGGAGATCGGCGAGATCGTGCAGCTCATCTCGGACATCACGGAACAGACCAACGTGCTCGCGCTGAACGCCGCCATCCAGGCAGCCTCGGCCGGCGAGGCCGGACGCGGTTTCACGGTGGTCGCGGAGGAAGTGCAGCGGCTGGCGGAGCGCTCAGCCGAGGCGACCAAGCACATCGGCGCGATCGTGAAGAGCATTCAGCGCGATACGCAGGACGCGGTGGAGGCGATGGAGCGCAGCACGCGCGGCGTGGTCGAGGGCACGAAGACCGCCGACGAGGCGGACCAGGCGCTGCGCGAGATCGAGCAGGTTTCGAACCGCCTCGCCGAGCTGATCGACTCGATCTCGGGCGCCACGCAGCAGCAGGCGGCTTCGGCCGCGCAGGTGGCCGGCAAGATGAAGATCATCCTCGGCATCACGCAGCTCACCACGGAAGGCACCAAGAAGACCGCCGCCTCGGCGGCGCGGCTGACGGCGCTGGCCGACGGCCTGAAGAACTCGGTGGCGGGCTTCAAGCTCGTCTGACGGGGACCATGGCCGACGCCACCATCCTCTCCTGGATCACCGCCGAAGTGGACCAGGCGTTGGAGCACGTGCGCGACAGCATCGCGAGGTTTTCCGCGTCGCCCGACGATACTGATGTGCTCGGCATATGCCCTGAGCACCTGCACCAGGTGAGCGGGGCGCTGCGCATGGTGGGGCTGAGCGGCGCGACGCGCTTCTGCGAAGCGATCGAAGGCAGCCTCTCGGGAGCGAACGGCTCGCGGCTCAGCTTGGCGTCGATCGTCACCATCGACCGCGCAGTGCTCGCCCTGAAGCAATTCGTCGACGATGTGGCGCGCGGCCAGGCGAACGTGCCGCTGCGGCTTTTTCCCGTGTATCGGGAGCTTGCCAAGCTGCAGGGCAGGGCCGACAGCTCGGAAAAGGAGCTGTTCTTTCCCGATCTGAGCCCGCCTGCGCCTTCGCACCCCAGCCCCTGGACTCTGGCAAAGCACGAGCTTGCGCCGTTTCTGCAGACGCAGCGCGCGCGTTTCCAGCGCGGGCTGCTCGCCTGGCTGCGCGGCCAGGCTGCCGGCCTGGAGGACATGCGCCAGGCGCTCGATGCGCTCTACCAGGTGTCGCCACAGCTCCCCGAGCCGCGCGCGCTCGCCTGGGTCGCGATCGGGCTGATCGACGGCCTGCTCGATGCGCCGGATCCCGAGTGGCAGGCGAGCGCCAAGGTGCTCTGCAACAAGACCGATTTCCACATGCGCGACCTCGCCGCGGGCTCGCAGGCGGTCAACGATCCGCTGCTGCGCGAGATGCTGTATCTCGTCGCGCGCGCGAAGCCGTCTACGCAACTGCTCAAGGACATCAAGCTGCTCTACCGCTTGGACGGCCTGATGCCGGGGCCCGGGGCCGCCCATCAGAAGATGGAACTCGACATGGATTGGCTGCAGCCGGTCCTGAGCGACGCACGCTCGCGGCTGAACGCGCTGAAGGCCGTGTGGCAGCAGTACGTGAGCGGCGAGCCGAAGAGCGTGCTGCGCTTCCGCGAGCTCGTGGGCTCGTTCAAGACCAAGGCGGCCGAGTTCGGCAACCCGCACCTGATCAAGCTGCTCGACGCCATCGCCCTCGTCATGGCGCGGCTCCCCGACCCGTATCGGCCTAAGAGCCAGTTCATGGTCATCGAAATGGCCTCGGCCTTCCTGGTCGCCGAGAGCGTGCTCGAGAATTTCGCCAGCCCGCCTGCCGACCTCCCGCAGCAGATCGGCATCATGGGCGGCTGGCTGCTCGACGCCGCGCAAGGCAAATCGAGCGGCGAGCCGCCCGCCGGGCTGCGCGGCGATCTCAGCCAGCAGATCGGCGCCCTGCAGCTGCGCGCGCAGGTGGCGAAGGAGATCCTCGCCAATCTCCAGTATGTGGAACAGGTGCTCGATGCCTACTCGCGCGAGCTGGCGGTGCGCGAGGCGCTCCATGGCCTCGACACTTACCTGCGGCAGATCCATGGTGCGCTCGCCGTCCTGCGATTCGAGCGCGCGACCCAGGTCATCGCGCTCTGCGAATCGCTGATCAAGGCCTGCGCCGCCCGCGAGCGCGATGCCTCGCTGGAGGACATGGACTGGATCGCCGAAGGTCTCAGCAGCGTGGGCCTGTTCCTCGCGCCGTGCGTCAACGGCCGCGATCCGTCCGCGAAGCCGATCGAGCTTTTCTTCAGCCGCTACGAGAAACGCGCCGCGAGCGCAGCGGCGCCCGAGAAGCCGCAGGAAAAACCCCAGGAGACGCAGCACGCGGCGGAATCCGAAGGCCTGCTCGACATCTTCCTCGAGGAAGCGAGCCAAGTGCTCGGCAGTATCGATGCGGCGCTGCCGCAGTCGCGCGAGCGGCCCGGCGACCGCGAAGTGCTGACAACGATCCGCCGCGGCTTTCATACCCTAAAGGGAAGCGGCCGCATGGTCGGCTTGACTGATCTTGGCGAGGTAGCCTGGGAAATCGAGCAGGTCATGAACCGCTCGCTCGAGTGGCAGCAGCCGGCCTGCGCCGAGCTGCTTGAGCTGATCGCCCTGGCGAGCGCGGCTTTCACCGACTGGATAGCCAAGCTGCGCCGCCGAGAGAGCTTCACTCTCGAGGGCAGGACGATTATCGAGCGGGCTCGGGAGCTGAGGGCCGCGCAGCCTGAGCCAGAGGAGATCACGGTTGGCGCGACGCGCCTTGCGCGCAGCTTCTTCGACATCTATATCAAGGAAGCGCTCCAGCACGTCCAGGCGCTGCAGGCACAGTGCGCTCAGTGGTGCAATCACCCCGGCGCCGGGACTTCCGACGAGTTCGCGCGCGCGGCGCACACGCTTGCGAGCAGCTCGCGCACCGCGGGCTTCGGCGCGGTCGCCGATCTCGCCGGGGAGCTCGAGCACTGGACGCCGCTCGCCGGCCACGTCAGGGCCTCGCGAGACGTGGAACCTGTGAAGGAGGCGGTCGGCAAGCTGCGTGAAATGGTCGCCGCCCTTGCACGGCATCAGGCCCCGGCACCGGCCATCGAAGCCGCGCGCGCCCTGCACGAACTGACCGCGCGCCTGCAGGTGCCGCCAGCGCCGCCTGTGGAACTCGAGCCGGCGCAGCCGGCTCCTGTGCCTGCCGCCGCGCCTGCCCCTGCCGCGAAGAGCGGCAAGGACCTGCGGGTGATGAAGGACGATATCGACCAGCAGCTGCTGCCGATCTTCCTCGAGGAAGCAGAGACTCTGGTGCCGCACATCGGCAGCGACCTGCGCGACTGGAAGGCGAACCCCTCCGACCAGAACATTTCCGACTCGCTGCGCCGCGGCCTGCACACGCTCAAAGGCAGCGCCCGGATGGCAGGCGCGATCCGGCTCGGCGAGCTGACGCACCTCATCGAAAGCCAGATCGAGGCGGCAATCGAGCGCGGCGAGGTTTCGGCGCAGCTGTTCGATCAGCTCGAGTCGAAGATGGATCGCCTGAGCCTCGACCTGGAGCGCATGGGAGGCGGCCTGGCGGCGCCGGAGGCGACTTCACCCGCGCCTTCGCGCGCCGCGCAAGCGCGCGCGGCTCGCGTCGAGGCGGCCCTCGAGGCGCCCCGGGCCGAGCCGCCGCTGCCCAGTCCCGCGGCGCTGCTGCGGGTCAACGCCGATACCCTCGATCACCTGATCACCGAATCGGGTGAGATTGCCATCGCGCGCTCGCGCGTCGAGGCGGAGCTGCGCCAGGTGAAGCAGTCGCTGAGCGACCTGAAAGACAGCGTCGCGCGCTTGCGCAGTCAGCTGCGCGAAGTCGAGGTCCAGGCCGACAGCCAGATGCAGTCGCGCCGGTCGGTGCTCGAAGAGCGCGACCGCGACTTCGATCCGCTCGAGTTCGACCGTTATACGCGGCTGCAGGAGCTGACGCGGATGATGGCGGAGAGCCTGAACGACGCCGCGTCGATCCAGCAGTCCCTGCTGAAGAGCCTCGGCGAAACCGACGCCGGCCTGCTGCAGCAGGCGCGCATCAGCCGCGACGTGCAGCAGGAGCTGATGCGCATGCGCGCGGTGCCGTTTTCGAACCTTAACGAGCGCCTGTACCGCATCATGCGGCAGACGGCGCGCGAGCTCGGCAAGAAGGCCGAGCTGGAGATCGAAGGCGGCCAGGTCGAGCTCGACCGCAGCGTGCTCGAGAAAATCGGCGCGCCGCTCGAGCACATGCTGCGCAACGCTCTGGGCCACGGAGTGGAATCCCCGCACGCGCGCCTGGCCGCAGGCAAGCCCGAATCCGGGCGCATCGCCGTCAGCCTGCGCCAGGAAAGCAATGAAATCGCGCTCGTCGTGAGCGACGACGGCGCCGGCCTCGATCTCGACAAGCTGCACAAGAAGGCGATCGAGAAGGGCGTGCTGAGCTCCGAGCTGCAGCCGAGCGACGCCGAGCTGATGCAGCTGGTCTTCGTCTCCGGCCTGTCGACTGCCGAAAAGGTGACTCAGCTTTCCGGTCGCGGCGTAGGCATGGACGTGGTGCGCAACGAGATCGCCTCGATCGGCGGGCGCGTCGACATCGCCACGACGCGCGGCCGCGGCACCACCTTCACCGCTTACCTGCCGCTCACGCTCGCTGTGACGCAGACCGTCATCGTGCGCGCCGGAGCCACCGTTCTCGCGGTTTCCGCCGCCATGGTGGAGCAGGTGCTGCGCGTCAAGGCAGACGTCCTGGCGGGCCTCTACGAGAAGGCGGTCATCGAGTCGCAGGACCGCTCGTACCCGCTGCACTACCTCCAGCATCTGCTCGGCGCGCGCGGTGCGACCGAAATCCAGACCTACAACTCGGTCCTGCTCCTGCGCAGCGGCATCCAGCGCATCGCGTTGCACGTGGACGAGCTGATCGGCAACCAGGAAATCGTCGTCAAGAACATCGGGCCGCAGCTCTCGCGCGTGCCGGGCGTGAGCGGCGCGACGGTGATGGGTGACGGCCGGATCGTGCTCATCGTCAATCCGGTGAACCTGGCGCAGCGCGCGAGGAGCGCCCTGGCGAGGACTGCGATTCCCGCGACGGCGCCCGCGGCCGCTGCGCCGCTCATCTTGGTGGTCGACGACTCGCTCACGGTGCGCAAGGTCACCAGCCGCCTGCTCGAGCGCGAGGGCTACCGGGTGCTCACCGCCAAGGACGGCGTCGACGCGCTCGAGCTGATCAAGGACACGCTGCCGGCCGTCATGCTGGTCGATATCGAGATGCCGCGCATGGACGGCTTCGAGCTGACGAAAGCGGTGCGCGGCGACCAGCGCACCCGCGGCATTCCGATCATCGTCATCTCCTCGCGCACCGCCGAGAAGCACCGCAGCCAGGCGACGCAGCTGGGCGTCAATGCCTTCCTCGGCAAGCCGTACCAGGAATCGGAGCTGCTTGAGCAGGTCATGAAGTATCTGCCGGCATGAAGCTCGAACTGAAACAGCAGCTGGGCAAGTACCCGATCCTGCGGGAGATCGGCAGCGGCGCCACCAGCCGCGTCTATCTGGCGCGCGATCCCTTCGCCGAGCGCGAGGTGGCGATCAAGGTGTTCCTGTTCGACTCCCATGCCGACCCGCACGGCGAGCGCATGCTGCACAAGGCGTTCGTCGCCGAGGCATCGCTTGCCGGCAAGCTCAACCATCCGCACATCGTCGACATCTTCGACGCGGTGGTCGAGCCCGACCACAGCTACCTGGTGATGGAGTACGTGCCCGGGAAGACGCTCGAGGCGCATGCCGACGTGAGCACGCTGCTGCCGCTCAACAAGGTGGTCGAGATCATCTTCAAGTGCATCCGCGCGCTCGAGTACGCGTTCCAGCACGGGGTGATCCACCGCGACATCAAGCCTGGCAACATCCTGCTTTCGCAGTACGGCGAAACCAAGGTGGGCGATTTCGGCGCCTCGTTCCAGCAGCGGCTCGGCCACGAGACCACGCAGATCACGGGGGTCGGCTCGCCGGCCTACATGTCGCCTGAACAGATCCGCATGGAAGCACTGACGCACCAGACCGACATCTATTCGCTCGGCGTCACCATGTACCGCCTGCTGACCGGCAGGCTGCCCTACCAGGCTTCGACGCAGGCGGCGCTCACCTATGCCATTCTCAATGTCGCTCCGCCGCGTCCCGCGACCCTGCGCCCCGACCTGCCGCCGCTGCTCGACCAGATCGTGATCAGGGCGATCAACAAGGACCCGAAGGAGCGCTACAGGTCCTGGCTCGACTTTGGCAAGGACCTGAGCCAGGCCTTCGTCAGCCTACGCCTGGCCGGGGAGTCGATCTCCGAGTCGGAGAAGTTCAACAAGCTGCGCGAATTCGCGTTCTTCGAGGACTTCAACGATGTCGCGCTCTGGGAAATGGTGCGCATCGGCAGCTGGAAAACGGTGGCGGCGGCAACGCCATTGATCCGCGAAGGCGAGGAGGGGGACAGCTTCTACCTCCTGGTCGACGGCGAAGTGAAGGTGACGCTCTCTGGCAAGCCGCTCGCCACGCTGAAGCCCGGTGCCTGCTTCGGCGAGATCCTCTACTTCACCGAGCGCGCCCAGCGGCGCACGACCACCGTGACCACGGGCAGCGACGCGACCATCATCGAGTTCAAGGCCGTCGCGCTGCGCGCCGCCACGGACGCCTGCCAGGTCGGCTTCAACAAGGGCTGCATGCGCGTGCTGGTCGACCGCCTGGCGCAGTCCCACGAGCGCATCACCCGGGCCGCGTAAGGCGGCTACTCCCGGAAGCCGGGATAGCGGCGCTCCAGCAGCCTCAGCAGGCCCGTCCACTCCAGCTCGCCGATGCGCCGGCGCTGGCCGGGCTTGTAGCGCTCGTTGGTCGTCCTGACGACTTCTTCCCCGGGTTGATTGAGTTCCCTGCCGCTCGCGGCGGCGAGCGCCTGGGCCTGGCACGCACGCTCGAGCCAATACATGGTGATGAAGGCTTCCGCGATGGTGCGGCCGACCGCGAGCAGCCCATGGTTGCACAGGATCATCGCCTCGTGATTGCCCAGGTCGCTCACCAGCCGCTTCTGCTCGTCGAGGTCGACGGCCGGACCCTCGTAGCCGTGGTAGCCGACGCCGGAGAAGAACATCGCGTTCTGCGTGAGCGGCAGCAGCCCGCACTTCATCGCCGACACCGCCATGCCGGCGGGCGTATGCGTGTGAATCACGCAGGCGACGTCCGGGCGGCCGCGGTGCACCGCGCTGTGGATCACGAAGCCGGCGTGGTTGATGCCGTAGCCGGTTCCCGAGTCCTGCACCACGTTGCCGTCGAAGTCGATTTTCACCAGGCTCGAAGCGGTGATCTCGTCGTAGGTCATGCCGTAGGCATTGATGAGGAAGTGTCCTTCCTCGCCCGGCACGCGCGCCGAGATGTGGTTGTAGACCAGGTCGTCCATGCCGTAGTGGTGAACCAGCCGGTAGCAGGCGGCGAGGTTGACGCGCGTGTCCCACTCGTCGCGCGAGACGCGCTCGCGCATCGAGCCGATTTGCAGTGAGGAGAGGTCGCTCATGACCGTATTATGCCTCTCTCCCATGCTGGCGCTGGAGGCTCCAGCGGAAGCAAAGATCGCCTCAAAGACAAAGCGCGAGCAGGGCGCGAGCTATAATTCGTCGCCCTTCCAACTCGCCATTTCCCATGAAGGTCCTGGTCAGCGTCAAGCGCGTGGTCGATTTCAACGTCAAAGTGCGCGTCAAGGCCGACGGCACCGGCGTCGAGACCGCTAACGTCAAGATGTCGATGAACCCTTTCGACGAGATCGCGGTCGAGGAAGCGGTGCGCCTGAAGGAAGCCGGCGTCGCGACCGAGATCGTCGTGGTGTCGTGCGGCGTGCAGGCGTGCCAGGAGACGCTGCGCACCGCGCTCGCCATCGGCGCCGACCGCGCGATCCTGGTCGAAACCCCGAGCGGCGAAACGAGCGAGCTGCAGCCCCTCGCGGTGGCGAAGCTCCTGAAGGCCGTCTGCGAACGCGAGAAGCCCCAGCTCGTCATCATGGGCAAGCAGGCGATCGACGACGACTCCAACCAGACCGGCCAGATGCTGGCGGGTCTGCTGGGATGGGCGCAAGCGACGTTTGCCTCGAAAATAAGCCTCGAAAAAGACACGGCCGTCGTGACGCGCGAGGTCGACGGCGGGCTCGAGACCGACGCCATCAAGCTGCCGGCGGTCGTGACCACGGATCTGAGGCTGAACGAGCCGCGCTACGTCACGCTGCCCAACATCATGAAGGCGAAGAAGAAGGCGCTCGAGGTTCTCAGGCCCGATGCCCTGGGCGTCGACGTAACGCCTCGCCTTGCGACGCTGAAGGTGGTGGAGCCCGCGAAGCGCAAGGCGGGAGTGAAGGTCGCGGACGCAAGAGCGCTGGTCGACAAGCTGCGCAACGACGCCAAGGTGATCTGAGATGGCGGTTCTCGTCGTAGCCGAGCACGACAACAGGTCGCTGCGCAAGGCGACCCTCAATGCCGTTGCCGCCGCGCAGAAGCTGAGATCCGATATCCATGTCCTGATCGCCGGCCACGAGGCAGGGGCCGCGGCGAGGGCAGCGGCGCAGATCGCCGGGGTGGCGAAAGTGCTGCATGCGGATGCGCCGCAGCTGCGCGATTTCCTTGCCGAGAATGTCGCCGCGGTGGTTTGTTCCGTGGCGAAGAGCTATTCGCACCTCCTCGCGCCGTCCACGTCCAACGCAAAGAACGTCATGCCGCGCGTCGCGGCGCTGCTGGACGTGCAGCAGATCTCGGACATCGTCGCGGTGGAGGGCGCCGACACGTTCGTGCGTCCCATTTACGCCGGCAACGCGCTCGCCACGGTGAAATCCAAGGACCCGATCAAGGTGATCACGGTGCGCACCACCGCCTTCGATGCAGCCTCGGCAGCGGGCGGCAGCGCGAGCGTGGAGAAGCTGGCCGCGCCGGCCGACAGCGGCCTGTCTTCATTCATCGGGCGCGAGGTGTCGAAATCGGAGCGCCCGGAGCTCACCGCGGCGAAGATCATCGTCTCCGGCGGGCGCGGCATGGCTTCGGGTGAGAATTTCACCAAGGTGCTAGAGCCGCTTGCCGACCGGCTGGGCGCGGCGATGGGCGCTTCGCGCGCGGCGGTCGACGCCGGGTTCGTGCCAAACGACTGGCAGGTCGGGCAAACCGGGAAGATCGTCGCGCCGGAGCTCTACGTCGCGGTCGGCATCTCGGGTGCGATCCAGCACCTGGCCGGAATGAAGGACAGCCGGGTGATCGTCGCGATCAACAAGGACGAGGAGGCGCCGATTTTCCAGGTCGCCGACTACGGCGTCGTCGGCGATCTGTTCCAGATCGTGCCGACCCTCGTCGAGGAGCTGAAGAAATGACCCGCCGCCCATGAGTGCCTACGTCGCGCCCCTGAAGGACATGAGGTTCGTGCTCAACGAGCTCTCGGGGCTCTCAGAGGTGGCCAAGCTTCCCGGCTTCGAGGAGGCGAGCCCGGACACCGTCGACGCCATTCTCGAGGAAGCCTCGAGGTTTGCATCTGAAGTACTTGATCCGATTAATTTATCTGGAGACCAGGAAGGCTCCAAATTGAGCGATGGCGAGGTGCGTACCCCACGGGGCTTTCGCGACGCGTACCGCAAGTTCTGCGACGGCGGATGGAACGCGCTGCCCTTCTCGCACGAGTGGGGCGGGCAGGGGCTTCCCAAGCTTGTCTCTACGCCGGTGCAGGAGATGTGGAAGAGCTCGAACTTGAGCTTTTCGCTCTGTCCGCTGCTCACCCAGGGCGCGATCGAGGCTTTGCTGCTGCGCGGTTCCGACGCCCTGAAGCGGACCTACGTGCCGAGGATGGTCGAAGGCAAGTGGACCGGGACGATGAACCTCACGGAGCCGCAGGCCGGGTCGGACCTGTCGCTCGTGCGCACGCGCGCCGAGCGCCAGGGGGACCACTACCTCATCTCGGGCCAGAAGATCTTCATCACCTACGGCGAGCACGACCTCGCGGACAACATCGTCCACCTGGTGCTCGCGCGCGCGCCTCAGGCGCCCGAAGGCGTGAAGGGGATCTCGCTTTTCGTCGTGCCGAAGTTCATCCCGGGCGCCGAGGGCAAGCCGGGCAAGCGCAACAGCGCCAAGTGCGCCTCGATCGAGCACAAGCTCGGCATCCATGCCAGCCCGACCGCGGTCATGGTGTATGACAAGGCGCTCGGCTACCTGGTCGGCGAGGAGAACCGCGGCCTCGAATACATGTTCATCATGATGAACGCGGCGCGCTTCGCCGTTGGCCTGGAGGGCGTGGCGATCGCCGAGCGCTCGTTCCAGCGCGCGCTCGCCTTCTCCAAGGAGCGCATGCAGGGCCGCGACCTGGTGGCCGGCGGCAAGACCGTGCCGATCATCCGGCATCCGGACGTGCGCCGCATGCTGATGCTGATGAAATCGCAGGCCGAGGCGATGCGCGCGCTTGCCTACACGACCGCCGCGGCGATGGATTTCGCTCATAAATCGCAAAATCCAGCCGAGCGAAAACGCCATCAGGCGTATGTCGACATGATGATTCCCGTCGTCAAGGGATGGAGCACCGAGACCGGCATCGAGGTCGCCTCGCTGGGCGTGCAGGTGCATGGCGGCATGGGCTTCGTCGAGGAAACCGGCGCCGCGCAATACCTGCGCGATGCGCGCATCACGACCATTTACGAGGGCACGACCGGTATCCAGGCGATGGACCTGGTCGGCCGCAAGATCGCGCGCGAGGGCGGTGCCACCGCGAAGCAATGGATCGCCCAGCTTTCGCAATTCGAGGGCCAGCTTTCGAACTCGAACAACGAGAATCTGGTTGCACTCAGGAGCCCGTTCTCGGCGGCCGTGCGCTCGCTCGCCGAGGCGGTTGAATTCATCGTCGCGTCGAGTGCCGCCGACCCGCGGCCGGCATTCGCAGGGGCGGTGCCGTTCCTCAAGCTGATGGGCATCGTCGCCGGCGGCTGGCAGATGGGGCGCGCGGCGCTCGCCGCCGAGCGCAAGCTCGAGAGCGGCGACCGCAATTTCCTCGAGGCGAAGATCGCGACCGCGCGCTTCTACGCCGATCACGTGCTGGTGCAGGCGCCGGCGCTGCGCAACACCGTGGCGGCGCGCCCGGCGTCATGGCGCTTTCCGAAGACCAGTTCCTCGCTGCTTAGTTAGCTCTGCGCTTAGGCGCCCAGGCCGAGGAAGCGGCGGATGCGGCCGAGCAGGTCGCCTCGCCGCGCCTTGGCGGTATCGATCTCCGACGCGGCGAACGCCTCGCGCGCACGCTCGAGGTCGCCGCGCCGCGCGCCGATCACGCGCTTGACTTCCTCGGCAATCTCGGGCCGCGTCTGCAGCAGCTGCTGGAACGATCCGCGGTCCAGGCGCCAGCACTCGACGTCGGTCTTGGCCACCACGGTCGCCGTGCGCGCGTCGCCCGCCATCAGCGCCATCTCGCCGAAGAACTGTCCCGGCCGCAGCAGAGCGAGGACCTGCGGCGGGCCGCTGGGCGGCTCGTAGAGCACCTCGGCGTCGCCGAAGGCCATGATGTAGAGCCAGTGCGCGGTATTGCCCTGCTTGGTGATGACGTCGCCGCGGGCGAACGGGGCATACTGCAGATGCTCGGCGAGCTCGGATTTCTCGTTGCCGGAAAGCCCGGCGAACAGGGCGACCTTGCCGAGCATCTCGAGGCGCCGCGTCAGCTCGCGGCGGCGCACGGTCGCCGCGTGCGCCTCGTCGCGCTGGATGGCGTGCGTGGTCTGCTGCGGCTCGGCGATGCGGATCCCGGCGCGTTGCAGCGAGGCAAAGAGGTGCACGCGCACCATAGAATCGGTGAGGTCGTCCTCCATGAGGTCGGTCAGGAAGTAGCGCAGCTGGTAGCGCAGGTTGCCCGACTCGAAGCCGTTGAGCACGCAGCTCGCCGCCGGCGTGCGCGCCACGTTGGTCATGGCGAGCTCGCGCATCTCCTCGTCGACGATCGCGATCACGCGCGCCGGCGGCACGGCGGGGTCGACCATGAAATTGAGGATGCGCCGCCACTGCAGCGGCGCGCCCTCGATCCGGCCGAGGATCGCGACGCGCGACTTCATCAGCGTGCTGTTCGGGATCACCACCGTTTCCCAGTTGCGCGTCTCGATCAGCGTCGAGCGCCAGCGGATGTCGCGCACGCGGCCGACCAGGTCGTCGACGCGCACCCAGTCGCCGACGCGCACCGAGTTGTCGAGCTGGATGGCCAGCCCGCCGAGCAAGTTGCCAAGCGTGTCCTGCATCGCGAAGGCGAGCACCGCGGTCAGGATGGCCGAGGTGGTGAGGATGCTGGTGAGATCGACGCCTAAGCCGCGCAGCTGCACGAAACCGTAGATCACGTACGCGACGACGATCGCCAGGTCCTCGATGATGCGCGGCATGTCCCTGCCGACGAGCGGCAGCAGCAGCCGGAACACGCCGAAGCCGAACAGGCGGATGAGCGCAATCGCCGAGATGATGCGGAACACCGCGTAGACCGTGCTCGCAACGCTCGGGAAGTCGAGCGCATCGACGGCTCGGGCGCAGGCTTGGCCGACGACGCCGAGCAGGAACAGCCACAGCGTGTTGACGAACACCGTGCGCTCGTGCCTGCGGGCGCGCAGCAGCAGGACCGTGAGCACCAGCGCGATGACTGTCAGCCAGAGCGTTTCTGGGCTCCAGAACCTGGGCGTCAGATCGGTGGTTTCCATGGCTGTTGTCGGCAGTCTACATGTTGGGATAGTTGGGACCGCCGCCGCCTTCGGGCGCAACCCAGACGATGTTCTGCGTCGGGTCCTTGATGTCGCAGGTCTTGCAGTGCACGCAGTTCTGCGCGTTGATCTGCAGGCGCGGGGCGCGCTCGAGGTCCACGAACTCGTAGACACCGGCAGGGCAGTAGCGCTGCTCCGGCCCGGCGTAGATCCTCAGATTCTGCAGGGGTACGGAAGGATCCTTGAGGCTCAGGTGGATCGGCTGGTCCTCGTTGTGGTTGGTGTTGGAGATGAACACCGATGAGAGCCGCTCGAAGCTGAGGACCCCGTCGGGCTTGGGGTAGGCAATAGGAGAAAATTCCGCCGCAGGACGCAGTTGCTCGTGATCGGCCCCCTTGTGATGCAAAGTCCAGGGCGCTTTGCCGCGCAAGAGCACCTGGTCGACGCCGACCATCAGCGAGCCGGTATAGAGCCCCTTGGACATCCAGGGCTTGAAGTTGCGGGCGCGGTAGAGCTCCTCGTAGAGCCAGCTCGAGCGGAACGCCTCGGGGTACGCGGCGAGCTCGTCGCCGGCCCGCCCGGCCTGGATCGCCTGCGCGGCCGCCTCAGCGGCAAGCATGCCGCTCTTGATGGCGCAGTGGCTGCCCTTGATGCGCGCGGCGTTGAGGAATCCGGCCTCGTCGCCGAGGAGCGCGCCGCCCGGGAAAACCAGTTTCGGCAGCGACTGCAGGCCGCCCGCCGTGATCGCGCGGGCGCCATAGCAGACGCGCTTTCCGCCTTCCAAAAACTGCCGGATGGCGGGGTGCGTCTTGAAGCGCTGGAATTCCTCGTAGGGCGACACGAACGGATTCGAATAGCCAAGGCCCACGACGAAGCCGACGGCGACCTGGCGATCCTCCATGTGATAGAGGAAAGACCCGCCGTAAGTGTCGGCATCGAGCGGCCAGCCGGCGCTGTGGAGCACGAGGCCGGGCTGGTGGCGCTCGGCTTTCACCTCCCACAGCTCCTTAAGCCCGATGCCGTAGACCTGCGGATCGGCGTCTCGCTGCAGCGGGAACCTCGCGAACAGCTGCCTGCCCAGATGCCCGCGCGAGCCCTCGGCGAAGAAGGTGTATTTTGCGTGCAGCTCCATCCCGGGCTGGTAGGCTGCGGTCTTTTCGCCCTTGCGGCTGATGCCGAGCTCGCCGGTGGCGACGCCCTTTACGCGTGCGCCTTCGTAGAGGATTTCCGCCGCGGCAAAGCCGGGAAAGATTTCAACGCCCAGGCCCTCTGCCTGCCTGCCCAGCCAGCGCGTCAGGTTGCCGAGGCTGATGACGTAGTTGCCGTGATTCCTGAAGCAGGCGGGCAGCAAAAAACCGGGCGTCTTGACGGACCCCGACTCGGTAAGGAAGAGGAACCGATCTTCGCTCACCGCGGTGTTGAGCGGCGCGCCTTTTTCCTTCCAGTCGGGAAACAGCTCGGCGAGCGCGCGAGGATCCATCACGGCGCCGGAGAGGATGTGCGCGCCGATCTCTGAGCCTTTCTCGAGCACGCACACGGAGAGCTCGGCGCAGAGCTGCTTCAGGCGGATCGCAGCGGCGAGGCCCGCCGGCCCGCCGCCGACGATCACCACGTCGTAGTGCATCGATTCGCGCGGCATGGCGGCCAATTATAATCGCCGGCCTATGGAGGAATCGCGCAAGCGGGTTCACGTCGAGCGCACCCGGGAGCTCCCGCAGTGAAGCCCGTGTGGACGCCGACGCCCGAGCGCGCCGCACAGACCGGCATGGCGCGCTTCATGCGGCTCGCCGGCAAGAAGAGCTATGACGAGCTGCATGCCTGGTCGGTCGCCGAGCGCGGCGCTTTCTGGAGCCTGCTGTGGGAGTTCTGCGAGGTCAAGGGGCACAAGGGAGCGCGCACGCTCGTCGACGGCGATCGCATGCCGGGCGCACTGTGGTTTCCCGACGCGCGGCTGAACTTCGCCGAGAACCTGCTGCGTTCGCGCGACGTTCGCGACGCGATCGTTTTCTGGGGCGAGGACCGGGTCAAGCGGCGCTTGAGCCATCGCAACCTTTACGACCTGGTGTCGCGGCTGTCGCAGGCGCTTGCCGACGCCGGCGTGGAGAAGGGAGACCGCGTCGCCGGCTACCTGCCGAACCTGCCCGAGGCGACCGCGGCGATGCTCGCCACTGCAAGCCTCGGCGCGGTCTGGTCGAGCTGCTCGCCGGACTTCGGCGTGCAGAGCGTGGTCGACCGCTTCGGCCAGATCGAGCCGAAAGTGCTGTTCTGCGCCGATGGGTATTTCTACGGCGGCAAGGAATTCGATTCGCAGGAAAAAGCCGCGCGAGCACTGGAGAGCCTGCCTTCGGTGGAGGAGTGCGTGGTCGTCGACTATGTCGGCGCGCCCGCCACAGCCGGGACCTCGCTCTACGACTTCGTCGACCCGTTCGACGCCGGCGAGATCCGCTTCGAGCCGGTCGAGTTCAACCATCCCCTGTGCATCCTGTACTCCTCGGGCACCACCGGTGTGCCCAAGTGCATCGTGCATGGCACCGGAGGGACGCTGCTGCAGCACCTGAAGGAGCACCGGCTGCACAGCGACGTGAAGCCCGGCGACCGCGTGTTCTACTTCACGACGCTCGGCTGGATGATGTGGAACTGGCTCGTCTCGGGCCTCGCGTCGGAGGCGACCCTCCTGCTCTACGACGGCTCACCGTTCGTCGAGCGCGGGCGGCTGCTGTTCGATCTCGCCGACGCGGAAGGCATGACGCATTTCGGCACCTCGGCGAAATTCATCGACTCGATTGCCAAGGTCGGCCTGAAACCCAGGGCGACGCACCGGCTTGAGAAGCTGCGTGCCGTGCTGTCCACCGGCTCTCCGCTCCTCCCCGAGGGCTTCGACTACGTTTACGGGAACATCAAGGACGACGTCTGCCTTTCGTCGATCTCCGGCGGCACCGACATCGTCTCGTGCTTCGTCCTAGGCAATCCCATGGGAGCGGTGTGGCGCGGCGAGATCCAGGCCAAGGGTCTGGGCATGGCAGTAGAGGTTTTTGACGAAAACGGCAGGCCTGTGAAGGGGAAAAAAGGAGAGCTCGTCTGTACCAAGCCGTTTCCCTCGATGCCGGTCGGCTTCTGGAACGACCCCGATGGCGCCAAGTACCGCGCCGCCTACTTCGACAGGTACCCGAACGTCTGGCGCCACGGCGACTGGTGCGAGATCACGCCCCACGGCGGCATCGTCATCCATGGCCGCTCCGACGCGGTGCTGAACCCCGGAGGCGTGCGCATCGGCACCGCCGAGATCTACCGCCAGGTCGAGTCGCTGGAGGAGATCGTCGAGTCGCTGGTGATCGGGCAGGACTGGGCGGGCGACGTGCGGGTCGTGCTGTTCGTGAAGCTGCGCGAAGGTCGCGCGCTCGACGATTCGCTCGTCAGCGCGATCAAGCGCCGGGTCCGCGAGAACACCACCCCGCGGCATGTCCCGGCCAAGATCGTGCAGGTCGAGGATATCCCGCGCACCAGGAGCGGGAAGATCGTCGAGCTGGCGGTGCGCGACGTGGTGCACGGCCGGCCTGTGAAAAACCTCGAGGCGCTCGCCAATCCCGAGGCGCTCGAGCACTTCAGGGACCGCGCCGAGCTACGCGAGTAGCTGAGCCATTTTTCGCGGTCCCCTCATCGTGCTGATCAAAAGAGCGAGGGCACGGGGGGCACGATCGGGGGCAGCGGCGGGAGTACCACGGGCGGCAGAAGCGCGGGAGCTGCACTGCCCGCAGTGACATCGAACGCGTCGACGGCGATGTAAGCGTCGCCGGACGTTGTCGTGCCCGTTACCGTGATCGCCATCGTGTGGGTCACCGCCGGATCAAGGCCTGAAGCCGAGAACACCACTTCGGAAGTGAGGCTGCCCGGCGAGCCAGGGCCGGCCGTGTTCACAACGGTCGGTGCGTCGTCATCGATGGACACGGCGGCGACCCCGCAGACATTGCATTTGACGCCGATCCAATTCACCGCTGTCCCGGTAAAGCTGAACATCGCGGTGGACGCGATGACATTGGACGCGACCATGGTGCCGCTGCTGAAGGTGCCGGTCTCCGCGCCAAAAGTCATCCAGAAGCCGATCTGGCTTGCGGCGTCTTCCTCGGAGCGGTTCGCGTTGGTGGCAATCTTCGTGATGAAAGTGTCGGTGCCGCCACCGCCGTAGCTCGCCTGGAAGGCGCCGGGCGTCGTCGGGAAGTCGGTCGAGTTAGCGGATCCCGTCACGTAAGCGTTGCCGCTGGCGTCCACCGCGATTCCCTCGCCGGAGTCGCCGTCGCCGCAGCAGCTGCTATTGTCACTGCCACCGAGGTACGTGGAGTAGGCGAGGGCGGAGCCCGTGGGATTGAGCTTTGTCACGAAGGCGTCGGCGAAGCCGGCGAGGGTTGACCGGAGCGCATCTCCCGTCGTCGGGAAGTTGGTGGAGTGCGTTGCGCCGCTCACGTAGGCGTTGCCGGCGGCGTCTACGGCGATCCGGTTGCCTCGGTCATCGCCCCGCCCGCCGAGGTAGGTGGAGTAGACGAGCCCCGTGCCGGAGGGATTGAGCTTGGTGAGGAAGGCATCCGGGAGGCAAAGCAGCGGCGAAGCGCAGCCGGGGCTATTGCAACAGTCCGCCAAGTTGCCGGCCCAGCTCCGCTGAAAGGCGTCCGGGGTCGTGGGGAAGTCCATCGATTCGGTCAGCCCCGTCACATAGGCGTTGCCGTCGGCGTCCACGGCGATCCCGTGGCCCTCGGTATAACCGCTGCTGCCAAGCTGGGTGGAGTAGACCAGCCCGGTTCCGGCGGGATTGAGCTTGGTGACGAAAGCGCGCCAAGCGGCGCTGCCAATCACGTAGGCGTTGCCGTCGGCGTCTACGGCGATCCCGGAGCCAAAGCCGCTGCGGTCGAGATAGGTGGAGTAGACGAGGGCCGAACCGCTGGGATTGACCTTTGTCACAAAGGCAACGCTCGAGTGGTAGCCGTCGCCACCGACGGTTTGGAAGGCGTCAGGCGTTGTCGGGAAAGCGTTCGACCGAGTCCAGCCCGTCACGTAAGCGTTGCCGGCGGCGTCCACGGCGATCCCGTGGCCCGAGTCATCCGACTCGCCGCCAAGGTAGCTGGAGTACACGAGGGCGGAACCGGTGGGATTGAGCTTCGTAACGAACGCATCAACCCCGCCGCCGGACATGGTCTGGAAGGCCCCCGCCGTCGTCGGAAAATCCTGGCCGAACCCGTCAGGGGCGGACACGCAGCCCGTCACGTAGGCATTGCCGTCGGGATCCACAGCGATGTCCGGGGCGACGCACGCAAATGGATTTCCGCCAGCAAGGTAGGTGGAATAGATCAGGGCGGAGCCGGTGGGATTCAGCTTTGTGACGAAGAACATGCCGCGGGCCTGCGCCGCCCCCGAAGTCGTCGGGAAGTTCGCCGAGGTCGTCGAGCCCGCCACGTAGGCGCTGCCGGCGGCGTCCACCGCGATCGCGTAACCGTCGTCAAAGCCCGCACCGCCAAGGTAGGTGGAGTAAGAGAGCACCGGATCGATGACGAGGGGCCGGCTGCGATCGTACGCGGCCAGCTCGAAGCCGACCCGCTTCGCGCCTTTGAGGACGTAGCCGCCCTCGACCTCTGTCCTGACGCCGTCGATCACCTGGTAAATGATGGGTTTGTGCTGGCGTATGTCGCCCTGTGCCGCATGCAACACAAGGTTGCCCTCCGTGTCGATCTCGAGTTTCTCTGCGCCCGTGAAGCCGAGCACGATCTTCTTCGGGTTCGCTCCGGGCGCGACGACGAAGTCGTACTCCAGTTGGCGCTGGCTGCCGTAGTAGATAAGGTCGACACTGGGATACACGTTCTGGTATCGAACCTTGGCGTAGGTCGGCACATTGGTGCGCCATCCCGCCGGATCCTTGCCGATGAAGTAGTTCGCCTTGCCGGGGAGTTCGTGGCGCCCGCTCACAAGTGGCTTGCGCGTCGCACCCACGAGGCTCATGCGGAGCACGGCCGGATTCGCTTGAACCCGCCCGTCGGGACGCGCCTGCGCGCTGCGCACGTGGCGTTTCGTGTCCGGGCTCGACTTCGTGAGGACGAGCACCGCCTCGCTGGGGGTGAGATAAAGATCGTAGCCGGGACCGCGCGAAAGGAAGCGCACGTCCTTATGCGCCTGGCCGCGGTTCGCCTCGAACTGAAGCGGCAACTTGCCGTAGCTCTCGCTCACCCGAGCGTCCGCCGCCGCGCCGGCTGGTAACGCAAAGCTGACAAGGGACGCGAGGAGAGCGAACACACTGTGAACCGGGAGCAACGCGATTCGGTACATGGCTACCTCCCCGCCGGGCGGCGCTGCGACACTGTCCGAATTCGCGCGGGCGCGCGTCGCATGAGAGCCACCTTATGCCAGAGGTTTATGACAGACACGCCGTGCGTCCCTGCTTGGTCCATAGTCCGTTCGTACCGCGCGCCAGGACTCTGCAAAGTCGTCGAACGGATTCGTCGCCGCGAAGTCACGAGCTCGCGATACACCGGCTCGACGAATGCGAATTTTGCCTCAGGAACTTCCTCTCCGGGCATTGTCGGA
>Ga0209154_1000398_pt1 | contig 30165 bp, 21 predicted proteins | sample GraSoiAngelo_121_FD_185878 | JGI IMG/M metagenome (GOLD analysis project Ga0209154, IMG submission 185878) | Grasslands soil microbial communities from the Angelo Coastal Reserve, California, USA - 14_0919_12_20cm (SPAdes) (version 2) | ecosystem: Environmental > Terrestrial > Soil > Grasslands ... | reverse complement strand
AGCCACCCGTGATACCGGAGCCCACGACGATGGCGTCGTACGGTTCGATCACACAGCCCACGCCCGGCCGATCTGATCGAGCGGGACGCACCCCTCGAAACGGCCGGGGACCGGTGCGTGGCGCAGCTCGCGTACGGCACCGGCCTCGGACGTGTAGTACCCGACGAGCGTCAGCTCCTTCATCGTGCGGAAGAACGGCGTCGCGGCGCGGTCGAGCGCGGCGGCGAACGCCTCGCGATCGAGTTGATCGAGCAGCGAGCGTTGCTCGTGCGTCGCGCACCGCAGAAAGCCACGCCCGTGGCTCCGCTGCGCCCGGGCGTCGACGTCCGCGAGGCCGGCCAGAAAACGCCGTCGCTCCTCGTCCGGGGAGGAGTCCGCGAGCATGGCGTCGATGAAGCGGTGCACGCCCACGGCGCGGGCGCCGGGGCTATCGGTCTCGGGCAGAATGTGCTCGGCGATGGTCGCGACGAGATCCAGCTGGTCCACGGTGAGCGCACGGGGCGTCCACGCGCCGTCCGGCGTGCGACGCTCCTCACACCCCGCGAGCACGCCGGCGATGGTGGACGTGGAGAGCGCGCCGCCGAGCACAAGGGCTGCCCGCCGCAGCGCCTCGCGCCGGTCGATCCCGCGTTGCGCGTCGTTCGAGGTCTGCGTCATGGTGGGGTCGCGCGCCCTCCCTCATCGATTGGCGGTTGCAAGACATGCGCCAGCGTCCGGCGGGAGCGCCGCATGACCGTTCGCATCGGCATCCTGGGCGGGGGCAATATCAGCGACACGCACGCCCGCGCGGCTCGCGAGACGGCGGGCGTCGAGCTGGTGGCGTACTGGGCGCGCGATCCGGAGAAGGCGCGCCACATGGCCCGTCGGTACGGCGGGACCGCCTTCCAGGTCCTCGAGGAGATGCTCGCGCACCGTCCCCTGGATGCCGTCATCGTCGGCACGCCATCGGGCCTACACGCCGAGCACGCGCGCGCCGCCGCGCGGCGGGGCCTGCACGTGCTGGTGGAGAAACCGCTCGACATCACGACCGAGCGCATCGACGCCCTGATCGACGAGTGTGACCGCGCTCGGGTGACGCTGGGCGTGATCTTTCAAGACCGCGCCGCGCCTCACCTCCAGTGGCTCAAGCAGCTCGTCGCGGCAGGAGCGCTCGGCAAGCCGATCCTCGTGTCCGCGCGCGTCAAGTGGTACCGTCCGCCGGAATATTACGCCCGCTCCGAGTGGCGCGGAACGTGGGCCCTGGACGGGGGCGGGGCGCTCATGAACCAGGGGATTCACTCGATCGACCTATTGCTGTGGCTGCTCGGCGACGTGGAGCGTGTCTATGCCACCGCGCGCACCGCACTGCACGCCATCGAGGCGGAGGACACGGCCGTCGCGTGTCTGGAATTCGCGGGCGGCGCAATCGGCACCTTCGACGTCGCCACGTCGGCGTTCCCAGGCTTCCCGCGCCGCGTCGAGCTCACCGGGTCGGAGGGAACCATCGTGGTGGAGCGAGACCAGGTCGTGTGCGTCGAGCTACGGACGCCGCGGGCGCCGCCTCCGCCGGACGAGGGCGGGGCGAACGCCAGCGCGACGTCGCCCGTTGTGTCGGACGCGCGGGGGCATCGCAGGGTGCTCGAGAACTTTGTCTCCGCGTTGCGCACCGGCGCGGCACTGCTGTGTGACGGCCGCGACGGCCGCCGCAGCGTCGAGCTGGCCCAAGCTCTATATCGGTCGGCCCGGACGGGCGCCGCCGTGAGCCTGCGGGAGCACGCGGGGCGCTGAGCGGCCGCAGCACCAGTCGCGTCCACGCGACATACTGTGGACAACGGTCGACGCCCGCGACCCGCGTTGTGCGCCGTCCTTCCTCGCTCGCCAACGAATGTCCAACAAATAGTTCGTACGCGGGACAATCGTCGCGTGACGCGAGTCACGGGAAAAGGCACGACCCTTGCGGCCTGCGGAGGAAGCCCTGGGGTTCCACGCCGTCGGAGGGTCCCATGTCGAAGCGTCGCCGTCAAGCCGCTTTGGGGCATCCCTGCTTGCCCCAACCCGCCCTCGCCTTGCCTGCGGCCGGATCTCCCGGTCGCACCTCACCCTGCATGCTGTTCGGTCTCTCCCTGCTCCTTGCGCTGTCGCCGCTGTGTACAGCCTTAGGTCAGGCCGGAGGCGGGCGCGAGAACACGACGAAGGGGCCGACGACCGGGACGATCGCCGGCCTCGTCACGGCCCAGGAGACGGGCACACCGCTGCCGGGCACCCGGGTGACGGTGGCGGGCACGGAGCTCGGCGCCGATGCCGCCACCGACGGCCGCTACACCATCGCGTCGGTGCCACCGGGGACGTACCGCTTGCGCGCGCGGCTCATCGGGCACGCCCTGATGGAGATGACGGACGTCGTCGTCGCCGCCGGGGACACCGCCAGGGCGGACTTCCGGCTCACACCATTGGCCGTCACGCTCTCGGAAGTCGTGGTGGTGGGCTACGGAACGCAGGCCCGCAGAGACGTGACCGGGTCGGTGGCCTCGGTATCGGGCGAAGATGTGCACGCGGTGCCCAAGGCGAACGCCATCGAGGCGATCAAGGGGCGCGTGCCCGGCGTCGACATCGTCACGAGCGGCAACAACCCCGGGGACGGCATCAGCATCCGCATCCGCGGCACGCGCTCGCTCACGGCGTCCAACGATCCGCTCTACGTGCTGGACGGAATCCCGATGGCCGGCGGGATCGGCGACTTGAACCCGAACGACATCGAGTCGATCGAGATCCTGAAGGACGCCTCGGCCACGGCGATCTACGGTGCGCGCGGCGCGAGCGGCGTGGTGCTCATCACCACGAAGCAGGGCAAGGCCGGGAAGACGAGCGTTACGTACGACACCTATGCCGGGACGCAGCAGGCGGTGCGCCGCATGCCGATGATGAACGGCCCGCAGTGGGCCCAGTTCAAGCGCGACGCCGCGAGAAACAGCAACACGGGGTACCAGTGCCCCGCGAGCGTCGCCGCCTGCGCGCACGGCGACTCGATTCTCTTCTGGCCCCAGGACCTCCAGGCGCTCACCGCCGGGCGCTGGACGGACTGGCAGGACCTCGTGCTGCATCCGGGGACGCAGCTGAGCAACGAGGTGCGGGTTACAGGCGGTGACGAGAAGACCCGCTTCGCGCTCAGTGGGGGCCAGCTCAATCAGCGGGGCATCGTCAAAGGGATGGACTTCGTGCGTCGGTCGGTGCGGTTCAACTTCGACCATCGCCCCAATGCCCGTCTGCGCGTCGGCACCTCGACCTCGGTGATCCAGAGCGACCAGCACCTGGGCCGCGGCGACGGCGTGTACAGTGAAGCACTCGGGAATGACCCTCTGGGGATGCCCTACGACAGCGCGGGCAACCTGCTGTTCAAGCCCACGCCCGACGGGCAGCGCGTCAACCCGCTCTCCGACATCGCGAACCAGAAGGACGACCGGGCCCGCGCGCGCGCGTTCGGGACCCTGTTCGCCGATTACAACCTGAGCGCCGCGCTCAATTGGCGGGTGAACTTCGGGGCGGACTTGACGTTCTTTCGTCGCGGGCAGTTCTGGGGCTCCCAAACTCAGGCGCAGCAAGGCAGCCCCGCCAACGCGAACCTGGAGCAGCAGCGCACGCTCGCCTACACGCTCGATAACATCCTGACCTACAAGCGCAGCCTGGGCGTGGCTCATCGCATCGACGCTACACTCGTGTACAGCCTCCAGACGCAGCGGACTGAAGATCAGGTCACGTCCGTGATCGGGCTGCCGTACGAGCAAGACCAGTACTTCGACCTGGGGGCGGCGGCGCGGGTCGACGCGCCCTCGAGCTACGTGTCGCAGTGGGCCCTGGCCTCCTTCATGGCGCGCCTCAACTACGCGCTCAAGGACCGCTACCTCCTCACGCTCACCAGCCGCGACGACTGCTCCTCGCGCTTGGCGCCGGGACACAAGTGTCAGGTATTTCCCTCGGCCGCGATCGCCTGGCGCCTCTCCGAGGAAGGCTTCATCCAACAGACGGGGCTCTTTTCCGACCTGAAGCTGCGGATCAGCCATGGGCGAACGGGGAACACCGCGATCAATCCCTATCAGACCGAGGGGTCGCTCACCCGGACCATCTACTCGTTTGGCGACCAGCCGGCGGTCGGGTACCGTCCGGGCAGCTTTGTCAACAGCACGTTGTCGTGGGAGCGGACGACCCAGACAGATGTCGGGCTCGAATTCACCGCGCGGAGTGGCCGCATCTCGGGCTCCGTCGACGTCTATCGCGCGTCGACGAGCGACCTTCTCATGAACCGGCAGCTGTCCGGCATCAACGGCCGTTCCAGCATTTTGCAGAACGTCGGGGCGACCCGGAACAGCGGCGTCGAGGTGGCCCTCTCCACCCAAATCCTGCGGGATTGGCACGACCTCGCCTGGAGCACGCAGCTCAACTGGTCGATGAACCGTAACCGCATCGTCAGCCTGTTCGGCGCCAACAAGGACGACGTCGGGAACAGGTGGTTCATCGGCCAGCCCATCTCGGTCTACTACGACTACCAGTTCGGCGGCATCTGGCAGATCGCCGACTCCGTGGAAATAAAGCGCTACGGTCGCAAGCCGGGGGACATTCGCATCGTTGACCAGAACAATGATGGCAAGATCGACGCGAACGATCGCGTCATTCTGGGTAGCCCGTACCCCAAGTGGACCGGGAGCCTCACGAGCCGCCTCGATTGGAAGGGTCTGGACCTGACGGTCATGGCGCACGCCCGCTGGGGCCAGACGATGGACGACGCGTTCCGCAGGGACCAGAACGTGCTGGCCGGCCGATATAACAATCTCGCCGTCAACTACTGGACGCCGACCAACCCCAGCAACACCGATCCTCGCCCGAATCTCGATTCGGAACATCCAGACAACAACAACGCGCTGGGATTCGAGGACGGCTCCTTCGTCCGGATCCGCAGCATCACGCTCGGCTATACCGTTCCCGGCGCGCGGCTCGGCCCGTTCCGCGGCCGCTCGCTGCGGTTCTACATGACGGCGCTCGATCCGCTGCTGTTCACCGACTTTCAGGGCCTGGACCCCGAGTCCGCCACCAACGCCGGAACGCCCAGCTACTCGACGCTGATGATGGGCGTGACCGTGGGCCTCTAACCACAGGAAGGAACGATGACCAAGCGAACCGTCGTACTTGCTGTGGTGCTGGTGACCAGCCTCCCGGGTTGCGTGGACCTGAACGAAGATGTCGTCACCGGGTTGACCCCAGGAGCGTACGGCAGCCAGGCGGTATTTCAGGCGCTCGTGAACGCCACGTACGAACCGCTGCGCAGCTTCTGGGCGCAGGAGCGGGGGTTCACGCTGACCGAATTCGGCACGGACATCTTCTACAAGGGCGCCGACGGCAGCTATAAGTTCGTCAACGATTACACCACGCAGCTGAACCCGACGCTCGACTACATCACGAACACCTGGAACGACTTCTACCGGGCGATCAACACCGCCAACACGGCGCTCGACCAGGCGGCGATCGTGCAGATGGACTCGAGCGTCAGGGCGAAGCGGGTGGGTGAGCTGCGGTTCCTCCGGGCCCTGTACTATTTCTACCTGGTGCAGATGTTCGGGCCCCTGCACATCACGGTGCACCAGATCACGGACCCCACTACGGAGGCACACCGTTCCCCCGTCGACAGTGTGTACGACGGTGTGATCATCCCCGACCTGCAGTACGCCGAGGCCAACCTGCCCAGTGTGCAGCAGGACTACGGGCGCGCCACGAAGGGCGCCGTCCAGCACCTGCTCGCCAAAGTGTACTTGACGCGCCTGCGTGTCCCCGACGACTCCGTGGCCGACGAGGCCGCCAAGCGACAGGCGGGGGATTTCGCCAACGCCGCCGACTACGCGCAGCGCGTGATCACCTCCGGCGTCTACCAGCTGCTGCCGCGGTTCGCCGACGTGTTCGACTTCCACAACGAGCGCAACGCCGAGGTGATCTGGTCGGTGCAGTACACCGGCGATCCGCTGACTACCGGCCCCGGCAACACCGGGCACCTCTACTTCCTCATGGAGTACGACGTGCTGCCCGGGATGCTGCGCGACATCGCCAACGGGCGCCCCTTCAAGCGCTTCCGGCCGACCAGGTTCTTCCTGAGCCTGTACGACCGCACCAAGGACGGGCGCTACGATGCCCAGTTCAAGCGTGTGTGGTACGCGAACAACATCGGGACGATCCCGCGGGACTCGACCGGCGCGCTCAAGTTTCAGCTGGGGGACACGGCGGTATACGTCTCGACCACGAACGACGACACCGTGCCCCGGCGGTACCGGGTGTACACGCCGAAGACGTACAGCAGCAGGATTTTCCCGTCTCTGAACAAGTTCGAGGATCCGTTCCGGCTCGCCGTCAACGACACGCGCGGCTCGCGGGACTACCTGCTCTTCCGGCTGGCCGAGACGTACTTGATCGCGGCCGAGGCGCTGATGCGCGACGGCCGGCCGGCGGAGGGGCTCCCCTACATCAACGCCGTGCGGCGGCGTGCCGCCATCCCGGGGCACGAGGCCGAGATGGAGCTGACGGTGGGTCAGCTCACTCTGGACGAGGTCTTGAACGAGCGCGCCCGCGAGCTCGCGGGCGAGACGATGCGGTGGTTCGACCTGGTGCGCACCCACACCCTGCTGTCGCGCGTCAAGACGTACAACTGGCAAGACGCAACCGGCAAGACCAGCATCCAGCCATATCACGTGTTGCGGCCGATCCCGCAGACTCAGATCGACCGGACCACCACTCCCTTCCCACAGAACCCCGGGTACTGAGCATGGCCGACGGCAAGGTGCCGCGTCGGACGTTCCTGACAGCCGGCGTCGCGGGCGTGGCGAGCGCCGCGCTCGGGACCGCGCGCTTCGTCCCCGACTCCGCCATGGGGTCCTCACCCCCTGACCCCCTCTCCCTCCGGGAGAGGGGGAACTCGGGCGAGACTCTACAGCTCGGCGTGGCGAGCTACTCCCTGCGCAACTTTCCGCGGGACAAAGCCATCGCCATGGTGCAAGCGCTGGGCGCGCGCTACATCAACCTCAAGTCCGTGCATCTGCCGTTCGAGCTGTCCCCCGCCGAGCTGGCGGCGGCGCGCCAGGGGATCGAGGCGGCCGGCCTCGTGATCGTGGGCGGCGGTGTGATCACCTTCGAGCACGACACCGACGCGGACGTCGAGAAGTACTTCGCGTACGCCAAGGGCGCCGGCATGCCGCTCATCACCGTGCATGCCGCGCCGGCCCTGCTCCCGCGCATCGAGCGGTTCGCCAAACAGTACGACATCAAAGTGGCGATCCACAACCACGGGCCCGAGGACAAGAACTTCCCGTCCCCCTACGACGCCCTGAAGCACATCCGGAACATGGATCGTCATATCGGGCTGTGCATCGACATCGGGCACACCGTACGCACCGGCACCGACGTCGTCCGGGCGGTCGCCGACGCGGGCCCACGAGTGCTCGACCTGCACCTGAAGGACCTGCGCGATCTCACGGCCAAGGGCAGCCAATGCATCGTCGGGGAGGGCGCCATCCCCATCCCGCAGATCTTCCAGCAGCTCGAGGCGATCGGGTTCGGGGGCTATGCCAACCTCGAGTACGAGATCGACGCCGACGACCCGCTGCCGGGGATGAAGCAGTCGTTCGCCTACATGCGCGGTGCGCTCGCCGGGCTGTCGGCCGCCGGCCGCGCGCGCCCACACTCTTGACCCGAGGAGGGGAGATGTCCAAGAAGACGAAGATGCGCCGCCGCGAGTTCCTGCAGGTGGCCGCCGCCGCGCTGCCGGCGGCGCGGTACGCGCGGATCCTCGGCGCCAACGACCGCGTGCGGGTCGGGATCGTCGGCTTCTCCGACCGGTTCCGCCAGGCCCTGCTCCCCGCGTTCGGGAAGGTCGGCAAGGAGCTCAACTTCGAGATCGTCGCCGTCTCCGACATCTGGAATCGGCGGCGGGAGGAAGGCATCGCCGGCATCGAGAAAGTGACCGGCGCCAAGCCGCGGCCGTTCCGCAACAACGAGGAGATGTACGACGCGAAGGCCACCGACGCGGTGATGATCTCGACCCCGGACTTCCTGCACGCCTACCACGGCGTCGAGGCGATGCACGCCGGGCAGGACGCCTATATCGAGAAGCCGCTGGCGCACACCATGGAGATGGCCGTGGCGATCCGCGACGCCGTCAAGCAGTCGAACCGCGTCGTGCAGATCGGTACGCAGCGCCGCAGCGCCAAGAACTACCAGCTCGCCAACGAGTTCCTCCGCTCCGGCAAGTTCGGCGACATCGTCATGGCCGAGATGACCTGGAACGTGAACCAGCCGGGACGGTGGCGCCGCCCCCAGCTCGTCGCCGCGATCAAGGAGCAGGACACCGATTGGAAGCGGTTCCTGGCGTATCTCCCCTACGAACCGTGGGATCCCCGGAAATACCTCGAGTATCGCCTGTTCTGGCCGTATTCGTCCGGCATCCCGGACCAGTGGATGGTGCACCAGATCGACACCGTGCATTGGTTCACCGACCTGCCGCGCCCCCGCAGCGTCGTCGCCAACGGCGGCGTGTACCTGTGGAAGGACGGGCGCAAAAACTGGGACACCGCCACGATCGTGTTCGACTACGGGCCGCTCAACGATCCCAGCAGGGGGTTCCAAGTGGTGTACTCGTCGCGCATGACCAACTCGGCGGGCGGCACGAAGGAGCTGTACTACTCGAACGCCGGGATGTTAAACCTCGACACCAATGAGATCACGCCGACGGGCGGCCTGAACGAGCGGGCGGCGGCTGAGATGGAGATGAAGCCGAACCAGCTGGCGACGACCAAGCTCTCCGATCTGGCCCCGGCGGAGACCGCGGCGGACACCGGCGCCGACTCGTCCACCACCGCCAACGTGCGGAACTGGATGGAGTGCGTGCGCTCGCGCAAGCAGCCCAATGCCAACATCGACGCCGGCTACAACCACGCCGTGGCGCTGTGCATGACCGTCGCCGCGATTCACAGCGGCCGGAAGGTGATGTTCGACGACACCAAGCGCGATATCGTGATGGGTTGAGGAACGGAAAAAACATGCAGAAGGCTTGGTTGCTGCTGGGGCTGGGTCTGCCCGCCCTGGGGCAGGCCCAGAGCGGGGCGCCCCGTGTCGACGTCATCCCGCACGCGGCCGACCGCCGCGTCGACGTGCTGGTCGATGGGAAGCCGTTCACCGCGTACATCTACCCGACCTCGACGACGCTCAAGAAGCCGACGCTCTATCCGCTGCGGACCGCGTCCGGGAAACTGGTGACCCGCGGCTGGCCGCTCGAGCCTCGGCCGGGCGAGCGCGTGGACCACCCGCATCACGTCGGCCTGTGGTTCACCTACAGTGACGTGAACGGCCTCGACTTCTGGAACAACTCGGACGCGATCCCGGCGGCGCGCGCGCCCAAGATGGGCACGATCGTGCATCGCGCGGTGCGCCGCGCTGAGGGGGGAGCGGGTCAGGGCGTGCTCGAGGTGACGGCGGAATGGGTGGATCACGAAGGCAAAGCGCTGCTGCGTGAAGACACGCGGTTTGTGTTCCGCGCCGCGGAGGGCATGCGCGGCGTGGACCGGATCACGACACTCACGGCGCTCAGCCAACCCGTGACCTTCACGGACGAGAAGGACGGGCTCCTCGGGCTTCGGGTGGCCCGCGCGCTCGAGCAACCCTCCCAGACGGCGGAGGTATTTACCGACGCGAACGGCCACGCGACCACCGTACCGATGCTGAACAACGAAGGCGTCACCGGCCGCTACAAGAGCTCCGAGGGCCTCGAGGGCGACTCGGTGTGGGGCACGCGCGGCCGCTGGACGATGCTGTCCGGGGTGGCGGACGGGGAGCCGGTCACGCTCGCAATTCTGGACCATCCCAAGAACGTCGGATTCCCGACTTTTTGGCACGCGCGCGGCTACGGCCTGTTCGCGGCCAACCCACTGGGCCGCAAGGCGTTTACGAACGGGAAGGAGCAGCTGAACTTCCGGCTCGCGCCGGGGGAGTCGAGCACGTTCCGCCACCGGATCCTGATCCTGTCCGGGACCGCCACGCCACAGCAGATCGAGACGTACTACCGGGACTTCACGCGGTGACGGCAGCGCCCCAAGCGGTCAGAATCCACCCGACCGACAACGTCGTGGTGGCAGTTCGGCCGCTGGCGGCGGGGACTGAGGTCGTCGTCGAGGACACGAATGTCGTGCTGCAAGACGACGTGCCGGCGGGCCACAAGATCGCCGTGCGGGCGATCGAGCCGGGCGAGCCCGTGGTGAAGTACGGCTTCCCGATCGGTGCGGCGACGGCGGCCATCGCGCCCGGCGCGTGGGTGCATAGCCACAACCTGAAGACCTGCCTCGAGGGGGTCGTAGAGTACCGCTACGAGCCCGCGCGCGTAGGGGCGCGGCATGCCGCGCCCCTACCTCCGGGAGCCCCCGACGATCAGCGGGCGACGCCTACGTTCGCGGGTTACCGCCGTCGCAATGGGCGCGTCGGCACGCGCAACGAGGTGTGGATACTCAACACGGTGGGCTGCGTGAACCACGCCGCCGAGCAGATCGGGCGCACGGGAGCGGCGCGGTTCGCCGGTCGGATCGACGGCGTCTTCAGCTTCGCGCACCCGTACGGCTGCAGCCAGCTCGGGGACGACCTGGAGAATACCCAGCGCATCCTGGCCGGCCTGCTGCGCCATCCCAACGCGGGCGGCGTCCTGGTGCTGGGCCTGGGCTGCGAGAACAACCAGCTCGACGAGCTGCTGCGCATCGCCGGCGACGTGGACCGCGAGCGGCTGCGGTTCTTCAATTCGCAGGACGTATCCGACGAGATCGAGGCCGGCCTCTCAAGCCTGGCGGAGCTGGTCGAGCTCGTGGAACGCGACAAGCGGGAGGTGTGCCCGGCCTCGGACCTCGTCCTGGGTCATAAGTGCGGCGGGTCGGACGGGTTGAGCGGGATCACCGCCAACCCGCTCGTCGGGCGTATCGCCGACCGGCTGACCGGCTGCGGGGGTCGCGTCATTCTCACCGAAGTACCGGAGATGTTCGGGGCCGAGCGGCTGCTCATGAACCGGGCCGTTGGGGAGGCGGTCTTCCGGGATACCGTGGCGTTGGTGAACGATTTCAAGACGTATCTGCTCCGTCACAAGCGGCCGATCTACGAGAACCCGTCGCCCGGCAACACGGCGGGCGGGCTGACGACGCTCGAGGAAAAGTCGCTGGGAGCCGTCCAGAAGGGCGGCACGGCCCCGGTGACGGAGGTGCTGCGCTATGGTGAGGTGGCGTTGTCGGGGGGAGGCGGGACGCGGAACGGAGCGGGCCTGTCCCTGCTCGAGTCCCCGGGGAATGACGGGGTATCATCGACGGCGCTCGTCGCGAGCGGGGCTACCCTGCTGCTCTTCACGACCGGACGCGGCACGCCGCTCGGTTTCCCCGTGCCCACGCTCAAGATCTCGTCCAATAGCGAGATCGCGGTCAAGAAGCCGCACTGGATCGACTTCAACGCGGGTCTGCTGCTCGACGGTACCGCCACCATGGACCGGCTCGAAGAGGATCTGTTCGCGCTGATCCTCGACGTGGCCTCCGGACGGGCCCTCGCGAACAACGAGAAGTACGGCTACCGTGAGATAGCCATCTGGAAGGAAGGGGTCACCCTGTGAGCCGTAACACGATCAGTCGCCGTCGCGCCCTGCAACAGGTGGCGCTGCTCCTGGGCGGCGCAATTTCCGCTCCCACCGTGGCGGGCGTCTTCAGCACGGCGACGCGGCGCGCGTGGGCGGCGTCGCCCGCGTGGGCGCCGCGGACGCTGAGTGCGGCCCAGCTCGAGCTCGTCGCCACCCTCGCCGAGCACATCGTTCCGCAGACGGAGACACCGGGCGCGCGCGCGGCCGGCGTGCACCGCTTCGTCGATACGCTCCTCACCGACCATTACCCGGCCGCGGAGCGCGACCGCTTCCTCACAGGCCTCGCGGGCGTCGACGCCCAGGCGCAGTCCCATTATGGGAAGCGGTTCGCGGAGTCGGCCGCCGCGCAACAGGTGGCACTGCTCCGCGAGCTGGACGCGGCGGCATACGCGGCGACCAGAGGAGAGGATGCGTGGTTCTTCCGCCGCATGAAGGAGCTGACGCTGGTGGGCTATTACACATCGGAGATCGGCGCCATGCAGGAGCTGCGGGTGAGCCCCTTCGGGACGTACCGCGGGGACATCCCCTACACCTCAATCGGGCGGGCCTGGGCATGATCACCTACGACGCGATCGTGATCGGGTCCGGCATCACGGGCGGCTGGGCCGCGAAGGAGCTCACCGAGAAGGGGCTCGCGACGCTGGTGATCGAGCGCGGGCGCAACGTCGAGCACCGCAAGGACTACATCACCGAGCACAAGCCGAGCTGGGAGCTCCCGTTACGCAACGCGCGGCTGGCGGTGGGAACCCGCGGCGCGGAGGAGTATCCGATCCAGGCCCGTACGGGCCAATTCCACGAATCGGTCAAGCACTTCTTCATCAAGGACCACCGCAATCCCTACATCGAGGACAAGCCGTTCACCTGGATTCAGGGAGACCAGGTGGGCGGAAAGTCGCTGATCTGGGGGCGGCAGGTGTACCGGTGGAGCGACCTCGATTTCGAGGCGAATCTGCGGGACGGGCATGGCGTCGACTGGCCGATTCGCTACGCCGACGTGGCGCCCTGGTACAGCTACGTGGAACGCTTCATCGGCGTGAGCGGGGAGAAGCTGGGCCTGCCGCAGCTCCCGGACGGGGAGTTCCAGCCGCCGATGGAGATGAACGCGGGCGAGAAGTTCGTGAAGGCGGGGCTCGAGCGCGCCTTTCCCGACCGGCGGTTCACCATCGGCCGCGTGGCGATCCTCACCCAGCCCTTGAACGACCGCCTGCCGTGCCACTACTGCGGCCCCTGCGAGCGGGGCTGCTCCACCGGGTCGTATTTCTCGAGCCAGGCCTCCACGCTCCCCGCCGCGCGGGCGACGGGGCGGCTCACCATCGTCCCCGACAGCGTGGTGCATTCGCTCATCTACGACGCGGCCAAGAGCCGGGTCACCGGCGTGCGCGTCGTGGACACGACGACGAAACAGACGCGCGAGTACTCCGGCCGTCTGGTCTTCCTCTGCGCCTCGACGCTCGCGACCACCCGCGTCCTGCTCAACTCCAAGTCGCCCAGCTTCCCGAACGGCCTCGCCAACTCGAGTGGGGTGCTCGGGCACTATCTGATGGACCATCACTTCCGCGCTGGTGCGAGCGGGACGATCGAGGGCCTGCTGGACCACTACTACCAGGGGAACCGCCCCAACGGCATCTACGTGCCGCGGTTCCGCAACCTGGGCGATGAGGCGTCGCGCCGCGGCGACTACGTGCGCGGGTTCGGCTATCAGGGCGGCGCGAGCCGCCAGAACTGGGCGCGCGGCGCCGGGGAGCCCGGGTTCGGCGTGGAGCTCAAACGCAAGCTGCACGACCCGGGCCGCTGGACCATGGGCATGACCGGGTTCGGTGAGTGCCTGCCCCGTGCCGACAACCACGTCGAGCTGGCCGAACAGACCGACGAGTTCGGGATCCCCGTGCTCCGCATCCATTGCACCTGGGGCGAGAACGAGCTGGCGATGCGCAAGGACATGGCCGCCTCGGCGGCCGAGATGCTGGAGGCGGCCGGCTGCAAGGACGTACGCACCAACGACGCCTATCGAGAAGGCGGGCTCGGCGCGGAGCCCGGGCTCGGGATCCACGAAATGGGCACGGCCCGCATGGGACGCGACCCGCGAACCTCGGTCCTCAATGGCCATAACCAGGCGCACGACGTCCCCAACCTGTTCGTCACCGATGGCGCGTGCATGGCCAGCTCGTCGTGCGTCAACCCGTCCATCACGTACATGGCGCTCACCGCGCGCGCCTGCGACTACGCCGTGGCAGAATCGAAGCGCGGCAACCTGTGACGCTTTTCGGAGTGAGCATGATCAACCATCGATGGTGGCTCCTCGCGCTCGGGGCCTGCACCTCCGCGCTCGGCGCCCAGACGCGCCCCACGACGTTCGGCGCGACCGAGACACGGCCGAACCAGCTCACCGACGCCGAGCGCGTCGCCGGCTGGCGCCTTTTGTTCGACGGCCGTACGCTCGCCGGATGGCGCGGCCTGGGCTACGACACCGTGCCGACGGCGCACTGGAAGATCGTGGATGGCACGATCAAGAAGATCGCGAGCGGCAAGGTGCCCCGCGTTCCGGACGGGCGGCCGCTGAACGGCGGCGACCTGATGACCGTGGAGACGTTCGGGGATTTCGAGCTGAGCTGGGAGTGGAAGGTCACGCCGGGCGCGAACAGCGGCGTCAAGTACAACGTCTCCGAGGAGCTGTCCCAAGCCCAGGGCGGGGCGATGACCCCCGCGGCGGTCGCCCAGGGCAGCATCGCGCCGAATCACTCCGCGCTGGGGTTCGAGTACCAGATGCTGGATGACGATCACCACCCCGACGGCCAGCTGCCGACGCACCGAGCCGGCGCGCTGTACGATCTGGTGGCGCCGAGCGGCGCGAAACATCTCCGCCCCGTGGGCGAGTGGAACCAGTCGCGGGTGGTGTTCCGCGGCAACCACGGCGAGCACTGGCTCAACGGCGAGAAGATCGTGGAGTTCGAGCTCGGCACCGCGCGCATGGACTCGGCGCTCGCCGCGAGCAAGTACCACTCCATCCCGGGCTTCGCGGAGCGGCGCAAGGGGCACATCGTCTTGCAGGATCACGGGGACGAGGTGTATTTCCGCAGCATCAAGGTGAGGGTGCTATGAAACGGCGCAACTTCCTGAAGACCGCTTCCGCCGCGGGGCTCGGACTGGTCGCTCCGCGGGGGTTATCGTCCCTGGTGTCGCGGCCCAGCGAGCAGGTCGTCGTCGCAGTCATGGGCTTGAACGGCCGCGGCGCGGTGCTGGGCCGGACGTTCGCCCGCACGCCCAACGCCCTCGTGGCCTACGTGTGCGACGTGGATGCACAAGTGCTGGCCAAGGGCGTGACGCAGGTGGGCGAGGCGCAGTCGCGGCCTCCGAAAGGGTTGGGCGACTTCCGCCGGGCCCTCGAGGACAAGAGCGTGGACGCGCTCGTCATCGCGGCGCCCGACCACTGGCACACGCCGGCCGCGCTCCTCGCCATGCAGGCGGGGAAGCACGTCTACGTCGAGAAGCCGTGCGGGCACAACGCGCGCGAAGGCGAGCTGCTGGTCGAGGCGCAGCGCAAGCACCAGCGCGTGGTGCAGATGGGGACGCAGCAGCGCTCCGCGCCGCGCTCCATCGAGGTCGTGCAGGCAATTAAAGAAGGAGCGATCGGACAGCCCTACCTGGCGCGCGCCTGGTACGCCAACACCCGCGCCACGATTGGACGCGGCAAGCCCGCGCCCGTGCCGGCCAACCTCGATTACGAGCTGTGGCAGGGCCCGGCGCCCCACACCCCGTACCGCGACAACGTCATCCACTACAACTGGCATTGGTTCCGGCGGTGGGGCACGGGCGAGATCTGCAACAACGGCACGCACGAGATCGACGTCGCGCGCTGGGCCCTGGGCGTGGACTACCCCATCCGCGTCACTTCGGTCGGCGGCCGCTATCACTTCGACGATGACTGGGAGTTCCCCGACACCCAGGAAGCCTGCTTCGAGTTCGCGGGGGGCAAAACCATCATCTGGCAGGGCCAGAGCTGCAACGGCCTGACTACGTACGGTCGCGAGCGCGGCACCGCCATCCTCGGCACCACGGGCAGCGTGGTCATGGACCGCGACGGCTACACCGTGTACGACGTCAAGGGCAAAGTCGTGAAGCAATCCCTCGCCGCGCAAGCCGGAGACGGCCTCAATACGCATGCCGACGACGACATGACCGTCCTGCACATCGCGAATTTCGTCGACGCGATCCGCACCGGCGCTGCGCTACATCAACCGATCGAGGAAGGGGCGAAGAGCGTGCTGCTGGGCCACCTCGGCAACATCGCGCAATCGACCGGGCGCGCGCTCCGCACCGACCCCAAGTCGGGCCACATCGTCGGGGACGACGAAGCGATGAGATTCTGGCAGCGGGAGTACGCCCGGGGCTGGGCGCCCGTCGTGTAGTGGCGGACGCGCTCGTCCTCCACGAGGACCGCTGCTTCGATCCTGACCCCGCAGTCCGGCGCGTCGCGCGCACGCTGTACGACGAGACGCGGCGGCTGCCCATCATCGCCCCGCACGGACACGTGGACCCGCGGATTCTGGCCACCAATGAGCCGTTCGCGGAGCCCGCGGCACTGATCGTCCAGCCCGACCATTACATCCTGCGCCTCCTGTACGCGCGCGGCGTGCCGCTCGAGACGCTGCTGGACGGCGACGCGCGCAAAGTGTGGCAGCTGTTCGCCGAGCACTATTTCCTGTTTCGTGGCACGCCTACCGGCGCCTGGCTCGACCACGAGCTCCACGACGTGTTCGGCATCGAGCAGCAGCTCACGGGGGAGACTGCCCGATCGATCTACGACGCGATCGCAGAGCGGCTCTGCTCCCTTGAGTTCCGGCCGCGGGCGCTGTTCGAGCGGTTCAACATCGAGGTCCTCGCCACCACCGACATGGCGAGCGACCCGCTCGACCACCATCGGGCGATCCGCGAGTCAGGGTGGCAGGGCAAGGTCATCCCCTGCTTCCGCCCCGATGCCGTGTTCAAGATCGCGGCGCCCGGCTGGCCCGCCGAGCTCGAGGCGCTCGGCCGCGAGCACGGCGCGCCGCTCGTGGACTACGCCGAGTTCGTGCACGCGCTCGAGGATCGCCGCGCGTTTTTCAAGCGCATGGGGGCCACGGCCACCGATCACGCGGTGCTTGAGCCTTACACGGCGTGGCTCCCCCCGGACGAGGCCGAGGTGCTGTTTCAGCAGGCGCGGCAAGGGGAGGCGAGCCGGACCGACGAGCGCCGCTTCGAGGCGCATCTGCTCCTCGAGATGGCGCGCATGTCGCTCGAAGACGGGCTGGTGATGCAGCTCCACCCGGGGGCGTTCCGGAACCACAACCAAACGCTGTTCGAGCGGTTCGGGCCCGATCGCGGCGGGGACATTCCGGTAGCGACCGAGTTCACGCGCAACCTGCGGCCGCTGCTCAATGCGTACGGCAACGATCCGCGATTCACGCTGGTGCTGTTCACGCTGGACGAATCCACGTACAGCCGCGAGCTGGCGCCGCTGGCGGGCCACTATCCGGCGGTGCGGCTCGGGCCGCCGTGGTGGTTCCATGACTCCCTCGAAGGGATGACGCGGTTCCGCGAGCGCACCACCGAGACGGCGAGTATCTACAAGACCGCCGGCTTCAATGACGACACACGGGCTTTCTGCGCCATTCCGGCACGGCACGATCTGGCGCGGCGCGTGGACGCGAACTATCTCGCCCAGCTGGTCGCGCGGCACGTCATCGAGATGGACGATGCGCGCCGCATGGCGCGGGCGCTGGCGTACGATCTCGCGAAAGAGACGTACAGGCTTTGAGGGAGTGACCGATGGATCGTCGCACGTTTCTGGAAACCTCCACGCTGATCGCAGGAAGCGGCGCCCGTGGTCGGGCCCCGCGCGCGGCAAGGGCGGAGCCGCCGATGGTCGGGATTCAGGTGGGAGCCGTGTCGTTCGTGGACGAAGGCACCGACGAGGTGCTGGACGGCTTCCAGGAGATGGCCGGGATTAACACGCTCTTCCTCGCCACATTCACCTACGGTCGCGGCATCGCCGGCCGGCAGCTGCGCGGCCAGCCGCTCCCCGATCACGGCAAGCAGGAATACGACGACAATTTCCGCGGCGGCAACTTCGCGACGCCCCATCCGCAATACTACCGCCACACGAGCATCGCCCCCGAGAAAGCGCCCGATCATCCCAGCTACGACGTGATCGCCGACGTGCTCCCGGCGGCACACCGCCGCGGCATGAAGGTGATCTGCTGGTTCGAGGACGTGTTCCGCCGCGACGTGCCGGGCTTCGACCAGGCGGCGGAGATCGACCTCCACGACAAGCCGACCGGCCTCACGTGCCACCGCAATCCCAACGCGCGCAACTTCTGGCTCGGCCTCGCCGAGGATTACCTGCGGTCCTACGAGGTGGACGGACTAATGTGGGGGAGCGAACGCCAGGGCCCGCTCGACAATGCCCTGGGCGCGAGCCACGGCAGCTCGAGCGCGGGCGGCGTGATCGCCTGCTTCTGCCCCCACTGTCTCGCTGCCGCGCGTCAGGAAGGGATCAACATCGAGCGCGCGCGGGACGGCTATCTGGCACTGGAGCGCTGGGCCGCGGCGCTGCGCGCCGGGCAGCGACCCGCCGACGGCGCGTTCGTGACGTTCTGGCGTCTGCTGGTCAAGTATCCGGAGCTGCTCGCGTGGGAGCGACTGTGGAACGAGGGGCTCAGCGACACCTACCGGGACCTGTATCGGCTCGCGAAGAGTGTCGCCCCGGCGAAGGGTGTCGGCTGGCATATCTGGCACAACAATGCGTTTTCACCGCTCTACCGCGCGGAGCAGGATTACGCCGAGTTCGGCAACTATTCGGACTTCCTGAAGGTGGTGATGTACAACAACTGCGGCGGCCCGCGCCTTGCGCAATACATTCGAAACATCCATGCGACGCTGCTCGCGGACCTGACACCCGAACAGGCCCTGGACTTCACCTACGGCGTCCAGCAATATCACGAGCAGCGGCTCGATCGCATCGTCGAACAGGGCCTCTCGGCCGACTACGTGCTGCGCGAGACGAAGCGCGCGGTCGCGGGCGGCGGGCCGCGCGTCAAGATCTGGCCAGGGATCGACATCGACATCCCTACGGGGCCGGCCGAGAAGAAGACCCAGCCCGAGGACGTGTACCAGGCGGTGCGCGCGGCGTTCCAGGGGGGCGCTCACGGCGTGCTGCTGTCGCGGAAGTACTCGGAGATGAAGCTCGCGAACATCCGCGCCGCGGGGCGGGCGGTGCGCGAGCTGAAACCGGGATGACCATCGACAGTCAGCTGTTGTTGCGATCACGCCACAGCGGCAATGCTTCGCAACGAAACTGATCCCGGCGGTGTCTAACAGTTGCTTGTCGCACCGTCCGGCCCCTGCCTCGAGAGGAGCTCACATGCGCTTCCTTCCCACACGCCGGCACCGCATCGCTGCAGCCGTACTGACGCTCGTACTGCCCAGCGCCTGGCTCCTCGGGGGTGAGCGCCGCGGCACGGATACGGTGATAGTGGCACCCGTGAAGCGCGGGCCGTTCACGGTAGTCGTCACCACGGCGGGCGAGCTGCGCGCGCGCCAATTCGTGCAGGTCACTGCGCCGCCCGGCGGGCAGCAGGCCGGCGTCTTCCAGATGAAGATCTCTTCGATCGTGCCCGAAGGCACCGTGGTGAAGCAGGGGGACGTCGTCGCCGAGCTCGACCGGACCACCGTCGCCCCGAAACTCCAGGAAGTGTCCCTCGCCCTGCAGAAGGCGGAGGCGCAGTACGAGCAGGCGATGCTCGACTCGACGCTCAACCTTTCCACGGCGCGGGAGAACATTCGCACGATGGAGCTCGGGCTCGAGGAGAAGCGGCTCGCCAAGGAACAGGCCGTCTACGAGGCGCCCACTGTCAAGCGCCAGGCGGAGATCGATTACGAGAAGGCCCAGCGCGCGCTGGCGCAGGCCAAGGCGGACTACGAGACGAAGACCGAGCAGGCGAAGGCCAAGATGCGCGAAGTCGGAGCGGAAGTTTCCCGGCAGCGCGGCTTGCTCAAGGCGGTGCAGGATTTCATGGCCGGGTTCACCATCAAGGCGCCCGCGCCAGGCATGGTCATCTATGCGAAAGAATGGAACGGCAAGAAACGGACGACCGGTTCCCAGGTGAACGCCTGGGATCCCGGGGTCGCCCAGCTTCCCGACCTCACCCACATGGAGTCGGTGACGTATGTCAACGAGATCGACGTCCGCAAGGTGGCGGTGGGGCAGCCCGTGGGGATCACGCTGGACGCCGATCCCACCAAGCGCCTCACCGGTAAGGTGACAAGCGTCGCGAATGTAGGCGAGCAACGCCCCAACGCCGACGCGAAGGTGTTCGAGGTGAAGGTACAGGTGGAGCAGTCGGACTCGACGCTGCGCCCCGGCATGACCACCGGAAACGCGATCGAGACGCTCAAGGTCGCCGATGCGCTGTTCGTGCCGCTCGAGGCCCTGGGCTCAGAAGGCGGCGTGTCGTTCGTGTACAAGCAGGCGCGCGGGCGCGTCGTCAAGCAGGAAGTTGGCACGGGGGCGGTGAACGACGACGAGGTGATCATCGTCAGCGGCCTCGGCGTGGACGATCGGGTGCTGCTGTCACCGCCCGCCAACCATGAACGCCTCACACTCGTGCGGCTGCGGGCGGCCGGCGCCAGCGTGGCGACCGCGCCCGGCGACACCAGCAAGCAGGCGTCCATCAAGGATTGACCCCGTGCGCCTCGATCGCGCGACCCTGGCGCGGCTGCGCGCCGAACTCGGTCCCCAAGCGATCTTTACATTCCGCACGGCGGTCGAGGCGCTGCAACACAACAAGCTACGTGCCTTCCTGACCTCGCTGGGCATCCTGTTCGGCGTCGCCTCCGTCATCGCCATGCTCGCCATCGGCAAGGGCGCCGAGCGCGAGATTCTCGAGCAGCTGCGCCTGCTCGGCTCCAACAACCTGCTGATCACCCCGCTGGTGCAGCAGAAGGAAGGGCCGATCGAGGAGCGGTCGGAGAAGGAAGTGAAGAAATTCTCACCGGGGCTCACCTACGCCGACGCGGAGGCGATCGCGCGGGTGATTCCGGCCGTCGATGTCGCCTGCGCCGAGATCGTCTTGAACACGACGATCACCCGCGAAGGGCGGCATCGCTCCGGCAAGGTCGTGGGCGTGGACACGACGTACTTCCGCCTGACGAACCTCGCGCTCGCGAGCGGGGATCCGTTCACGCCGCTGCAGGTGGAGCGCGGCCTGCCCGTCGCGATCATCGGGCTTGGCGTGCGGTCGCGCTTCTTCACCACGGAAGACCCGATCGGCAAGCCGCTCAAAGTAGGAAGCAACTGGGTCACCGTGATCGGGGTGCTGGCGGACCGGCGCGTGAGCACGCAGACCACCCAGAAGCTCGGTATCCGCGACATCAGCATGGACGTCTACGTCCCGGCGCGCACGCTGCTGCTGCGCTTCCGGAATCGCGCCCAGCTGACCCAGCGCGACATCGAGACCGCGGCGCGCAGCTTCACCTTCGTCTCGGCCGACAGCGCCCCCGAGAGCGAAGCGGACCGCCAGGAGCGCCTCAATCGTAACCAGCTCGACCGCATCATCGTGCGGGTGAGCGACTCGAAGCTCGTCCCCTCTGTGGCGAGCGTCGTCCAGCGCATGCTCGCACGCCGCCACAACTCGGTCGTGGACTTCGAGATCACTGTGCCCGAGCTGCTGCTGAAGCAGGAGCAGCGTACCAAGACCATCTTCAACGTCGTGCTCGGTGCCATCGCGTCCATTTCCCTGGTCGTCGGCGGCATCGGCATCATGAACATCATGCTCGCGTCGGTACTGGAGCGCATCCGGGAGATCGGCGTCCGCCGCGCGGTCGGCGCTACGCGGCGGGACATCCTGCTGCAGTTTCTGAGCGAGGCGGTGCTCATCAGCGTCGCCGGGGGTGGGGCGGGAATTCTCGTCGGCGGCGGTCTCAGCGCCGCCATCCAGCGATTCGCGGGCATCCAGACGATCGTGTCGTACCTCTCGGTGGTAGTCGCCTTCGGCGTGTCGTTCACCGTGGGCCTGGCGTTCGGGATCATGCCGGCGCATCGCGCCGCGCGCCAAGATCCGGTCGTCTGCCTTCGCTACGAGTGACTCCCATGCGCCCTTCGAACCCCGCTCGGGCCGCGGCGGCTGTGGCCGCGCGCCTGATACTCGGCGGCCTCCGTCCGCTCGCCGCGCAGCAACCGATCACGCTCCCGCAGGCCGTCGCCCTGGCGCAGGAGCGAGGGCCGCAAGCCCAGGCCGCACGCGCCGCGCGCGACGCCGCCCGCTATCGCACCGGGGCGTTCACCGCGCGGCTCCTGCCGCAACTCTCGCTCGGCGGGACCGTGCCAACCTACAACCGGTCGATCATCCCGGTGCTGCAGCCCGACGGCAGCACCCTGTTTCGCCCCCAGGACCAGACAAACGCAGCCCTGAGCCTCAGCCTGTCCCAGACGCTTCCCGTGACCGGCGGAGCGCTGTTCGTCACTTCGTCGCTGGCCCGGCTGACGGTGAGCGGCCCGCAGGCGGTCGAGACGTGGTCCTCCACACCGGTCACCATCGGACTGCGCCAAGGCATCCTGCGCCCCAACGCGGCGGCGTGGGACCGCCGCGAGAACGCGGTGAGCGCCGAGCTCTCGGAGCGGCAATACCGCGAGGCGTTGGAGGACATCGCCCTCGCGACCACCGACCTCTTCTTCGACGTGTACGCAGCGCACGTCGCGCTCGACAACGCCGTCACGAACGCCGCTGTGAACGACACGCTCTACCGGTTGAACCAGGGCCGATTCGACGTCGGGAAGATCGGCGAGAACGACCTGCTGCAGAGCGAGCTGGCGCTGCTGCGGGCCCGGGCGGCGCTGGAGCGCGCGCGGCTGGACGATGAGCGCGCCACCGCCGCGCTGCGTCTCGCACTCAACCTCCCGCCGGGCACGCCCCTCGAGATCGCGGTGACACGGAACGTGCCGGAGTTCGCGGTCGACACCGCGCGCGCCGTGACCGAGGCCCTGCGCAACCGAGCCCTGGTGAGCGATGTGGAGCTGCAGGACGTGCAGGCGCGCCGCCGGGTGACCGAGGCCAAGCTCACGGGCAGCTTTGGTGCCACGGTCCAGGCCGCCTATGGATTCAACGCCACGGCGCCGAGCGCGAGCCTCGTGTATCAGAATCTGCTCGAGGCACGCCAATTCACGCTATCGGTGCAGGTGCCGCTCGTAACGTGGGGCGCACACAAGGACGACATCCATGCCGCGGAGGCCGATCAGCGGCGCGTGGCGAGCCAGGCGCGGTCTGCCATTGACCAGGCGGCGCACGAGGCACACTTCGCGGCACTCCAGTTGTCGCAGGCGCGCCGCAACGTAGCCCTGCTGGCCAAAGCCGACACCGTGGGCCAGAAGCGATTCGAGGTGGCCTACAACCGGTACGTCATCGGGCGGATCGCGATCGACAATCTGTACATCGCACAGACCGAGAAGGACCAGGCCCTCACGAGTTTCGTGCAGGGGTTGCGCGGCTATTGGCAAGCCCATTACTGGCTGCGCCGGGTCACGCTGTTCGACTTCGCGACCGGTCAAGTAATCCGGTGAAGTTGCCCCCTTGCTCAAACCGCGGCGCTCTTCGTAGTTTGGTTCAGCAGCATCACCAGAACCGAATCCAAAGGACTCTTCTGTGATGATCCGCATCCGCCACGCCTCACTCACGCTCCGCTGCCGAGCCGCCCGGGAATTCGTGTATCGGGCCGGCCCGCTGATGGGCGCTGACGGGCGTATTGCGTCTTACGACGCCGCGGTGCGGCGCCGACGAGCCCCCTAGAAGGATAGGATCCATTGCCGTGATCCGGCTTCTCGGGGTGCTCCAGTGAACCCCGGGAGGCCGTTCTTGTTGTCTGGACACTCGAAACACGGATCACGCGCATGACGACTGACCTTCACAACCTCCAGCACCTCCACAACCTCGACACCGAGATTGTGGCGCGCTATACCGACCAGCCGCCCCGGCTGCCGGCCGAGCTGCGCCGGCAGATCGAGGCATCCTGGCACGGCGCCCCGGTGCAGCTCTACGCGTTCGCCGACCTGGACCACGCTCTCCGGCTGACCCAGGTGTGGGTCGCGCTCGGCCCCGGGCAGCTGAGCGTGGCCCGGCCGTTGGAGCGCGGAGACCAGTGGGAGATCGAAAGCGTCGAGCGCGCCCACATTCAAGCGGTGCGCGAGGCCCCCGGTCTGTCCGCCAGCACGCTGACGATCCTGGGGCGCCCCGGCGACCCCCCACTCGCCGTGCTGCGCTACAGCCATCGCCAGCGGCGCGCGTTCGAGAACCTGAAGTTCGTGCTCGAAGAGGCGCTCGAGGGCCGCGCCGTCGCGGCGCCGGACGCGGACCAGGAATACGCGGCGAGCGTCGCGGGCCCGATTCGCGACGCCCAGGCCCTCGTGGCCGGTCGTCAAGTCGCGGTCATCAGGCGCCTGCTCGGCTACCTCGCGCCGTACCGCCGGCGGCTCACACTCGGTATGGCGGCGGCAACGCTGATCACGCTCGTGAGCCTGGTGCCGCCGTACCTCGCGGGATACGTGATCGACCGCGTGGTCCGGCCGGCGCAGGAAGGCCGGCTCGACGGCGGTCGCGCCGCAATGATCGCCTGGCTCGCCGTGGCGGCGATGGCGCTCGTGTATGTGGTGCGCCAGGCGGCGGCCCTGGTGCGGCTGCGGCTGATGGCCGTGTTGGGCGAGTGGGTGGCGCGCGACCTGCGCGCCGAGCTGTACGAGCACCTGCAGCGGCTCAGCCTCGCGTTCTTCTCGCGCAAGCGCACGGGCAGCCTGATCACGCGCGTGTCGGCCGACACCGACCGGTTGTGGGACTTTCTGGCCTTCGGTGTGGTGGACGTGTCGCTGTCGCTCGTGATGTTGGCGGGACTCGGCGCGGTGCTGGTGTCGCTCGACTGGCGGCTCGGTCTGGTGATGACGCTTCCCGTGCCGCTGTTCTGCTGGGCGATCTACCGGCATGGGGAAGCGCTCAACCGGGTGTTCCTGCGCGTGTGGCGCAAGTGGTCGCGGCTCACGGACGTGCTGTCAGACACCATGCCCGGGATTCGCGTCGTCAAGGCGTTCAACCAGGAGGCTCGTGAGGTCGCGCGGTTCGACGGTCACAACGACGACGTGACGGACGAGATCAACCGGCTGCACGGCCTGTGGACCACCTTCTGGCCGCTGCTCATGCTCGCGGTGCACGCCACCACGCTCGGCGTGTGGGTGCTGGCCGTGCCCCGCCTGCTGGGCGTCGGGCCGGCCCTGTCGGGGGGGACGTTCGTCTCGTTCCTCCTCTACACCACGATGTTCGTCGGGCCGATCGAGGTCATCGGCCAGATGGCGCGCACCATGCAGCGCGCCACGACGTCGGCCCACCGCGTGTTCGAGGTGCTCGACACCGAGCCCGAGATCACGGACGTGTCACGGCCGGTGCGGCTCGAGCCGGTCCGGGGCCAGGTCGAGTTCGAGAACGTGACCTTCGCCTACGACGGCGTCCGCCAAGTGCTCCGGGGCGTGAGCTTCGACGTGGCGCCAGGTGAGTTGATCGGTCTCGTCGGACCCTCGGGTGGGGGCAAGACGACGATCGTGAACCTGATCGCGCGCTTCTACGACGTCACGGGCGGCGCGATCCGGATCGACGGCGTAGATCTGCGGCGGCTCGAGACCGGCCACTACCGCCGCCAGATCGGCATGGTGCTGCAGGACCCGTACCTGTTTCACGGGACCGTGCTCGAGAACATCCGCTACGGGCTGCCCGGCGCGTCGCTCGAGCAGGCCGTCGCGGCGGCGCGCGCCGCCAACGCGCACGACTTCATCTGCAAGCTGCAGCACGGCTACGACACCGTGGTGGGCGAGCGGGGGCACACCCTGTCGGGCGGCGAGCGGCAGCGCGTATCGATCGCGCGGGCGATCCTGCACGATCCGCGCATCCTGATCCTGGACGAGGCGACGTCGAGCGTCGACACCGAGACGGAGCGGGAGATCCAGGAGGCGTTGGAGCGGTTGATCGCCGGGCGCACCGTGTTCGCCATCGCCCACCGGCTGTCGACGCTGCGCAAGGCGTCCCGGCTGTTCGTGATCGCGGATGGGCGGCTGGTGGAAAGCGGCAGGCATGCGGAGCTGATGGCGAAGACGAACGGGAAGTATCGGAGGCTGTACGAAATGCAGGTGGAGCTGGCGTGAACTGGGAGGCAACATGGACACAACTGCGGTCAGGAGACGTGAGCCCGACGAAAGCACTCTACCCGCCGGCGCGCTCACTCTCGAGCGCCGCGCCGACGGCCGGCTCTGGGCCACCCGCGGCGACGCGGAGCGCGCCGTTTGGGTCCGCCGCTGCTTCCCGTGGTCCGAACCGGCTCGGTTCGTGTCGCTGCGGGACGATCAGGAGGCGGAGTTCGCGCTGGTGCGCGACCCCGCCGAGCTCGACGTCGCTTCGCGGCACGCGCTCGAGGAGGCAATGGCGGCGGCGGGATTTGTCTTCGAGGTCACACAGGTGACGGCGATCGAGGAGGAAGTGGAGATCCGGCACTGGCGGGTCGAGACCGTGCAGGGAACGCGCTCGTTTCAGACACGGCTCGACGCCTGGCCGCGGCTGTTGCCGCACGGCGGTCTGCTGCTCCGCGACGTGGCCGGGGACCTGTACCACGTGGCCGATCCGGCCGCGCTCGACAAGCAGAGCCGCACCCTGTTGTGGGCGTTCGTGGACTAGCGAGGGGACCCCGCAGGCCACTGCGCCCGGAGCCCGCGCTGCCGCTCCGTCGCGTCCGGGCTCTCCTCGAGCCGCACGACCGGTCGGTCGTAGCCGGCGACCACGACCGCCGTCCGCCACGCACCGGTCGGCCGTGCGACGTCGACTGTGGTGGTGTCGCCAATCCGCAGGCGGGTCACGATCGAGCGGAAGTCGGCCACGGTCGCGACCGCTACCCCGTTCAGCGCCGCGAGGCGGTCGCCGGTGTGCAGGCCTGCCCTGCCCCACGCGCCCGCCGGGTTGGTGATCACGAGGCTGAGCGCGCGCTCCGCCGGCGGCTGCCACGCGTACAGCCGTAGATCTGGCGTGGGCTGTCCGTCGCGGCCCAGCGCGGGGGTCCACGAGACGTGGGTGCGCATTCCAATGAGTCGCAGGTAGTGGTAGAAATCGATCGGCTTCGCTCCCCGGACGTGCGCCTCGAAGAAGGTGTGAACGTTGCAGGCGCATACGTCCGCGACGGTCCGCTCGACGTCCCGCCCGGTGAACCCCCGCGCTCCCGAGAAGCGCTCGAGCATCGCCCGCATCACGTCGTCGATCGAGCGGGCGCCGTTCGTCGCGTCCCGCACGATGAGATCGAGCATCGTGCCGAGCAGCTCACCCTGGAGGTGGGTGCTGGCGCTGTAGTCGCCGAGCGCCCCGGGGGCCGCCCCGTACGCGACGACGCTCACGCTCTCGGGAGAGAAGCGGGAGTTGCCCGGGCTCGCGAGGTAGCGGCCGATGAGTCCTTCCAGGTGCGCAGCACGGGTGGAGTCGGACACAGGCAGTCCCGCGCGCCGCAGCAGCAGGTCGGCGTAGAGCATGGTGAGCCCCTCGCTCCACCACAACCCGCGCGCCCGCGGTGGCGGCCGGTAGCTCACGTCGCCGTATTCCGCGGGATGGATGCGCATCAGGTTCCAGGTGTGGAAGTACTCGTGCGCGATCTCCATGAGCAGCCCCGTCGGATCGCGCGCGAGATCCGCGCTGGGCGCGCCGAGCGTGACCGAGCTGCGGTGCTCGAGCGCGCCGTAGGCACCGTCCTCGAGGAGAAACGAATAGTCGCGATAGGGCGCGCGCCCGAACAGCGCCACCGCCTGGCGGCTGAGCCGCTCGATATTGCCCACCAGCGCCACCGTATCGAACGGCGCCGCGTCGGGGAGTGGCCAGTACACCACGCGGTGCGGCACGCCGTCCACGGCGAACCGCCAGCTCCGCAGCCGCCCCACGAGCAAGGGCGAGTCCACCAGAACGCCGACAGTGGGCGCGAAGAACGTGTGCGGATCGAGGGTTGGCTCGAGCCCGGTCGCGATCTGCCACTCGGGAGGCAGCTCGAGCGTCACGTGCGACGAGCCGAGCGTCGCGCCGACGACGTACAGGAACGCGTGCGGCCCGCCGACCAGCCCGCCCGTGGGCGCGAGAAACGGACGCCACGCGGCCCGGGGGGACTCGGGCGCCGGGAGGCGCATCCGGTAGCGCACCAGCGCCTCGCCACCGGGGGCCACCACGCGCCACAAGGCACTGTCCTCGCGGGTCACCGTGGCCGCGCCGTGCGGTGTCTGGACCCGCAGCGCCTCGACGAAGCGCCAGTTGCGGTCGTCGTATTCCGGGTGCGCGACCATCGCCAGGCGGAACGTGTCGGGGACGTTGCGCAGCCGCAGCTCGACGTCGAACCCTGAAAGCTCGCCGGCGTCGACCCGCAGCGTGTAGCCGACGACCGGCTGGGTACGCGCGAACCGGATCTCCACGCCCTCCGTGTGATCGCGCAACGGATTCTGGGCCGACGCGGCCGTGCCGCGCGCGGCGAGCGTCACAACGGTGACGAAGCAGCCCGCCATCGTAGACGTGAGGGACATGAGAAGGACTCGTGGGTTCGAGACAAGTCGCTCCGGAACGTGCCTAGGATGCCGCCCGGGGGCGCAGGGTTTGGCTCAGCCGCCGTCGCGCAGCCGACGTAGATACGTCTGGGGATCGTTCAGGAACGCCCGCGTCAACGCCACGTGATCCAGGTCCGCGTACGCGACCGGCGCGATCGGGAGACGATCGAAGCTGTAGATGGTCGCGCCGGGGAACGCGAGCAGGATGGGCGAGTGCGTCGCGATGATGAACTGCGCGTCGCGCTCGATCAGATCGAGCAGGATGGCGAGCAAGCCGAGCTGGTTCTGCGGGGAGAGTGGGGCCTCGGGCTCGTCCAGCAAGTAGAGCCCGCCCGGCACGAAGCGAGCTTGGAACAGATTGAGGAACGCCTGCCCGTGCGAGCGCGCGTCCGGATCCCGTCCGTAGCGGCGCTCCATGTCGCCGAGTGACGCGCGCGCCGGACCCGCGGCGAGACCCTTGGCGTAACTCGAGCGGTCGCGATATTCATCATCGAGGTCGAGCAGGCGTTGCTCGAGCTCCTGGCGCTCCACGGCGAGCCGCCGCTGGAAGCCGAAGAAATCTTCGGCCCGCAGGAAGAACCCCCGGTGAGTGCGCTTCGACCAGGTGAGCCGCAGGGCTTTGGCGAGCCGGTGCTGTGCCTCGAGCGTACCGTCCCGCCCAACCTCCGTCGCTCCCACGGTCGGCAGGGCGGCGGCCGCAGCGATCCCCTCGAGCAGCGTCGACTTCCCCGAGCCATTCTCCCCCACGAAACAGGTCACGCGCGCCGAGAGGTCGAGCGACGGCATGGTAGCAATGGCCGACACGGAAAACGGGAACGCCGGCTCGCCCGGGGGCGGGCCCTGCTTCAAGCCGACCGTGAGAAGATGGGGCACGGCGCTTATTGATGCCGCGGGCCGCGCGAGGAGTCAACGGCGCGGCGGAGTCGGCCACGGCGGGGTACCATTCGAGGTGCGCACCACCCCGAGCCGCCGGGCCGTCCTGACGGTGCTGGCAACGCTGGCGGCCCCCGCCCGCGCCCCTGCCCAGCTCGGCGCTCGTGACTCGGTGGTGTATCGCGTCTCGCCCACCAGCCGCTTCGAAGTCAAGACCGGCAAGGCCGGCCTGTTCGGCTTCGCGGGCCATGAGCACCTGATCCGTGCCCGCGGGTTCACCGGGCGCGTCGTCTATTATCCCGGCGCACCCACCGCGTCACGGGTGGAGCTCACGGTGGAGAGCGACAGCCTGGAAGTCCTCACACCCCCGGACACCGCGGAGATCCGCAAGGTGACCGAGGCGATGCGCACCGATATCCTCAGGGTGGAGCAGTACCCCACCATCTCGTTCACATCGAAGACCGTGGCGCCGGGGGACAGCGGGTTTCGCATCGTGGCCGAGCTGACGCTGACAGGGCAAACGCGCGAAGTGCCGGTGGACGTGCGGGTGGCGATCGGGTCGGATACGCTGCGGGCTTGGGCCGCGTTCGCGGTGAAGCAGACCGCCTTCGGGATCAAGCCGTTCCGTGGAGGCCCGGCGGGAACGGTGCGCGTCGCCGACCGGGTGACGTTCGAGATCGAGGCGGTGGCGGTGCGGGAACCCTAGTCCCCCCGCAGGTAGCGCCGGGCCACCGCCAGCACCTCCTGCTGCGCCTCGGCGATCGAGCCCTCGAGCGACGCTCCGGCTGCCCGCGCATGCCCGCCCCCGCCGAACCGCTGCGCCAGTTCAGCCACGTCCACGTCGCCCATCGAGCGAAAGCTCACCTTGACCCGCCCGTTCGCGATCTGGCGGAACAGCAGCGCGAGCCGCACGCCGGCGATCGAGCGGGGATACTCCACGATCCCATCCAGGTCGTCCGCGGTGGCGCCGTGACGCTGCAGCGCGTCCGGGGGCACGGTCACCCAC
>Ga0209154_1000390_pt1 | contig 30563 bp, 33 predicted proteins | sample GraSoiAngelo_121_FD_185878 | JGI IMG/M metagenome (GOLD analysis project Ga0209154, IMG submission 185878) | Grasslands soil microbial communities from the Angelo Coastal Reserve, California, USA - 14_0919_12_20cm (SPAdes) (version 2) | ecosystem: Environmental > Terrestrial > Soil > Grasslands ... | reverse complement strand
CGGACCGAACACTAATGCAAGAATGATGACTCGTCGCTTCATATTAGTGAAGAGAATCGAGGTTCTGAATTTTTCAGACAGCGCTAATGGCGCCAGGAAAAGATAGGTCGCTGAGGCACTTGCACCGATAACAAATACAACAGTCCACGTGCTAGCAAGCCCGAGAGCCCGGCCGACGTATGAAGCTGCAAACAGGAAACTCAGAACACCCATAAAGAGCAGCGTATGTCCGCGGATCCCGGGAGCTAGAAGCAGTTGAAGAGAGCTCGGCAAGTGAAATCTAGAATGTCTCTCCGTCGGGGAAATTGCCAGCTCTTTCACCTAAACTTGATTATCGGCGCAGAGTTCAGCCTCACAACAGAGCTAATGACATGAGCGATACCATAATCGCGCATCCGTCGTTACTTGCAATCGACTACTCCAAGTCTAATGAGCTTATAACAAGGTGAATCAACCGAACTCCAATTCGAAGCTGATCATGATGGAGCACTATCATCCTAAAGATGAGATGAAGAGGTACGTCCGGGCCTTCATCTATTTAGCGACGAAGCTCGGCAAAGAAAAGTCGGTCGCAGAGGATCTGTGGGGAATCCCAGAGATAAAGGAGGTTCACATTATCCCAGGCAAGTATGACATCCTAGCCGTGGCCGAGGTGGAGCGGAAGTTCTTGGAGCCCGACTCGCACAACATCTACTGGTTCCTCTTGTCTCGTATCGAGGGTATTGCGGGAATAGAGGATACTTCGACGATTATCCCAGTAATCTCGATGTCCCACTGGTCCCACTAGAAAGCAGTCGGACCCAGAAGTAGGTTAGACGAAGCCGCTCTCCGCTCTGTTTCCCGCTCAACAAAGACATGGTAGGCAAGAAACTACCTAATCTCCGATGGTCCGGTCACTCTCGGGAAAAGCAGGGCGACACTCCGGGTCGTTTGGCCGGAGAAACGTTCGTTCTTTTAGCGGAGCCAGAGTAGCAGAATCCTGTTTCTCAGGATCGCTTCGAACATCGAGTCCCTTGCGGTCCGTAACGGCAGTGGACGCGGTCGTGAGATACGCTTTCCACTCACTACCATACGTATTCAAATGGAGTCTCACATCCGACCGGATAAAAGAATAGTCAACCAGCATTACTCTATTACCTCTCATTACTCACACCGTTTCTGTGAATACCACAGGATACTCTGTTGACTACAAGATCTGGAATCATCCGGTATTGTGGGATCGGCGTCTCAGCTGGTCGAATTGTCAGTGGAGATGCATTTCTTCATCTGGGCGAGGTGGCCCTCTGTGCAGGTCAGTCCACATCATAGGCGTTCAACCAGCCCGGAGGCTCTTGGAACGCCACCCGAAACATTCAGGATTCCATTATATTGGCTTGACCCTTCAAATCGGGGATTTGACGGCTCTCAAGACATGTCAGTTCTCAAAAAGCCTTAATGGGATACAAACAACCGCCGCGAAGCTAGGTCCTTGAAACGTCGAATTCCAAGTACGAGGCTCCCGGCTGGGACGAGATCTATCAGATGCTTCTTGATCTAGCACAACAGATCAAGAAGGACCGGTACAAGCCAGAAATTATCGTGGGGGTCTCGCGAGGAGGCTGGCCCCCCGCCCGAGTCATGAGCGACCTCCTACAGAACCCGAACCTCGCGAACATGAAAGTTGAATTCTACAGGGACATTGGAGTTCGAAACAGAAAGCCGCGGATAACCCAGCCGGCTACAATGGAGGTCGTAGGAAAACGGGTCCTCGTCGTCGACGACGTCTCAGACACCGGCCTCAGCCTCAGAGTAGTAGCAGACCACTTACAACGAAAACCGGTCAAAGAACTCCGAGTCAGCACCATATACATGAAACCCCAGAGCATCTATCGACCCGACTACTACTCGCGAACTACTCGAAAATGGATCATCTTCCCATGGGAACGGTTGGAAGCGGTTCATCTTATCTCGAAACGTTTCAAAGACAACCGGACAAGAGTCTCATCAACAGTCCGGGCTCTCAAAGATAGCGGGATAAGAGCGGGGCTCGTCAGACAACTCTTGAAGATCGACGCTCTTGATAGAAGAGATTGACAACCACTACCTTCTCAGCATAGGCTTCTCTAACGCCAGAATCGCAGGCCCCGAACATACACTCAAACAACTACGCTCCATCAACAATCAAACAGAAGTTCAACTAGTAAAAGCAGACTTAATCGGCGGACCAGAACACCTTCAGTTCGCTGCTCGGAACGCACTCTATTCGTTCAGAGGAAAACGTAGGAGGTCGAAGAGCCTTGCAATGGAACTCTTGCTCTACATCAGCTGCCAACGCCAGATCTCGAAAGCCATCAGATTCTTGGGAGTCGATTCAAAGGATTCCCGAATCGCTATTGTCGCATTGTCCGAGTCAAGAGCGGCTCTGGAAGAGCTAGCTCGCCAAGCACAATCGATCGTCGGGGGCACACCAGACGACGATCTAATCGAGATTCAATCAGAACAGAGAAAGGCGAAGCTGCAGCGCTCCTACGGTATCACTAGTAGGGCGATGGAAGCGGCTAGGTTTGAGGGAGAGATCGATTCGGCGGTTCTGAAACGGTTGATAGTTGAACGTTCAGCCTTGCTGGACATTCAAGACTAGAGACGCCTCTTCTCCTTCTCAATGCCCAGAATTCCGCGCGGCGAAATGATGGATACTCCTGCGACATCTCCTATCACCTCGATCAAGACTATCTTGTCTGGGTTACGCAGCTCAACCTTCCGCGGAACCTTCGAAGCGACCGCATCTATGATCTCCTTCGAAGATACTCGGCTCCGACGCCTCTCTAGTGAGACCCTAAATGTCTCATCAAGACCTACCTTCCCCGCCTGATTCACGACCGCCGCGCCGATACTTGGAATGTCGCAAGGAACCACTTCCTCCACCGGCTTGACTTTCAGAATGTATCTGAACTGCCAAGGCCGATACTTCAGAACCGGCCGGAGCCTCGAGACGACCTTCACCGGGTCCAGTGAAGTTTTCGCGACCGTAAGCCCACTCACGAGGGCAAAGTCAGTCTTAGGAGAAGCGTCGCCAAGCTCCTTCAGCAGATAGCAGATCTCGTGGTTTGCCTCTCTCTCATTGCCTCGGGCGCTAGATAGGAGGAGGTTGAAGTCGTGGATCAAGAGTCCCGAGAGCCTAATCAGCCCGCGTCACGAGTAGAGCCTTAAGAATATCATCCCGGGAAATCGACGCCTCCCTAAGCACCGTAATCTCGTCTCCTACTATTCTCACAACGGTCGATTCTCTACTCAATATCGTATGACCTCCATCGAGGACAAGGTCTATCCGTCCTCCCAATTCTCTGAGTACTTCCTGAGCCGTACTCAGTGACCGTTGTCCCGAGATGTTTGCGCTCGTCCCAACGATCGCTCCGCCAGATTCCAGAATCAATCTCATCGTAGCTTCGTGGTTTGGGATTCTCAGTCCCACCAGCTGAGAATTGTCTGTGACCTTCGCTGGGAGGTCGTTTCTTGTCTGCACGACCAGCGTCAACGGTCCGGGCCAGAACCTCCTCGCAAGTGCCGCAGACATGTCGTTAATCTCTCCTATTCTCTCCGCTTCGGAGAAAGAGCTCACGAGAATTGGGAGCGAGCCTTTGATGCGTTCTTTGGCTTTGACGAGTCGATCAACCGCATCCGCGTCGAACGGGTTGCAGCCGAGCCCGTATACTGTGTCGGTTGGATAGGCGATGAGCCCTCCTTCTAGAACGAGTCTCGCGGCCTCTCTGATGTCGTCTACACTCGTTCCGATCAGTCTTGTCATAGGCACGTGTTCCCCTTTGGCGAGAGGACGCTTATATTCAATCCATCAATGTCGCCGCGTGATCGTGCGATCTTCAAAGCCGGTAATCATAGTTCATGGAGGAGCCGGTGATTGGCCTTCGAAGCTTCACAAGCAAGGACTTGGTGGAGTAAGAATCGCGGCCGATCGCGGCTTCCGCATCTTGTCTAAGAGCGGCTCTGCCCTAGACGCCGTCGAGGCTGCAATTGTCGCGATGGAGGACAACCCAGTGTTCAATGCTGGGAGAGGCTCGACCCTCAATCTGGTGAGTGAGATCGAGACCGATGCTGCGATAATGGACGGTAGGACCCTTCGCGGAGCAGGCGTTGCGCTGTTGCGAGACATCAAGAATCCTATCAAGGCGGCTAGGATCATCATGGAAAAGACTGACCATGTCCTCATCGCGGGGACGGCGGCGAGGGAACTGGCATTAGCTAGTGGACTAGTAGAGTCGGATCTACGTGTTCCAAAGAGGGTGAAGGCGTGGAAGGGAGGATTAACCAAGCTGAAGAGCAAGAGGGTTTCGTACTTGCAGGGAACGAGTCCAGAGATCCTCCAACATTTTCTCGCCAAATCCTCCGATACTGTTGGAGGCCTCGCTCTTGATACTGCTGGAAACTTGGCCGCAGCCTGTTCGACCGGCGGAGTCTCCCTAAAGCTTCCCGGAAGAATTGGCGACAGTGCGATACTCGGTGCGGGTCTCTACGCGGATAACAAATCTGGAGCAGCAACGGCGACGGGTATCGGAGAGCAAGCGATGAGGCTTGTCGTATCGAAAGCGGCGTGTGATCTGATGAGTCGTACGAACGCAGTCTCCGCAGCCACGCAGGTCATCCGTTACTCAACTAGGACGTTAGGGATGGGAACAGGCCTGATTGCTCTTGATCGCCACGGTCGCTATGCTATCGCGCATAATACTCGCAACTTGTGTTGGGCGGCGACAACCATTGACAGATCGACGGCGAGAATGTTCGGGACGCGAGTGAAGAGTTAGCTTCGGGAAGCCTTTTAAGTAGCCAAGGTTTCGCGCGCACCCAGTTTTCACATGAGCAATACCTACTGGCCGATTACTGCGAGCGAGGAATGGGGTGAAGACGAGGACTGGGGAGGCGAGGACGAGTGGGGAGAGGACGATGATTGGGGTGGCAGCGACGATGGTGGCGGCGGCGAAGATAACTGAGCCTCCAGTAACGTCCAATTTGACCAAGAGATTTGAAAAAATTACGTATGTTCGCGGGCTAGTCATGTTTCCGCCGTGCAGGCTGTTGAGTTACGCGAGTTCTATCTTCGGCCTTTCTAACGCGCGGCCATACTGGATGAAGAATGACCAGATTCCATCTTCGACGATTAAGAGCACTCTCTCTACTCGTCTTGGGAGCTTTGATGCTTGCTACCTTTGTTCCAAAGAACACCTACGCTACGACGAGCCTTCGAGAAAATGATTTTCAAGCTCAGAGCTTCTCGAAGACTGTCGATTACTATGACTACGTTCGTCAATATGCTACTGCTAATGGTGCAAACCTGACGTTGATCCAGAATCAACACGCGTACATCTACACTACCTACATCAACGTAGGAGGCTTCCAGCTATTCTACGCTGGTCTCCTCAACGCAACCCACAACAACATGAACGTCACCATCCCCATCCAGACAGTCTTCGAACACTTCAAGACCCCTCAGGGGAAGGACGCCATAACGGCCTCCTCGTTCCTATCATTGGTCGCTTTTAGGGAGAACGGCACTTCGGACATATTTCCGAACTCTCCCGATCGAAACGATACGGTCTTCGCGTCGTTCAGCCTCGGGTACGCTCTCTCTGCCTTTGGGACTCATCCCGTTCCTAGTTACGTTGCTAACAGCCAGATTATTCCATTGACCTCGACAGACAGCAACCACTGGACTTGGGGCCTCAGCTACACTAATCTCAACGCTATCTGGTGGAGAATCTATCCAAATCCTCTGCTCCCGCTCTGGGACTCATCCACCCCCAGAGCATTTGCCCAGTATTCGCAACTGTCATTCATGTATGATTTGGCAATTGATCCCTCTGCTAAGACAGCGACCCTAACCACGAGCTACACTGTGGGAAGGATGACAGATCTCTATCTCTTGACTGCTACTCCTCGAGTCTTGCATTTGAACGCGACCGGGACCTACGACCTCAATGGACTATCACGAGGCACGCAGACAATCTACCAATACTTGGCGCAGAACGGATACAAGTTGTCCATCATTCAATCTCACATGGCTGTTCTCGCAAATACTACCACTAACGACACGACTGATCCTGGTTCGAGTGTAGATAGCAACACCGAATCCGACGTTACCCATACTGGCGTCAACACAGTTGCAGGCGACAATGAAAGGGTGTTCAGAACCGACTTCGGCGTCAAATCAAACTACCAATTGTACAACAGCACGAGCGGAAGCCAGACTAACTATAACGTGACCGCGAGAACTGCTAATCGGCCCGCTTGGGGAGGCAACCCGGTGTTCGGGATCCAGAACGCCTTCATGGGTTTCCTACCACTATTCGTCTACCACGTCGACCCCTCGCTCTTCCAAGCAGCTAGGACAGGCATGGCACGCTTCACGCTCGCCAATTACCTGTACATCATCAGCTACCCAACTTGGGGCGGATACAAGATCGTCAATGACCCCGAATATACCGCGTACTACCAGCCCGCCAGCAACCTCGGATTCCTGACAGCCATATTCATCGCAGTCGCAGTCGCCGCCGGAGTCGGAGGAGTCTTCGCGTTCCTCTTCAGACGCAGACGTCAAGCCGGCATGTCGATGATTGGAACTGCCGGCCCAGCGCCTAACCAGCCACCTGGACCAGTCACTGGTCCACCGGGCCCGACACGATAGACCACCGGTACTCTCCGTTTTCTTTTCCTTTTTTTCATCGAGTCCGGAGACAATACGCTAAACTTCCCCACGACGACTCCAAAGCGTGGGAACATGGATTCTGCGGGCCCAGCAATAGAAGCGGAGCATCTTAGCAAATTCTACGGACAAGTTCTAGGCCTCAACGATCTCTCCCTAACTGTAGGAACGGGGGAGGTTCGAGGTCTCTTAGGCCAGAATGGGTCCGGAAAATCGACGCTGCTGAAATCTCTGCTCGGCCTCATCCATCCATCATCAGGACATGTGAGAGTTCTCGGCGTTGATGTACAGAAGGCTCCGATGGAGATACGGCGTCTTGTCGGATATGTTCCTGAATCGCCGAGGCTCTACGAGTTCCTGACCGCGACAGAGTATCTAGATTTTGTTGCAGACGTTAGAGGCATTGGTTACGAGGAGAAGAAGGAGCGGATTACTCGACTCATCGAGTCGCTCGACTTAGAGGGTAAGCAAGGCGAGACGATCACAGGCTACTCTCAAGGCATGAAACAGAAAGTCGCTATCATGGGTGCCATTCTTCACCACCCGAAAATCCTACTGATGGACGAGCCGCTGAACGGGCTTGACCCTAAGTCTGCGCGAGTTGTCAAGGAGCTTATTCACAGTCTTGCGCGAGATGGGGTCACAACAGTTTTCAGCACCCACGTGCTTGAGATCGCAGAGGCTATCTGTGATCGTCTCACAATCCTACAAAACGGCCGCATTCTCGCGGAAGGCACCGCACAAGAACTGCGAGAAAAGGCCGGTCTTTCCAATTCCGGGCTCGAAGACGTCTTTCTCAAACTAACCGGAACCAAGGGAGTCGAAGATATTGTTGAGGCCCTCCGGAGATGAGAATCCATGTACTGCTCAAGTTTGCCAAGATTCTAATGCTCTCACGTCTCCGCAACACCCGACAGAGCTTTCTCTCGAACAGCATAACCAACCGGCCCATTCTTATCGCGCTAATCGGCTCGATAATGTTCGCCGCCGGAGTTGGGTTCGGAACTGCAACAGTTTCCTTCCTAAGAGGTGCAGGTGCAAGTCCCGCCGACATTGGCCAGAGTGTTGAGACGATATTCGGCGGAATCCCGATCTTTCTGATCGGATTCTTCTTCACGATGGGTCTCCTCTGGGAGCTGAACGCTTCCTCCGAATCTGAGTCGGCTGATTCGGTGAACTGGCTGCCTATCTCGCCCTCAGAATACGTCTTCGCTTCGACACTCTCAACGAGCTACACCTACTCTCCTCTTGTACTAGTCACGATCGGCTACAGTCTGCCCATCGGGATTCTGACCGGCAACACTTCAGCATTCTTGGTGCTAGTCGTTGCAAGCGTGGTTGCAGCTTTCATTGGTTCAGTCACGGTCGAAATTCTAAGATCTTTCCTCGCGCGTGCTAGTACAGCTTTCAACATGGTCGGCGGACGCTCAATGATCGCCCTACGAATCCTCGGAGTGCTACTGATCCTCCTCTTCACTCAGACTCTGTTCAGTGGTTTCCTTATCATTCGAATCATCAATTCTGTCTCAAGTGCAAATGCCGCAACTGTTCTCGTGCCGCTGCTTTGGCCAACCCTTAGCATTACGAGCGTTCTAAGGTCCAATCTGGTGAGTTCAGCTTACTTCCTACTGCTAAGTTTGGGATTTCTTGCAGTCCTCGCCTCCGCCGCGCTCGCCCTTCGCTCAAAGTTCTGGGTTGCCACTCCTCCATCGTTTCATTTCTCAAACACCGGAACGATATCTGGCGTCAGCAGGTTGAGAAAAATCGGAGTCAGTGTAATCTCGCTTGCGCTTGTGAGGCGTGAGATTCGTTCGGCCACGCGTAGGAAGGAGGTGGTCCGGCTAATGGCTATTCCAATTATCCTTCCGGTGATGATCTCTTTCCCGGCACTCTTCTCCCCCGCACCAACCACCAGCGCAGCGTCAGGCTTGATCAGCCCATTATTCCTAGCTGTTCCACTTCTCTTCGGCGTGGGTCTCGGGACGCTGTTTCTCGGAATGACTTCGATAGGTCAGGAGGGGAAGAGGTTGTGGAACTTGAGCTCCTTACCTCTTGAAGCTGAGATGATTGTGACGAGCAAGATTCTCTTTACATCCCTGATATCAACGATCGGGCTGGTTTTGGGTCTCGGGCTTACTGTCTTCTTCTTTCAGGTCTCGATTCTAGACGCCCTGACGTTCATTGCTGTAGGCATTACGCTAGTGTTAGCAGAAGCGAGTCTCGGCGTTGCGATCGGCAGTCGCTATCCTGATTTTTCAGACGGACCAAGGCCGCGGTTTGTGACGATAATGGGGTCGATCTTAGGAGCGTTTCTCGGAGTCGTGATGATGCTGTTGATGTCTCTGCCGCTTCTCTTCCTGCTTGTTGCTAGAGTTTTTCTCCCGCTGCCCTTCTCTCTCCAACTGTCGTTCTTTCTGGGCGGAATGCTCGGATTGATCTTTGCACGGATTAGCTACACGTTGTCCATCCGTTCGGTTGATGACATTTTGCGGGAGCTTCCGAACTAGTTAGACGTCGATCTGTCTCTGTGAAGGTCACAGCAACAGTAGTGTTCTTGTTCTGGGGTCTTTGAGCCGAAGGTTTCACCAAACGTTAATATTGACTCTTGAATGGATTCTTAACGCGATCAATTGTAGGTCGGTTCTAGGCATCGTTAGGGCCGGTTCCGGCGGGTCGCTAGTCCAAAAAGAGAGCGTGAAAACAAAATATGGAATTGTCGGATGAACCGAAGTCGTGGGTTGAAGAAGCCCGGAATAGAGTAAAACGGATCTCCGATCTAGACCCGAGAGACAGGCTAGACATTGTGTATGGGATAGGCCTCTGCTGCTCTACTCTAGCGAAGAGTATGCAAGGATGGATGCAGTGGATCGGAAACCTTTCGCTGAAAGATTTTGAGCAGCGGGAGCTAGAAGAGATCTTCGGAATAATCAAAAAGGCGACTGTGCAGTTGATGGAGCTTGACATTGACAAGACCTCGAAGTACGAGGAGTCGCACGGGCTGCGCCAGAAGCCTGGCGTGAGAGAGAACCGGCTAGTCAGCTAGTCCGTAAAGACTAAACTCTCCTCTCCTCCTTTGAATATCGATTGTCTGTGCAGCCGGAGGCAAAAAGACGCATCGTTGTTGTTGCTGAATTCAGTATACATCCGATAGGAGTCGGGACAAGTGTCGGTAAGTACGTTAAGGGTGCGGTTCAAACCCTGTCGAAGATTCCGGGGTTGACTTTTGATGTTACACCGATGTCGAGTGTGCTAGAAGCTGAGAATATCGGGACTATACTAGAAGCGGTTGAAGCTTCACATCGCGCTCTACGATCGATGGGAGCTAAACGAATCTCGTCTTCGCTGCGAATAGATGAACGTCTAGATAAACGCCGGAAGATGAGTGACAAGACGCGAGGACTGAAACGATTGACGAGGGCTAGACCATAGCAAGCTGCCTTCCCGTAGAAGCACTCCCGCGTCGTAAGGATCATATTGCGGCCCCTTTTTTTCGGAGGCCTTCCCCCAGTTGAAGCTCATATGATCGAGTCTTCCGATTCACGGCTTGGAATAGGCTGGTTGACCGTTTTTCCAGAGTGGAAATTAAGCGCATAGCTGAGTGAAAACCTCGCGATCTAAAAACGCCTGCCCAGATTTCTGAATAGGGCTTATTCTGGGCCACTTTCATGGATGGATCTTTCTCAAAAGACCTGTTCTATGTCGCGGGAAAGATTTTTTTTGTAAATTCTAGAAGGGGGCTATTCGCTGGCTGAAACCCTTCCTGGCGAGATTACCGGTTTTTGGCGCAGAACAGCCGAATCATCATTTTCAAATAGCGTACCGATGGGATCATGCAAGCGTGAACTGGGCATCATATGAAACCCCCTCCCTGATCGCTGATCAGGGCTTGTTCTGGACGATTTTTCCATCGCGAAGGGTCTTTCGTAGAACGGAGAGGAACATCTTCTCGGTTAGCTTACCTGTCTGAGTGTTCCGCGGGCTCGGGTGATAGGAGCAGATGATTAGAGGGATTCCATCGCCAAGCCTCCACACTTTTCCATAGCCGAATCTTGAGGATGACCGCGGGAGATTGTACTTGTTCCGAATCGTTCTCATTACAGCATTGAAGGCGAACTGTCCCAAGCAGAGAATTGCCTTCAGATCTTTTAACGCGTCTATTTCGCTGGCGAGATACTGAGAGCAGGTGGACGTCTCCTCTGTAGATGGCTTATTGTCGGGCGGAGCGCACTTGACCGCCGCCGTCACATACGTGCCTTTTAGTTTCAAACCATCCTCTGAGTTCTGTGAAGTGGGCTGATTTGCAAGACCCATCTTGAAGAGGGCTTTGTAGAGAAAGTCGCCGCTTCGGTCTCCCGTGAAGACTCGGCCGGTCCGGTTCCCGCCATGCGCGGCTGGAGCGAGTCCTACGATCAACAATGAAGCGTTCGGGTCCCCGAATCCGGCAACAGGCTTACCCCAATACTCCCAATCGAGGAATTCCCTTCTCTTGATCTGCGCGACCTCTTCACGGTACTGGACCAGACGCGGACATCGTCTACAGTCGACCACTTGGTTCCGGATTTTGAGTAGTAGACTCGCGGAGGACAAGCTGGGATCCACTACTTCTTGGGTTGCTGGAATTTCCAAGCTTCAAGATTCTCGTGAATAGCTGAGACCCACGCCAACGCTACCTGTTCGGATATGGTCAGCAGAACCTTTCCAATATGCTTGCACAACTGGCGAGTCTCGATCGCACGTTCCCAATCACCACAATCGTGAACGATCGTCTTCGAAGCCATTTCCATTTTGAGTATGTAGTTCCTGATCTTAGCGTCGACGGTTTTCAGGTTGGCCTCTTTGATCTTCACGTCTTCATCTAGAATTGTAAAGGATCTTGCAAGTCGCGTCTCGCCCATCACCGTCCCTAGCAGGTCTACAAGTTTTGCCCGGTCTTCGCCTCCCCTAGTGAATTCTCCTAGCTCTACCGGTTTTTCCTTCGCCTGCTTCAGGTTTGTTCTCGCGCGGTTCAGCGCCTCCTCCTGCGCCGGAGTGAGTTTGTCTAGCATCTTCAGGATGCTGAGCGCGTTCTCTACTGCGTATCCGTGAAAGTGGTTGTTGAAGTAGCCGTAAGTGGTTTTGACGGAGCCTTCGACCTCTTTCACCTTGGGAACCCACTCTGTCAATTCTTGCTCAGAGTAGTGATAATCGTACCACGGTCTCTGGCCGCGGCCGTGCCACCGTATGTAGGCAAAGTCGGCTGTCACGTGCACCTCAGGCGGTAGAAGTGGCTCGTCTACAATTGTGTAAGCGACGTTGTATTTGGAGAGAGTTCTCCAGGTCTCGTCTCGGAGCCAGGATTTGTGTCGGAATTCTATGGCGTACTTGAAGCCGTGAGGTAAGAGTGAGAGGAATTCTTCAAGGTGGCTAGAGTCATACTTGTATCTCGGGGGCAGCTGAATGAGTAGGCAGCCTAGCTTTCCACTGTTGTTTAGGGGGAGCATCAGACTAGCGAATTTGTCTAGTTCTTCTTCGATCGGCTTTCCGAGTGCTTCCAGTCTCTCATGGGTTATGGTCTGTGGAAGTTTGGCGTTAAATACGAAGTTGCGTGGGGAGTATCTGTCCCATCCTATCACCATGCCTTCTTTCGGAAAAGCGTAGAAGGTGGAATCTATCTCGACTGTCGCGAATATTTTGCTGTAGAATCCGAGCTTGCTCTCGGTTGAGGTGGGATAGAATACTGCGACCCATTCAGCGTATGACCAGCCAGAGGTCCCGAGGAGGAATCGGCCAGTGTTCGCCAACCTCTATCCTTAGTAACCGCATCGCAATGGATTCTTGAAGATATGTCTCAGGTACTCGTTGGAGCAGGAGGCTGGGCCTACCTCCAGGTCCCTGGAACAGATAGCCTCGAAGCGTATTCTCAAGCCTTCGACTTTGTCGAACTGAACAGCAGCTATTACCAACTGCCGGCCATTTCCTCAGCCTCTGACTGGCGAAAGCGAGTCCCAGACGACTTCCGTTTCTCGGTGCGATGTCCCAGGATCATTGTTGACCATTACGGCCTAAACCTTCTCCCAGGAGCTCGTTCGCTCCTAGAGAGACTCGGAGAAGTTTGCGACCAGCTTGAAGCAGTAGCCATGACAGTTCTCATCAACGCGGGATCACAGATCAAAGAAAGTAAGCTCGCTGCTAGGTTGAGCGATTTTCTTGGGGCATTCAACTCGGATAAGACAGTTGTAGCGGTTGAATTCAGAGGAGTGAAACCCTCAGCGGAGGTTTTCGACATTATGAGAGAGTCTGAAGCGATTGACTCCGTCGATCTCTCGAATAGTGAGCCTCGTTATGAAGGGAAAGTGTTGTACAGTCGGTTGTTCGGAAAGGGAGAGGAGAACATTTACGAATTTGACGACGGAGAGTTGAAAGAGATTGCCAAGAAAGCTTCTGCCCCAAAGTTCGAGAAGAGTATTCTCGCCTTCCACGGGGTCCGAATGTACCGGGACGCGGGACGAGTCAAGTCTTTCATCGAGAAAGGATACTTCCCCAAGATAACAAGTGGCATCGGGACAGAATCGATCCGAGAGGTGTTGAGCGAAGATGCCCGATTTCCGACCACAAAATCGCGTCTCTTGAAGGATCAGGGATGGAAAGTCTTCCAAGATACCGACGAGGTGAGGAAGATCTCAACTGTTCTAGAGAAGCTACCAGAAGGAGAATTCAACAGCTTAAACGATCTGATGGCTGAACTTCGAAGCCACTAGAGTTCATCTGCCGAGAGTCAAGGGTCTCATTTCTCCACGGGAAGACTCTTTCGACTAGACCATTCGTGCCATGATCCAACATAGTTCCTGACCTTTCCATATCCCAATGATCGAAGAGCATAGTATGCGGCCGCGGCTCGAGCTCCGCGATGACAGTAAGTAACTACCACCGCCGATCGATTCTTGTTCAATCCTCTCTCCTCCAGAACGCTTGCCATTTCGGATCTTGTCTTGAACCTCTTTCCACCATCGATGAAGTTTGTCCACTCAAGCCATCGAGCACGAGGGATTCGCCCTCGGCGTTTGTCGCAGGTTCGTCCCTTCTTGCCTGTGAACTCTCCTTCGCTGCGCACGTCCAAGACTTGCGCCGACCTATCTGAGCGAATCTCACCAGCAGTGGCCAGGAGTCTTGAGACGGGTCTGATTCTGAAGGTCCTCTGTTCTGGTCTCACAACCTTGTTTTCGACAGGGAGATGCGACTTACGCCATGCTTGGAATCCTCCTTCAAGAAGGTACACCTTGCGCGCACCTGCGTATTCGACCATCCACCCAACTCTTGAGGCTCGCATCCCGAAACCGGATTCATAGACGACTATCGTCTCCTTCCCTGTTAGTCCCATGTTTCCAAGTAGCCTAGAGAGATCGTCCTGGAATATCTGAAGGCCTTTGCGGTCAGTTCCGGGGACGAAGTAGTGGAATAGGTCCGCATGTATCGCACCTGGAATGTGCGATTTGACGTAGGATTGTCGTGATCTAGCGTCTAGGATTGCTATGTTTTTCGAGCGTCTGTGAATGTTTAGCCAGTTTGTGGTGACGCTGACTTTCAGTGTCTTCTCTGGTCCTCGACTATTCAGGCTTCAGGATCTGGACTTCTACTGTCGCGAGCTGTTTGAACTTCTGTGCGTCTTGTTCCGTTCCAACTATTACTCCGTAGTGCATTGGTATTGCCAGTTTTGGCTCTACCATTTTCGCCGCTTGGGCTGCTTCGTCCGCCGTCATGACGTAGGTCCCGCTCACTGGGAGAAACGCCACATCCGCCTTCAGACCTTTCATCTCCGGAATTGCATCAGTATCGCCCGCATGGTAAACTCTGACACCTTTGATTCCAATGATGTAGCCTGCTTTCCCATCCTCCTTTGGATGGAAGACCTTTCCGGGCTCTCGGAACTTGTTCAGATTGTAGGCGGGTACGACGTCAATTGAGATGTCTCCGAGTTTGAGCTTGTCCCCAGGCTTCACCGCCTTCACTTCTTTGACTTTGAGAGTGGACAGTTCTTTCTTGACTGCTGGGATGGTTACGATGGTCGTGTTCTCGTTGACGACCTTCTTGATGTCATCCATTGAGAAATGGTCAAAGTGTTCATGAGTAATTAGTAGAATATCGGCTTTTTCAGACGTCGGGCGGATTTTGAAGGGGTCTATGACTATGGTCTTCCCGTTCTTGATACGGAAAGAGTCGTGTCCGAGCCAGCTTATCTTTAGGCCCTGATATTCGTACAAGACAGTACGATCTCATCGATCCAACGGCTCTCGATAATTAAGTCTTGCAAGATACGTTCTGGCTTTCATCCTCTGTTCAAGAATACGCATAAATCGCTCCGAGTCCGCTAATCTAGTAATCGTTCATGCACGACGTAATAATTATCGGTTCGGGGTCCGCGGGATATACTGCAGCCATCTACGCTTGCAGAGCTGGACGAAAGACGCTGATCCTAGCCGGTTCGATTCCAGGCGGCCAACTGATGATAACCTCAGACGTTGAGAACTTCCCCGGCTTTCCGGAGGGAGTGCTGGGCCCCGAACTGATGGAGAAGCTGCGACGGCAGGCGGAGAAATTCGGACCTGAAATAATCTACGATGACGTATCATTCGTGGACTTTTCATCTAGGCCTTTCAAGATAGTGGCTGGTGGGAAGTCGTACGAGGGGAAGAGCGTAGTCATCGCCACCGGCGCGAACGCCAAGTGGCTTGGACTGCCATCGGAGACCAAGTTTAGAGGAAAGGGAGTCTCCAGTTGCGCGACCTGTGACGGATTCTTCTTCAAAGGAAAAGACGTTGTGACAGTAGGCGGAGGTGACACTGCGATGGAGGAAGCGAACTTTCTAGCGAACATCACGAACAGCGTAACTGTCGTCCACCGGAGGGACACGTTGCGAGCTAGCAAGATAATGCAGGAGAGGGCTAGGGCGAATCCAAAGATCCATTTCGTGTGGGATTCAGCGGTCAAGGAGATTACTGGTGACGACAAGGTGACAGGCGTCCAATTGCACAATCTAAAGAGCGGAAAAGAAAGTCATGTTAAGGCTGAGGGAGTTTTCGTGGCAATAGGCTACGAGCCAAACACGGAATTCCTGAAGGGCAAAGTCGACCTAGACCCTCAAGGATATGTCGTGACGAGAAAGGACACTGAGACTAGCGTTCCGGGAGTCTTCGCCGCAGGCGACGTACGGGACCACAAATACAGGCAAGCAGTCACCGCTGCGGCCGATGGTTGCATGGCGGCCATCGATGCAGACCGATTCCTGGCAGAACACCACAAGAATTAGAGTAGTTGTAAGCTCTTGAAGTGTACGAAATGCGATCTACAGCTTGACTTCGTGGGTCGGTACATTGTTCGAGAGGACTTCGAAGCAGGAGCCCCTGCGCAGATTCGTGACATGGAAGTCTGGCAGTGCGATGTTTGCAAGACTTACTATGAGGCGAGTATGAGCGGTAAGCCTGTTCCGATAAGATTCATGCAGAGCCTTTTCAAACGATTAGAGTGAGATTCCTTCTAGCTCTACTTCCTTTCCAACATATTCTCGAGTTTTCATCTCGGCCTGTTTCAGGAGCTCTATCAGGCGTTTATTCACCCCCTCTGTCATGGAGGTAGCCGAATTCATCTTCTCCTGAAGCTCTATTTCCTCTCTCCTCGTCTCTTCTATCTTAGACAGCAACCCCTTCCGTCGATCATACATGTCTTTACATTCCGCGTTCCGTAGGAGCTCTCGTCTCCGCGTCAGCAATCGTCTCCCTTTCTGTTGCTTCTCTGCCAAGTGGGTTGTCCCGATTAACTGGTTCAACTGGACTGAGACTCTGCCAGTCTTCTTTGGCTTGAATTCCATCTTGCCGGAATCGATCGCCTTCTTCATGCTCTCCAAGATCCTTGACAAATATTCTCCCGACGATTTGGAAAGGAAACTCTTGTAAGGAGATTTGACGAATGCAGACAGGGCTTCTCGCTCATCGGAGCCCAGTGGGTACTCGCCACGCTGAGATAGATCTGCGAGCCTTCGAAGGGGTCTCTGTAGGTGGGCTAGGGTCTCAGCGCGAAAGGCGCGGCTCTCTTTACGAAGCTCTCTCTCGATTTCCAGGACTTCTCGAAGGTTGGCGTTTGCTTCTAACTGGTCAACCTTGGAGGTCAGATCTGATTCGGAACGAACCAGTCCCTCTACGTCTCTCTTCACTCCGCCCAGCTCCCGGGCCTTCTCTTCGAGTTCATTTCTAGTTATCTTGATGCTCTCAACAATTCCTGTCATCGTTCTTGCCCTCTGGAGTTTTGAGCCCTCGCCTTCCAGAAATGAGGCGAGCCTCTCGCCGCTCTTCGCTATCCGATCCAGTGTTCCACCGAACGAGCGCATGTCAAGAATGTAAAAACCCGAAAGTTCTCGGGCTGTGGAGTCTCGGAGGTCCCGAACCGACCTACTCGCCACCGAGAGACCGTCCTTGACGATTTTCAAGGACTCCCAGCTGGTCTCGGATGGAATTACGATATCCCGGACCCGTGCTGCCGCTTCGTGGGCTCCATGGGCGATTACTCGTGCTGCCCTGTAGGAGGCGGCATCCTTTTTCGTCGCCATGTCCCTGTCGCCTTTCTTGCCCAAATCCTCAAAGAAACTCTGTCCCTCGCTAACGGCTCGCTTCGCTTCGTCGACGAGTTTGGCGGCCTTGGATCTAGTGGATCGTAGTTGGCCGTCTAATTGGTTAGAAATCCAGGGCCCGTATTCTTCGATCGTCAGTCTCAATTTGACTTGACCGGAGGAGTCTACCTGATCTCCTCTCGTAGGTTAATGATTATCGTGTCTATAGTCTGTTCCGCTTTCTGTTTGCGGCGCATGAGGTCGGCGTTTAGAGATTCGTAGAGGTCTCTGGAGATCTTGCCGCTCCGATTCTGGTTTCGTAAATCATTGGCTGTCGTCTTTATCACGTTAAGTTCCACTTCAGCTCGTTCAATCCGCTTTATCATGTCTGAGTATCGCCCTTGGGCCGCAGACAATTGCTCTTCGACAGGTGCTAGTGTCCGGTCGATCTCGGTCATCCGACGATCCAGCATTCTTCTCCGTTGCTTGTAATCGTACCTGTTCAGCGCGCCTCTGGCGAGGTCTTCCTCCATCTTGTCGGATTCAAGTCTCATCGACGATTTCTCGTCGTATAGTTCCACGAACTTGGTGATGAGCTGAGATGGCGCGCCTGAAATTACTCCCTCGGGACCAGGTTTACTCAGAACTGCTAGGACGCCGGCGGCTAAGGCTGCCTCTACAAGGCCTACCCAAGTGAGTGGGCTTAGGCTCGCCCAGAACGGATCCAATTGATAAGTCATGGAGAAGCCTAGGCTGCTGATTGGAGTCACGGGGGAAGCCAGAAGAGAGATCCGATTGCCAGAGATCTGGGGGACTTGTCCGGTGAGTGAGTTTAGTCTGAAGCCTGATGGTGTTACAATCTTTGTTTGAAGAGTCGGGGCGTAGAACTGCACATTGTTGAACAGGGCAAAGTTCACTGTGAATATTCCCAGGGAATTAGTGGAGATGTAGGTGTTGGGAGAGAGGGTATACGCAATCTTCGCTTTGAATGACTGGTTGAATTGCACCGCGCCGAAACTGGGCGTAAATGTCACTGTACTCGTGCCGTCAGGGTTCGAAGTGGGCGCGGAAGCTTTTTCTGGCTGGTCAATTTCAACCCCAAGAACATAGTTCTCAGTAATGGTCGATACTCCCTTCGGCACTTTGAGCGCAAGCGAGGAGAGAGTTGGACCCAAATTCGTAACGTTATAACTGTCAGTGACTTGCAAGGCGCCTGTCGGAAAGATCTGGATTAGTCTTCCCGCTGACACCGTGAGAACATTCTGAGTCGCTGAAGAGGTGAAGGTAACTTTCCATACGGTCGAGTTGCCAAAGTTGAGCGGACTCGATCCAGGACAATTATCAGAGCCAGTACTAGGCAGCGTGCAGGTGAAGGTTCCACCAGTAATCGTCTGGTTTAGGGGGAGTGGAATCCTGGGAGACTGCCAGTCGCCAGTCTGGAGAGTTACTTTTGCTCTAGTGACGTTGTAACTGCCGTCGACGCGCGGGAAGGGGTTAGCTTCGAATGTGAAGCTGTTCGAGCCAGGGCTGTAGGATAGGAGTCCGGCAAAAACCGTGGTCACGTTGAAAACGAACTTCGTCTCGCTTGCCGGAAATTGAACGTTGAGTGTAGTGTAGTTTTGGCTCGGTGTTGGGCCCTGCTTGGAGACTTGGAGGTTGACTCCCTGAGCTGTTGCCAGGGTGAACCGAAGATCGTCGCTCACGCTTGCGGGGATGCCGATCGTCAAGTGGGTAACTGGAACGGTGCTTGTCAGATTCACATAGTCGTTAAGAGTAGTGACGCCCCAGGCGTTAGTTGAGATAGTTCGTTCGAATGATGCGGAGCAGGTTGCCCTCTGACAGTCTGTTGCCGCAGTAGCAGGGTGAGGTAGAAAAACGACGCTCAAAGCGAGTAGCAAAAGTACAGCGAAAAGCGCTCTCATCAGTTGAGACCATTAGCCGAACTCGAATTTGGAGTGCGACGCATGACTTCCCTACTTATTAGTTGCTCCGATAGTGAACGACTTCTCAAGGTCTGCAAATGAAAAGCATACTAGTCACTGGAGCAGGGGGAAGCGCGGGCCACAACGTGTGTTGGAGTCTGAGAGTCAGCAAGGATGGACGATCTCTAGTGCTGACGGGTGGCGATGTAGACAGGACGAGTCTAGAACTAAACATGTGGTTGGATTACTCGTTCCACCTTCCCGGTGCTCATGACCGTGGATATGTTGCCGCCTTGAACAAAGTCATTGAAAATGAAAAAGTTGAGCTGGTTATGCCACAGCCCGACCCAGAAGTCGAGCGAGTCTCAGCAGAGCGCGCAAGAATCAACGCGAGAGTGTTTCTTCCAGACGCTCAGACAGTCTCGACCTGTCTCGACAAGTTCGCCGCACTATCTCGATGGTACGAGTCAGACCTCCGGAAGAAACCAGTCCCCATCTCCCACGATGACTCTTCCAACATGCGAAAGGTCCGAGAACTCGATTATCCGTGTTGGATTCGCGCTCGGGAAGGAGCGGGCGGCTTGATGAGTTGTAAGGCAGCTAGCCCGAGCATCGCTGAGCATTGGGTCAAGTTTCATTGGGATCAAGGAATCAAAGCGAACTTCGTAGCGGAAGAGTATCTGCCGGGAAGAGACTATTGCTTCATGTCTCTCTGGAATAAGGGTGGTTTGGTCACTTCTATGATTCGCGAGAGACTGAGTTGGGTTGGTCACCGTGTGGTGGGGTCTGGAGGCACATCGAAGCTTAACCGGGTTGTTCACTCGGACACAGTCAACAACAAGGCAATGGAGGCGATCAGAGCCGTTTCCAAGAAACCTCATGGGATTTTTTGTGTCGATCTCAAAGAAGATGCAGAGGGTGTTCCTCGTCCGACTGAAATCAACTGTCGATTCACAACCAATGTCCACTACCTCTCGCTTGCGTCGATAAAACTTGGACATCCCGAATGGAATTTCCCATGGCTCGTAGCCAGACTAGCACTCGAAGAGGAGATACCCGACTGCACCAAGACCAATGCCCTACCAGATGATTTGTGGTTCACGAAGAACACAGACATGGGCTTTACAATGGTTCGAGGAAATCATTGGAAGGCCGCAGAAGTCTTCTGAGGGCCGAATCTATTTTCCTCGTCGACGAAAATAGAATCTTACCTGACGATCCCAAATGAAAAGCCACGTCAAGGAGAGAACGAGAGCAATAAGCGCCTTTGCTGCTGCGTCGAAGTACAGGCCAAGATACAAGGTCGGGCTCAGAAGGTTCAACGGTGCAACGAATTTCGTGAGAATACCAAATCCGAAGAGCATAAGGCCCCACTGCGTCGCAAAGACTACTAGTTCGTAGCCGACCGCTGGTTTGTTCATGCCATTACTCCGGTGAGTAGCAGAGTGATTACAGCAAGGCTCGTTGAAGTTAGGAAGATCATCCATATCGTGGAGACAATTTCATTCTCAGCGGCTGGACGACCTATGAGGAGCGTTCTGACCAAAGTCAACGGGGCGCGCGGATCCTCTGAATCAGCGAGCCTCCCGTCTGGTAGGAGCTTTGTCGGTTTTGCCGTCAATTCCCTGTGTTCGGTGAAACGTCGAATCCTAGAGAGGAAGAAGAAGGAATTCTGGATGTTGGGGAAGATTGCAACTATGCTTGCGATCTCAGTTCTTCCCAGAATTGCTAGTGCCCCGATAGACGCGCCAATAGACAATTGACCGACATTTCCCGCAAATGCCCGTGCGGGAAAGCGGTTGTAATATAGGAATCCTAACAGTGAGAACATCAAGCTGGCATAGAGAAAGATTGGCATAGAACCCGCTCCCACCAATAGTGAGCCAATGAGGAGGCCTCCAGCAACTATCGATATCCCCCCAGCCATCGAACCGTTGAGAGGGTCCAGCATGTTGACCGTGTTAGATGTCACAGAGACTGCGACTAGTATTGTGAGAGGATAGATTACTGGAAGATGGTAACCTCCGAACAAAGGGACATGAAGAGTCGAGGTGTAGACTTGACCTGGAAACGCTAGTCCCAGAATCAAGATGGGCAAGCCGCAAAGAAGAGTCAGGAGCGGCTTGAAGATTCCCCTCAGCTTGAGTCGATCATCGACCGCGCCTACAAATGCAGCAAGTCCAACGACGAGAGCATAGGCTAGGAGAGGTATCGAACTTGATCCGCCGACCATCGCGTAGATTGCGGCGAAGAAAACGAGGGTGATCGGAACCGCCACTCCGACCATCTCCGGGACTTTCGGTCGGTTCAGTTTGTGGACGTCGATCCCGATTATTCCACGTTTAGCATTCCAGTACATGAAGAATCTGGTTAGAGCCAATGATACGGGGAACGAGCCCAGGGCGATTAGGATTGCGACCGTGTTCGCCCCGAGCGATGCCATGGCGGGACTCAGCGAGGACGTGTGGAGTATAAAGCAACAGTGTGCTGAAGGAAGGGTTATCAGTGGTTTTGAACCGGCGCACCGGAGGTAATCTTGGCTCAAACCGGCCACCCGTTCATTCCCAACTCGAGCGATCAGCTTCGAACGAGCATGTTGAAGACGATTGGAATTAGCTCGCTCGAGGAACTCTATTCAGACATACCGCGAGAAGTCCGATTGAATCGACCGTTGAAGGTGAATGGTTTCAGTTCTGAACAGGAAATGCGCTCAAACGTTGAACAACTTCTAAAGGAGAATAAGTCCGGCACAGATTACAATTCGTTTCTCGGTGCAGGAATATACAATCACTACATTCCAGCGGCAGTCAAAGCGATAGTCTCGAGAACAGAATTTCAGACCTCGTACACACCATACCAGGCGGAAATCTCCCAGGGTCTTCTACAATCACTCTTCGAATTCGAATCTATGATCCGCGACTTGACCGCTGTAGATGCAGTAAACTCGTCCCTCTACGACGGGTCTACTGCGCTCGGGGAGGCCGCGAGAATGGCGGTTCGCGCAACAGGAAAATACAAGGTCATCGTTCCAAGAAATCTTCACCCCGATAAGCTATCGGTACTTCGAAACTACACTGAGCCGGTTGGGATAAGAGTCGAGGACTTCGAGTACGACAAAGAGACAGGCGGTCCGGACATCGACGATCTACAGGCAAAACTTGACCATGAGACCGGGGCACTCTATTGTGAAGTGCCCTCATTCTTCGGAACGCTGGACGCCGATGCTGTGAGGATCCCTTCCATGTGCCATGAGAAGGGAGCCCTCTCGATAATTGGTTTCGACCCGATTTCCCTCGGCGGCCTCAAGCCACCAGGCGAATACGGCGCTGACATTGTTGTTGCCGAAGGTCAGTCTATTTCATCTGAGATGAATTTTGGAGGTCCAGGACTTGGAATAATTGGCTGCAGGGGAGAGAATCTTTTGAGACAGATTCCAGGTCGACTCATCGGCATGACGACCACAATCGACGGCACTGACAAAGCGTTCAGCATGGTCCTTCAAACGAGAGAACAGCATATTCGTCGAGAGAGAGCCACTTCAAACATCTGCACAAACGAGGCTCTCCTTGGCATTGGAGCAGCCGCCTATCTTTCCCTCCTCGGACCCAAAGGGTTACATGACTTGTTCGAATCGATCCTGGTAAAGACGAGGTACGCGATCAAGAGGCTCCAAGAAATACCAAAAGCCTCTGTCCCAAGGTTTGAGGCCCAGCATTATCAAGAGTTTGTCGTCACATTCAAACGGGCTCGAGGCATTACATCGAGAATCAATCGCAAACTCCTCCTAGCGGGTATGCACGGAGGTAGAAGCCTAGTCAAGGATTTCCCTGAGCTTGGTGAAAGCTCTCTCCTCTGCGTAACAGAAACTCAGAGCGGCGAAGCTATCGATCGATTCTCGGGTCTCATGACGAAACTCTTGAGAGGTTAGAGACCATGTACCACCAAGCCACTTGGGACGAGCCCCTCATTATCGAGAAATCCCAAGCCGGTAAGAGAGGGCACAGCCCGGCGGGACCCAGCGATATTGAGAGGAAGATTGCTGGGGATCTCGGGGACGCTGTCCCACGTTCTCTGCGAAGAAACGGTCTCCCGCCCCTTCCTGAGGTCTCTGAGCCGGAAGTTATTCGACATTTTGTACGGTTATCTCAAGAGAACTATTCTCCGGACCTAGGCATCTATCCGTTGGGTAGTTGTACGATGAAGTATAATCCAAAATCGGCGGACTTAGCGGTCCAGACTCACAAGCTGGAGAAGCTTCATCCTGAACAGGACGAGTCAACCGTCCAAGGAATGCTCGCTCTCCTGTATCGTTTGGATAAAATTCTGGCGGAGATTACAGGGATGAGCCGCATGTCCCTTCAACCGGCTGCAGGAGCTCACGGAGAGTACTTGGGCTGCCTCATCATCCGGTCGCATCACCGCTCAAGGGGGGAGCTGGAGAAGAGAACGGAGATGATAGTCCCGGACTCGTCCCATGGGACCAACCCTGCTAGTGCAGCGATGGCCGGGTTCAAGGTGATGGTTGTCCCATCGAACTCAGAAGGGATGGTAGACCTCGACGAACTGAAGAAGTTAGCGGGTCCGAACACAGCTGGATTAATGATTACGAATCCTAACACTCTCGGAATCTTCGAGAAGAACATTCTCGAAATCGCAAAGATAGTGCACGAAGCAGGGGGCTTGCTGTACTATGATGGAGCAAACTTCAATCCGTTGCTCGGAAAGGTTCGACCAGGCGACATGGGCTTCGACATTGTCCACCTGAATCTTCACAAGACTTTCGCGACTCCTCACGGAGGTGGGGGCCCTGGCGCAGGTCCTGTGGGCGTGACGAAGGATCTAGAACGCTACCTTCCTGTTCCACTGATTGGATTTGATGGAAAGAAATATTTCTACGATTACGATGTTCCAGATACGGTTGGAAAGATTAGGGCTTTCCACGGCAACATTGGAATTCTCGTCCGCGCCTATGCATATATCATGAGTCTGGGTGCCGAGGGACTCAAGACAGTCGCTGAGACTGCCGTTCTCAACACGAACTACATCCTGTCTCGGATTCTAGCAAGCGGCACGTACGACCTTCCTTTCGCGCGAGCTAGGAAGCACGAGTTCGTTCTCAGTGCCAAGAAGCTCTACGATTCTACAGGGGTCAGGGCAATGGATCTTGCCAAGCGAATGCTAGACAAAGGGGTGCACGCTCCGACGACATATTTTCCGCAGATTGTGGACGAGGCTTTGATGGTGGAAGTTCCCGAGACCGAGAGTCTGGCGGATTTGGATCAACTAGTCGAAGCTCTTCTCGGAGTCTATCGTGAAGCTCAGACTAATCCAGAACTGGTGAAGGATGCGCCGCACTATGCGTCCGTCAGGCGGATCGATGATGCGAAGGCATCGCATCCGAAGACTTTGACACTTCACTGGAACAATCCATCCATATCGAAGAATCGCGAAGTCTCGAACGAGGAGATATCTCCTGAAGAATCGAAGTCGGATTGACATCCCTGCCTAGCAGATAGTGAACGTGAACGTCTCCTGTTTGGACAAGTGCGTGCTTCGTGCGACCCTACTATTTTATAAATAGGGATGCGCTTTGAGCTATTTCGTATTCGTATCGTCTTACCTCTGCTTGGGATTTGTATATATCAGAATCAGTAGTTTCACTGCCCTATCTTGTCTACTGAAGAAATGGTCTCTCATCAGCCACTATCATCTCACGGCTCACAAGTAGCAATTGTTGGAGTAGGTGGAGCCGGTAACAATCTTCTGAGCCAGGCAATCGATGGAGGAATCAGTCCGAGAAACTGCGTAGCAGTTAACACTGATCGAAGCCAGTTATCAGAATCGAGAGCACAGAACAAGGTCCTTCTGGCCGACTCTACGGAGACTAACTCTCCGTTGACGAGGCAGCGAGGTGGACAGGGTCAACTGTTAGCTTACAGAATATCTCCCTTTACCCGGGAATCTGATTTCACAATTCTACTGACGGGTCTTGGAGGAGCGACCGGGACGAAGGCGGCTCCTCTAATCGCGCAGTGGCACCGTGACCGAGTCAGACCTGTAGTTTCAGTCGTAGCCTTGCCTTTCATCCATGAGCGAGAGAGACGCTTCGTGGCTCTTCGCGGTTTGAAGAAGATGGTCGAAGCATGCGATTGCACGATCATTGTCGACAACTCTGCCGAAAAGCCAGCTCTCCTAGATTCGAAAAGGGTTGCAGATGAAACAGCAGCACTCGCCGTGCGCGGTCTTTCAGAAGTTGTCGCTTCGAGCGACGAGATGATTAGTCATCAGATCCTGAACATTCTCTCATTGGGATCGGTTGCGACTGTTTGCATTGGTCCAGTAGAATCGAAAGAAAGAGTCCAGTCAGCAGTATCAGACGCCCTAACGACCCCATCTGCGAGTCTCCCATTGACGAAAGCCAAAGGAGCTGTTCTCCTCTTCAGAGGAATCGAGCCATTAAATAATGGTCAGGCGGCCCAAGCCTACGAAGCGATCTCGTCTCTGGTGGGTCATGACGTGGATTTCGTCCATGTGAGTACAAGATGTCAAGCACGATCGAGCTTGTCGATATTCCTGTCAGGATACACCTACGACATGGCGCTCGGAACCGTTGACGATCTGATCGAAGATTTGTACGATATGGAATATGGACTCGAATCAAAGGCGACTAGAGTCTGCGTGCGAATGCCACTGTACGAGATGGAGCTGGCTTAGCCAACTATTCATCTGATAATTTTTCTCACCCTATCATTGAAATGATAAGGTCGTCCTTCAGGAGCAACTCGTCCGTTTCTTATCGCATTTAGAACTGAAGCAACGTTTCTAGATTCGACGTCAACAATCGTGTAGGCCTTTCCTATTGTCTCCGGAATGTGCGAATCGCTCCCCGCGGTTTGTGGCAGCTTCCTTTTCTCAGCGAAGGTCCTCGCCCGTTTCCAGGTTATGGAGTGTAGCATGCTGGCAGAGTTGATGACTTCGATCGCATCAGGCACCGTAGTTAGAATTTCTGGGTTTAGGGCTGAGCGAAGAAAGTCATAGGGATGTGCTACTATCGAGACGCCCCCTAGCCGCTTGATTTGTAGGATTGTTTCATCGGCAGACAATCCTCTCGGGACGGTGTCTGATACGCCTAGGCCGATAATGTGTCCATCACGGCTCGAGATTTCTATTCCAGGAATGATCAGTAGTTCTGAAGGAACGGCTCTCGCTAACATGTTATGGTCTGTTATCGCAAGACCATCGATGCCTCTTTCCATACATCTTGGGACGAGTTCGTCTGGTCGAGTATGAGCGTCCGAGGATGCGGTTGTGTGAACGTGAAGATCAAGCTTCAGCTTCAGTAGCTTTTCACATTCCGTATTTCTTCGAGTCTGGTTCGGAGATTCTGAGCTGACACTTTGTGGAAGAGCGGTTGCATTGGCTTGATCTCAGCACCGGGCTTCGCACTTATCGCGCCTGCGATTTTCCAGCTTGGGTTCTTTCCTAGGAAGATGCTTCGATGGATTCGTGTCGCGGTTATCGGGAGGAATGGTTGGAGTTGTATTCCAATCGTGCCAACAATCTGGGCAGCAACGCCCAGGGTCTGACCGGCCTCTGAGGGGTCTGTCTTGAATGAGTGCCATGGTGCGCTCTCGTTGAGATACCGGTTGCCTTCTCTCGCCAATTGGACGACTTGTTCGAGACCTTCTTTCAACCGGAACCGTTCAAGCCTGTCGTCGAGACGTCTCGGCGATTCGTGAAGAATCTCGAAGATGGCTTGGTCTCTCCCTTTGTCGGCGGTGAAGTTCGGGATCTTGTTCTTGAATCTTGTACTGATGAAAGTGATTGTGCGATGGATGAAGTTGCCCAGAACATCGTTTAGTTCCGTATTGATCTTCCGCTCGAATTCTTCCCAAGTGAAGTTTGTGTCTCTCTGTTCGGGTCGTAGGCTGATGAGAGCATAGCGCCAGTATTCCGCGTCCTCGAGCTCGAGGGCTTCGTCTATCCAGACGCCTATCTTTCGGCTCTTGGAGAAGCGTTGTCCTTCGAACTGGATGTATTCTGTGCTTGCTACTTCCCACGGTAGGTTGTAGCCTTCGTGGCTGGCGAGTAGTAGGCCGGGGAAGACGATGACGTGGAAGGGGATGTTGTCTTTGCCTATGAAGTGGATGTTGCGGCTGGCGGGGTCTAGCCAGTATTTCTTCCACTGGCTTGGTTTCTTGTTTTTTTCTGCCCATTCTTTGACTGCGCTGATGTAGCCGAGGACTGCTTCCATCCAGACGTAGATGGTCTTGTCTTGGGCGCCTTTGAAAGGTGCAGGAATCCCCCACGCGAGGTCGCGGGTTAGTGAGCGGGGTTTCAGTCCGTCTCTTATCCAGCTCAGGCTGAAGTTGCGCGCGTTCTCCGGGAGGTTCGGGTTCTCCTCAACGTACTTTTTCAGTTGGTCTGAAAGTCTGGGGAGGTCGAAGAACCAGCTGGCTGATTCTTTCAATACTGGTGCGCTGTGGTCGAGGACGCAGTATGGATTGATCAGGTCCTTCGGGTCGAGTACTCGGCCGCAGTTGTCGCACTGGTCTCCTCGGGCGGGGATGTAGTGGCAGTATGGGCATTCTCCTTCGACGAATCGATCTGGGAGGAAGCGCTTGTCGTTCTCGCAGTAGGGCAGGATGATGTTCTGTTTGAAGACATATCCGTTCTTGTCTAGGGTCCGGTAGAATTCTTGGACGAACTTCTTGTGGACGGGACTCTCTGTTCGTGTGTAGTTGTCGAATTGGATGTTGAACTGTTTGATGCTGCGGGTGAAGATCCGATGATACTGGTTGGTTAGCTGGCGGGGTGTGATTTTGCGTTTTATTGCTTCAACTTCTATTGGTGCGCCGTGTTCGTCGCTGCCAGACACCATGACGACGTCTTCGCCTTTCAGTCGCAAGTAGCGTGCGTAGACGTCGGCTGAGAGAAGGTGTGTGAAGGTTCCTAGGTGGGGTCTGTCGTTGACGTAGGGCCAGGCGCTGCAGACTACCCATCTTCCCAGTCGACTATCATCCTCCGATAATGTCCGATTGTCCGGGTTTTGGATAAGCGTTTGCGACCGGAATATCGTTGAAATAGGCCAACCGACCATTACTAGTCATGACGCTATCAATGAATGACTACGACGGCTTGCTGGATCGAGCGTTATCGAAGATTACGCAGTCCACTGGTACCGGCGAGCGCTTCGAGCTGCCAATTGCTATGGTACAGATAGTCGGGCAAAGGACGATTGTTGTGAATTTCTCTGATGTGGTGGACCGGTTGAACCGTGATCCGCATCACGTCTTGAAGTATCTGGCGAAGGAGATGGCTACTGCGGGGTCGTATGAGGGTGGCCGTGGATACTTCCAGGGCAGGTTTTCACGTGAGACGATTAACCGACTGATCAATGTCTACTCGAACCGGTTCGTTATCTGTCCTGTATGTCACCGGCCTGATACTCGGGTTGTCCGAGAGGGACGCTTGTCCTTCCTAGTCTGTGAAGCGTGCGGCGCGCGATCGTCAATACTGACGACATAAGGGGTGCTTCTTGGATCTCGTCTACGCCACGTCCTACAAGACCGAGAAAGGCTTGTTGGTGGCGTGCTGTGACGAGGAATGTATGAACCGGATCTTCAGGGAGGGACGATTGAAGCTGGCTCCGGAATCAAAGTTCTACGGCAGCGCGGTTGTAGGCTTGACAGAGGCGGTAGTATTGATGGTTGGCGCGGACATGCTCAACCTTGTAGGTAAGAGGGTCGTGGACGCGGCGATTACGAATGGCCTGGTTCATCCGGACGCGGTCATAACCATAGCCGGGGTCCCACACGTTCAGGTCATGAAACTCTAGGATTTCTGGAAGACGGTTTCTGTGTCGCGAGACGAGCACCATACCCATTTTTTCTACAGGGTCCCGAGCTGACTATGTTCTAAACGCGGACCCATCAACATCCCCCTAAGACGGATTATTCTCTCCGGTTGACATTAACATCATCATGGAGCCTCAGCCGTTTTCTAGGCGTTTTCCTTGGGACTCCCAGGGAGATTCCCTTGGCTCTGTGATCCACTCCCTTTGAACCACGCGTAGATTTCATTTCTTGACATAGTGAGACCCGCGTAGAAGATCGTGTCGAAAAGAAACGAGAAAAAGGCGAAGGTGCGCCAGTATGTGGTGAGATCGGGACTGAGTGCGCACGGAGGCCCGTCAAGTCCCGTGTAGTGAGTTAAGGTAAGATACCATGGTAATGGGAAGCCGCTTCCTGAAACGCCAAGAGCACAGGGCCCTACCGTCGTAAGTGTCGTATTGAATAGGGCTGATATGACAGTAGCCGCGATTCCAAAAGCCAACACCAAAGGCAACTCCCTCTTCCGAACTCGGCCAGAGACAACGTAGAACCCTTCCATAGCTACCAGAAACGGGAGACATGGGATCGAGACTCCCAATAAGACAGGGGCAGGGTTGAACGAAGAATTGTACAGAAAATAGAGGACGGAGACCACTCCGGCAACGAGCAGGAGCAGGATGATCAGTCTCGGTCGAGGATGATGGTTCGTTGAAGGCTGCACAGGAACACATCCCCCTTTCATTATGAACGAGCACGTAGACATGAGTATACCAATCCAAGTTATTGTCGATGCAACGAATTAATTCCAACGCTTAGAACAAGGAGTCCAGAGAACAGAACAGACTGTTTTTACTTTCTGAGAGATTTGACCCATTGAACCCGCACGAGAGACCATTCGCTCTGCGCGGAATGGGTTAGACCTTTCTCCCTCAGAGGTTCCCGCTGAGACCCCTTAAGATCTTCCGGTCGACTTCCACGCCCTAGGTACCTAACTTGGCGAGGCTGTTCTGGATTTCTTCGTACAGTTGGTCTCTTTTCTTGTCTGAGTAGCTCTCGTAGAATAGTTCCAGGATTCTATATCCTCTCTTCCGAAGTAGAGTTCGTAGTTCTTCGTCCTTCGACATCTGTGCTGTTCCAAGATGGACCCGGCCGTCGACAAACACGAGTAACGGTCTAGACCCCAGCGGCAAATAGAAGTCCGCTATGGTTACAGCTATCTCGACCTATGTCTGATATCGTATCCCATTCTCTTGAAGTTTGATTGCTAGCTCCTGTTCCATCCTTGATGGATTGGCGTGCAGTCGATCGCGCCAGTTGCTCCACTGACTCGACATCTGTAGGGTTGAGCAGCAGATCGGCTATTGCTCGGACACGACAACGAAACGCTCCCCATAACGGATTTATCTCCCGCACGGACAGGGCCCACGAAGTACAGTTTGTCACATGGTCAGCGAAGGCTGGCAGCAATCATGTTCACCGACATGGTAGGCTACACAGCCCTTGGGCAGAGGAACGAGTCCCTGTCCCTCGCCCTCGCAGAC
>Ga0209154_1000386_pt1 | contig 30731 bp, 28 predicted proteins | sample GraSoiAngelo_121_FD_185878 | JGI IMG/M metagenome (GOLD analysis project Ga0209154, IMG submission 185878) | Grasslands soil microbial communities from the Angelo Coastal Reserve, California, USA - 14_0919_12_20cm (SPAdes) (version 2) | ecosystem: Environmental > Terrestrial > Soil > Grasslands ... | reverse complement strand
GGCGAACAACGATCATCGAGGCTGATCCCGAGCCCGTCACGGTTAACTGCGCGGAGACGGCCGTGGTCGTTGTGGACATGCAGAACGACTTTTGTTCGAAGGGTGGACTGTTTGACCGTGCAGGAATAAACATTTCCGCGGTCCAAAAAGCCGTCGGGCCGACGCGGAAAGTGCTTTCCGCTGCACGCGACGCCGGGATCACAATTGTTTACCTGAAGATGGGCTTCCGGGCTGACCTGTCAGACCTTGGAGACACCGATTCCGCTAACCGCGTACGTCATCTCCAATTCGGTGTCGGCCAGCCGTGCATCCTCGTGAGCTTCCAGTACCGTGACCCGTACGTCCTGTCGGACAAGCAAGAGCGCGAGCACCATTCCTGCGGGACCGCCACCGACGATGCAACAGTCTTGTTGGAAACGTGGTTCGCCGGTGTCTGGGGAAGCCGTTTGGTCGTCAGGCATAAGCACCTCCAGTTCGCGGCAACAAATCGAGATGGTCTGGCAATAATAGGCTTTTCTCAATCTCTTTGTCGCGTGCCGAACCCGGAGGTCCCCGGAGGTCGGCAACCCAAGCCGTTCCTTGTGGAGATAATGCCGAACGTCGCTTCACGTGCTCGGTAATAGCAGCTGCTGCACCCTATGCGCCTCTGTACTTGCTATGGCAGTGATGCAGAGTTCGAAGAGGCGCAGGAGCATACGAACAGCAGTAGTTTGGCGCTGTACGCATAAACTCATAACATCACCGCGGGAGATTTCTGGCTGGCCAAGCTGAGATCTCCCGTTCTCATTAGGCCGCTAATTTCCGAGTGGCCCGTTATCCAGCTGTAATCGGCGAGAGGTGCCAACCGAGCTTCCGATTCTCCCCCATTTTGACTTCGAGCCTGGGTTGGCGGATAGCGGCGATCAGGACGGGAACCGAGAACGCATCTTTGCCGTCCCATTCTCGCGCTGCGAGTTCTGCTAATCTCAACGTTTACTGAAACTGCTGTTCACTCCAAGATAGAGAGCATTTGTCCCATCTATGGCCGAATCTCCGATCACCGCGCGCAGTCAGGATTTTGCTACTTGGTACCAACACGTTGTTTTACAAGGCGACATGGCCGAGCCCGCGGAAATCGTCAAGGGCTGCATGGTCATTAAGGCCAACGGCTACGCTGTTTGGGAGTTGTTGCAGCGCGAGCTTGACGGCCGCTTCAAAGCCACGGGTCACCAGAACATGTATTTTCCTCTGCTGATTCCGCAAAGCTTTCTACATAAGGAGGCGGAACACGTTGAAGGCTTTTCTCCTGAATTCGCGGTAGTAACGCTGGCCGGCGGCAAGCAACTGGATGAGCCCTACGTGATTCGGCCGACGTCGGAGACGATCATCGGCCACTTCTTCGCCAAATGGATCAAGAGCTGGCGCGATCTGCCAGTACTGGTAAACCAGTGGGCCAACATCATTCGATGGGAGCTGCGCACGCGCATGTTTCTGCGAACGACAGAATTTCTCTGGCAGGAAGGCCACACCGCGCACTCCAATCATGACGAGGCTGTGAAGGAAGTGCGGCGCATTCTGGATGTGTATGCCGAGGTGGCCGAGGACGTAATGGGGGTGCCTGTTGTCAAGGGCGTGAAGACCCAATCGGAGAAGTTCGCGGGGGCGCTGCAAAGCTATTGCATCGAAGCCATGATGCAGAACGGCTTCGCGTTGCAGGCCGGCACCAGCCACGACCTCGGACAGAACTTCGGCAAAGCGTTCGACGTCCAGTTCCAGAACAAGGAAGGCCAGCTCGACTATGTCTGGCAGACCAGTTGGGGCGTGAGCACGCGCCTGATCGGTGGGCTGATCATGAGCCACTCCGACGATAGGGGGCTAGTGCTGCCGCCGAAGCTTGCGCCAACCAAAGCCGTGATCGTTCCGATCTATGGCAAGGACGGCGAGAAGGATCGCGTACTCGAAGCTGCGCATCGCATCGCAAAAGAGGTTGGGGCAAAGGTAGACGACCGCGAAGGCCAGACTCCTGGCGCGAAGTTCTTCCATTGGGAGCGTCGTGGCGTGCCGGTTGTACTCGAATTCGGCCCACGCGATCTGGCATTAGGCAGTATCGTACTCAAGCGGCGCGACACCGGTGGCAAGCAGCCGATGCCACAAGCCGAACTCGCGGAGAAGCTGCCTGCGCTTCTAGGCGAAATGCAAAAGAACATGTTTGAGGCCGCGAAACAGCGATTAAGAACGAATACGGTGCTGGCCAACTCGATCGGCGAGGTGGAGTCGATCCTCAATGATGTCACGGCCGAAAAAGGTGGCGGCAAGTTCGTCATGGCGCATGTGAAGGATGATCCGCGCTGCGACCAGCGCGTGAAAGAGTTCAAAGCCACGATCCGCTGTATTCCTCTAGTGGATGAATGTGACGGTCCGGGCAAGTGCATCGTCACTGGTGAACAGGTCGACCGGCGTGCGGTGATCGCGAAGGCGTATTAACCACAAACGATACGGCAGTTGGGGACTTTGCTCCGGGCGTATGGTCGCGAAACCTTCCCGAATCCGATATGGTGCGGATCGCCCGTTAGAACCGTCAAGAATGCACGGTAAGCCCAAGGAACTGTAACTGTTCTCCTCATCGGTCCTCCCTGCATTTTGCACTTGACTCTGGAGTATGGTCCAGAGTGTATGCTTTTTGTATGCCGCAAAGTTCAGAAACGCTGAAGAACACAATCCAGATCGGCGAGGCGGCGGAGCAATCGGCACTGAGTGTGGACACGATCCGCTTTTACGAGCGCCGCTCATTGTTGCCCAGCATGCCCCGGACGAGAGGTCGGTTCCGTCTCTACAGCGCGGATGATGTATCGCGCCTTGGCTTCATCAAGCAAATGCAAGGTCTGAGGTTCTCGCTCAAGGAAATCAAGCAACTCCTGGACCTACGGGATCGTGACGGGCATGCCTGCGGCGAAGTCAGAGATCTTCTGACGGCAAAACTTGGCGAAGTTCGAGCCAAGATCCGCGAACTGGCAAAGCTTGAGAGTGAATTGGTGTTGGACCAACAAAAGTGCAATCGGGAACTGAAACACAGACAAAAACACGCTCCCAATGAGTGCCCGATCTTCAGCACCTCGAATGGGAGGAAATGAATTTCATGCTGATTGAAGTGCTTTATGTACCTGGTTGCCCTAACCATCAGACCACAATTGAGAGCCTCAGGAACGTGCTACAGGCTGAGGCCGTGAGTGCGCCGATTCAAGAAATCGCGGTCACCGATGAGGCAATGGCCCGGCTGCTCCAATTCCCGGGTTCTCCAACCGTACGCGTCAACGGACAAGATGTGGAACCGAATAGACAGGAATTCTACGGTCTAGCATGCAGGCTCTACTCAGGCGGAAACGGACTGCCATCGCCTGAGTCGCTGCAACGAGCGGTTGCCGGAGCGAATAATCAAAGAGGTTGACATATGAATTCCAGCGACTCAGCGAGAAATCTCACTCAAACACGGAGAACGGATCACCAACGGGACCTTTGCTGTAGCTCACCTTCGGCGATGTGCTATTGGTTCGCAGTTTCCGTAATCGCATGGGGAGTGCTAAGCCTCATAGGCATCTATTGGCATCCGCTTCATGGCTCTTCGGCCGCGACGATTCTGTTCGCTGCGGCAGTCGGGTGCTTGGCTAACTGGGTTAAGAATGGGACGATGCATTGCAGCATAACGGCGCCTCTATTTTTAATCACTGCCGCGGTGTTCCTGCTCGCAAGCATTGGTCTGATTCATATCGAGCCCCGCTTGGTATGGCCCCTGGTTGCTATCGGGACCGGGATCGCGTTTGTGTTGGAATGGCGCTATGGGCAGCAATCTGCACAGTGAAGAGGATTTACGAAAGTTCGGGATAAGAGCGCACCCACCGCCGCCATCGTTGCCGCACTCTCAACGCTCGCTTGCTGTGTGCCACTTGGTTTCCTTGGGGCGGTGGGACTTGCGGGCATTAGCGTGTGGGCGCAGCAGTTCCGTCCATGGTTGTTGGTCGCCTCGATCGCATTCCTGTGCGTTGGGTCGGTGCAGTTGTACTTCAGGAAATCTACCTGCGCCAGACGCAGCACCGCTGGCCTGGTGCTCTTCTGGACCGCTGTTGTCGTCGTGGCCTTAGTTGTTCTGTTTCCTCAAGTGATCGCCAGCTTGATCGCTGGCTGATTCGGAGAGCCTTGGGATGTCGAAGAACAGATACATATTGTTGCTCGCCGGTTTGGTCTTCGTGCTCACGCTCGCCTGGCATTTTCTATGGTCGGCAAGCACCCCGAATGGTCAGCCTCCGCTGGCGCGCTTGAGTCCTGCCAGTGGGAGAGAGTTTGTGGATCAATTTAACCAAGCCGCTGCCAATGCCAGGATGGTACTGCTCCTGTCCCCGACGTGACCAGGTTGCTTGCGGGGGGCCTCCGCAGCCGAAGACGTGTTGAAGCAGGAGAGCTCTCCCCACCTAACGGTGCTCGTGGTTTGGGAACCAATACTGGCCTCGGACTGGAGCAGACCTACTCGTCCAGTTCTTTCCCGAATTCCTGACGCCAGAGTCGCACAGTTCTGGGATAAGGGCCATGTCATCGCTAAAGAACTAGATGCGCAGCTGTCTAGTCGGCAACCAAGCTGCTGCCGCCACGACGGGACGCTGTGGGACTTGGTCGCGCTCTATCCGAAGGGAGTGCGTTGGGGAAGTGCCGAGCCTTTGTACATCGACGGTCCGGTGGCGAAGGTCCAGGCCGAGCTCGCAAAGCAGACCTCAAGTGTGGCGCACTAGCAACTTGACACGCTGGCAAAATATGGGCGCTACAAACCAGCCATTCTAGAAGATGCCTGGCGGAAACTGGGGATAGCCATATGACAAAGACGATGAGTATCCGAATGGATCGTGAGAATTTCGACTTTTTGAACGAGCTCACAAAAGAACAGAGGAGTGATCTTTTCCAAAGCCGTGCGGGACATGGTTACACGGGGTAGAATCCTGCTCGCGGTGGAACGATACAAGAACGATACAAGAAGGGCGAAGCCTCGCTCGGCAGGACAGATGATGACGATCTTGACCGAGTTTGGAGTGGATAGCAGGATCGAAGAAGAGGATTATCTCCAGAGTGTCGCGGCGCTTCGAAAGGCGTGGCGATTCGATATTTGACCAAAGAACTCAGGGACTGATGGCCGATCCATCGTCATGGCCATGACTGGTGACTTCACACCTGCGACAATGTGACAACTAGGGTTCCAGTCCCGAGTCGCCAGTGTCGGCCTTGGGGATTCCAAGCATGTACACAAATATGGAATATGTGTACATTAGGTGGTATCCTGTCAATGGGGAAGGGGTACTTTCATGGCCACGGCAAGGAATCGGTCGCACAAGCACTTTCAGTTGGATTCCGTGAAAATCAAGCGCGCCCAAAAAGCTTTGCAAGCGAAAACCGAGACTGAGGCCATCGAGCGTGCGTTGGATTTGGCGATTGCCGAGCACGAGAGCAATCGATTGGCTCTTCAAGCCACCGCGCGCTTTGTCAAGAGTGGTATTGAGATCAAGGACGTATACGGTACGTTGGGTCGTTAGATGCAGCCCGCCCTTTTCGACTCTTCCATTTACATTACCGCACTGCGGCAGGGAGACGATGCAGTCCTGGCACTGCGCCGGTTCACTACGGATGTGCCCCTTTGGCTCAATGCAGTGGTACTCGAAGAACTCTATGCTGGCACAGCCGACCGCGATCGTCAGGTTGTAGAACGCTTGGAGCGAGATTTTGACAGGGCGAGGCGAATCCTGGTTCCGAATCTCAGCGACTGGGCTCAAGCCGGCAGAGTGCTTGCTCGCTTGGCGGCCAAGTATCATTACGAAAAGATTGGACAGGGACGATTGACCAGCGACGCGCTGATCGCGATGAGCGCGGGGCGACTGGGCATCCGAGTGATCACAGCCAACGAACGAGACTTCAGCAGGCTCGCCGAGTTTCGCACCTTCCAGTGGCAGGTGACCGCGCTTTAACACACTTCAGGCCTCAGGAATTTTTGGCGGACTGCTCCGCGCCCAAACCGCTCACAACTCCGAAGTAGAAGTTCCCGCGTACGTGTGCGTCTTGATCCTTCACACCCGCGATAACGTAACAACAGAAGATGCTGGCGGAAACTGGGGATAGCCATATGACAAAGACGATGAGTATCCGAATGGATCGTGAGCATTTCGACTTTTTGAACGAGCTCACCAAAGAACAGAGGAGTGATCTTTTCCAAAGCCGTGCGGGACATGGTTACACGGGGTAGAATCCTGCTCGCGGTGGAACGATACAAGAAGGGCGAAGCCTCGCTCGGCAGGACAGATGATGACGATCTTGACCGAGTTTGGAGTGGATAGCAGGATCGAAGAACAGGATTTCTCGGGTCATGAGCTTTCCTCGCTTGGTAAGTGGCTAACCGCCGGAGCGGACGCTCCCCGCTTCGAGAGGTGGTTAGGGCCAGAGACGGAAGGAGAATTGCCCCGGGCTTGAAGTAATAACGACCGCGGTTGTGCTTGCGCCGTTCCGCGATCGATCCGGCTGGCCGTGAGACGGCTCACAATCTTCCAACGATCTCCGCGGTAGGTGGATCGCACATACTCGACTCGTTGTCCATTTTCCGCGTACGAAACTCGCGTCAGTAGAAAGACCGGGCTTCCCTTATCGATTTGAAGCAGGCGGGCTACCTCGGCGTCCGCCAACCCTGCCTCTACGACTTGGTCAGCAGCAGCCATATGAATGTCGTAGCGCTTGGCGAGCGTCCGATACAGAGACGTTCGTGGGTCGAACTCGTCCAACAGGCCGGGGAGTAAACCAAACGGAAGGAGACTGGTCTCGATGCCCAAGGGTAGGGCATCGGCCAGGCGGACGCGGACCAGGCGGAGCACCTTCGCTCCAGGCGCCAAATGAAGTGCGCGCGCGCTTTCGTCTTCTGCGGCGCTGCGCTCGAACGAGAGCACGCGCGAAGACGGCCGCGACCCGCGAGCCTTCATCTCCTGGGTGAAAGAGAGCAGCTCGGTAGAGGTCTTTTCCTGCTTGGCTGCCGAAACAAATGTTCCGAGTCCGCGGCGGCTATAAGCCATGCCGGCGTCACACAGGCTCTTGATCGCCTGACGCGCCGTCATGCGGCTCACGCCCAGCCGCGAGGAAAGCTCCTGCTCGGAAGGGATCAGTTGGCCAGGTTTCATCATAACGGTGAAGCGGAGGTTGCGAGCGATGTCGTTCTACCAATACCTGCTGAGCATGGTGCTGGCGATTTATGTGGGATTCTCGCGCTTGCATCATCTTCGGTATGTGGCCAGGGATCCGATGCTGACGCGCATTCTGAAGGTGTTGACCCTGCCGGTGCAGAGCACGTATTGGCGGTTTCTGGATTGCTTGCATGGAAGCGTGGCACAGCAACTGTTGCAAGTGCAACAGAAGATGCGAGAGCGAGTGTGGGCGGCGGCCCAGGTGCGGCTGGATGGCATCACCCTGGACACCGACACCACGGTGCACACCATTTACAGCCAGAACAAGATGGGAGCACGCAAGGGGTATAACCCCAAGAACCGAGGAAAGAAGAGTTACCAGCCGATTCTGACGTTCATCGCCGAGACGCGAGAGTACATCTGGGGGGAGTTGAGGAATGGAGATCGGCCGAGCGGGCCGCAGATTGCCCGCCACCTGAAGGCTGTGTTGGGTGCGGTTCCGCCTGGAGTGGAGCGACGGTTGGCACGAGCAGACTCTGGTTTTTATTGCTGGGACGCGGTGCAAGCGTACGAAGAGGGGAAGGTGGAATTCATTGTGGTGGCGCGCAAGACGCCGCGTTTGCTGGAGAAGCTGCGGACGGCCAGCTGGAAGGCCTCGCCCAAGACCGATGCCGACCAGCAGTGCGAGTTTGAGTACCAGCCGGAGGAGTGGGGAAGAGCCTACCGATTTTTGGCCTTGCGCTACCAGAACGAGAAGAAGCCAGAGGAGTCGAAGGAGCAGTATCAACTATTCGACACTCCGGAATACAGCTACCGAGTCTTTGTGACGAACATGAAGGGAGCGCTGGATCTGCTGGTGTGGTTTTATCGGCAGCGGGCGGGGGCGGAAAACTTGATCAAAGAAGCCAACAATGATGGTGGGCTGGCGGCCCATCCCTCCCGGCAGTGGGCGACCAACTGCGTGCATTTTCAGCTGGTCATGCTGGCGTACAACTTGAACTGCTGGCTGCTGCTATTCACTCGGGAAGAAGGGGTAAAGGTGGAGGAGATGAAACATACCACGTTGGCCACGACGCGCTTGCGCTTTCTGTTTCTGGCGGCCAAGTTCTGGACACACGATGGGCGAGTGGGGATCAGTTACAGCGACCAGTACCCGGAGCGAGGATTGTTTCAACGGCTGATGGATCGGCTGCGCGCCATCGTACAGCGTCCAGGGGGATTCTCGCCGGTTCTGGCGACGGAGTTACGATCCTGAAAGGTGCATAAACTTTTATGCGCAGATAGGCCCGCAACATCAGCGAGATAGCGGCGAACAAAGGAGCCACTTAGCGAGAAGCGACGAAGCCATCGGCGATCAAGCAACGAAGGTCAAGAATGGCGCGGGCGAGATCCGGGGCTCCACCTCAGACCAGGCAGGATTCTGCGCATAATTTAGGTTTCAGCGCTCCTGTCTGGATCTTGCCGAGGAGATGCTGGTGAATCTGGTAGTACAGCGGCACAGCACTGTTGCGATCGAGGATCACACCAGTTCTCTAGACAACTGAAATGATGATCGGCTAGTAGGCTCCTTAACCCCACGTCTTGTCAAGAAAAAGAAAATCGAAAGCACATTTCAGCGGGAGCTCGACTCTTCTCGAAGAATCTCCCTAGGGTGGACGGCAACCCCACGCTTGGCCGGCAGGATCTCACCAGAACGCTACTGTTTTGCCCCGCCTCACTCTGGCTCGAAGACTCGGATTATCCGCGTATTCCGGTATTTTGCCGAGTGAGAAGGCTGAGCAGGGCCAGGCCTCCATACATTACGCTGGGAAGGACGACGAGCAGAATCCCAGCGAACATCCGCGATTCACGTGATCATGATTCCTTGCTTGCTTCGTCGAGTGACAAGCCCCGCGGCCGTGTTCTTCACCGACGACGTGCAGGCCGATTACGAGCGCATGAAAGCGCGCCGTGCCCAGTTCACCATGCCACCAAGGGAGGTGACCGCCTCCAAGATCGCCATGCTGAACGACACCTGCGGCAATCTCATTCAGATCACGCAGCTGAAGCGCTGGTAGCCGGAATCGGAAACTGGCCGACGTAACATTGGGAGCATAAGTAGTAGGGACGGGCCATGCGCGCCGGACCTACGATCGTCAGGATGGGTTGGCAGCGGATTTTCCTGGTATTGGGCATGATGGCCAGAGGGGCACGGCAGCTGATGCTGATCCGCCCCTGGGGTGGCGAATTGCAGCAGTTGGCTTAAGGCGGCGGCGCCCGCTGGGTGGAGAGTCGTTCGCAAGGCGGACTCGAGCGCTTCCAGATCGGTCCGGCCGTCCCTAGGGCGTTGGGCAAACCCACGGCCCAGGAGTTGGTTTACTTCCCGCGCGCCACCTCTTGATGGATCGCAGCAGCCGTTTTTTTCCCTGTTCCGTCCAGCCTCTGCGTTCCGCTGTGACGGGGCGCAGTCGACAGATCTTATCGTTAAGGGCGACCAGGTCGTGACTGAGTTTCTGGAAGTGGTGAAACTCAGCGACTTCTTGCTGCGCCTTGCGCAGAGCGGCCGGAGTGGCAAAACTCTCACTGACCGTCTTGCCCTTCACCTTACGGCTTAGGCGGAACTGGGGATGGTGTCCAGCATCGTTGGGCTTGGCACAGTGGCAAGTGGCTTTTCCGCAGCGGCGCACGCTTGCAGTAATAGAACCAGGTCGAAAATCGCTCAAACTGCGGAATTGCTCAAGTAGCTTAGCGCGTTCTAACTCCAAGTCAGCGAGGGATTGCGGCATAAGACATTCTGGCATACAGGTGGTCTCCAATATCTGAGAGTCATAATACTCTCAGAACTATGGGACCAAGAAAGGAAATCCGCCAGTGCCTACTTGTATGTCGCGCACCCCTGGATGACATGATGTTTCGTATCGGCGAGGCCCATCAGGCCCGCGAGACTCAAAACACAGACTCTCTTACGCTGTCTCTGTATGATTTTGTACTCCTGCCAACTCGAGAGAAGTCGATTTACCGTGAACTCCGACATACCGGACATCTGGGCTAATTCACGATTCGAGAAGCTGACGTTCATAAATTCGACAGCTGGAGATCGGTTGTGGTCGAGCAACCGGATGAGCGTCCGCGCTAGCCGCGATTCAGCATTCTCTGTGGCGAGTTCCAGAAAGCGCTCTTCAATTAGTCGTAAGCGTTCATCGAGAATTTGTAAGCTGTTCTGACCCAGCGTGGGGAATCGTTCGCAAAGAGCATCGAATGTCCGGACTTCCCAAGCAAGAAGTTGGCACAGCTCCAGAGCTTGGACCTTCAACCGGGAATGAGCTTCTGAAGGGGGCACCAGTTCGCCTACCAGGTCACCTGGCTGCTCTATCCTGAGGATGACCTGGTCCCCGAATGGACTAAGTCGCACGGTCTTTACGCGCCCACGGACAAGAAGAGAGATGATGCGCTCGTCGTTGTTTTGGCCGCAGATCATCTCTTTAGGCCAGAAAAGTTTGTCCTGGGCCCAGGAAACCGTTTCAGCGCAATCATCGACGGAAAGACCGTCGAACACGCGGGGCCGCTCGACGCAGATCAGACGACTTCCCCATGAAGCAGCCGATCTAGAAGCCCGGTGGAAACCGGGAGCTCTCCCGGAGCGCCGTGGAATCGGAGGCATAAAGAATCCCAAACCAGAAGGGGCCGAGGGGGAAGGCAGGGGAAGTGCAAAATGTAGAACACCAAATCCCAACAGCCGCACACTTAGAATGCTTTCAACAAGTCTGGAGCGTTGATTCGGCGCTTGCAAAAGCTCAAAGAGCTTAAAAGAGCTTAACCGAGCTTAGAGGAGCGGAAAGATCAGTGTCTACCCCCACATGGGGAACTGCTCTGGAGGGAAACTGGCGAGGCTCAATTCTTCAATAAGATACCGAGACTTTGAGTCGGAAGTTTACAAACAATTCAGAAACTGTTCGCAAGCGCGGAAAGAAAGAATCTTGGTATATTTCATGGTGAAAGACCTTTGCGGGCGGCTATTGCTTCTTCGCGAAGGTAGGCTTCCCATGAGATAAAAACATGCGAATTTGTGGAAGCGGATTGTGTGCAGTTCTGCTCTTGGCCCTGGGTGCTCCCTTGCTCGCCGGTACGGCCCAGAATGCTGCGACCGCCTCAGGTGAACAGAGTACGACGAAGGCGCCAGCTGAGGCCACGCAACCACAGCCAACATTTCCTCCGCCCCATTCTGCTCATCCAGTACGGCAAACTCTATGTTGGCGGCAGGCCGGTATTTCTCCGGCGGCCATGAACCAGCGGTGGAAGATCCAAGATAATGCCAAGGGGAGGATAAGCGAGGTTTGCACTGAGGCTACCCTGACACCGGAAAAGAAGCGTGACAGAATCCGTCAGATCAACCAGGAAACAGAGCAGGAGATCGCGAAGATCATCCCCGCCAAGCAGCTCGATGCATTCAAGGCATGCCAGGCAGAGCAGGATCGGGAGAAAGCCAAGCATTTAGGAAAGGCGGCGGCAAAGGAACTGGGACCGTGTGGGGGGATCATTCCCGAACAGCCCGCCGCTCCTGAGCATTCGCATGAGCAACCACACAATCCTTCGAAGTGATTCGTAGCCCGATTGCCTGGCAGGCACTCCCCTGCCCGCTTCTCAGAATCCAGTCGGCCACGGCGCAGATTCGATGGTGCTGCCGGCTTATACCAGTTTCCGAGTTGATGTATCCATCGCTCTGTTATGCTGAGCGAGTGCGGGCCGCTTTTCCCCGCACGAGTCGAAGCACTCGAAGCACGCCCACCCTTGCGATATCTTTAGTAAGAAGGGGTCCTTCGACTCCCCCCTCGCAGGCGCTCGGGGTCGCTCAGGATGACGGGCGGCGGTAGGGATACACCAACCATGAAACTGCTGTAGGTTGCTACTCGGCTGCCTGGACTGTCTACTGAACCCCCAGAACCTCGACGTCAAATATCAGAGCCGAATTCGGCGGAACGACCTCCGAGCCGCGATGACCATAGGCGAGGGACGGGGGAACCCATAGCTGCCGTTTGCCGCCGACCCGCATGCCCTGGATACCCTCATTCCAACCCTGTATCACGCTCTGGGAGCCAAGCAAAAAGATGACCGGCTGCCGCTCATCCACTGAGCTCTCAAACTTTTTCCCGGACTCCAGCCATCCGGTGTAGTGGATTTTTACCGCCTTCCCCTTGGTTGCCGCCGCCCCGGTCCCGATCTGCAAATCCCAGTATTTCAGCCCCGAGGGCGTGGTCGTTCCCTCCCCTGTGACTGTCGTAGGCCCGTTCATGTTTCGCAGACCAACGACCGGTGGCCTGGCCTGGGGTCGCCGAGTACGGCCCTGGGCCAGCGCGTAGCTCACCATCAAGGCCACGATCACAATAGAGACCATCTTCCTGCACATGCGCTAGGCTCCTTTTCCGCTTGGCCGGTGCAATAGTTTTCTGCAACTGTTCGCACCCTTATTATTGTATTTTGTATTGTCAAGAAAATTCCCGGAACAAAGGGCAGAAGTGTGTGTGCGCCTGCCCGGTGCTATCGAACTTGCGAGAACTCCCAAGGCTACGAAAATGCACACGGTATCGCCCGCCGTAATAATCCGGTCTATGACAGAGGAACCTGGCATATCAGGACCACAAGAAATTATGGACAATATCCACAATACGACGGGTGCGTGCGTCCACGATCAAAATGTCAGCATTAATCGAGCCACGAAGGTAGTTCGTGGGCAAGTGCGGCAGGCGCCGGTCTAAGACAGGCGGAAACGGCGTAAATCGTCTTAGCAAATAGGGCGACAATAGACCATCCCGTTCGAGGCTCAACTGAAGCTCGGGGGGGACACGGCGCGCGCCCGTGCCAGGACCTAGCTTAGCAGACAGATTCTTATAGTAGACGCGGATCGTCTCCCGATCGCGCGAGCTGAAAGCGATTCTTGCTCCGGGAGCGGTCGTTTCATTGCTATCTGTCTGTGCGCTTTGTGTCCCCTGTGGCGAGGTCTTGGGATGATCCTGCGCGGCACCGGACACAATCAGAAGATTGAACAGTGTCGCGACCAAGGTTGGAAAGATTATTTTAGAGATGTCCATTTTCATCTCGGCAGCTCCGCTGGGGGGACACCAGGGTTGTCGTAATGGCTGCCCGGCATTTGGGTATTTGGAGCCGCGGGAGTGGTCACGGGCGCCAAGCCAGGCCGGGGAACCGCCACCGAGCTAGTGGTTGCGGGTACAGCACCTGCTTGGGGCAGAGGCCGAGGAACTGGCATGGGACGTTTGGGGCGTGCTTGCGCTTCCGGTGCGAAATAAGCCTCATTCAACGTCGCCGAAAACGGTTTATGGAGTTGATCCATGGTCTGCTGGAAACGTTGTTGTGACAGTTTGGATTTGAGGTCCTCCCGCGTCTTGTCGTCGAGGGGTTTCTGTTCCTTGGACAAGAATTTGTAGATGAAATATCCGTTGCTCTCGGGGAAAACATGGGATATTTCGCCAGGCTTCATGTCAAGAATTGTCCGCTCATCTGCTGGCAATTCGGTCAGAGTAAGTTTGACGCTCGTGCTTGACGGGGGAGGTGTTAGTCCGGCCAATTCGAAGGCTTCCTTTTGTAATTTATCGAAGTCCTCCCCGGCAGCAGCGCGCGTTTCGAGAGCGTCCGCCTCTCTCTTCATCGTAGGATTGCCAGACTCACCAGCGTCCTGCGCCGTTTCGGCACTCAATTTTTCGTTTGCGGGTTGCTTTACTCTGTCCTTCGGGATAAAGATCCGGTCGACTGTCACCTGCTCGAACGAGTCACGATTGTCTTTGTAGTACTTCTCAATGTCCGAGGGCGTGACTTCTTGTGCTTCCTTTTCGACCGCACGATTCAGCTGGGTAGAGAGTATCTGAATACGGGAAAACTCCATTAACTCTTTGAAATCCGGCCCGTTTTGATATCCTCGCTTCTCAGCCGTGTGCGACATAATAATCATGGTGGGATAAAGTTCGGCCAGCTTCTGCTTAAAGGCCGGGGTCATGTCGGGTTGCAGGGCAGCGGCCAGGCGCTCGAACTGCGAGCGAGTGATGACCGTTTTGCAGTCGGCTCCCTTATGGGATGCTGAGGCCGAATTAGGTCTGGGCTTTGCCGTTTTGCTCAGAGCAGGAGCGTCACAGATGCCCTGTATAGTGATAACAGGATCGTCGGCACCAACCTGGCCGCCAATGGGCAGGGGTACCGCACCCGTCGGCCGTAGACCGGCCGCCTTGCGCGGCGCCTTTCCCGGGTTAGCGGGCGCGGCAGCGGGCAGCGCTTGCGCCAGTCCCATCGAAGTTAGGACAAGAATTGCCAGACTGCGAAAATGCATTGTGTGTAGCCTCCGTAGTGATTCGACCCATTTTCCTAGAACTGTTATTGCCAGGGATGCCGGCAAATGCCGGAAAGAGGGGAGATCTATTGAGGCAGACAATTCGCGCCCGCATCCAAAACAAACCTTCCTAATGGCCACCAATGCTATCCCGTCCATGAACATCCTGAACCGAGGTTGAGAACCACGTCGCCCGGCTCGCCGCCCAGCGAGATGCGCGCCCGAACGAGAATCACAATCGCCTCGCACAGGTACTCGAGCTGGCACTGCCTGCTCTGCTTCACTTCTTCTCCCGATGCACGTGCATCAGCTTCGTCAGCCCGTAGGACGCGAGCGCTCCCGCCGCGCAGAACTCCATGCGGTTCGAGCCGAAGAATTTGTCGTTGTGGTAGCCCTGGATGTGGATGACGCGGTAAAGCGCGCAGGAGCCAACACCCGACGCCAGTCCCAGCCATGGGCGGTAGGTCATGGTTCCTACGATCATGGCGATCCCGCCACCCTGGAGCGCATAGAGCTGGTTGTCGAACGAGAAGCCGGCTGCATAGTCGTTCGAGCGTGGCGTGACGGGGGATGGTTTGCTCTGCGGCTGCGGCGTCGTCGGCCAGCCCTGGGCAAAACAAGCGAACGGCAAAAACAGCAGAGTGAAAGCAAAGATCAGATGCTTCATTGGTTGCCGCCTTCGGGCGCCTGGCGAAACCCTGGCAGACGGCCGGCTCGGATGGTTCGTCACGGAGTCGATCATCAGCGGGCGTGCCACAGGGTACTCGCCTCGACCACCAGTCCTTGCGCCCGAAAAGTGCCGATAACAACGGTCACGCGGTTTCCAGGTTTCACAATATGACTTCTGTTACCGAACACCATCCAGTATTGGCGACCGTTCTCTGGCGTTGCGGTTTGGCGCAGCTGCCCGACCTTCTCCATGACCGGAACCTCTAACTTCGCTCCCGAAGTCTGATCGGTCAGCATGGGCTTAAACTTCTTGTCATTGAGCACCTTCGCCTTGGTCGCATCCACGACCCGGTAACTGAAGCGGATCATGGAGCCCGAGGCGGTTGCCCTGAGCCTGAGGTCGTCAACGCCCCAAAAACGGCTGTACACCATGGCCGCGCGCTCGCTGCTGACGGTTTGGGAAGCCGAAGGGGGATGGGCAGAGACAATCTTCGCGGAAGCCATCGGCGAAGCCGCCGGATGGTCTATTTGTCCAGGTGATTCCATTCCTTGACCTGGCAGGGCCGAAGAAAAGACGATGCTGCCCGCGAGAAACCCCGCGAGCAGCATCCGGATAGACGCGAATGGCTGGTTGATCATCGTCTCATCCTAACTAGTACGTTCCAGTCAGCGACGCTGTTTGCGGGCTGTTGGGCGCATTGTCGAAGACGCTCATGGTTGCGCTTGTTGCCACCCCGAGTTGCGTCGACGGCGGTGGCGAGAAGACCACCAGGATCGTGCAACTCGCTCCTCCTGCGAGGCTTGAGCCGCAAGTACCTCCCGTTGCCGAGCCTGCCGGGCCAGCCCGGTAGAAGTAGATGGACGAGAAGGTAATGTCGGCGATGTTTAGAGTTGGGTTCCCCGCCGGGTTAGCCAGTGTGACCGTCTGCGCTGTACTGGTCGTACCCGCGGCGACGGTTGCAAAGGCCACCGTCGGTGGCGTCGTCGATGGCGTCTCGGCCACGCCGTTCACCGTCAACGGCGTCCAACCCGCTCCGGTCAGAGTCACCGGCTGAGATACGCCTCCGTAGCTCCCCACGCTCAGAGTCGCAGTCTTGACCCCTGCACTGGTCGGCAGGAATCGAACCGTGATGGCGCAAGTTCCAGCAACAGCCAGGCTGGTGGCTGTGCAGCCGTTGGTTACGATCGCGAATTGGTTTGCGTTCGTGCCCGTAATGGCAACGGTTCCGGTATGCGCGAGCGCCGCGTCGCCCGTGTTGTTGATATCAACGGACAAAACGGGTGCTGTGGCTGTGGTCAGGGTCGCGCCCAGCAGCACACTACCGAAATTAAGCGGGTTCGGCAGGACGCTGTAGGACGGCCCGCCGGTACTCGAGGAAGCGCCGCTGGTGAACTGGACCGCACCGGCATCGCTTGCACCCGAGGGCCGGGAGTGGCCGAAGAAGTCGGTGCTTGGCACCGGCGGGTAACCGGCCGGAGAAGCCCCGCCAGCGTTGTTATGAGCCGTCAGAGCGTAGTCCCCCAGGGGCTCGCCGTAGCCCGCTGCCCCCACACTCTTTGAGGAGTTGACCGTGGACAGAGGACCGTAAAAGAGGTTGATCCAGTTGTTGCCTTCGTCCACCGTTGCCGCCGGGCTGAGGCCAAACGGCGGGGTGGAATTGCTGGCGTCGGGAACGCCCGCCGGCACCCCCAGAGATCCGGGATACAGGCATCCGGCGTTATTGGCGCCGCCGCTGCCAGCCGTGCAGAAGGTTACACTATTGGCGATCTCCGGAGGCACGCGTGAACCGTTGCAGTACTGATGGACAAAGTTCGGCGTTCCACTAGCAGTGATGCCATGCTGCGGCGTTGGCGCAGTGCCACCCCCGATCACGCCGATCTCCATATAGGTGGCTCCGCTGACGCATTGGCCCGTAGTGGTCTGTTTCAGCGTCGGATTCAGCACGACTGAGGACTGCGTCTGCGTGGTCGTCGTCACTGTGCCAGCAGTTCCAACACTGATGTTGAACGCCCGGTCCTGGTAGAAAATATCGTTGAGCACAACCGGCGTCGAGACCGTAGTGCAATTGGGGTGGTTCGGAATGCAAGCCGTCGCCCCGGCCATGGCTCCCAGGAAGTTGGCGTCATGTGCTTCTGTCGCCAATCCTGCCGGCTGTTTCGTCGACGTGGTGATCGACGAACTGGTGCACGCTGGCGGAGGAGGAACGATCGTCGGGTCGCAGCCCGCTGGGGGCGTGCTGGCATTCGGCGCTCCACCAGCATCGAACAGCACTCCGGCCGAAGCCGTCGTATCGTTCGATACCACCGTGTTGTTGATCAAGTCAACACCGATAGCATTGTGGATGGAGATACCGCCTCCTGCCCATCCCGCAACATTATTGGCGATGATGTTGTTGATTACTCTGACCCTGTACGCCGGGCACTGAGTCGACGAGTCACCGAACGATCCGGGAGCGTTTGATCCGGGGGTGAAGTATGCGGTCTCTGCGTTGCCCTGCTGAGTGCAGTTGGCTAACCAATTCGGGTGAAGGGTGGCCGACGCAGGATTATTGGTCCACGGCGTAGGGGTTGTCAGGGCGCGTTGCACGTCAGTTCCATTGACATGCTGGAACCGGAGACCACCGCCGCTGCCGCTTTCGGCGGTGTTGCCCTGCATCAGGTTGGCATTGATCACCAGGCCGGGGCCAACGCCGTCGGAGAGCGCGGGAGCACAATCGAAGTCAGCCACGTTGGCGTTGCCTTCGCAGACCGTGCCATCCGGGGGCACGCCTTCGACGATGAGCCCGCCGCCATGGGTGGGCAGCGTCGGATTGGTGCTCTGGTTAAAGAGGAACGTGTTGTGTTCAATGTCGCCGTAGTAGGAGAACCCGAAGTGCGACATGCCGCCGCCGTTGCCCGTGCTCAGGTTCCCGCATACCCAGTTGAACTGGAATTTATAGTAGTCGGAACCATCGCAGACCGTCACCCCACCGGCGGCTGCCGGGGTGGTTGAATTCAACTCGTCGCCGTAAGCGGTGTTCTGCGTGACCGAGTTGTTGTGGATATTGACATGGTGATTGAACAGAAACGCCTGCTCAATCACGCCGGGACTGAGCTGCGCGGTCGCGGTCGCGGTCACGCAGCCAGTCGTACAACGAGCAGGAGGAGGGATGACGACCCTAGGAACCGCGATATAACCGCGGCCCGGGTTCAAAATGGTTATCGCAGTGACTTGGCGGAGAGTTGCACTGATGGTTGCCACTGCTGTAGCCCTTATACCGCGTGGTGGTGCCGGACAAGTACCTGTAACTCCTGGTCCCGTCGCACAGATGGTGACGGGGACAGTGCAGGTGGTGGCCGTTCCCGGGCACGTGTAGCCCGAGCCTGGGGTGGTCACAATGATCGTGCTGATGCTGTTATCGTAGGACGGAGGCGGAGTTTCAGCCTGGCCAAGGATGATGCCGCCGCCCAGCGTCCCGGCATTGTTGTAGATGCGGTTGTTGGCCACCTCAAGGTAGTGGGCATAGCCGTGGATGAACATGCCGCCACCGCCCTGGGAGCTGTCGGTGAAGCTCAAGCCGTCAATGCGCGACGGATTGCACAGATAGTTGCCCCCGTAGAACGGCGATGCCGTGTTGCAGTCACCTTGACTGTTAGTCATCGTCACGCCGCCGACTGTACTGGTCGAGGAGTTTGTGCAGTTTCCCATGGGGTCTACAAACGCGCTGCAGGCGTTGAGCGGAATGCAGCCCAGATTAATGGGTGCTCCGCCGGTCGTCGTGTTGTCGCAAACGCCGGGCTGGTTGTTGTTTTCCAGGCCCTTAGCCAGGACAGTAATGCCCGCGCCCTCGTAGGCGCCCATCAGCGATGGCTCCTGCAGGAGTTCCGCGATATTGCCGTTTTGCGTGACATCCCAGCCGATCACGGTCTCCAGCGGTATCTGGTCCACTCTGCTCTGGGTCGTTACCTGGCCCGACACCGAAGAATAGAACGGACATTCGCCCCCGGGGAATTGATTCGGGAAGGAACCGCTTGGATCGTACGGGTTGACCGTTCCGCCGCCCGCTGCGGGAGTGTTGTTGATGTAAGCCCCGTTCGTGGCCAGGCCGAACAGGCAGGCCACCTTCCTGCGCCAGGGATCGATCAAAATGCCGGCCGGGTGGGTGTTGGAGTCCACTATGCTGGAAGCGGCGCCCACGCCTTGCAGCCGAACCGGCTTCCACATCAGAAGCATTTCATAATACTTCCCCGGAGGAACGATGATCATGTCGCCCGGCGAGGCGGCATCGATGGCGGACTGAATGCTTTGTCCCGCAGCCAGCACGGTAGGAGTCTTGCCGCCCGCCGTGATGGTTACGGTATCAATCGACTGCTTGCCATTGGCTGCTGTGATCACCAGTTCGCCGCATCGTGCGCTGCTGTTCGGGTTGCTCGCGCCACCCACGCTATAGGCCGGGTTGGTAGCACTGCACAAGCGCAAACTACCCGCGTTAAAGGTGCAACTCAGCGAGAGATCGCCACCGGTGCAGTTGGCGTCTTCACCATCTATGGTCACGTGGGCGCCTGTGCCGAAGCCGTAATGGCGGGTAATGAATTTCTGGTTGTAGGGAGGTACAGTCGCTGCCGGCCCGGAATAACCGTTGTTGGGCACGAGCACGTCACCCAGAGCAGTGATGGTTATAGTCTGGTTGCCGGTCGTCCCGCTCACCCAAGGTCCTGCGACACTGCCGGTCACGGACTTGATGGCCGGCGTCGCATCCGGATAAGCGCAATCGGGCGGGTTGTAGCCCTCGGCGAACGCCGATGTTGGAACCACCGGCGTATCCAAGTAGTCGGTGTCAGCCGGCATGAACGGGTTCTCGTAGCAGAAGGTGCTGTAGTTCGAGTTGAACAGAGGATCGGTGATCATCTGCCCGAAGGTCGGGGACGTGACGCGCGTATCCTTGATCGGCCCGGGATCGTTCATGCAGGTAATCATCATCCCCGGCGCGTAACCGGTCGGGTTGGGCGGGTCCACCTGCCACGTCGAGAAGGTTAAGCCGTTGAAGGAGCCCCACTGGTCGGAGTACACGCGGGAAATCTCCACTCCGGCGTAGTCCTTGATCGCTACCGGCACGTTGGGCACAGCAAACTTCTCGCCGAAGGCCGGCGCGGCGGGGTCAAATTCGGAAGAGAAATCGTCCGTGATGAACCCGGTGAAGTGACTAGAGGCGGGCGTCTTGGTCCAGACGAAGAAGTCAGCGGTTGACTCCATCTGGTCGTTGAGCGCGACCTCCTTGCGGTCGCACAAGGGCCGTGTAGCACCTGCGAATGGCGCCACTTCGCCGCCTTCCGGCGAGATGCTCATGTAGTCGGGGACGATTCGCGTCTGGCCTACGCAAGGCGCCGGCATCACAATGAGTCCGCCAGGCCCAAACCCGCCAACGTTGAAAGTCCGGCCCAGATCCGTGGTTGGATTCGTACACCCACCACCGGTGCCGAAACATGGGTTGGCATTGCTGATCGTAGCCTGGTCGGGCACGATGAAGATGTTGGAAATGGCGCCGAACTGCTGCGTCGCCGGCGCGATGAAGTTGTCGCCGATGAGGATGTTCTTGTCTTCCTCCTTGGTGATCTCGTAGTTCGGCGGAGTCACAGCCTCGACCACGTACTTGCCGGTGCAGTTCAAGTTGCTTGCCTGGCAGGTGGCCTGGGACGGCAGCACTCCCTTTACGGCGCCGGTCTGGCCAGCGACTCCGAAAGCCGGGTTGGCTACCGTGGCGCACGCGATGGTCGTCCCGGGGATAGTGCCGCCGGGGTTATTGCTGCAATACGGGCTTGGGAAATGGTACAGACCGTCATAGGGCGCCGGCTGCACCTGGTTGAGGTTGTGGTACCCGTCATAGCACTTGTACTGGGAGTTGTGGGGCACAGTGGTAACGGGGTTCAGGTAGTTGGTCGTGTTCTGCAGCGTGTAGCTGTAGAAGGGGTCGGTGGGGGGCTGCCCCGGGCAATTCATGTTGGGGATACCGCCGGCAACTGTGGTGCCGTTCGGAGCAGTGCCTCCGCCAAAACCTTGCTGCGCCGCGCCCCCGAAGCCCTGAGCCCAGGCGTCCCAGCTGCTGGTGGTGGTTGTGTCCACCAAGGTTAGAGTCTGGGTGCCGTCCGCAGCGGTGCCCTCCTCATAGAGGTTGATGGTGACGCCAGGCACTAGCGGCTCCCAAAGGTTCTGGAAAAGTTGTCCCGGGTCGTCAAAGGGTCGGGTCGAACTGTAAACCACATGGCCGCGAATGCCGCCGTTTTCACCCGGGTAGTAGGGCTGCTTGCCCCAGTCGATGAGGTCGTACTCACTAAGGCCGCCTTGCCAGCCTTCCGTGGTGATTGTGCCGGGATCAATTCGACCGGTGGACTGAACAGAGGCGGTGCTGGTGCTTCCAGCCGTTCCCCGGGAAGCCACTCCGGTCGGGTTGGTGAGAAAGGTGGTTCTATTACACGCGGCATCCCCGCCGGCGCAGTAGATCGCGCCGGGTATGCTCAGATCAGGGGGAAGCGAGTAGGTCTCCCCCGAGCTCAGGACGGCAGCGTAAGGACCCGACGCATCCAGGGCTCCGCCGTTGTCGTTGACCACGTGCACGCCGGTGCCCCGGAAACGCGTGGTGTCCGATTCAGCCACATAGAAGGCGAACAGTGGGAAGGTCTCATCGAAATGGCCTTCGCCGGCGAAGTTGGTGAAGGTGGTGTTGCTAAACTTGCCGTTTCGCATGCGGATGCGGACTGGAGTCTGAATCAGTCCGGGGCTCTGCAGCGGATCCAGGGTCCCATCCCCCAGCAGAACCGGGCTACCCCGGCCTGTGGTATCCACGTAGCTGCGATTCCAGAGGTGCGTCTGCCAGGTGAACGCGGCATAGTTCACGTTGCAGGTGCCCGGGCTACTGCTCGCATTGCAGGCCTGGGTGTGATTTACGTTTATGGATTTGCTGGACCCGTCAACGATGAAGTCCACCCATTGGTCGAAGACAACCAGTCCCCACTCCCCGTCAGGAATCCCGGTGAACGTCACGTTTCCATTTTCATCGCACTTCTGGAAGGCGAACGTGGCACCGTCCGTATCGCCCAGAGAGGCGTAGCACGTGGTGTAGCTTAACGGCGAGTAATTGAGTGAATTGCCGTAAGCGCCGACCATGCTGCTGAAAAGCTGCTCATTCGGCGAACGCCCCTGGTGCAGGTTGGTCACCTGGACTTTGACCGTGTTGCTGCAATTAAGGCCAGTGCCGGTTGCGGGAGCGCCGCTGGAATTAAGTGCTCCGCTGCAGATTGCCGGCAGGCGTCCGTTAATGATCTTGGGATTGGCCATTCCGAAGAACACGTGGTATCCGCCCGGCCCGTATTCCTGGAAATAGTGTGGCTCAGCCGCCTTGACGAAGGCATCCAGGAGGTGAGTGCCGTCCAAGGTATTGGTCTGGAGCCATTCTTCGCCATTGGCTTCTCGCCGCGCTCCCGGGTGGACGGTGACGCCGAATCTGCCAGGCATGAGGTTCGCGACGACGAACTGGCCCACCAGCGGGGACAGGGTTACCCCGTCGGACTCGAACCTCGGGCACACGATGATCATGCCCACCTGCTGGGCTTGACCGCTGGCGTTGGAGATGGGACACGCGTCCAGTCCGGTGAGCGGATCGATGGTTCCGTTCAGGGCATTAGTCAGCGGCATGTTGAACATGTCGTAGGTCATCTGCCCGGTGGCATCGCCGCTGCCGCCGGCATCGTCCCACAGAATCACTGAGAAATCTTCCAGCCCCGGCTCTACGGTTGGGAAGGCCTGAGCGTTGGTCCCGCCTTCGATACCTCCGCCGGTGTCCGGTTCACCATTGAGCGGCCAGTCATCTTCGAAGATCCAGCCAACAAGCGTGGCGGTGGGCAGCGGGTTCGGTTCCACGTTCACCGTAACCTGCGTTTGACCAGGGGCGACGGGAGCGCCGCCCATGGTGTGCCCGCAACTGGTGGTGAGCGCCTGCCCGGTTAGCGTTTTAGCAGCAGCGCAGTTGCCCGCCACAGTTGGATCCGAGGCGTTGCCCGTATTGAATGCGTTGGCGGCGTCGCCTGGCAGCACCGAAATGTAGTAATACGCGGGCCTGCCGAAGGCATCGGCCGTCGGGAGGTTCACATCGCCCGGCATGGTTATGGGCAGAGACGAAGCGCCCAATGTGGAAGCGGGCACACAAATGCCGCCATCGCAGACTGCAGGAACATGGTTTCCAGTAGTCGGATCGTAAACCGTCTGGTCCCGTTCGCAACTCTGCGGCCCGGTGCAGCCAACCGCCACTACCGGCATGTAGCTGGCGTTGAAGTTGGTTCCCAGGGTCGGAGGAGGAACGGTCCCGCCGGTATTGACCTGTTTCGTGGGATCGATTTGGAAGCTGAGGTCTTGCTCAATGATCCACTTGTAATCGGTGACGGCCGCCTGCGTCTTCGCATCCTGCACTCTCACCTGCAGGCCGCTGCCGGCCTGGAAATTCACTGTGATAGTCGCTGTATTGCTGACCGCCTTCTCCGCGTTGATGGCCACGTAGCTGAAGGTGGCCGTGCCGGCCGCACCGCCGGGGTTGGTCGCCAGGAAGGAGCCATCCGGCTTCAGGAGCAAATTCGCCCCGGCTACACCTGTCCCTGCGAGCGACTGACCGGTCGTCGGGCAGCTCGTTGCAGTCGTCGGAGCCGCGCACAACAGGGAATTATGGGAATCGGTGTCGTTTACCAGAACACCGGGCGCAGCGACGCGCAGCAGCGATTGAATGTTGCTCACGTAACTGTCGTTATTCGCGACCGGCTTTGTTGTCAGGGTGGTTGGCGTGATCTGAGCGGTTTGCGTTGTCGTGGTGCCGTCCACAGAGTACGTGAACGAACCGCCGCAGGTTGTGTTAGCAGCCGCCTGCGTGTACGTGAAGGTGCCGTTGGGGTTAAGAGTCAGAGAATCGGTTCCGCCCGCTGCTCCGAAGGGAGTTATTGTGTGGTTCGCGGCGGCAGTGGCGCCGTTAAGCAGAGTCACGCCATACACGTTCACGTCTTGCCCGATGACTCCCTTGCCTGTGTCGGACACATTGAGGGTCACGCCCGGTACGCAGTAGTAAGTAGCCGGAGCAACAATTGTGGGGTTCGTGGCAGCCCACGTGCCGCCTCCCGCCACCTGCAAAACGGTCTGCATACCACCGTCGCGCGCGCTGCCGTTTGTAGAGAGGCTCAATTCCCGGTCAAAAACCTGGTAATTGGCAGGGGTGAAAGCTGTGGGAGCAGTCGTCCCCGACCCATTGCTGCCAGGGTTGATCATGACGTCATACACTTTGCCCGCTGGCAGGAAGACTTCGTTTTGAACCCTTACGGCAACGTTCGGCGTGGTCTTGGTGGCACTAGTCGAGGCGCCAAGAGCGACATCAGGAAGGATGTTCCCGTCTTCCGCGATCAGGGACATGGAAAGCCCGTTCACGGACGGAACGTGCATGTGCAGGCCAGCGTTCACAAAGCGTAGCAGAACATTGCCCGTTGCGGCAGTGGCGGCAACCGGTGCTGCCGATGAGAATCCGGTCGTCAATGTCTTGTCGAACGAACGGCCGTTAATCAGGAAATACAGCGGCGCGTAGTTCACTGCCGCAGGGTAGCAGGTGTGCGCAGCACCGCAGGCCGGAGTCCACTTGACGATCTCCGCGCTTGCACTCAGCGAACCGCAAGCTCCAGTTCCCGGCGTAGCTGTCGGGCACCCCGCGGAAGTTTCCAGGAACTGCTCTACGGCCGAGTTTTGCACAGGATCAATTTCGCTCAGCAGCAGCGGAACCGAGGCATCGTAGTTAACGGTGTACGGACCGACAGTGCTGGTCCCTGCATAGGCTGTGCCTGCACCGAACGCAGTACCTCCCGCGGCGGATGGCGTATAGACAACCAGGACGCCATACAGGCCCATCGGTCCCTGAATCGAGGGATAGGTTCCCGTCTCAATGAGATAGGTTCCAGGTTTCAAAGCGCTCCACGTGTATGCGACCGCCGTGGTCGTATTAGCCGCGACTTCCGGCACAAATGACCTGACCCGATTGCCTTGAGCCGGCGGAGTGAAGGTCGCACCAGCGACGGCGGTCCACGTGGTTGAGTTCTGGCCGGCGTGTGCGCCGTCGGTGCGCGGGCCGCTCTCTCTAACCGGCGTTCCCAAGTTGCCGTTGGCAGTCGGCGCCGTTGCGGCGGCTTGGCCAAGGATGACGATCGAAGTCTCGACCGGCAGGGCATTCGCCAAGTTGATCGTCAGGCTCGTTCCGGTGGCCACATATGGCACCGTGATCAGGGGTGGCTGCCAGGTGGTGCCGCCCAGTTGCGCAGTGCCGTCCAAACCTGTGCACGTTGCACCGGTAGCAGTTCCGCATACCCAACCCCACATGGGCACCGCATTACCGTCAGGCAGAGTCGCGGTTTGGCGTGTCGCGGTGAGGGTCACCTGGGCGAACGACATGCTCGCTGTCAGGAGGAGGATCACTACAGAGACGACCGTTTTGATAGTGGCGCTAACGTGATTTGATCGCATGGCTCTTCTCTCCATCACAGCGTTTCGTCGATCCAAAAGGTGGGCGGATCAACCAACATCATCTGCAACATGCCGCCCGGGAAAAGGTCATTGGTAGTGATCTCGCGCTCATTGTGGGAGTGCCACATGAAGGCGATGCCCGATTCGATAAAGGGGTTCATGCTGCTTGCACTAGGGGGCAGAGGTGTCGGGCCGCGATTGCGCCCTACGGCGTCGGGTCCGAGGTAAGGGGTGCCGTTGTACCACAAGCCATTGGTGGCAACCAAAGGATCAAATTGCGTTGCCGGGCCGCCGCCGCCGACATGCCCTACCGGATTGACTTCCAGCGGGTGGTTATGGTCGGCGCACCACTCGTAGTAATTCGGTGAAGCGGCCGTCGCCCCGCTATTCTTCGTGTAATAACCGTTGGCGTCCGGGTTGCAGGGTTGGGTGGCGTCCGCGTACGCGTTCGTGTGCCCGTAGATATCCCAGCCTAAGCCCTTTCCCGACCAGTAGAAGATTCCATCGAATGCCTGGCCGGGAGTGGTGTCGGTATTGAACTCCATCCGACCACCCAGCCGAGCTGGATTGGTCGCGCTGGCTAGGGGATCGTTCTGGCTCAGGATCAGGTTGCCGTCACGCGCCAGGATTCGCACGTGATTGCCGTGTTCGTGGAACGGGTGCTGCCAGTGTCCCTGTCCAATGACCCGGACCAGGACAAAGTCTCCGGGATGCATGTGGGGGTTGGCGTTGTAGGGCTGATTCGGGTAGTTCGGCGCGTAGGACGGGTCCATGTTGTCCGGCATGGAGCGCCCATTGATCAGGAAATACGACGGATGGTAGGGTTCGGTCTTGACATCGAGTGCAGTAGGACAAGGCGCTGTGGTACAGGTGGCGATGGCTTGTACCTGGGTTTGCGCCTGCTTGTGGATATGCGCGTCCAGCTCCATCCACTGAGTGAGGTATTCGCGGTCGTAGCAGGCCTCGGGGTGGTTATACGCGGCCACTGCGAGCCGGAAATCGTCCTTGCCCCCGCCCAACTGCTGTGCAATGTCTGAGCCGATCGCTGAGCAATTCGCTCCGGTCGTCGGAGTCGCCGAGGGTTTAACCACGACCGCCCCATAAAGACCCATCTCAATCTGAAGGTCGGACTGCGTGCCGCTGTAGTAAGCGTGTGTACCCGCGTTCGCATAGGTGACCGTGTAGGTGACTACGCCCGCCGCAGCTGGCGTAGCCTCCTGTGCCAGAAGGCCCGCCGTGCCTCCGGTTGCCGTGACTGTCGCGCCCTGGAAGACGATCGAGGTGTTACCCACCCCCGTGGGAAGATTGTTGGTTAAGGTCACTGTAAATGACACGCCCTGAGTCACCACCAGAGTGGGCCCGGGAATCTGCATGCTGGGACAAAAGGCGCCGGTCGCGTAGGGTACAAAGCTGGCACTACTAGTGGCGCACCCGTAGCCCCAGGAGTAAATTAGCGCGCCATCCGGCTGCGAGATGTAACCCTGCGAGGCGACCAGATTGAAAGTTGAGCTTCCTCCGGCGCTGGCGGTTATGCCGGGAACCGCAGCCCGGGCCATCCCCGTGAGCAGCACGGCCACTGCTACCATCACGACCGCTGCCAGCCGTGTTATCGCACTCTGCGTATTCTCATTCTCGTGACTCATAGCTGCTCTCTCCTACGGGTTAACGACTACTTCCGTCATCAGGCCGCCGAAGTTCTCGGCGTCGTTCGACAGGTGATCGAGATTTGGGGTGTAGAGGAAGTAAGTGCCTGGGGGCACAAGCGCGCTGTCGAGAATCACATCCAGCGACTCTCCACCACCCAGGGTTATGGAGCTGGTGGTGATGTAAAGGTTGTTGCCTGCCTGGTCGCGCAACAGCTTGGCGTTAAAACCCACCAATTGCATGGGAATGCCCAGTGAGGCCAGAGTTTGGTACTCGGTGACGTCCAGGTCAGCAATACGCAGCAGGGCCCTTTGGGGTGCGCCACCCAGACCGCCAGTCTTGCTGAGTGTGATCAGGGTAGGCAGGGGCTGCGAATACCGCGTCAGTCCATCCGAGTCCTCCGTCCCGATGGCATTCGACGTCGGGTCCTGGGTTGGTGCACTCGGACTGAGACCGGCATACCCCGGATTGGTGAGCGGAGCGCTGATCGTGTCGGGATAGCTGCGGCCATTCAGCAGGAAGTACTTGTCCTTCATGTCGGCGAACCCTTCCGGGTTGAAGGTCATGCCGACAAAGTGGAAGTTGGGATCGAAGCCGTGGATCTGGATGGGCACGTCGATGTCGTAGCGCGTGCTGCCATCGCCGTCGTCATAGGCATACTTGGCCCCCGCAACCTGAGTGGCGGTGTTAGGGAGGGGAATTGGGGCGGAGCAGAGAATATCGATGGAACCAGCAGTCGTACTGTATGTGTAGCCCGCCGCGGGAGCAGTCCCGGTACCCTGGCAGGCGGTGCGCAGATCACTTTGCATACCGGGCCCTGTCGCTGTACCGAACCCAGAGCTTCCCGGGGGAGCGCTACCAGCATCGGCATAATAAAGACTCGTGCCCGCCGGCTCACGGTTCTGCCGCGGTCGCACATAGAGCTGACCGACCATGCCCATCTGGAGGTGTTCGGGCGGGGTGATGTGGCAGTGCCAGAAGTAAGTGCCGGCATCAGGCGCTACATAGTAGTAAGTCGCGCTGCCGCCGATGTTGATCGCCCAGGTCGCATCCGGCACGCCATCGTAATAAGAGGATGCGTTCGGGTAGCCGTGGAAGTGGACCGTGTGCTCCTCGAACAGGTCCGGCCGCATGATCATGCCCACGTTGCTGAGAGTCAGGAAAAACTCGTCATCCTCGTCGAACGCCATCAAGGGCGCGGGAATGTTTCCGTTTAGCACCCCGATTTCCATGATGGTGCCGGGGTCGGCCACGGCGCCGTTCAGGCTATTGGCGCGCTTTGGGTCATACGACGGATCTGGGGTGTCACCCGGCGCCGCAGAGACGGCCGGCTGATTAGGCTCGTTGTAGTAATTGTTAAAGTCTGCGGCGAACAGAGTCCCAGGCTGACCATTCTTGATTAAGTCCATGCCGGAGAGAGGACCGAACGAAAACATGAAGATTTGGTTCCCATCCGCCATGGTGGAATAACCGTCGCCACCCGAAATTTCCTGGCACTTCACGGTGCCGCCGTTGAGCGTGTAGCTCAACGATTGCCCGCCCACCGTCTCCGCTGTAACCGCCGGCCCCGTGTAGGCAGGTTCTGCGGCTTCGGTCAAGGGAGTGCCGGGAGCGGAATTGGAAATAGCCGTAGGGTGTAAGGGTGTATTGGTTGGACACTGCACCCGGAAGGAACCACCCCCTTGAGCAGTGGTCCTGTTGCCGCCCGGGCCTGTCGGCCCGATGCCGACTCCGCCCACGCCGAGGGCCTGAGCACCTGCGATTCCCTTCGCAAGACAAACTAGAATTATGGGCAACCAAACCTGAAGAGACCTTCTCATGACTGTACCGCCTCCTTTTCGACTTGCCAGCGCATACACCGGCAGCTACGACTGAGAGTCTGCAGAGGCTGCGAGGAGAACACTCTGTTCTTTGAGTGTTCGCTCTTCACAGAACTGTTCGCCTTCCACCGAGCACTAAGCTTTAGCCCCACTAACGCAGGGGCACTGCAACTTCCGATCGGCACTGTTTGGGGGAATTACTACCGGCCCAGATGGGGATTCTGGCGCCTCGAAAACGAACCTTACTCTAGGGAGATGACAAGTTGCCGTCTACTCCCAAATGGGGTACGAGGCTAAAAATTCTTGTTCTGCTTAAGAAAGCAATCGCGCAAAACCAGCAGGTTCGGATCAGAGTTTTTTCCGTTAAGACTTCAGCTCGCCTTCTGAGGCTTCGCGCGTAATGGTTGGGTGGGTTAACTGAAGTGCTGCTCATCCGAACAACTCAAGATCCCTCTCGTGCGAACCAGCCCAAGGCTGTTCATTAACGAGACCAGCTGGCTCTGGCTGTGGACGTCGGTTTTGGAAAACAAACGCTTGAGGTGCATGCGGCCCGTCGAAACGCAAATACCAAGGTCATTGCAGCTCTCGGCGAGAGTCTTGCCTTCCATCAGCAGGCTGGCAAGACAGGCCTCCTTGGGAGTGAGTCCGTAGAGTTGACGGACTTCCACTTGAGCCGCTTGTCTGCTGTAGTCGGGATCCAAGATAAACACCAAAGCTGCGGACGCCGACAAGCCAAGCTTTGACGATGGCCCGTTGAAGCAGCGCAAAAGTAAGGTTACGGCCCTCTTCCCCGAAGGCCGCTGAACCAGCAGAGTCGCCCCGAAGATTCCTGGCGTTCCGAGGCTAACGCCTGCGGCAGCCCGCTGTCTGAGCTCAGCCAAGCTGGGACTACAACATCCGCGCGACGTACAAAGTTCGCCGCGGGCAGTCAGTTCAAGCCCGTCGCGAGAGGCAAGGATGTGATCTGCCGTCTGATTGGCGAACAACAACTGGCCGGAAGCGTTGGTGACCGCAGCACCAATACTGAGAGGATCGAGCGCCTTCAGAACCGCGCTCAGCAAGTCCGACGATAGATCCAGGAGCTGGGTGATCTCTTCAGTATATTTTTCTTCCATCCTAACAAGTGCTTCCTCGCAAGCTCTGAGATCCTCGCAGCCCCCCTCCGATTCCCGCACCCCGCAGATAGGACACTCGAAGTCCTCAGGCTTCTTGCTCGGCATTCTTAACCCACCAGAGAAAGCTGCCATAGGAGAATTCCTCCGTCGAACAATTCGTGTTGGCTTAGCGAATTACCTGGCTGCGCTGCTAATTGGGGAGGACTTAACAGCCTGAACGCAGGAGCGGGGGGATTGTTCCGGCTTCGCGGCTTCGATGATCGGCAAAAACACTTCGCGTTGCGCTAACCTGATCGGGCTTATCTCCGATGTTAGCGAATGCTGTTGCGCACTCTAGGATCGAGTTCCTAAGGGAGTCAAGATAGGCACCACTGAATTTGCGAGACTTTTGCAATCCATACACCAGTTGAGTCGCTTTACATATTGGTGCGTCGGGTAACATGCCGTGATACGCCCTAACCCGAAGTTCCAGATGGGTTC
>Ga0209154_1000377_pt1 | contig 31354 bp, 29 predicted proteins | sample GraSoiAngelo_121_FD_185878 | JGI IMG/M metagenome (GOLD analysis project Ga0209154, IMG submission 185878) | Grasslands soil microbial communities from the Angelo Coastal Reserve, California, USA - 14_0919_12_20cm (SPAdes) (version 2) | ecosystem: Environmental > Terrestrial > Soil > Grasslands ... | reverse complement strand
TCTCGATCGTCGATATACTGCCGTGATTGAGGCGCTCGACGACCTCGTCGAGGCTGTCGGTTTGAAAGCAGCCTAAGAAGGCAAGCATTACGAGAACGAAATTCTCGTTTGGGACCCTATAATGGGACTAATGTGGCTGATGCTGATGGGTCATCGACGAGCCTTCTTTAGTTAGCGGAGCCGCGACCTGGCAAAGACAAATTCCTGGGAAGCGAAGGGTTCGCCAGAGCTACACGAAACAGGAAGCGTAGTTAGTTAACTGAATGAAACGAGAGAAGAAATACGGCCGGAGAGGGTGGGATTCGGCTGCGTGGTCGTCCGACTAGCAGGGATGCAGACCAATCACGCGAGGCCGAAATTGCAAAACGAACTCCAGCAAGTCTTTTGAATCCGAGCATTTAGCCTTTCGCGGCTTGGACCGTTCCGCCAGTTCGAATGCCTGCAGCGGCGGTTGGGCCAGCCGGTCCTGCCCAAACTCGCAGTGCACCATTCGTTGTCCTATAATAAGGGATAACCGGGAAGGGAGGAAGGGGGCGGGGGCCGCTCGGGTATCTCGCCTTGGTAGGACTAGCCTCGCGGCTCCCTGCACAACACACAACATTTCCGTGTCATTCGCTAAAGCGAAGACGCATAATCTTTCCAAGTAAGATTGCTACCGGGAACGATGCGGCAGTCCACAGGGTAAGAATTAACAGCTCAATTCTCATTGCTTGCCTCTCTACATTTTTGTCTCACAAGCGTTTGTCTTCTTTGTTAATTTTAGATGAGAACCTTGTTGCAGCCTTCGCAACATCAGCGAGCCACGCACGGTCCTTTGCCGTTTGCAAACTCCCGACCCGATCTGGTCTATAGTATCGCAATGGGTCCCACAGGTTGCGACAGTTCTTGACGACTTTCCGCAGCCAGCTACGGAAGTATTTGTGCGTGCAAGCACCAGATCCCCTTGTTTCGACGAGGATGATTCGCGACTCCGACCGACATAAGTCTTGGTTAATTCACGGTCAGGGTTACCGTGATGGAGTGGGTCAGTGCGCTCGAGCCTGTTCCTGACGACCCCGTCAGTGTCAAAGTGTAAGTCCCTGCTGGCGTTCCAGAGACTGGAGTCGTACCTTGGACACCTCCGGTACACCCGGCACCCAGCACAACCATCAGCATCGCAAGTCCGAGCGGTAGGCGCATTTGCCGCCGTCGGCCTGCAATGAGTCCCGCCAGAAGGGTAATCATCACGGTCAGCCACAATATCTTTGTGAGTTCCAGCTGATCGCCCAGGAGAGGGAAGATCCGCCGCGGCCTCAGCCCGGGCCCAACCGTTCCGCGGGCGGTCGTACTCAGTGTTATGGTAGCCGTCGAAGCACTGGATCCATTCGGCGTCACCGCAGCTGGCGAGATCGTGCATGTCGCTGCTTGCGGAGCCCCTCCACAAGTCAGGTTCACTGCCTGATTGAATCCGCCAGACGGGGTTACATTCAACGTAAACGTTGCCGACTGGCCCGCAGTAATGGTTCCTGAAGTTGGGGCGACGGAGAGGGAGAAATCCGCCGCGATGCTTGAGCCAGCACCGGTGAGGCTCACGGTCTGTGGACTCCCCGAGGTGTTGTCGGTTGCACGCAGGCTTCCCGTCCGTGTGCCCGACGCCGTGGGAGAGAACGTCACATTGATGGCGCAATTTCCCCCGACGGCTACCGAACTTCCGCAATTGTCCGTTTCGGCAAAGTCCCCGCTTGTAGAAATCGTCGTGATCGCCAAGGCGGCGGAACCCGTATTCGTCAGCGTGACCGTCTGCGCCGCGCTGGTGGTCCCCACGGTTTGGCTGGCAAAGGTCAGTGAGGCGGGGGAAAGGCTAGCCGTAGTCGTGGACGCCGTCCCGGTGCCCGTTAGACCTGCAGTTTGTGGGCTGCCAGAAGCGTTGTCGGTGACTCTCAAACTTCCCGTCCGTGTGCCCGACGCCGTGGGAGAGAACGTCACATTGATGGCGCAATTTCCCCCCACGGCCAAGGAGCCGCCGCAGTTGTTGGTCTGAGCAAAGTCCCCGCTGGCCACGATGCTGCTGATGGCCAGGGTCGCGGTGCCCGTGTTCGACAGTGTCACCGTTTGCGCCGCGCTGGTGGTCCCCACGGTTTGGCTGGCAAAGGTCAGTGAGGTAGGGGAAAGGCTAGCCGTAGTCGTAGGCGCCGCCCCGGTGCCCGTTAGACCTACAGTTTGTGGGCTGCCAGAAGCGTTGTCCGTGACACTCGAGCTCCCGGTCCGCGTCCCCGATGCCGTCGGCGTAAACGTTACGCTGATGCTGCAATTCCCCCCGGACGCCAGCGAGCCGCCGCAGTTGTCGGTCTCAGCAAAGTCCCCGCTGGCCACGATGCTGCTGATGGTCAGGGTCGCGGTCCCCGTGTTCGACAGTGTCACTGTTTGCGCCGCGCTGGTGGTCCCCACGCTTTGGCTGGCAAAGGTCAGTGAGGTGGGGGAAAGGCTCGCTACCGGCGCTGGGCCCGAGGGCCCAAAGAACTCGGTCATATCAGGAGCGCTCGCCGCACCGCCCAATCCACTGAAACTAACCCCCAACAGCTCCGCTATGACTCTCAAAGTGCTTTCATGAGAGTAAAATCCGGGAGATGCGCTGGGTCCGGTGGACTGATAGTTCTGCTTGACTCCCTTGCCCATCATAAACCAGTAGACCAAGCCGCCTCCGTTGGTGTTGTCGGCATTGGACTCATCAAAGGTGACGATGAGGACGGTGTCGCCGGTCGTTGGGTCTAGGTGTCCGCCGTTAAGCAGGGGCTGAATCACATTATTCTGGAGCCATTGATCCGGGATGGGACTTCCAGGAAGGGTGCAGTCGTGCCCGTCATCGCAAAGGTTGGGGGCGATGAACGCATAATTTGGCAGCATGTTTGCTGCAAGATCGTGAGCGAACCCCAAGTTAGGATCCTCAAAAGCAACATAGCGGTTCAGACAGTTGCTCTGCACATCAGAAATGTAGGGAATCGGGCTGTGCCTGACGGCGTATTGGCCGCTGTCTCCCCCAAAATAGCAGGTGCTCGGCAGACTTTCCGAATAACCCTTCCACGTCTTGCTAACTGCCTGCACCTCCCGAACAATGTTATCGCCGGTATATGGGAATCCGCAGGAACTAGGATTGCAGCCGTCGTTGTTGGTCGTGACCACGCCCCAGCCCAAGTCGTTGTAGTTGCCGATGGACGGGTGCGTGGGCGCGTAATAGTTAGCCGAAAAGCTGCCCTGGATCTGGAGGCCGCACAAAAGCGGCATGCTACTAGTGTTGTTCGGGCCGCATACATCAGCGTAGTCGGTGTTCTCTTCCACCACGATAATCACATGCTGAACCTGGGGAACCTGAGCGAAGGAAGCTTTCGCCCCGATGAGGAGTAGCGAAGCGAGCCCGAAGACGAGTCCCAAGGTAATTTTGGACGTCCTGCTTCGCCTGTGCATGCCTGCCTCCCCCGATGCGCCGCTAGTAAACTTGACCAAAGGTGATATTTAGGACCAACGAAGGGGAGTGAAACCACTGATCACTAGGTCCTAAATGAGCCAGGATGCAAGGCTTGTACCCAAGGACAGTTACCTCGATCGATAGATATAAAGTTGGTATATGGCTTGTGGAGCGGCTTGGCAGAGCCGGGGTCGGGATAGTTCGTAACTCAGTGAGCAGAGCCGCAGAGCAAATTCCAAAGCCCACTTTTCTTCCCCCATCGAACGTCGTTTGCGTCCTTGCGTCATGATGTGAGAACTGTTTTCAGACCGGATAAGGAGGCTTCGAGTAGACGGACCCAGTCAGTTCTCGCTCTGACCTCCGACCGAATACACGCGAGCTGCCTTGCGCTGATCGCTTAACCCGGCCTTCCTTTTTTGAGTTTCTCCGCTCAATGCACTGTTGCCGTTAGCAGAGTTGGCGGCGATGGCGGGCCGCTCGACGATCCGCCACAAGAAGGCAGGCTCGTGTTATTCGTATAGGGCGAAACAACGGCACAGGCAAATGGCTGCGGTGGAATCGGAGGCGGCGGCAAATTCGTGGAGACTGGCTGGAGCAGGGCCGCCGCAGCCGCATCAAAGACGTTGTTTGTAAGCGTCACGGGAGCACAACCGCCACCGTCCCAGTAACTATTCGGATTGCCACTGGTGTCCAGAGCACTAGCGATGTTATTCGATACCTGCACCGGTCCACACGCTGAGCTGTACTGCTTCCATACGCTTATTGCGGTGTTGCCTCCGCCAGCTACAGGCGTGGTATTGAGAATCTTGTTGCCGTCGATGACCTGATTTGTGCCGTCCGCGATACTGATGCCGCACTGCCCAGTATCCACAAGGACGTTTGACCTAAACTGGGCACTATTCGCTGAATCGTCAGCAATGATCCCGCATCCGGAGTTGCTATGTCCACCCGTGACGTAGTTTCCTCTAGCGACGATGCCGGTAGTGACGCCGAAGTTTATCGAGTCTTCTTGGTTCTCTGGGAAGAGATACTTCGTCGTGTCCAGGCTGGACAAAGCGTAGTTGTTCTGTACCGTTACATTCGAACTGCCGTAATAGACTTGAAAATTCTGACCGCGGCTCTGGTTAGGGGCAGGCTGTGAGGGATCGGAGTTGATCGGGTTCAGCAGAAGGTTCCCGATTACACTGACGTTGCTCACGTTGTTTGCTTCTATGTTGGATTCGCCATAGGCGATCACGTTGCCCTGGATCGAAACGCCAGATGTTCCCACGACCAGAATTCCATCGTGCGTGTCGCAGCAGCTCGTTGAGAGCGGCTTTTCCGGATGGATATAACTATCATAGATGTTGATCGTGCCGCCGCCCGAAATGTTGATCCCGTGTCCTCCGCAAGGCCCTATCTCCGAACGGCGCACCGTGATGTTCGTCGAGTTCGTGATTGTCAGGCAGTCGCCATTTGGATTGGTGATGTGGACACCATCTATGACCGTGCCGTTCTGTCCGCTGATATTCACTGGCCCTGACGGCGTTTGTGCCACAGACTCTATTGCCAGAGAAAACAGCACGAATACGAGACTGAGTACTATCTTGAACGCGAATTTATGGCTACAAGCAGCAGCACGCGTCCCCGTCGGACGGTCGAAAGGTATTCCAGCATGGGGCGTACCGCTGTAATCTTTCGCCGTCGCCAGCAATGCGCCAAGTTTGTCGAACCACGGCCCGCAAACGCTCACGGATCCCCCCAAGGGTTTCCCACACGAATCCGGTCCCAACCTCGCCGCGTGATCCTGCCGTGGGAGGCCCTCCTTCAGCACTCTAGGGTGTCGGAATCGTCGCCGAAAGCTCATTCGAGTAGCTACTCTCCACGTTATTAGAGTTCATAGACGTAACGACATAGTAATAAACTTGCCCCGCTTGCACGGTCGTGTCCGTGTAAGTGAGCAGGGTTATAACACTGGAATTCATCTTCGTATAAGGCCCACCTGACACCGGACTCCTATAGATGTTATAGCCGACAACGCTCGATGAACTGCCCGACCAATTCAGCGTCACAGAATGGGCGACCGGCGCCGTCGCCGTAAAGTTCAAGCCGATGACGTTGCTCCCGCTGATCGTGACGCTCTGACTGCCCGGGCTGAATGTGTATCCGGTGTTGCTTGGGGTGACCGCGTAAGTTCCATTCACCAAGCCCGTGAAGGTGTAACTACCGCTGGTGTTCGTAGTGGTCGTCGCGCTGGCCGCTCCGCTGAGCGTCACCGTCGCGCCACTGCCGCCCGCGTTCGGGCTGATCGTCCCGGAAATGCTGTAGGTGGTGCCCGGAAGCCCCGTCGCCGTAAAGTTCACGCCGATGACGTTGCTCCCGCTGATCGTGACGCTCTGACTGCCCGGGCTGAATGTGTATCCGGTGTTGCTTGGGGTGACCGCGTAAGTTCCATTCACCAAGCCCGTGAAGGTGTAACTACCGCTGGTGTTCGTAGTGGTCGTCGCGCTGGCCGCTCCGCTGAGCGTCACCGTCGCGCCACTGCCGCCCGCGTTCGGGCTGATCGTCCCGGAAATGCTGTAGGTGGTGCCCGGAAGCCCCGTCGCCGTAAAGTTCACGCCGATGACGTTGCTCCCGCTGATCGTGACGCTCTGACTGCCCGGGCTGAATGTGTATCCGGTGTTGCTTGGGGTGACCGCGTAAGTTCCATTCACCAAGCCCGTGAAAGTGTAACTACCGCTGGTGTTCGTCGTGGACGTCGCGCTGGCCGCTCCGCTGAGCGTCACCGTCGCGCCACTGCCGCCCGCATTCGGGCTGATCGTCCCGGAAATGCTGTAGGTGGTGCTCGGAGGCGGTACAGATTGGCCTGGTCCGCTAACTGAGCCCGTGCATCCCCAGATTCCAATCAACGGTACAATCGTAACTACCCATAAGCAAAGTTGGCCCAGACACGAAGTAACTCTCCCTGTCTGCAATCGGGCGCGCCTTAGCGAAGCCATTGTTTGAACAAACATTCTGGGATGCGCATAGCCCCCTAGGCCAGCGTACGGATCGACGTGTGGCTGCGGTACTGGTGAGAGGTCCAGATTTCGTACAGGTGCAGAGTCCAAGTTGAACGGCTCGCGACCCTTACATACAGCGTCGCTTCCAAATTCGAGTGACCCAGAATCGAATCTCTCCGACTCGAGCGTCTCGACCAGGCCCCCGATCGAAATCGATCTCCAGAAAACGCACGTTTGCCGACAATTTCGCACCAAGGCCGCGAGCTTGCCGGCAACAGTCGCGGGATGGTCGACCTCAAAAGCGGCAACGGAACTGATGTCAGAGAGTCGATGAATTCGACGGTCAAAGCGCCCAGAGATGAGCGAGGAGGAGTTGAGAAGCATGGAAGTGCTGGCGCTATTTACCCAGGCCATCTGGCAGTCCACGGTAGTAGCGAAAGCCCTCGAAAGCCTTTCCATCTTTCATTCGAACGTGCTTGCGCGTCATCTCTTTCATTTCTTTCAGCTCGGTCTCGGAGAGGTCTGGCTTGTAGTTCTTCCAGCCGGGCCCAAATTGGCTGATGTACTTGGCTCCGGCGCTCACCTTTTTCTCAACAAAGTCGCTGATATCCACGGTGATGTTTTCGTCCCCATAGTCATAGTCATTGAAGAAAAGATATTCGGGAATCATGTACTCCTTAAGGCCTTCCTGGGTGATCTGACCCTCGAATAGTAATCGCCACATGGCCGCCCGCGCTGCGTCCGCTGCCAAATAGGCGGCGGCGCGATGGTCCGACTTGTGCCAGCGCTGGTAATTCTTGCCCGGGTCCCATGCGAAAAGGACATCAGGACGGAGCTTGCGAATCCATCGAACGAGGTTTTCCACAACCGCCTTGCGATCCTCAAACTCCAAGAGGCCGTCGTCATAGCCTAGGTTGATGTAATGGTCGCCAGGAATGCCCAACTCCGCCAGAGCCGCCAATTCTTCCTTCCTCCGAATTTGCGCCAGCTGCATCCTGGAGAGATTTGGATCTTGGGTACCCACGTTCCCGGTGGTGAGTGTGACAACATAGACTTGATTCGAATGCGCCTGCAGCATCGCCAGAGTGCCGTGCGACAACTGATCATCATCAGCATGCGCGCCGATTAACATGACGGTCTTGCCGGTCCACTTCTCGACAGGAAGGTCCGGCTTCATTTCCCTCTGTTGCGCAACTGCTGGAAGCGTGAGTAGTATGAAAAGAAATGCACGCAATGCTTTTTTCACTGAACCTCCGGAACGCCGAAACAGTGCTTGGATGCCGCGGCATAAGTGGCGTGATTATAGACCTTGAATTGCTAATTGACACTTCTTCAGCGTGAATGGGCATCCGGTAAAAGCACTGACTGACGTCTGCCAGGCATCTGAGCGCAGGAAGTCTAATTGCTTGATATTTTGCGGGGGGGGAACTACCAAGCCCTTGGAGATCTTCGTCGGATGCCTCGTTGTAGCGGCCCGCATTTTCTTTCTCTCGTCGGCATTCTTTTTTCTCAAGATTAAGTCCTGCCTGAGTGGAAGCGATTGCGAGAGATCCCCGGACACGACTGTGACGGTTCGGTGAATCGCCGCAGGGATAGAGATGTCTATCCCGCCGGTGCAACGGATGCGCTGTGTTGGTTGTAGGATCTGCGGATTGGAGCCGGAGGGCCGTGAGGCCCTCCGGCAGAAACAATCTCGGGAGTTCGCAGCTCCCGGAGGGAGGAGGTCCCCTCATGCAGATCCTACGTCTTACGCATTCCATCGGACTGGAATAGCGGCGCGCACAATGCGTAGACGACGCCGCAGCAGGAAGAAGCGCGCTGGAAGCTGAACGAACTCGGCTCGAGCTGCAGAGAATCCGAAATTCTTGATTGGCGCACCTAGAGATGTTGCGTGGCTTAGAAAAATCGGAAAAAGCGAAGTACCTAAGCTACCCCACCTTTCTTGACCCTGTGAGCAAGGGTCGCATACACTAAGAAATTCGAAATCAGCCGCAAAAGTGGCTATGGGCTGTTCGCACCGCTGGTGAAATGGACCACCGCGCGGCTGCGTACTACAAAGGGGGATTGCTTTGCCAAAGCGCACCTATCAACCGCGACGCCGCCGTCGCGCGAAGACGCACGGTTTCCGCGCACGCATGAAGTCGAAAGGCGGCCGCAGAGTGCTCGCGGCGCGGCGCAAGAAGGGGCGCCATCGGCTCACCCCTGAGTAGCGCCGGAAGCCCGCCGATGTCCGGCCCTGCGGGCAAAGAGGCGATGACGTTTCCGCGCGAGGCGCGGCTTGTGAGGCGCGGCGAATTTGACGCTGTCTACCGCGCCGGAAGGCGCCGCTCGAGCTCCCACTTCACAGTTTTCTTTCGCGCCAACGAATTGCCGCAGAGCCGCTTTGGCGTCAGCATTAAGAAAGCGCTCGGCGGCGCGGTGGTGCGCAACCGCATCCGGCGGCGCGTGCGCGAAATCGTGCGCTGCCACCGGAGGGAGATACCCGTGGGATGGGACATCGTAATTCACCCGAAGGGCGGGGTGGCCAAAGCGCGGTTTGCGGAGCTTACGGCGGATTTGCTGCGGCTGCTCGAAAGCGCCGGGCAGGCGAGGAAGTGAGCGAACAAAAGATGGCGAAGCTCCAAAGAGAAGAGGACGGACTGAACTCTGTCCCACTGTCGCTGCCGGTGCACATCTCCCTTTTGGCTCTTAGGTTCTACAAGACCTATCTGTCCATTCTGTTTGCGGGGAACTGCCGCTTTCATCCCACCTGCTCGCAGTATGCCTACGAAGCGATCGAGCGCTTTGGCGTGGCGCGTGGGATTTGGCTGGGCTTGAAGCGACTGCTGCGGTGCCATCCTCTTTCGCGCAAGGTCGGCTACGACCCGGTCCCAGAGGCTTGGGACGAGACTCGGCACGCCGCAACCATCGCGACCCACTCTCGAGAGATTCCGCATGAGGTGCATTCTTGAGTGTCGTTCCCGGACAAAAGGACAAGTTCACGCCGGAATTGCGAATTCTTGTGGCGTCGCTGCTGTCGATTTTGGTGATTCTGGTTTGGGCAAAATATTATGGGCCGAAGCCGCAGGTGCAACCCCCGCGCCCGAACCGGCCGATTTCAACAGGTCCCGCCACTTCCGGTCCCTCCACAGCTGCTCCCTCCGAGGGAAAAGGCTCCGAGAGCGCACCGGCACGAGCCGCAGTTGCCGCGACGCCCGTGAACGTTCCGCGAATCAGTGATTCTGAGGAACGCACGATAACCATCGAGAACAATCTTTATCGCGTCGAGATTTCGAACAAGGGTGCCGTGGTCAAGAGCTGGAAGCTCAAGAAGTATACGGACGATACGAAACCGCCGCAGAAGTGCAGGGACGGTTCCAATCCGCCGTGCGTGCTCGACCTGGTGCACGCGGAAGCTTCCCAGCAAACCGGTGGCTGGCCGTTTGCCGTGATTCTTGACGATGAGCAACTGCAAAACGCCGCGAACGGCGGGCTCTATCGTGTTTCAACACCCGCAAGCACGCTCGATGCACCCACCGACGTGGAGTTCACCTGGAGTGACGGCCAACTGGAAGTTACGAAACATTTTCACTTCGATCACAGCTACCTCGTGCGCGTGGAAACCTCCGCCAAGCGGAACGGCAACCCCACCAATGCGGGACTTGCGTGGCTCGGCGGATTTGGAGATTGCACGGTAGCTAATCCTGCTCCGATCGATAGGGTGACTACGTACTACAGCGAAGGCGGAAAAATCACGAACTACTCGTACAAGAAGCTCGAAGACCTCGACAAGTGGGGCCCTGGTCTGTGGCAGCGTGGGAAAGACTTTGTTGGCATCGAGGACACCTACTTTGCGGCTGTGTTTCTTCCGCCGAGCGGCTCCGCGCCGGGAACGCTCGAGACGCGCTACTGGAAGGCTCCGCAGACGGTTAAGGTCTGTGAGCAAGCTACTCCCGAAGCGCTGCCTGAAGTTGCGGCGGCTTCTTCCTCCAGCACGCTCGGGCTGCGCGTCTATGTCGGGCCGAAAGATTACGACGACTTGAAAAAAATGAACCCGCCCCTGCAGGGTTTGGTGAATTTCGGATGGCTCGAGTTCATTGCCGAGCCGCTGTTCCACGGCTTGAAGTGGCTGCACAGCTACATTCCGAATTGGGGATGGGCGATTGTCGCCCTCACTCTGATTTTGAACATGCTGCTTTTCCCGCTGCGCCTCTCCGGCTACAAAACGACGCTGAAAATGCAGCGCGTGGCGCCGCAAGTCAAAGCCATTCAGGAAAAGTACAAGAAGTATTCCATGCGCGATCCGCGCAAGGCGGAAATGAACAAGGAAGTGATGGCGATCTACAGCAAGGAGGGCATCAATCCCGTGGGCGGCTGCATCCCGCAGCTTCTGCAGTTTCCCATTTGGTTTGGGTTGTATCGCGCTCTGCAGGGGACCATCGAACTGCGCCACGCGCCCTGGTTCGGCTGGATTACGGATTTGTCGGCAAAGGATCCCTATTACATTTTGCCGTTGCTGATGGGTTTGTCGATGTACTTAGTGTCGAAGATGACCCCCATGACCGCCACCGACCCGCAGCAGCAGGCCATGATGAAAATCATGCCCATCGGCATGGCCGCCATGTTTATGGTTATCCCCTATCCCAGCGGCCTGGCGGTGTATATTCTCACGAGCAGCGTGGTGGGGATCGCGCAGCAGTGGTATTTGAACCGGAAGCATCCGCTGCCCGTTCCGGGCAAACCCGCGCGCGACAAGAATGGCAAGAAATCCTAGCGGGCAGTCTCCCGATCGCAGGGTTGTAGGGCACGGTGAGTCCGGAAGCCTGCGGTTTTCTCTGTGGCGATCTTTGCGATTTGTGCTTGCTACTGCCGGGCGCGCCATTGTAGATAAAACGACTTATGTCCTCTGAACTCATTCGAGACGGAAAGCTCGACCGCCAGGCCACCGCCGAGGCGCTGCGGCAGTTTCTCGAAAACATCGTGGGCGCCTCCGGCCTCGAATTGAAGGTCAACGTGCGCGCGGTTTCCGGGGACGGCTCGCCGGCAGAAGGCGAGGCGGAGGTGGTCGCCGACCTCGACGGGCGCGACAAGGAAATGTTGTTGGAGCGAGGCGCCGACGTTTTGAAGGCATTCGAACACCTGGCCTTCAAGGCGCTGCGACTGGAACCTGCATACCACGAGAAAATTCACATCGATAGCGGCGGATACCGCGCGCTGCGTTTCGAAGAATTGAAGATGACCGCGCGTGTCGCTGCCGAACGCGTGCAGCAAACCAAGCAGCCCTTCCGCCTAAATCCCATGTCTTCCCGCGAGCGCCGCATCGTGCACCTGGCGGTGAAAGACATTCCCGGGGTGCGCACGCAAAGCGTCGGCATCGGAGAAGACCGGCAAGTGGTCATTCAGCCAGCGGACAGCAAACCACCTGCTCGTTAGCATGCGATGGCTGTTTCTAGCGGCTCAACGACGGTTTTTGATGAGACGCGGGAGCTTCGAAGGGTCTGGAGCTCAGTTCGCTGGTGCGTTGAGGCGCTGGTAGGGCTCGGTCGAAAATAGCAATTCCCAAGCCGCGTCGGCCGCGTCGGTGGGCGGCTAGCCAGCGTGGCGCTCATTCAAAATGGCCAGCGAAGCATCGCCCTCCGTGAAGTCGGTGTGAATTTGGACGCGGTTTGCTTCCTCGGCCGAAGCAGCCGCGCAAACAAGGACCAACCCCATACGAGCGGACCACAACACAAGGCAGGTCAGTCGAGAGGTCATGCCTGTTCGACGAACTCGAAGCGCAAGGGATAGGCAATCCGAAAAGCCTGTTTCGCCGGGTAGAGGAATTTCCACCTTAACGTGTCGCCCAACCTTGGGAAAGCAGGCTGCCGTCCTCTCCGAAGCGAACACGATACGTGAAGGCGGGCGGGCGCCCGGCAGTGGTACGTGAGAATCGGACATCCATGATGTCCACGATGGCCTCGCCGCCCTCTTTGTGAAAACGCGTCACCGGAAAACGCGCGAACCACAATACTTTCTGGACTTCCGGCAAGCGTTTGGCTTCTTCAATGTAGGAATTCGGCGGCGTGTCGGGATAATAACGATGCTCGTGCGCAAGTAAGTCGGTGTCGCTCGCCGACGTGTCGGCGAGATCCATGCGCAGCTCGTAGACCCCGCGCTCAGACCGCACCAACCCGTCCCAATGCCAAAGCGAGGGTGGAAGCGGAAGTGCGCCAATCGATGCGACCTGCAAATGATCGAGCTCCGCGAACTTGTGGATGCGCGCGAGAGCCACGCGATGCGCAAAAATGGTGAGGGCAACGTAAGCCAAGGCCGCGGCAAACCCCGCGCTGTTCCACCGGCCATGTCGCATTTTCAGGCCCCAACCACGAATGGAGGGTAGAAGAAAAACCGCCGTGATGACCATCATTGCGCCCAAAACCGTTTGTCCCGAAATCGGCGCCTCCACCGCTTCGGCGAGGCGGGCCACCATCACCGGGACCGGCATGAATACGAGCCAGGTGCCCAGGGCGCGAGACCACATTTTCGCAGGCTCGGAATAAACCCAAGCGAGCAACTGCGGAACCAGGAGGATGGCTGTGAAGGTGAAGTCGACGATAAACAGCAGGTCCCAGGCGGGACGCGACCATTTAAGCGGCGACCAAATCATGGTGCCAAATGAAGTTACCAGGTCCAGCAGGATGTGGCTCAGAATGCCGACTGCATAGATTCGACTGAGCGCAGCAAACGAAGGCGCCTCCCATTTGCGCCAGCTTGTGAAAGCGCGCGTGATTCCCGCAAGCAGCAGCGCCCAAAGCGGAAGCATCACGAGCGAATGAGTGATGCTCCTGTGCCAGGTGACAACGAGCAGCCGGTCGTGCGAGAGCAGGTCGCGAAGCACATCGGAGTCCGGGAAGATCGCTCCGAGCATGAGCGACCAAGTCACAATGCGGCCCCGGTTCACCTTGGATCGTGGCAGGTCTCGAGACCCGTTCTTTTCTCTTACGCTCGCGGCGCCAGTCGACGGACCAAACAGATCCTCGCCGCCAAAAATCGCCTTCCCGATGAGCGCTCCCGCGATTCCGTGCGTTATGGTGTCCATTTGCAGTGGCGGCTCTCTTTAGACCCGCGCCTTTCTCCTCCCGGGACTTTGTTCCGATTCTTCGGTCACGCCAAAGGTGATGTCATCCGAGCCCCACCGCACCGAACGGTTATCCCGCACCCTCAGATCGCCGTCTTCCGCGGCCTTAGGCAGAGGGATCTGCTTTTTGAGAATCCCCACTCATTGTACGGAAATCAGCGGCTTGCTTTTTGGAATGGCCACGCCGATGCGACGGGCACTCACGCCGTGGTGGCCAAGGACTTCCAGTGCCTGGCTGCCGAATTCCGGTGCGAGGGCAACGAGCAGGCCGCCCGAAGTCTGCGGATCGAAGAGCAGGTCGCGGAATTCCTGCCGAACACCTTCCGCGAAGCCTGCGCAATCGCCAAGGAACTCCCGGTTATTTTTCAAGCCGCCGGGGAGAAAGCCTTCGCGCGCCGCTTGTTCCGCGCCGGGCAAATAGGGGATCGCCGTGTGATCGATTTGCAGCGAAGCCGCCGCGATGTGTCGCGCCGGATCTCCTAGCGCCATTTCTCGCGCGTGCCCCAGCAAACCGAATCCGGTGATGTCCGTGACGGCATGAATCGGGTGGGCGGATTGAGCCTTCTCCTCGAATTCCTGAAGCGCCTCCGAGGCAACTCGGTTCAGCTCCGACATCGACGCGATAGCTGCTCGGAGATCCCCGGCCGCCGCGGCATCTTTCTTGAGCGCCGTCGAGAGCACGCCCGTCCCGAGGGCTTTGGTCAACAGCAGAACGTCGCCCGTTTGCACGCCTACATTGCGCCAAACCCGTTGCGGATGAATCAAACCCGTGACCGCATAGCCAAATTGAATGTCGTCGTTTCGAATCGAGTGCCCGCCGATGACGCTGCACTTCGCCTCCGCCATTTTGGAATGGCCGCCGCGCAAAATTTGCTCGAGAATTTTCGGTTCGCCCTTGTCGGGAAAGCCGACGATCGACAGCGCGGAGATGGGCTTGCCGCCCATGGCGTAAATGTCGCTCAGCGAATTGGCTGCGGCGATCTGCCCAAACGTGTGCGGATCATCCACGATCGGCGTGAAGAAATCGACCGTTTGCACCAGTGCCATTTCCGGCCCGAGTTGATACACCCCAGCGTCGTCGTTGGTTTCAAAGCCAACGAGCACGTTCGGATCATTGGCCCGCGGCAAGCCGCGCAAAACGGAGTCCAGCAAACTGGGACTCAGCTTCGCCGCTCAACCCGCTGCCTTGACCATCGCCGTCAGTTTCACGGTTGGCGTCAAGCCGCACCTCACTGTACTGCGCCTCAATTATAGCGGGGTCGCGCCCTTTGTGCTTGCGGCTACCGCAGTTGAACAATAGTCGCTTTCGTCATTCGATGCCACGGAGTGTACTGCAGGCAGCGAGCCAACCCTCGCTACTCGGGAGCTAGACGCGGATCACCTGACTAGCCCAGGGAGTGCCTTGGGGACCGTCGCGTACATGTCGCCGGAACACGTTAGCGGGAAGGAACTCGATGCTCGCACCGACCTGTTTTCTTTCGGGGTAGTTTTATATGAAATGGCGACAGGGCAATTGCCATTCCGCGGGGAAAGTCCTGGTCTGATCTTCAGGGAAATTCTCGATGGAGCTCCAGTTCCTCCTGTCCGCCTGAATCCCGACGTGCCTGCAAAGCTAACCGAAATCATCAACAAGGCACTGGAGAAGGATCGAGACTTCCGGTATCAGCACGCTTCCGATATTCGCACCGACCTCCAACGCCTCAAACGCGACACGGATTCAAGCGCCGCGCGAGTGGCGGCTTCCGCGGTGGTCGTCGCGGAGCGTCACGCGTGGTTGCCATGGACTCTTATGGCGTTGCTAGTGGCGGGATTGCTTGCGTGGGTCGTCGCCAATCGCCCCCCGGGCCACAGACCGTAATCCGCTTTCCGGTGCGCAATTCACACGACTCACCAACTTCGAAGGAGCCAAAAGCAACCCTGCTATCTCCCCGGACGGGAAATTTGCGGCGTTCCTTTCCGACAGGAGCGGCGCCTTCGACATCTGGCTGATTCAAGCCAACGGTAACAGTCTCGCGAACCTTACCCAGGGTCGCATCGGAGATGCGCGTGCGCCTCTCCGTGCGGTCGGCTTCTCAGGGGACGGATCAGAAGTGTGGAGCGCGGGAATAGAGGGCAGGAGGCTCAAGCTATGGCCGCTGATGGGCGGGGCGCCGCGCAATTTTCTGGATGAAAGCGCCGCAGAGGTTGCCTGGTCGCCCGATGGGACGCGGCTGGTCTATCACACCTGTCAAGCAGGCGACCCGACATTTGTGGCCGATCACAACGGCGCCAATCAGCGCCTAATCCTGCAGAACGAGCCCGGATTGCACAACCACTATCAGGTCTGGTCGAAGGATGGAGGCTCGATCTACTTTGTGCGCGGCAGGCCAGCCACGCGAGAGATGGATCTGTGGCGCATTACGCCGGACGGGGGAGAACCAGAACAACTCACGCATCTCAACGCTGATATTGCGTACGCGACCCCGATCAACGAGCGGACGATTCTTTTTGTCGCCCACGACAAAGACGGGGCTGGCCCATGGTTGTGGGCGTTCGATAGAGAAACCCAAACTTCAGGCCGCGTGAGTTCGGGCTTGGAACAATACACCGCTCTGGCAGCCACAGCGGATGGTCGGCGTCTCGCTGCGAGTGTCGTGAACCCTCGGATCAATTTGTGGAGCGTTCCGATCACGAGTCACGTTGTCGAGGAACAGGACGTCGAAGCTTTTCAACTGCCCACCGCGCGCTCGCAGGCGCCGCGCTTCGGAGGCGGATCGTTGTTCTACTTATCTTCGCGAGACGGAGCAGACGGACTGTGGAGCTATCGCGATGGGAAAGCGCTGGAGGTCTGGAAGGGCTCCGACGGCGCGCTCGAGTCGCCTGCGGCAGTCTCGGCGGACGGGAGGGACGTTGCGTTTCCACTGAGGCGAAACGGGAAGCAACAGATGCACGTAATGACGGCGGATGGAACGGGACTCCGCCCCCTCCCGAGCGATGTTGATCTTCGGGGCACAGCTTCCTGGTCTCCTGACGACAAATGGATTGTGGTAGCCGGCAGCGACCGCAGTGGATTGGGTTTGTTCAAGCTACCTGTTGACGGCGGCTCGCCGGTTCGGATTGCAACAGGACCGTTCCTCGATCCTGTGTGGTCTCCGCGCGGAGACCTGATCGTGTATTGCGGACCTCAGGTGTTCACGCTCACACCGCTCCTGGCAGTACGCCCGGACGGTACGCCGGCGACGCTACCGGACATCAAAGTGCAGCGCCAAGGTGAGCGGGCGCGGTTCCTGCCCGATGGCACGGGCCTCGTCTATATGGTTGGAAATACCATGGCCGAGCAGGACTTTTGGCTGCTCGACCTCAGCACGATGCGCTCAAGGCGTTTGACTCGGCTGAGCAGTTCCGCAGTGATGCGGACCTTTGATGTTACTCGCGACGGCGGGCGGATTGTATTCGACCGCCTGATCGAGAATTCGGACATACTGCTCATTGATCTCGCGACGAGTCAAGCCCCTCCGTAGTCGGTTGGATACGACACGCTGGGTCACAACATCTTCGGCGACCAGAGATAAGGTCGCGCGGTCCGAAATCACCCTCCCACTCCTGTCTTGCGTCAAGCCGCCGGAAAGTGTTCTTATCTGCGGATGCCTTGGGACTTCTGGTTGATCTTCTTTGCTCTCGGCGTACTCCTGCCCTGGCGCGGCCGCGCGCGCATGAAGAAGCTCCTGGCCATGACGCAAGTCAGCTCGATGGAGCGGCTGGTGCTTTATGCCTCGACCATCGCCTTCCAGTGGCTCGCCGTTGCGGTCGTGGGGTGGCGCGTCTGGGTGCATGGGTATAGCGCGCGGCAGCTAGGCCTGGTGTTTCACGGCCGAACCAGGCTACTCCTCGGCGGGCTTGTGGGCGCGGCAATAATGGGTGGCCTTCAGTGGCTGAACCTGCGCCGTGTCGGGCGCATTCCTCCCGGCTCCCGCGGAGGGATGCAGGCGGTTGCCGAGCGCATTCTGCCGCAGTCCTCGCTGGAGCTGCTTCCTTACCTCGCGCTCGCCGCGACCGCGGGGCTTTGCGAAGAGTTTCTCTATCGCGGATTTGTCATGGCTGCCCTGTCGAGCGCTGGGCTCGGGGCTTGGGTCGTCGTGCTGGTCTCTTCGCTGCTCTTTAGCCTGGCCCACAGCTACCAGGGGACAGGCGGCATGGTGATGACCCTTGTCGTGGGTTGGCTGTTAGGAGCGAGCCGATTGGCGTACAATAGTCTAGTACCCGCAGTTTTCTGGCATGCCTCCGTCGACGTGGTGGCCGGGGTGGCCGGGCGGCGATATCTCGGTCGAAACACAACATAGGCTCGGGAAGAAGCGCTTTGCAATAGAAGGCGATTAAGAGTAACTACTATGGCCATGGTCAGCCCACCGCTGCCCTCTATGGCGGTCATTCGACGCGCCCTCGAAGAATTCAAATTGCCGTCGTACGACGACCAAATCCTGCAAATTCAAGACTATATAAAGATTCTACTGACTTGGAACGATAAGCTCAACTTGACGGCGATTCGCGATCCGCTCGATATCCTCCACCGGCACTTCTGCGAAAGCATGTTAGCGGGGATTTCCGTGCCGATCGAGCGTGGTCGGCTCGCCGACGTGGGTACTGGTGCCGGGTTCCCGGGCTTGCCGCTAAAAATCCTGCGCCCTAGCTTGCAAGTTTTCCTCATCGAGTCGAACATCAAAAAGGCCGCGTTCCTGGCGGAAGTCATTCGAGTGCTGGGGCTCCGAGACGCCCAAGTACTGGTGCGACGCTACGAGGAGCTAGGGGAAGAAATTGCCCCGCTCGATTTCGCTTGTGCACGAGCCCTCGGCGAGTACCCGGTTTTCTTGAACTGGGCGCACTCGGGGCATGTTGCGGCAAAAGATGTGGTCTTGTGGATTGGGTCCCAAGATCTACCGGAGATATTGAAGGTTCCGACTTGGGAATGGCGTGAGCCAATCCCCGTGCCGAATTCTTTGCGACGCCTCCTCCTTGTGGGACGACGAAATCCCTGATCCACGTCCGGTCTGGGAGATGTTGCAAAGGGACTTCGGGATTCGGGTGCCAACGGCGCTCGCCGATGCGGATCTCTCGAGAGAGTGTTCCACGTGGAACACTTCGTTTCCCACTCGCGCGCCTCTTCTGCTAAATACACGCCTCAGACTTCCCACGCTTTCTCAAAACCCGCTGGACGCGCTTCGTGCCTGGCAAGACTGTTTCACGTGGAACATTCAAGCGAGGCCGGCGGACCAGGCACCGAACTGTTCCACGTGGAACAATCGTCCTGTGGCTCGAGCCTGTTTCATGTAAGTACGGGAGCCTCTCAAGCGAACCTTCGTTGGGGATTTCCTCACTCGGATTTTGTTCCACGTGAAACATATTGCAACCGAATGCCGGTCCCGGGGACGGGGATTACCTTTTTCGTCCAGCGGGACGAGGTCGGCGGGCCAGGCACCGAACTGTTCCACGTGGAACAATCGTGTGGCTCGAGCCTGTTTCATGTGAGAGTACGTGCCCTGGACGCCTTGCCCTCAGGATCCTCGAGCCTTGCCCGGGGAAGTGAAAACCACAGCCCGGAAGGCCTCGTTCTTCGAAGAATTCCAGCTTCTCAAAGCGAACCGTTCTTGGGGAAACGCATGGCCGTGCGCAATACCGCGTTGTAGAACGCGAGTAGCGCCGCTGGACCGCTACCCGACTTTTGCGATTTCCTCATTCTGCTTTTGTTCCACGTGAAACACCTTGCAACCGAATGCCAGTCCCGGGGACGGATCCCCTTTCCGTCGAGCGGGGATGAGGCTGGCGGGCCGACCACTGAACTGTTCCACGTGGAACAATCGTGTGGCTCGAGCCTGTTTCATGTGAGTAGCGTGCCCTGGACGCCTTGCCCTCAGGATCCTCGAGCCTTGCCCGGGGAAGTGAAACCACAGCCCGAAAGGCCCCGCTCGTTCGAAGAATTCCAGCTTCTCAAGCGAACCGTCCCTGGGGATTTCCTCACTCGGCTTTTGTTCCACGTGAAACATCTTGCAAGCGAAGCGGTCCTTTGCTAGATTTCCGCTCGAGAGGCTCCGTGGCACGAATCATCGCGATTGCCAACCAAAAAGGTGGAGTCGGAAAGACAACCACGGCCGTCAACCTCTCCGCATGTCTCGCCACCGCCAAGCAGCCCACCCTTCTCGTCGATTGCGATTCCCAGGCCAATACGACCGCGGCGATCGGCTTTGCGAAAGATCCTTCCCGTCATACGCTCTACCACTCTCTGATTTTGAACGAGCCCTTCGACAGAATCATCCAGAAGTCACAAGTGGAGGGACTGGACGTCATCCCTGCCGACAAAAACCTCGCTGGAGCCGCGGTTGAACTGGTGTCGGCGGAAGAAAGGGAATACCGGCTGCGTGGGGCGCTCAAGGCTGTCGATGACAAGTACACCTTCATTATTATGGATTGTCCGCCTGCCCTCGACTTGCTCACGTTGAATGCCTTGTGCGCCGCAGGTTCGGTTCTTGTTCCCATTCAGTGCGAATACCTGGCCTTGGAGGGCGTATCGGAACTACTGGATACGCTGATGCGCATCCGGCGGACCTTGAATCCGAACCTCGAGATCGAAGGCATTCTTCTGACCATGTACGACGAACGAACGACGCTCTCGCGCCAGGTGGCCAACGATCTGCACACTTTCTTCGGGCAGCAGATTTTCAAGAGCATCATTCCGCGCAATGTTCGCTTGGCAGAAGCCCCGAGTTTCGGCAAACCCATCATTCTCTACGACCCGAATAGCAAAGGGGCCGAAGGCTACACGCATCTTGCAAAAGAGGTGATATCTAATGGCGAGAAACGCACTGGGACGGGGACTCGGAGCGCTCATTCGGGAGCTTGAAGGCAAAAGGTCCGAGCCGGCGCCGCCACCGCCGCAACCTCAGGCCACGGCAACCAACGCCTCCGCCGTCGCGGCCATGCCCGCCCGCCAAGCCACGCAAGGTGGTCCCCAGGAAATCGATATCGACCTGATTGAGCCTAGCCCGTATCAGCCGCGTACCAAATTCCACGAGCAGGCCCTTGACGAACTGGCGCGCTCCATTAAGACCAGCGGAATCATTCAGCCTTTGGTCCTGCGGCCGATCGGTTCGCGCTTTCAACTGATCGCCGGCGAGCGCCGCTGGCGCGCAGCGCAGCGCGCTGGGCTCAACAAAGTCTCGGCCATTGTGAGGCAAGTGCCCGACGAACTCGCGCTCGAAATGACCCTCGTCGAGAACATTCAGCGCGAGGATCTGAATCCCATAGAAGCGGCGCGTGCGTTTGAGCGATTGATGGACGAATTTCACTTGACGCAGGATGCCGTCGCGGAGAGGACCGGGAAAGACCGCGCTACGGTGGCGAACGCGATTCGTCTGCTCAAGCTCGACAAGCAAATCCAGGAGTGGATCGAAGAAGGGAAGCTCTCGGCCGGACACGGCCGTGCGCTGCTCGCGGTTCCCGAGCAGCAGTTGCGCATGCGCTACGCGCACCGCGCCTCGCGAGGAGCTTTGACGGTCCGTCAAATTGAAAAGCTGGCGGCGCGACGTGCACAGGGAAAGCAGCCCCATCCGTCAGCTCCGGCGCACCTGGACGCGAACATCAAAAACGCGCTTGAGGAGCTGCAGCGGCACCTGGGTACGAGAATTAGTTTGCGGCAAAGGACCAAGATACGACCCGGGCAGTTGGTGCTCGAGTTCTACGACGACAAGCAGTTGATGGGGCTCTACGATCGCTTGATGAAGTAGCCGGAGCGAGAACGCGGATTGCCGCAGGTTGGCTTCGCCTGTGGCCCGGAAGTCGCCGGAAGAGCTGGCTCGAAAGATTGCTTGCAGAACAACTGTCCGTTCGCGCAGTCTTTAGTTCGACAAACCCGTACTTCGGTCACGTTGACTTGTTTTCGCCGCCGGTTAAAAGTAGAAGTATGATGAAGCTTGCGGGAGAACTCGAAATGCCTTGGAAGTGGCCTACCGCCAATAAAAACGGCGACGCGACAGACAGTACAAGCAGTGAAGAGTGGACGGGGTTCATCGATCAGGGTGTAACCCTCGAAGGAACGCTGACGGTCACCGGCACGTTCCGCATCGATGGCAATGTGAAGGGTAACATCATCTCGGAGCAGACCGTGGTCCTTGGCGACGGCGCCAAAGTGGAAGGACAGATCGAAGGCAATCGCGTGGTCATTTCCGGCCGCTTCGATGGGGTGATTTTCGCCAGGGGCCGCGTCGAGGTTCAAGCCAAGGGCGTAGTGACCGGGGAAGTGCATTCGCCCTGCATGGTCATTGATCCAGGCGGGATCTTCGACGGGCGCTGCCACATGCTGGCTTCTTCGGATACCGCTTCCGCTTCCGTAACCATTCCCATTCGCGCCGCCGGCGCTAGGTAATTCGTCTCTAATATATATAGCTAGCTAACAGGAGCAAACTCCGGCCGAAGGTGGCACTTGTCAGCCGGGCTTGCTCCCATCCCCGCTTTTCGCCGGCCCGGCCTTATTGCTTGCTTGTGTAGGACGCCCCGAGGGCCTTTTCGGCCTCCCGAATTCCAGCCGCAATGTTCGTTTGCCAGTCGAGGTGCGACACTGCAGAAGCTTCGGCGGCCTTGTAATAGCGCAACGCGTCGGACGGCCGATTCAGCCTTTGCAATGCGAGCCTGCCGGCCGCCATTAAGGCAAGCAGCGATTGCCGCTCCGCCGGGTAAGCCGAGGCTAGTCGTTCATAGTCAGCCACCGCTCGATCAAATTGTTCCTTGGCCTCGGCGGCGCGGCACAGCTCGAGCCATGTGGATGCCGGAATGGTCTCGCCGCCTGAGTTCTTTGTATTCGTCGTAGTCCTCGAGTGCGGCATCGAAATCCTGGGCTCTCAAGTGGAGCTGACAGAGTCTCACGACCGCGTCCCGGTACGCGGGGATGTCATTCTTGCGCCAATAAATTCGCTGCACAAGGGAATGCGCGTCAGTCGAATTTGGTTTCATGACAATATATTTCTACAGCGTGCCGATAGCTTCGTCCAAGTTTCCCTTTTCCATCAGCCCGGTAGCTTCGACGATTTCGCGATCGGCGGTCCATGTCACTTTGGCTTCGATGGCTTCGTTGACTTTGTGCTCGAGCCCGGAATAGCGCAAGCCCAGAGCGGCGAGTCCAAAAACGAAGCCGCCAACGTGCGCCCAGTGCGCCACTCCAGAATGGGCACCAAACAGCGCGCCTGAAAAGATCTCCATCAGCAGCCACAGCGGCAGAAGCCAGTAGGCCGCAGCCTTAAATCGGATGCCCTTGCCCAAGGCCAGATTGGTGAGGCTGCGAAGTCCAAGGACCAGGGCCACTTCGATTTTCGTTTTCGGAAACCGCACCAGGAACGCGCCCATGAGTGCAGCTACGGCGCCGGAGGCGCCGAGAGTGGGAGCAAGGCTGCCGGGGTTCAGCCAGGCGTGAAATTGCAGTGCCGCGGCCCAGGCAAGAAAGTAGGCCATGGGATAAATGAGCCCGGCCCCAGGTGTCTTCCAGTATCGCGCCTGCGAGCCACAGAAACCACATATTCTCGATGAGGTGCAGCCAGCCCCCGTGAAGAAAATTTGCCGTCAGATAGGCGATGGGCTTCGGATGAGCTGGGGTGAAGGCGTATTGCTCGAGCACGGAGGCCTGCTCGGCGCTCGAGAACTGCTCCGCAAGCGAATCCATTTCCTGTTGTAGAGCCGTCTGGTCGTCGATCAGGCGGATCCTGGCATCCCAGCCATCAGCCACATCCCGGTTCGGAGATTGCGCCTCTCTCCACGTGCCGGGATGCTGTTGCTGAAAGGTTGTCACAAATTCCTGTACCTCCGGGGCCATCTTAAGTTCGGGATGCATGGCGGCGAGAAGCAGAATGTGGCCGCGAACTCCGCCGTTCTTGGGGCTTTGATCCTCGATCTGCCCATGCGTGGCTAGGAAAACTACAAGATTGATGACCACCCGAGCAATGGAGATTAGCGGCCAGCGACGGCCCTCCACGTTTTCGTGTCGCAGCGGAATGAGCATGGCGCAACTCCTTATATCGGAAGTCAGCTGAGGATATTGCGTCCAGTCTAGGTAGATAAGCTCGATGGGATACCGTGTGTTTACCGTGTGCCAGTCCGGTTGACACCTAACGTTCGAAGCGTCTAAGGTGAGTGGTCCCGAGGGCGACTCATGAACATTCTGGTGATTGGCGGGGGCGGACGCGAGCACGCGCTCGTCTGGAAGCTGAAGCAGAGCCCCCGCGTAGAGAAAATCTGGTGCGCTCCCGGGAACGGCGGCATCGCCCGAGATGCCGAGTGCGTGACTATCGACGCAGGTGACGTGGCGGGGCTCGTTGCGTTTGCCGAAAAGAAGCTCCCCGACCTGACGGTCGTCGGGCCCGAGTTGCCGCTGGTCGACGGCATCGGTGATGCGTTCCGCGAGCGCGGTTGGGCCATCGTCGGCCCGTCGAAGCTAGCCGCGCAGCTCGAAGGAAGCAAGATTTTCTCGAAGGAATTTTTGCTGCGGCATCGCATCCCGACCGCGAAAATGTATGGCTCGTTTGATTCCGCAAAGGACGCTTACAGCGCGCTCCCGAACCTCACCTTTCCCGTGGTGATCAAGGCCGACGGCTTGTGCGCCGGCAAGGGCGTGTTGGTCGCACAGGATTTCGAGCAGGCGCGCTATTTCATTGAGCGCGTGATGGAGAAAAACGAGCTCGGTGCCGGGGGAAGGCGCATTCTCCTGGAAGCTGGACTCGAGGGCGACGAGCTGTCGTTCATCATCGTGACCGATGGGAAGAGATACGCGCCCCTTGTTCCCGCGCGCGACCATAAGCGCCTTTTGGACGGGAACCAGGGCCCCAATACCGGAGGAATGGGAGCCTACTCGACCGATGCGCTTCTGCCGGAGGAACTTCGAACGAGCATCGTCGCGAGCGTCCTGGAACCGACTTTGGCGGGTCTCGCGGACCAGGGAACTCCTTACCAGGGATTCCTTTACATCGGCTTGATGCTCGGTCCCTGCGGCCCCCAGGTCCTCGAGTTCAATTGCCGATTGGGTGATCCGGAAACGCAAGCGATTGTGGCTCGCATGGATTTCGATTTGGCTGAGGTTTTGCAAAACGTAGCTTCGGGCCGCTTGGTCGCATCCAAGTTGCGCTGGAAGCCCGGCGCGAGCGCTTGCGTGGTGCTGGCATCGGGAGGCTATCCCGGAAAATTCCAAACGGGAAAGCCCGTCGACGGACTAGCCAGTGCGGAGCAGATTGCCGGTGTGAAAGTCCTCCACGCCGGGACGAAGCGTGTCGGCAATGAAATCGTCACGAGCGGCGGACGCGTGCTGGGAGTGACAGCGGTCGGCCCAACCCTCGGCGCGGCTTTAGGTTCAGCTTATGCCGCCGCTGAAAAGATTCGCTTCGACCGGATGCACTACCGCAAAGACATTGGGCGGCAAGGGAACACCTTGCGGGCAACCGGGAGCTGAAGAGTATGGCCAGCGTGCACAACCTGTTTCGCGCGCCGAAAAAGCACTTGCCCATGGAAGAGCTTCGGGAAGCACAAATCCTGGCCGACTTCGGTCTGAAAGGGTGTTCGCATGCGCAATCGGGCGGGCGGAACCCGCCAAGTGCTGCTCGTCGATCGAGAAACCCTCGAAGCCGTGGAGTTGCAACCCGGCATGCTGAGAGAAAGCATCACGAGCGATGGTCTGAATGTGAACAGCCTAGGGACAGGGCAGCGGCTCGGCATTGGCGAAGCGCGCCTGGAAGTCACCATGGTGTGCACCCCTTGCAGTCAGATGGAGCGAATACGGCCGGGCCTGCGCAAGGAACTCTGGGGTCGCCGCGGAATGTTATGTCGCGTACTCGCCGGGGGCATCATCCGCCCTGGCGATTCGATTGAAAAGCTCCGCTGAGCGTTAGTCGGTCAAAAGAGTCCCGCGATGAAACAAGAGCTTTTTGGCCAGCTCGCCGCAGTGTACTGCGGGGAGGACGGCATCCCGCAATCCTGGCGTGACAAATTAGCGAAGAGGAAGGTGATCGAGTCTTTTGCGGACCAGCTCTTCGCTCTCTCGGTACAGCCAGCCGGGAGTTAAGCTTCCGTCCTGAGGGACTAAAGCAGCACCAGAGAATCTCACGGTTTGATCGGGCCGCGCAGGGTGGGCGCGCCCGGCGGACGGTTCTTGTCCTCTTCAGCCTTCTCGACAGGCTCGGAGGGTGGCACGACCCAATTCAGGCCATGCTGCTGTTCCATCGTTCCGAGTACAAAAGAAGAACTCCCGGCAATGAGCGGCAACACGGCGCGCATGAAATCCACGGATTCAGCAGGCGGCGCCTTCTGAGCGGAGCCGCCGCGCAGATTTTCCAGCACCTTTTCAAAGCGCCCGTTTTGGAGCACCGAAGCGATGCGCGGGTCATTGCTTTTGATCATTTCTTCAAGCGTCGGTCCCTTCAAGCCCCCGGGATAACGGCTCTCGACCAGGATGCGCGGCGCGTGCTTTTCCGGCGGGTAAAGCTGAGTGAAGTGCGGCCGCAGGAGTCGTGTCTGCCAGTATTCCTCGCCGCGGGTCCCCACCTCTTCCTGTTCCATGTGATATTCGACGACCCAGACTTCGGGGCCATAGTCGCCCGGGGCAAAACCAATGACGACAATCTGGACGATGGGCTGGTTAGGAGGAAAGTCGATCCGGTGGTGCAACTGGCCAACCAGCGGACGAAGCTTCTCAAGGAAGGCGGTGCCAATGAGCTCGAGGTCCGGCTCGGCCTCCGCCGGCCCCAGGTCGCCGCGAGCTCCCGTTGCGCCGACGCGCTGGTAACTTCGGTCTAAGCGGATGGGCTTGGGGTCGGCAGGACTGCGCCACTCGGACGCGCCAAACAACACGCCAATATGCCCGGAGTCGATTCCCACGACGCGCGGCGGGATCGCGTGCGGCTCAACCGGCTGATCGATGGCAGCAAAAATGATGGTGTCGCGCGCGACGTGCATAATGACACGTCCGCCTGCGAGGTTCGCGACGATTTCCTCTTCGCGGTCTTGCGCCCAAACGGGAAGGGCCGCGAAGAAGAAACAAACCACCAGGCACACAAGCCGCAACCGAGCGTTCCCTTGGCCTGCCCGAGTTCGAAATCCGCTCGACATGAATACTTTAATCTTACGAGCCTTTCGCGAGATTTTCACGGGGAATCAGACTCCCGGAGACTCCCGTGGTGGGCCGGTAAGCAGACCGGCGTCCATCGACCCGCCTCTTCGCTAGGAGCTTGCTCCCTTGGGCACAGCATCCCTTGTTGAGTGAAACAGGGATTCCACTTGCGTGGCAAGATCGCCTGTAAGGAACGCTCTCCCCTGGAAGGAGAAGAACATGTCACTCGGTCCCGGTGGTTCTGCATCAGGTGCATTTCCGCAGCCAGCGGCGTCCGATCCCCGCGTCCCCGTCATTCTGCGAATGCGGCGCGGGGCCGGCTGGTTCCTGACGATTGCGATTCTCTCCGGCATCAATTCCCTCCTCGAAATCTTTGGTGCCAAGATTCGCTTCATCTTTGGCTTGGGCATCACGCAGTTGGTCGACGCGATCGGACACGGCGGCGGGCAAAACGGCATGTTCGTGCCCGTGGCCGTGGACGGCATCTTCATCGTGATGCTCATTCTGTGTTCGAAGTGGGCCAAGGCGGGATCGCCAGGAGCATTCCTTGGAGGGATGATCGCGTATGCGCTCGACGGGGTGCTGCTTCTGCTTTTCAGCATGTGGCTCGATGCTGCGGTGCACGCTTACGCGCTGTACATGATCTGGCAGGGTTACGCCGCCGCGCGTGAACTCGTGCAAATGCAGCAAGCCGCCCAGCCCGGGCTCTCGCAACCCACGCTCCCGTGAAAGGACCCTGGCGACCAAGCATCGAAGAAAAGAGAGAGCTGGACTTCGAGATTCAGCGCGGGGCGAGGTTTGTCCTGTTCCCTTATTGCAGCTCGATCGTCCTCCACACGTTTCGCCGGGCTTTGGAGATTTACTTCCTGCGGCAGGGCGAAAGCGCCCACAAGCCCCTCGGGGAGTATCGCAAGCCGAGCTGGTTTGAGTAGAATTGGAGAGGACAATCCAGCACAGTTCATGCGAAACGGGAACTGGTTATGGGACTGAGAAAACCGAAAAGCATCAAGCACAACGGCAAAAAGCTCACGGAGATTTTGCAAGCGCACGAACGGTTTTTCCGGGGAAAGGAGGGCGGGGCACGCGCGGATCTCGCCGGCGCGGACCTGTCGCACGCCGATTTGTCCGGCTTGAATCTCAGCGGAGCGATTTTGCGCAACGCGAATTTGGAAGGAAGCGATCTGCGAACAGCACGACTCCCGGGAGTGGACCTTTCCGGGGCCAGTTTGCGGGAGGCCGATTTGCGCAACACGGACATGACCGAAGCGATTCTTCCTGGCGCGGACTTGACCGGGGCGCAGGCCAGCGGCGTGGAATTTTTCCGGTGCGACCTTTCGAATGCGCGATTCGAAGGGGCGCGGTTGCGCAACGTAAATCTGCGAGGAGCCAACGTGAAGGGCGCGCGATTTTCGGGCGCGGACATGGGTGTGGCGATTTTGCGGGAAACGGATTTGACCGGCGCGGACCTTTCGGGCGTGGACCTTGCGACAGCGCTGCTGCCTAAAGGCTTCTCGGTCGAGCAAGCCGCGAAGAAAAGCGCCTAGCCCACGCCTAGCCCATGTTCCGTTATGGCTAGCCGGAAGCGGGGACGCGCTAAAGAGCGCCCCAAAACACCGCAAGAAGAGCACCCGAGGGTGCAGGCCGTAATCTAGGGTACCTTCAAGGTGGAATCCGCGCTTTTGCTGCTAGCCTTCGCGAAGTAAATCAAGGTATCTTGTGCACACGTGGCCACCCCAGCGACACAACTCGATACTTCCGCCGTGCGCGAGCGCGTGTTCGAGGTGATCCGCACACTGCTCAACGAGCTCGGCAGCCGAGGCGCGCTGCCGATGCTGCATCTTTCCTCGCAACTGGACCGCGAGCTGGGCCTTGGCAGCTTGGAGCGCGTGGAATTGCTGACGCGATTGGAGTACGCGTTTGGTCTGCGCTTGCCGGACCGCCTCGCCTCGGAAGCGAACACGCCGGGAGATTTGGTGCGGGCGATTCTTGCGGTGCCGGAAGCAACCGAATGGGTCGTGGAGCCGGCCTCCGCGTTGCGGGTTGCGGCGACAACCCAGAAGCTTCACCGTGACTCGATCGGCGCGGACGTGTTTGCCGCCGAGACGCTTCTCGACGTGCTTCGCTACCGCGCCACGCACAACGGCGAGCAAACGCATCTGCTGGTTAGCGAGGATGGTCCGGACGGAGAGAAAGAACTCACGCTGACCTTCTCCGAGTTGTATGCCGCGGCCGAACGGTTTGCCGAAGAACTGGCGCGGCGAGGAGTGCCGGCAGGAGGCCGCGTGGCGCTGATGCTGCCGACTTCGCGCGCATTCTTCGTTTCCTACGCGGGAATTCTTCTGGCCGGTGCGGTGCCGGTACCGATCTATCCGCCGTTTCGCGCGGACCGCATCGAGGAATACGCCGAACGGCAATCGGCGATTCTCAGCAACGCGGAAGTCTGTATGTTGCTGACGTTCCGACGGGGCGAAGCCGTGGCGAAGTTGCTGCGGCCGCGCGTGAGGTCGTTAGAGGAGGTTGCCGATGCGGAGAAGGTGATCGAAGCAGCCGACAAAGCTCCTCCGCCGGCCCCCGGAGCCCTCTCTCCTCAGCTTATGGGCAGACGCCTACGCAAGGGCGGCGACCTGGCGATGCTGCAGTACACTTCGGGTTCAACCGGAAACCCGAAAGGCGTGATGCTGACGCACGCGAATCTGCTGGCCAATATCCGCGCGGTTGGCCGGGCCGTCGAGGCGGGTCCCGGCGACGTGGCGGTGACCTGGCTTCCGCTGTATCACGACATGGGCCTGATCGGCGCATGGCTCACCCCGCTGCACTTTGGACTTCCCGTCGCGGTAATGTCGCCGCTCGCGTTCCTGACACGGCCGGAAAAATGGCTGCACGCGTTTCACAGACACCGCGGAACGGTTGCCGCCGCGCCCAACTTTGCTTATGAGCTTTGTGTACGGAAGATTGCCGACAAGGACATCCAAGGACTGGACCTCAGCTCGTGGCGCGCAGCGCTCAATGGCGCGGAGCCGGTGAATCCGGAAACGCTCGAGCGTTTCGCCGAGCGATTCGCGAAATACGGATTCCGCCGCGAAGCGCAACTGCCTGTTTATGGATTGGCAGAGGCCACCCTGGGAGTCACCGTGCCGCCGCTCGGTCGCAGGCCGCGGATTGATCGGGTCAAACGCGAAACGTTTACGCTCGAAGGACGCGCCGTGCCGGCGGCCAGGGAAGAGGAAACGGCAATTTCGTTTGTTTCTTCGGGGAAGCCGCTGCCTGGGCACGAAGTGCGGATTGTCGACGGGAATGGCAACCCCGTGCCGGAGCGCACGGAAGGATTTTTGTGGTTTCGCGGTCCTTCCGCAACCAGCGGCTATTATCACAATCCAAAAGCAACCGAGGCGCTTCTGCCGCAGGGAGCCACGGCGAGCGACGGAGGATTCCCCTGGCTGAACTCGGGCGACCGCGCTTATCGCGCCGAAGAAGAGGTTTATGTTACCGGGCGCGTGAAGGACATCATTATCAAGGGCGGACGCAATTTGTATCCGCACGAAGTCGAGGATCTGGCGGCGCGAGCCGAGGGCATTCGCAAAGGCGGTGTGGTGGCGTTTGGATTGAGCGATGAAGGCAGCGGCACGGAAAAACTGGTGGTGGCGGCGGAAACGCGGGAACGCGACGCGGGTCGCCGCGCGGCGATAGCGGCGAGAGTCACCGAACTCGTGTCGCAAGGCCTGGGGCTGCCGCCGGATCGTGTGGAGCTGATTCCGGCGGGGAGCATTCCCAAAACATCAAGCGGCAAGTTGCGACGGGAAGAGACCAAGCAGCTTTATCTTGCGGGCACGCTTTCTCTAGCACGCCCTCCGGCGTGGGTGCAGATCGTGCGGCTAGGCGCGAAGAGCGGGCTCCGCAACTTCAGTCAAGAACTCCTCGCGGGATTAAAGCGCGGTCTCGAGATGCTGTATGGAGCGTATCTCCTCCTCGTATTTGCGCTTTGGATCGTGCCAACGTGGGCGCTTCTCCACCTCATCAAAGAGCCTCGCGCCGCAGGACGTTACACCTCTCGGGCGGTGAAGATCCTGCTCGCGCTGGCCGGCTGCAAGGTGCGCGTCATTGGCAAGGAAAACATGGAAGTGTCCGGCGCGAAAATCTTTGCCGCCAATCACGCGAGCTATTGCGACGTGCTGCCGCTCGTGGCCGGGCTCGGCGTGCAATACCGCTTCGTCGCCAAAAGCGAAGTCCGCGATATGCCCTTCATCGGCGCCTTTCTTGACCGCATGGGTCACTTGAGATTTGACCGCAGCGATCCCGAGTCGCGTTTGCGGGAGGTTCAGGAAGTGGAAGAGCTGCTTCGGAACGGCGAGTCGGTTTTCTTTTTTCCCGAGGGCACATTTACTTCGGAAGTCGGCGTGCGGCCGTTCCAGCTTGGCGCTTTCAAAGCAGCCGTGGCCACCGGCGCGCCCGTCGTTCCCATCTCGCTTGAGGGCACACGGAAGATTCTGAGAGACGGCAGGCACTTACCGCGGCCCGGGAGCGTGAAGATTACCGTGCACCCACCGATCTATCCAAGGACGGCGAGAAACGAAGGAAGCGCGGGCGACTCCTCGGGTTGGCGAGAATTGATTCTCTTGCGCGACACGACGCGCGAGGTCATAGCGCGCGACTCGGGGGAGCAGCTTCTTTAGAAGGATCTTCATCGACAGGCGCCGTGCTCTTACTTGTTGTTGGCTCTCCCTGTGTTT
>Ga0209154_1000373_pt1 | contig 31422 bp, 32 predicted proteins | sample GraSoiAngelo_121_FD_185878 | JGI IMG/M metagenome (GOLD analysis project Ga0209154, IMG submission 185878) | Grasslands soil microbial communities from the Angelo Coastal Reserve, California, USA - 14_0919_12_20cm (SPAdes) (version 2) | ecosystem: Environmental > Terrestrial > Soil > Grasslands ... | reverse complement strand
CTCGCACCATGTCGAGTGCAGATGTCTGCGCTTCCAGCACTGCATCGTACATCTCCTTGACTCTTCTTTGGGGCGATGAGAACGCGTAGGTTCTCGTGCAATCGTGCCAGTACCCATCGGGTTCCGCGGGGAAAATGTCGAAAACTATCGGTTCCCCGGCGCGAATAACGTCGCCGCTCTTCCCATCATAGTGAGGATCGCTCGATCTTCTTCCCGCCGCGAAGATAGTGTCTTCCGGCGCAATAATTCCCTCCTCGGCCAAAAGTCCGTTGATGACCGTCTTGACCGCGTGAACGGTCAAAGGTTTCGATTTGAAGAGGACTCTTGGTCCCCGGATCTTGGCTTTCGACAGAAATCGAATTGTCTTTTCGACCACTCTGGATGTCTTTCTGCCCATTTCTCGCAGTTTCTCGATTTCACCCCGTTCCTTGGTCTCCCGGGCAACTTCGAGGATTGTCGGGGTCTTCTCGCCAACGACCTTGATCCCCTTCTTACGTAATGAGTCGATGAGCAATAGAGAATTCGAGGTCTCGTTTCGTCCAGCCAATACTATCGGGCCGCTCGCAGCGGTGTCCCTGATTATTTTCTCGTAGAATCTTGCTCTGGCCTCATCTCTGTCATATCTTCCGGAGAGACGTTCAAGCCCATAATCCGAATACGTCCGTATGTTCCGGACCCGCCCTACGCGGGCGCTTCCGACGTCGATGTTGCTGACGATGAGTGTGGGATCGTGCGACTTGCGCTTGACATAGATTCCTCCCCTAGCTAGCGAGGCTCCGACAACATAACGCAGATCTGGGTTTCCAACCGTCGCGTCCCCGAATACCAGAATGGACTCGACTTTTTTCTTCTCCATCTCTCGGTCGATATCGGCAATCAGGATTATGACCTGCTTCTCGCTAGTTGCCGCGGAGGCTATATTACCGTTGAGTGAGGCGGTTCCTAGAAAAATGTAGCCGAGAACCGAGCTATTGTCGATTCTGACCAATCGTAACCCTTGACGGTAGGACTTCTTCAAGGGTCTTCAAGGATCCTGCCAAATCGTTCCGCTCGGCGATCAGGGGATGAAGGGTTGGCTCTATGGAACCTTGGGCCATTTTCAGTGATTCTTCATCGAGCTCGCCGCTCTTGTGATCCAGTTTGGCATTCACCAGATATCGCGTGAGACTGGAAATCTGGCCTGCTACCTCTGAGAGTCGATGCTTCATCGATGCTGACAGGGCTTCGCCGGTCTTCACCTTGTCGTAATAACCTGCTTTTTGTGAGTCCAAAAGTTCCGTGTAGATCTCTCCCTCGATCTCCTTCGTGTCTTTCAACGACTCCAGAGCGCCTATTCGCTTGCGCAACAGGGAAAGCTCGGAGATGATGTCGACCGCTTCCAGCTTCCAGTCAGGTGTCAGGGTGATGATCTTCGGTGTGAGCCCCAACTGCCTGGCTTTGGCGCTAACGATGAGCCCTCCTGCGGCCTCGACTTGAACCCCCTCGAGTTCCCCGAAGGCGTTTCTCTCGATTCCGATTACACGCCCGAGGCTTCTACCGTAGATATCTACTACGGGGCGTCCAAGAAATGCTCTAGTCTCAAGCTCTGGAGAGAGCGTAGTTAGCTTACCTCACCCTGTGGGCGTCGATGGGAATCTGTGGAATCTCGGGGAACTTTTCTTTCATTTTTTGCTCTGCCATGAGATCTGCCTCTTTGAGAATCTTGGCAGAGTCGTCGCTGGGAAGCACGTAGGTTCCATCAGCGTCCACTACGTCGCCGATTTCGGTTGTGAGGTTCTCCAAGGAGTCCTCGATGTCGTGTATGCCAGTCGAAATCTCGGGAAGCTTCCCTTCCAGTTCATTCTTGACCATGGAAAGAATGCCTCGTACGCTTCCCATGCTGTGAACCATATCTCCGAACTGTTCAACGGTCTCCAAGCGGAGGAGTGCCTGTTCCAACGAGATCTGGCTGCTGAGCGACGTTTTGATTAGCTTGCGAATCTGGACGCATTCGTTCGCGAACAGGGTTGCGCTCTGAGTATCTCTGACTTCAAGAGCTTTGACGCATTTGTCGTGGAGTATTCTGTCTCTGTGCTCCATCTGATTGATCGTTTTTTCGAGTCTATTGGTCTGGGTGCGAAGTTTGTAAGCGGCAAACTGAATTCTTCGCTTGACGGGTGTTGGCTTGATTGCCTCGCGAAGCCTGTCTGTGATTGATGGATTGTCTCTAAACATGATTCTTACCTTGCTATCGGTTGTTCCGTTTGGAATATCGGGGGCCTCAAGTGAATCTGGTGCTTCGCAGTAGACGCATGCCGAGGAAGGGCGGTGGTCAGGAGTATTGTCATTCCGTGATCCTTGTTCAATCCTCTAAGCAAGGGCATCACTAGATTCGTTACTGAGGAGTCGAGATCTCCCGTCGGCTCGTCCAACACGAGGAAGCGGGGTTTCGCTGCAAGTGCTCGCGCGAGGTCAATCCGCCTTTTCTGTCCCGCGCTCAGGGAGTCTGGGTAGGAGTGTGAGAGTTTCTCAAGCCCAAAGAAGGTCATAGCCTCTTTGATCCGATCATCCCTGTCACGCTTCGGAATCCCCATCATTGAGAGCGCGAGGTGAAGGTTCTGCAGAACTGTCAACTGCGGAAGGGCGGTTGGTCGCTGGAAGACGGCGGCAGTTTTGACTCGTGCCGATCGTTTTACGAATGATTGCTCGGTCATGTTTTCTCCGTCCAGCTGAACAATTCCACGGGTTGGTTTCTCCAAGCCAAGTACTATGTTGACGAGGGTTGACTTTCCCCAGCCTGACCCTCCGTCGACTGATAGGAATCCTCCTTCCTCGAGGGTGAAGGATACTCCTTCGCCGTAGAGTCTCAAAACTCCGTCTGCGATTGGGTAGGCGACCGTGATTGACCTGATTTCCAGGAGAGGTTTCATGTGGTTAACCCTTGTATTGCTCGACGAATTCTAACGAACGAGTCCGTTTGAGAGCGGGAGCTGCGTATGCTAATCCTCCGACAATTGCGGAGCCGAGGAGCAAGACCAGGTCGGTTGAGAGAATAGTCTCGGTCGCCAGGAATCCTAGCCAGAGAGGCGATAGTCCGATGATTGACAGGACAACTCCTCGTAGAATGTACCGAAGCTGAATTTGCAATCCTGATCCTCCATATGCGAATAGTGCAAGTTCTTCCTTCTGGGTCCTGGATGAGTTAGAGAGAGCTGCTAGAGCGCACGTCAATGGCACAAGAACCAGCAACGTTGCGAACCAGGCGGGCCGATTGAATGGCTGGATCTGGGCGAATACGCTTTCGAGGCTAGCGAGAGCTAGAATCGATATTGCAAGCAGATCCGATAGTTCTCTGGGAAGTGCTCCTGAGAGTACGACTGGAGCCCAGCTGGGTCTCTCCAATAGCTGGCTACCTCTCGTCAGTCCCGGCCATAGCCCTGAAGTAAGTTCCTAAACGGCCCTCATCATAAGTCCGGATTACCGAGGAGGCGAAGTCGATATCTAGATTCATCGATCGAAGCTTCCCGAGGACCGCGTTGACATCTTCCTTGTTTCGAGCCACGATGAACACTAGACCTTCCGGAGTTCCGAGAGAACTGATCACGTTGACTGTCTCTGGAATCTCGCAAATCTGCTTCATGATGTCCTCCCTTGACGAGTCGGACGGGAAGTTTGCCGCCACGACGACCTGTTCGGATAGCCCAAGCTTTGAGAAATCGACAAGGGTCGTGTATTCGCGTATGATGCCTTGATCCTCGAGTCTGTTGACTCTGTAGGCTATGACGTTCGGATGGAGCGCTAGCTTTCGACCGATCTCGACGTAGGACTGTTTAGAGTTCTCTACGAGTTCTGCGAGGATTCGAAAGTCAGTTCTATCCAAGTTCACTCTTGCACTCTCCTAGCTTGCCTTGAACGACTCGTCCCAGTCATAGTATCGCTTGAGGATTCCTGGTGAAACACTGGGTCGGCGGCCGGTGATTATTGACTGGAAGTCTTCCATCGTGATGGCGTCTGGGACGGAGTTGAGATCGTTCACGTTTCCATGAGTGAAGAAGTTCCGGACAACTCTCAGCTGGGTTGATTGGAAGAGGTCTCTGATGTCTCCGCCCGAGTATCCCTCCGTCATTCGCGCGAGTTCGGCGAAATCGACATTATTGTCTAGTTTTAGATCGTGAGCGTAGATCTGGAACATGTCCATTCGTGTCTTGATGTCGGGCAGTGGGATGTAGATTCTCTTCTGGAATCTGCGGATGAAGGGCTCGTCAAGGACCCATGGTTTGTTCGTCGCTCCGATGAGGTAGACGTGGAATTTTTTGTTCTTGTCCAGAATCCCGTCCATTTCCTTCAGGAACTGGTTCCGGACACGGACTTCTCCGCCGACCTCTTCTCCTCGAACTCCCATCAGGGAGTCTATCTCGTCGATGAATACGATTGCGGGCTGACCCTTCTCCGAACTCTCTCTCGCCTTCACGAAGAGTTGGGAGACGTTCCTCTCTGATTCTCCAAGCCATTTGGACATTAGAGAGGCTGCGTCTGCGCAGAAGAACACCCCTTTGATCTCGCTCGCCACTGCTGCAGCGAGCAGGGTCTTACCGCATCCTGGCGGACCAAAGAATAGGATTCCGCGAGGCCATCCGAGCGGAAAGAGATCTGGACGTCGTACCGGGAAGACAACTGATTCCTCTATCGCGCGCTTCGGCTTTTCGAGACCTGCGATATCGTCCCAGCTGATGTCAGGCTTCTCGGTTAGGACCCACTGGTCGAATTTAATGTTCTTCGAGTCCTTTGTCTCGTTGGAGTCAGATGGATGTGCGATCGGTTCGGAGTCGGATTGTAGTTCTTGGACTCGCTTCCGGTAGGCTTCTGCGTGCTCCAGGTACACCTTGTTCTGTGGAGCGTTGGGATAGAGGGAGCAGAGTTTCAGGAGGACCTCGATGGCTCGCTGATACTTTGTCCCGGCGATTCGTTTGGAGCCTTTTCTCTCGAGTTCTATCGCTTCGTGAGCGTATTTTACTGCTAGAGATTCTAATTCTTCTGAAGCTGAGATCAGCCTTTCCTCCTTGTGATCGTAATGGGGCGGGGCAACGTTGGCCTCGCCCTAGTCCATGACTATCTTGCCGTCATCCTTCAGCTTCTGGAGAGATCCGCGGATGTCATCCGCTGGAACTGCCAGTTCCTCCGAGGCGGAATTGAGGCTCAGTTCGCCGTTGTGACTCTTGATGTAGTCCAGGACCCGCTCTTCCAAAGGCAACTCTGGCTCTTCTTCGATTCCACCTGAGGTGACTGCTATTGGAATTCTGGGTTCTGCTGCTTGTGGCTTGGCGATGGGGGCAGTTTGTCTCGGCTCAGGCGTAGGTAGTTCTGGAAAGCGTTCTTTCATTTGTTGGGAAGCGATCATGCTGGACTCTTCGAGGACCTTTTTCGCCTCATCGCTAGAGGTTTGAACGTCGGCTCCTTGGTCCGGGATCTCTCCTGTCTCGAGTTCCATGTCGCTAAGCATGTTGTTCACTTCTCCGAGTTCGGTAGCGACTTCGGGGATGACGCCTGCGATTCTTCCCCGGGTCTCCCTTACGACTCCGATGACTGGCGCTATCTGGGCCATGATGTCTCCGAACTCTTCGATCGTCTGGAGTCTGAGTACCACCCTTTCAAGTGCGAGTTCGCTGCTTAGTGTGATGTGTGCCATCTTTCGAATCTCGGCACACTCGTTAGCGTAGAGGGCTGCGTGGGCGCTGTCCTTCGATAATTGTGCGCCTATGCACCGCTGGAACATCTCTTTGTCTCGCTGCTGGAGCCTTGACGACATGTGCTCCAGTTTTTCTTTCTGGGTTGCGAGCCGATAGAGAGCCTGATCCACTCGCTCTTTCAGAGGAATTGGGTGGACTTTTTCCTCGAGGCTTCTAAACAGGCCACGAAACCCCCTAGGTTTCTCGTACATGAAGGACCATGACCTGGTCCTTCGTCTGGCTTGGAGCAGATGGAGTGGGGCTTGGGGCGGCCACGGGTGTCTGGATCGCGGGGGCTGGTACGGTGGAGCTGGAGGAGTCTAGCTTTGAGAGGTATCCGAAGATAGAGTCGACCTCCTTCCGCTCGGCCATTGCCCGGACTAGGCCGGTGTCGATGGCGTCGCTGACTGCTTTGTAGCTCTGGTCGTCGAATTCTCCTGATGCGTGGAACATCTTGTTGCCGGCGAGGTGGGTCTGGAGCTGTCGGAGCTGGATGTTGAGGATGCTGCTTCTCTGGCTGAGAGTGTCGAGGATCGACTTTCGTTTGGACTTGAGTTCGTTGATGGCGTCTTCGTGCTGTTTTCTCATGTCTTCGTAGACGTCTTTCTGGATGTCTCCGACGCTGAAGAGTTCGTCGAGGGCTCTGAGTCGCCTTGTGACTACGTCGAATTCTTTGCGGAATTCTTCTGCCTCAACCTTCCATGTGGGTGCGAGTACCAGTGTGTCGGCGCTGATGGTTACCCGGTCGCCGGGGCATTGTACGAATTCGCCGTTTCCGACTTCTATCCCTACACCAGTGATTTCGTCTTTGAGGTTGGCGTTGATTCCTACGACTTTGCCGAAGGTTCTCCCGTACGGGTCCTGTAGGGGTCTGCCGAGGAATCTTCTGATCTGTTCAAGGGTTATGGGCATGATCATATTCTCCAAAAAGGTTGGTCCGGGCTACCTCGGCACCGTGCTCTCGAGTGTGCCGAGAGCGGGTGATGGTAGCTCCGGGAATTTTTCGCGCATCCTTGTCTCTGCGATGGTGTTGGCGTCGGAGAGAATCTTCTGTGACTCTGCTCCGGACGCTTCGAAATCGTAGTTCTGTCCGGTCGCTTCGCCGACTTCCATGACTACGCTGTTCAAGGACTCAGAGATCTCGCCTAGTTCGTAGCCGACTTGTGGAATGACGCCTTGAACCTGGTTCTTGATGGCTGCTACTACGCCTGCGATCGGGCCCATTGTGGCTGCGACGTCGCCGAATTCCTGGATTGTCTCTAGTCGGAGGCCTACTTGTTCGAGGGCGAGTTCGCTGCGGAGTGTGATCTTTGCCATTTTGCGGATTTCTGCGATCTCGTTAGCGTACATTGTGCTGCGTGCCGTGTCGTGGACCATCTGTGCCTGTACGCACTTGTCGAATAGCGCCTTGTCGTGCTGCTGTGTCTTCATGTTGGCTCCTTCGAGCCGGTTCTGTTGTACTTTCAGCTTGTAGACGACTTGGCTGATTCTTTCTTTGAGGGGTTCTTGGTGGTGGACGCGCTCGGTTATTTTCGAGAGCAGTGGTTCTCTGCTCCCGCGGTCCCAGTTCTTGATAGACTTGTACGACATGTGGGAATTTCTTCCTCTTGATCCTCCGGTTGACGGAGTGTTTTGCCAATTGAATTCTTGACATGGCTAGGTGTGGTTTGAACAGGTTAGAGGCCTGGTTTTCGCAGGCTAGGCAATAGAGAACGTGGCTGCGACAGTTATTGCCGGTGCTAGTTGTGGGGTCCACAGGAAGGTTTTGGTTTATATGCGATCTTGAAAATGATGATCGAGTTTGTGTTTTGCACAATTTCGATTTATCTTTGCTAGCTTAGAATCATCCGCGATCTAGGAGATGATTGACACTGTTTTTGTTATCATGTATCGAAAACTGGACTCTTGACGCTGTCTTATCGGCTGTTTTTGCGTTGGAACGCTTTTACCATTTTACCTCATAGATGACGGAATCCTAGGTAGAAAAAATGGGTCTAAACGATCTGACCATAGAGAAACTGATCACTGAGATCAACGGCTACAAAGAAAAGATGCGGACAATACACGAAGAATACGGACGAGCCTCTTCAGACCTGCAAGACCGGATCAACGTACTCGGCTACACACTCAACGAGCACTTGAAACAGACAAAGGACCAGATGGCCACAACACCACAGCGACTCTTGAATCTAGAAATGAAATTCGTGACTGGTGATGTCAACGAGTCTGAGTATCGGACTCAGCGCACAGAGTTCAAAGGACTACTAGAGAACAATCTCAAGAGCATCGAAGAAATCAAACTGATGATCGACACTCTCAGCCACATCGAGACCAAGCCACTATTCCCCGGAGAATTCAAACAGACATACCCGGAAAACAAGCCCGCGACTGTCAGCTGGGTCGGAATAGGCGCTATCGCTCAAGCGAAGCCCCTCTCTCCAAGCCAGCCACAATGGCCCGTGGCGCAAAGCCCAGCACAGTCAGTCCTTACCACTCCCAACAGTGTTGTCGAGGCAAATCCAGAACCAACAAGTCCAGCTCCGGCTCTGCCACAGAGCAACGGCACCGGATCTCCTACTCCAGAAACAACCAACGCTCCAAGCGCCCCATTGGACGCTCTCGCAGCCAGCACAGCTCCAGTCACTGCTCCAGTAGCATCATCGGACACTGCATCCTCAAACACTCTCGATGAATCATTCAACATAGCTCCATCACAAGACGTTGCGGAGGATGTTGCCGACGCACTCGTCGTCAAAGTCGTCGACGACATTCCCACACTCGACGCATCGTCACAAGTAGCAACGGCAGAGACCTCACAAGTCCAGCCAACGATACCAGGCACAGAAGCGGTTCCAGGCATTCAAGGCTCACCGGACCTGTCCTCGGTCGGCCTCGCGCCCCCGAGCCAGTTCTACAAGGTGGTCTGTCCAAAGTGCGGTGCTGATGTACCAAAGCCGGCGAAGGTCTGGGAGCTCAAGGGCGGCAAGTCGAAGAAGAACGTGCTAATCGGGCTCTTCCAGTGCCAGGACTGCAGGGTCAAGTTCAGAGAAGCTCTCACAAGAGAGATACTCTAAACACGACCGTCCGGTAAACCTCTTTCCCCTTATCCTCTTTTTTTCTCCTCTCTATTACCTTGTTTTCGTCGCGATGGTAGCAAACCCTTAAGACGCAACGCCTAGCTTCGTGCTCGATAGTTCGAGCATACTCGATTGACAACTGAGACCACAACAATGAGTGAGAAAGTAGAGCACAAGCCCGCACGTGAACATCACGAGCCCCGCACAGAGAGATCAGAACAAACCCCAGAAAGACGCGAAGAGAGACCACGGGAAGAAAGGCCACGACAAGAAAGGCCCCGGGGCCAGATTCCACCAGATACCGTCTTCATCGGCAAAAAGCCGTTGATGGCGTATGCGACTGCCGTTATGATGCATTTCAACAGCGGCCAGAACACACTCACAGTCAAGGCTCGGGGACAGTCGATTAGCCACGCGGTGGATGTTGTGGAAGTCGTCCGGCGCCGGTTCTTCCAGGGAAAACTCACCATCAAAGAAGTACGAATCGCTTCGGAGGTATTGGGCGAAGAAGGAGACACACGAAACGTCTCAACAATAGAAATCGTAATAGAGAAAGCAGCATAGCAAACCCGTTTCTGAAACGTTCTATTAGCCATCAGGGAACTCTAGAATCACAGGCAGTTCTACGTCGCGAGACTGGCCTACATACCTTGTTTTTCTAGACGCTCTATTGCTAGCCGGATCTTAACAGTGACCCATCAACAACAGCGTTCGCGGCCTCCCAAGCGCCATGTCGATCCTATCATAGACTCGGACCCTCAGGCATTTTCCATGGGACTTTCTTGGCACCCTCAGGTGTCAGGATTTTCGCGAACATGTTTTTCGCGGACAAACGGCTTGAGCTTAGGTAGGTTGCCTTCTTCGGACTTTTCTCGGGGGCTCACTCTCTTTGATAACTTCGCCAGGGGTCCGGACCTCTATCGAGAGATAGTTCCTGAAATCCTCCGGATTCCAAGTTACAAGCTGGGATGCATAGACTTCTGCATGGGCGCCTATCAAGAAATCTGGCAGTATCCTTCTGACACCTTCCCCCCGCTTTCTCAGGTAGCTTGAATAGAGTTGGCCAGCTCTCTTTGCAATATCTAGTGTTCCCGGAAGGCGGATCTCGATTCTGTTCACGGCCAAGAGTCTCTGGGCGCGACGTTCTTCACGCGACGGGTCTTGAGATAGATGGATTCCTCCGTAAAGCTCGCCGTAGCTGATGTCGGACATGACGAGGTCCTGGCGGGTTCTACGTGCCCATTGGAGAAATCTTGTCGTGGGCTGGGAGAACTCGTCGCCTCTCAAATGACTAATGAGAACGCTCGTGTCGAGGGCGAGCCTCAGCGTTCGGACCTCAGCCAGTGAACGATCTCAACACTGTTCTTCATCTTACCGAACACCGGATGATCGGCCCAGCTACCCTCCGTCTCCTTCATCACTTTTTCCCAATTATCCTCTAGTTTTTCGAGGAGGATCTTACCATCCTCGTATCGGACGTCCACATCGTCTCCGACAGAAATCTTCGCCTTCTCCCGAACCTCTTCGGGTATGGTTACCTGGTATCTTCGCGCGACCTTTACCATCAACCTCTAACCAGAATCCTATTAGGCGAATAGGATAAATTAATCTTCCGGACCCCTATCCGAGACCGCGATGATTCAGTCTGAGTCTCAGCTCGACACGTTTTCCTTGGCACCCTCGGGGTCATCAGCCTTGGAGGTCTCACGAGTCTCCCCATCCTCCGCCTTCCTCTCCTCTGGCTTGCGAAAGATTATCGTCTGATAATTCCTGGAAAGGCTCTGACGCTCTCTCTCCTCCTCCGACTCAATCATCCTCTTCTTCAAAGCCTCAAGCTCAACCGTCATAGCCTCAAGACTGAAATTCTTCAAGATCTGATCCTTATACCAGATCAACTGGCCAGCCAGCTTGGTCCACCTGACCCGCTGCGCATTAGGAGTATACTGCGACTTTGCATACTTGTGAGAAGTCTGGATAAGATCCTGAACAGTCTCGATCATGATCTTCCGCTCAGACTGCCGCCAAGCATTGATACTCTTCTTAACCTCAACCTCATCACTAACCTCATCCTCACTCATAGTGACCTGTGTAGTCCTACGAGCTAGTCGAATATGTCCAAGAGAGCAGAACGAAAACGCCAGGAAAAAACTCCAAGAAAACTACTCGAACCTCTCGGCTGCCTCCCTTAGTTGCTTCAGTTCGAAGCGATTAAGCATCTGGAAGCTCTAGGTATCTAGCCCGAAGAAGGGCTGAAAGAGATTTCTGGAGGTCTCTGTGCCATGCATTTTCTTCAGAAAAGTTAACAAGACGCAGTCAGACAGGCTTGAACCACCCGTCCAATAAGCGGTTTTGGTGTCGAACATGCCTGGTAGTCCCCGCAACCTATACGCTCACGGACAGGCAACTGAGCCTAGGACGCCCGGGAGACCTGTCCCCAAGGTAGTTCGTATCCCACCGCCTCAACTTTTTCGTTGTCCACGTTGCTCCGCAATGAGCTTTCAAGTGTTATTCCATGAAAGGGATGTGGCGGGATTCTGCGCGGAGTGCAACTTGCGGCTACGCACTGATAAGACGATTGACGGGAGGACTCCGGAATACTACGCTGAATTTACTCGTCAAGTCGAAGCTAGTTACCCTGATCGAATTCAGAGGATTTTCCTGAAGATGAATTCCGTGTCAGAAGCAAAAAGGGCATACCCATTGGTTCGTCGACTCGGATTCAGAACGAAACAGAGTAGCCCGATGCTTCACGCTCGACTAGTAATGGTTGAGACAACGCGCGGCCAGGCGCTGGTCTTGATTGAGAAGTTAAGAGAGCTGGGCATGCAAGTTGGACTGCAAGACGACCTTCATCCTCCTCCACCCTAGACGTGCTTTGTCCGCCGAGCTAATTCAGAAAGCGTGATGCGGACACAGGAACTCGAGGTGGTTTTGTAGACCACTCTTTATGCCGAGCGAGGTTCTCGCCGTGCCCATGTTCGCCCCTGGCATCATTTCGCTCGCATTCTACAAACGAAGGCCGAGCCGGGTCCAAGTCATTTTGGGCTTGGTCGCCACAATTGTGCTGTCTGCGTTGCTCGGATATATCTCACCAGGCGGTTCGCTCGGCCAAGTAGGCTCGGTCATACTGGCGGTGGTCGGGGGCGTGATCCTTTACGTTGTGATCTTGGCGGTCCTCCTTTATTGGTACCAACCGAGGCACGTGAAGCCGCCGATGCCGACACCGACGGCCCCGGCCCCATGAGTCGGGAACGCTGCAAGAATCTTTTCCTTGTGATACGATCTGCGCAGTCGCGCAAGAGGCCATTGCACGACCCTTCCAAATTCTAAAGTTTTTGTGATGTTGTAGCGGGACTCTTTGAGGTCCTCTTCACCGAGTTTGTCTTCGAGCCAGTCGATTGGGGAGAACATGATGCAGGCAACGTTGTATCATCTTCGCAGTATAAGACCTGGGCCAGATTATTTCTTGAATCGTTAGCCTCGTTCGCGTCTGCGATTGAATATTCCCAATTTAGGAAGAACCTATGGTTCCTTTGGTTCCAAGGAAATTTCGCCAGGACACCATCACGGCAAGCTTCTCATTGATACCTTAGAAATCCGTTGCGATGCGTGCCGTAGCGAGTCCCCTCATCGGAAAGAAGAGACTATCCAATTCATGTTCTTCTTCACGACCGTGGGCAATGGGAAGTTTGTACCGGTCAATCCGACTGTGAATGCGAAGGCTTCGGGGGCAAGGGCGTTCGAATTGGCGTTGACCTGTCTACCGATAGAGAAGGGAAAGGGCGAGCCTAAGCTCTCGCCCGCTGCACTATTCTATCTTGAAGACTAGTTTAGCGGCAATCTCGAGGCAACGCTGATGCGCGTTCGATGAAGGGATCGAGTGAGGCAAGAGTGATCTTGCGCTTGCAACGTCGGAATCCCCGAAGTGCGCTAGTCTAAGGTTCAGGTCTTTCAGAAGCTTTTCTGAGTCTATCATAACAGCTAGAAGGCAGATCGTCTCTTATAGGTACGCTGGACCAATGTGAAACTAATCTCGGGCCTGAGCCCTAGAGTCCGTTCCATCTACAACTTGAATTTGCAAATCTGTTCAGGTCCTTGCCCCTTTTGTGGAGGGGAAACAACTCCAGAAGAAAGAGCGCTGACGAAGCCAAAGCATTCCCTGTCAGTTTCGAGACAGAAATCGTCCCGGAATATCCGAAGAATGATGATCGCGTTGTTGCCTTTTCAATCATCATTATTGTCTCTCTCTCAGAGTTCTCCTGAGGGCGCGATTGGATTCCGCCTCGCTCTTGAGCACCTTTTCAAAAGATGCTCCTTCGGGAACGACCAGTTTTAGAAATACTCCGGTTCTGCCATTCGTGTCTCTTCGGGTCAAGACCCTGATCCGCTCCCTCACTATGTCGGAGCTCACGCTGAGCAACCGCGCAACCTCCGATTCTCTACCAACAATCGGAGATTCGATGTGCCCATCGTCAGTGGGCTGAATGAGGGTTAGTCTCTTCGTGCATCCGGGCCTTCTGATGCCGCGCCTTAGGTCCTCCATGCTGGCTGTCCCTCCGAACTTGTAGAATTCGAGTTCCAGTCTACGGAACTCTGACAGCGGAATGGTGATGGACGCTGTCCTTTCGGGGTCCAAGGATATGTGTGCCTTCGGCGAGTGTTTGGGAGTTGCCTGTGTTATCTCTCGCGAGTGAGGAATATTCCCTGAGGAGGCAAGTTGGGCCTCAACAAGTTGTGTGCTGACGCTGGTAGGGATCAGAATGTCTATGTCGCTCTTTTCGTCCATATCTCCCCTAGCAACACTGCCATGGACTAACGCACCGTTCCCCCAAGCTGCGAGGACTCCAAAGATGGAAACGGTTCTTTCTCTAATTGACTTCAGAAGGCGCCAGTGCGACGTGTCATAGGTTACGGAGAGAGAGTCCACGAGTCTGCTCGGCTTTGGACCCGACCCGCGTCGCGTCAAAGGCTCCCCTGAAAAAGAAGGTCTTCGCTGGCCGATATTGCGATATTGCGACTAAATGCTCGATCCCGGTATCTGATTCTTTTCAGTCCTCTGCTTATTGCGACACCAGGCACTTGCCACGGGTCCAGCTGATGCGAACCTGAGTTCGGTTTCCGGGTAATCGTCAAACTGCTGACTAGAATCTTTGCCTATCCAGGTATCCTTTCGGACCCACAAAAAAGGGGAAGGTCGACGGAGCTATATTCGTATGATTACGCGTTGAAGAACGGTAGATGAGCGAGAAGTGTCTCGCTGCTGAAGAGGCCTTGGAGATTAGTTACTTTCTCAAAGGAATTCTTCACGATGTCTTCAGAGGTTCTTGCTTGCCAGAGTGCGACTATGTCGAACTGTCCGGGTACGGTGCATGCTTCGATGAAGCCTGGGATGTTACTGAGCTGCTTAATGGTATTCTCGACTGAGGTGTGCTGTACGTTCAATAGAGAGAACCCAAGGGCCATTTGGCTCTCGAGCTTCTTGCTCGGCTGCATACCGTCGAATCCGGTATGAGTGTCGGTTGTGCGTACGTCGCTGATCTCGCGGATTTCTTTGACTGTCTGGTAGATGTTGTGTGGAGTGTTCGGCTTGAGGCGTAGGACTAGGTCCCAACGGCCTGTTACCGGTGCGATGATGTCAATCTGGCTGTTGTGCTTTAGCTCGTCGACCACTTTCGTACTGCGGCCCGGATTAACGGTCGCGAATACGTAGGTCGGGAAATTCATATTGGTTTGCATTGTTGTTTTTTTCTACTGCATTTTATTGCATCATAGTAACACTTGTTACTTGCATTTAAGGCTTTTATTGAGGAGCCTGCGATATATTACATGAGAACATCGGAGCCAGAATGACATGACAGTTCACCGAAACGGTGTCAGCGTGCCCGAGGCAGTACGCGAGATTCTGACTAGAAACTACCCTCTCTACCAATGTCTGAAGATGAAACTGATGAACTTCCATTCGCTCGCAGGATTCATCCAGCCTCAAGTCCAACAACTGAGTGGGAAAGAGGCCAGTGTCAACGCGCTGGTTGCAGCGATCAAGAGATTCTCAGACACACTACCCAACAGCAAAAGTCCCGACCCATCGAAAGTTCTCAAGGACGCGAGGATCTCACTTTCAAGCGGCATAGTAGACGTGACGATCAGAGCACCAAAGACCCAGTTCTCAACCATAGTCAAGGAATTATCAAAACGCTGCAGGGGAACTCTCAGAGTTTCCTCACATCTTCCCTCTCTCAAACTCGATCAAACTGATCCTACCCGCGGAGGATTACGCTCTCATCCGGACGAGAATGGAGCATCTTAAGGAGCCAGCGACACAGGCGAGCTTGTCCAAGCTGATCCTCAACCTATCGCCCCGCGCCGAGATGACTCCAGGAATAGCATCCTACATCACTGAACTACTATTCAGAAACGGCGTGAACATACTGGATGCGTTCTTGGGTTACGGCGACATCATAATGGTCGTTGCCGACAAGGACGGACCCCTCGCCTATGATGTCCTACAACGAGAAATCCACGGCTCTAATCAACCGGAAGAATGGAAGTCCTGACCCTTGAAATGCATGCTCACGTCAGATTACTCGCTTTTCTCGTTGATTTCTCCAATGACGTGTAGGGATCAAACGATTGCTAGGTCAAACTGGTATTCAGGGGATCTGGAATAGAATTCCCTTCTCCAGTAATAGTTTGACGATTACTCAGAAAATGGGCCGCGTTATACTCCGAGAAATCCTTACCCAGGAGACTATTGAGAGTTCATAAAGTCACGTAGGGTTTTGCGTGCACGGTCTACTTGCAACGCCGACCAATATGCTGATATCTACTGCCGCCACAACGCTTCACCAAGCTCAATAGTTCGTGCCCGCACCTGAATCCACTGGCTACATTTCCAGCACCGGACAAGTGTACCGGGCGGAGCCAAGCCCAGGTCGATGCCGCATGGCACGCAAGACACGGGGGAAATCTCGTCTGCCATTTTCGGATAAAGATGGTGTGGACCTGAGATTTAAGCGGTGCTAATAGTAGTGAGAAAAAGGAGGGTGAAGCCTACTCTCTAAGGCTGTCTGGAAAACTGGGCATTGTATTCTTCCACTGAGGCCCCTTCTCGAACACGGTTCCAAGACAATGCCGGGTGATGGACATGCCGGAAACCAAGGCCTTGGGTCGGCCGTGGAAGGTACCAGCAGGGCTATCCGAATCACAGTCAGCGTGCTTACGCCTACTCCAGACCAGTTGTACCCCTTTGCCTACGAAGTTGAACCGCCTATTCCGATTGTACTCCATGCGAAGAAATACTCCCAACGCCAATGCCAGGCCTAGGAAGTTTCTCGATATGGCAATGTGCAGGCCCAACCTGGAACTGGTCGAAACAGCGAGAGACAGAATCACCATTGAGGCAGATTTTCCCCATCTTGGCCCGGCCTTACTGTTCGATTACTGGACAAGTATTGATCTGCTCAAGAAATGGTGGCCTCCAGCGGCGGAGTTGCAGCCCGAGGTAGGTGGGACATATCATTTTTCCTGGCCCAAGCAAGACTGGCATCTTCGGGGCAAGTTCACCGTGTTCGAGAGAGGGAAGAGGCTCGGCTTCACGTGGAAGTGGGACCATGAATCGATCGACGTAACTAGGGTCACACTAGTCTTCCACTCAATGCCAAAAGGGGGTACAAGACTCACCCTTCTGCACGAAGGGTACGCGAAGAACTCGGAGGCGAAGAAGACAAGGGACGAACACGTCGAAGGCTGGACTTTCTTTCTGAGGAATCTCCAAGAACAAGGCCAGGAATCATAAAGCTCCCCTTCAGGCCAGCGAGCTTGCAGGACCACAGTCAACGGGGCGACAACGGTCATCATGAAAGATCGTGTGAAAGCGCCTGAGAAGATCCTCCCAGTGCTGCAACGGCTCTTGCGGACAGCTTTGGGGGAGAATGCGAGATGATCGAGGATCATTGTCATCGGTTCGAAGTAACCGGTGGATCTTGCATGGTCCTTCTCAAGCTGCCTTAGCACTTTGACAGTCTTGCCACGGGTAACGTGGCGCAGTAGTTTCCATCCGAAGCGCTGGTATGAGACGAAGCTCTCTGGTTCCGGGCGGAGTTTGTATGTGTTCCTGACTATTGCTTGGTCCCAGAGCATGACAGTTTCGGGTAGGAAGAAATGGAGTGCTTTACCATAGGTGGGTGAAGGCGCCCCGCAGTCTCGAAAGCTAGAACTTATGTCAAGAATACATTGAAAGTCCTTCGGGGCAAGGGTGTAGAGGACCTTGCCATGAAGGCGTTGTATGCCGGTCAGATTTTTTCTCAGCCAGTTGGTACAGATCCCTCTGAAAGCTCTGCCCCCGCCTTTGAAGCGCAGGGCTTTCCATTTACCCAAGAATTCTACAGCGTCATCTAGTCTCGCCACCGGAGATTCGTTTCTCCTTTCCCATACGAGCCTCGGCCAGACCCCGTGAGTGCCGGGGTCGTGATAGGTGTACTTCTCGGCTGCCTCTCGCAGCTGCCCCAGTTCGAAGCTCATTCGGGTGCCTCTGTGTGCGGTATCTTGAGCCGGGCTAAGATCAGCCCCGAGGTTGCTGGTTCCGATTGGACCCATATTACGCTCTGAAACTAGACGTTTGGATTCACACGAGAGAAACAGAATCAGAGCCGAAGCCCTGGCTGGTCGGGATGAATCTATCCCTAACTTAGGGACGCTATTTGCGCCGCGTATCGCTTGGTCGCGACGAAGAAGATGTAGAAGGCTGTGAGTCCGATTATGTAGAATGTGCTGGCGATGAACAAGGGTAGCTGTAGTAGTCCTAGTCCGAGTATGAGTCCACCGAAGTAGGTGCTTAGACTGTTGGGCAGTCGAAACGTAATATTGCTCAAGGCGCTGACCAGGCCTCTCTGTTCCGCGGGGAATATGCTCATGGAGAATGAGTCGATGAGCGGGCCTGCCATGTTCATAAGTGCTGATCTTACTATGTAGACTCCTGCTGCTAGCGCGAAGATGGGGATGAAGGCCATGCTTAGCATGAAGAGCATAGACGATCCTGTAGTAAGGATGATGGCGCGCATCTGTCCGAATCTGGTGGCGAGTCGAGGGCTGGCGTACGCGGAGAATCCGATGAGTATATTGGAGAAGGCGAGGATTGGCCCGCTGTAGCTGTCGGAGACGTTGAATCGGTAGTAGAACCAGGCGCCCACGAGTGGGATAATGAATCCCGCTCCGAATCCTATCGTGCTCGCGACGAAGCCGAGCTTCAGAAGTGTTCCCTTGTTCTCCAGTCCGGACCATCGACGTTCAGGGTTGTGGGTCTCGCGGTGGTTTCGGAGTAGAATGTAGAACATCAGGGGACTGATGAAGCTCGCCAGGCCGAGTATCAGGAGTGTCTGCCTATGAAGCGCATAGTTTGTGAGGCCAGTTAGAGATTGCAGGGCTGGAAATGCTCCGGGGAGGACGAGGCCGATTCCGGTTGTGACATTGATCATGATGAATGATAGCGAGAAGACCCTGTTCCTGTTGGAATTGTCAGTAAGATCCGCTAGCAGCGCATTCCATGTGGTCACGCTAGCTCCTTCCGCGAATCCCAAAGCGACGCTCGCGGAGATGAGATACAGGAAATTCGTTGTTACCGCGAAGGCTAGTAGCGCGGCGGCACCGGCTAGATTTCCAAGGATCAGGAGCTGTTTTCGACCGTAGATGTCGGAGATGATTCCGAGAGGAATGGACGTGATAACGACAGCGATGCCTTGGGCTGCGATTAGTAGGCCTGCTTGTATGGCTGTGAACCCGACAGTGACGAGCCAGGCTCCCAGGACGATCTGGAGGAAGCCAAGTCCGAGGAAGACTGGAACAAACGATAGAATCAGCATCCTGGCGGTTGGCGGGACTCTGCTGGCTTCTTGGTGGGCCAAGTGATCTTCAGCATTGGGTTTCTAGTTCCCGCCCGATAAACCAATGGGGCTCACGCGGGAGTGCCGACCAGCATGCCATGGGGTTGGCCCTGCTCAATCGTTCAGAGCTTACTTGTCCGTGTTCGCGTCTGTGACCATTGGTCTTATTTACTCGGATTTTTTCTTCTGCCCCCGGGCGAGTTCTTGTTCGTGTTCGATCCGTTTCCGTTTGATCTCCTCCAAGAGGTTGCACCAAACCAGGCGAGGAGGGTTACGAGGGGTTTCCTCAATCGAGTCCTGCGCCCCTAACGCCTCGGCTACTACTCGGATCGTTGACCAAAGCTACCCACGGCACACCGAAGCAATTCGGGGCAGGCCATAGCCTGAGGTGCATCCGGAATGCTTAAGTTATCTCCAACTACCAGCAGCCCTCTGAAAATAGGCGAAAAACATGGCCAAGAAAATACTATACTCTTCAGTCCTACTGCTACTTGGCACCATATTCCTCATCCCTGCGGCAAACCCCGTCCATGGACAGTTTACTGGCACCGTTTGCCTCATTCCAACCAGCTCCAGTTCGTGCCCCTCTAGTCCCGCGACAATTGGCGGCACAGTCGGGACCCAGCTACGCGTGTCCGTCTTCATCCAAGGCTCCGATGCACTGAACGGCGCCCAGGTCATACTCCTCGCGGATCATACGATAATCAAGCCTGCCGGAGCAGACATTACAGGAACTGTGGTGCCGGGCGGTTCTATCATAGAAGAATGTATTGGAGGCGTACTCGTCCAAGGCAGCGTCTGTGACTCCCACGACACCATCGATACGATAGACGTTGCGGTTGTAGCTGGACCCGGACAAATCACCACTGCACCGACAACCGGTCTGCTCTTCACCGCGATATACAACGTTACATCGGCCACGAGCGGAACCCCGATCGGATACCAGACTGGCTGCTCGCCACCCACCAGCGTCAGTAACACCTGTATCACCATCACAAACGGCAGCCTCACCCCAGATCCAGAAAATGCACAGACGGCTGTCTTCACAACTGGAGACTTCACAATATCCGCGAATCCCGCGAGTCTATCCCTACGGCGCAGCTCCCAAGCATCTTCAACAATAACTCTGAACAGCATCGGCTTCGCTGGAACTGTAAGCCTCACGACGACAGTATCGCCCACGAACAAAGCACCGTCACAGTCGCTCAGCACCAGCACCGTAACTCTCACCTCGGGAGGATCAGCCTCAGTGACACTTACTGTCACAACCGTCAAAAACACCGGGTTCGGAACCTACACGGTAACGGTCACCGGGACCAGTGGCAACATAGTCAACTCGGTCACAGTAACTGTAACAGTAACGCACTAGACAGACAGTAAATCGTCTCTCTTTTCCCCTCTTTTCTTTGCGTCATCCTAGACTTGAGAGCGCACCGAGAATCTGGTGAACCCGGCTTAGAGCGCACGATTCCGTGGTAGCGTGATCGGACCCTTCGACAACTCCTCCTTCCAAGTCAGAGAGTAACAGACATTCAACAAGCACCCACTCTTAGACGTCAGAATATTTCGATAAGGTCTCGTTCATCCGGATTTTTCTTCTGCCTTCAAAGCCATTTCTTGCTTGTGCTCGATCTGCTTCTGTTTGATCTCCTCGTAGAGATTGCACCAGTCGCGGCCAGAGACGACAAGCTGGTAAGACTTGAGCTTCGGATGAATGCATTTTGCCCTGTCAAAGAGATCAGCGTTGAGCGGATCCTTTGTGGCAAACCAGATGCAGGATAGACAGTTCCCATTCTGCCATTGTATGCCCTTCAAGCGCTTCTGCATTTCAGACTCAGGTCCAGACATGATGGCTCAGTGTTCGAGCGAGTGCATTATCAAGGTTCACACCTAAACTTGACGACGACGTAGCCGAAGTAGAATTCGCTCAGCCATCTGGGGCCGAGGACGTGTTTAGGACCAATCATGATGATTCTTGATTGATTTCCCTCTCCGAAGGGTTACGTTTTGTCTCAACCGCCTCAAGGTCTGCAGCAGGTAAGGAAGCTGCTCTTCTTGGCTAGAGTAGGGAGAAGGGAGACGGACGCCAGCTTAAGCATGGAAACTCGACTATGAGCCAAGAACGCTTGACGTTGCTACAAGCTAGGGCCGGCTTTTTCCCGCTTACGTGTAGTCTGGTGCGCCAAAGAACGCGGACATTATTCCGACGTCATTGATGTTTACTGTCCCGCTTCCGGTGACGTTAGCTGCTGGGTCATACAATGGGCTTCCAATGCTGCGGTCGAAGGTCGCAACTACGACTCCGAAGTCCACAATGTCTACGGTGCCACGTCCAGCCATGTCAAGCTGTCTAGTCACCATCATGGAGGCGGACCATACTCCGTTCTTCAGACTCAAGGTCACGTCTGCTGAGAGACTATACGGGCTGACGGCTACGTTCAGTAGGAATCGAGTCCGGTTGTTGCTTATTTGCAGATTCGTGACGATGTAAGCTTTTGAAAACAACACAGCCCCCGAAGTGCTGTTTGTCGCGGTGAGCGAGACTGTCCCAGAAACAATCCCGGAGCTGACTTGCAGACTGCCAGTGACCGTCACCGTGACTCCCTGAAAACTGCTCGTCTGGTTGATCGAGATCGACGGGTCTGAGCTCGCGACGAACGGCTTCATCAACGGATAATGATCCTGGTAAACCCCTCCAGGAATCGAGTAAGGAGTATCTCCAATGCCATCTGGGCTGGGACAGATGTTCTGCTGGGGCCCACTACAGTTGTCGACTCCGGTATAGGCGGACCAGTAGTTGCCCCCGCTCGGATATCCGTTGTCCCAGACCTGGCCCGGCTGAATAGTATTCTCAGTCCCGAAGAAATTACTGTGAAATATGTGAACACCGGTAGACCCGGTGGCGTATATCGTGATAAAGTTCGGGTTGAAACTGTTGCCCGTGATCGTCGCATTAGTCGATGAGACAACTTCCAGACTACCGTCCTCGTTGTAGAACCGGCTACCATCAACAATCGTATTGTTAGACCCGGACAATATCATTCCATACTCGGCCCCACGATCAAAGTAGTTGGGGCCTGTCGAAGAAAAGTCGCTGTTCTCAACCGTTACATACGAGGACGAGTACACATCCAAGCCCTGGTAATGGTTCTGTGAAGCATTCACATTCTCGACCAACACGTTATGCACCCCCACCAGTGTGATACCAACCTCGGTCCCATGAATCACCAAGTTAGAAAGGCGAACGTTAGAGCAGTTGACAAGGATCAGCTCACCCACCGACACACCGTCCAGGGTCAGACTGGGGCCGCAACCATCATAGTAGTACAGCGGCTTACCGGTAACTAGGTTATCACTAGTAATGGTATACGAGTTTGGGGCCGTGCTCAGCCCTGCAATTTCCAGCCCGCCCCGACTGAAACTGTTGTCGGACACCACAGTATTGCTCGAGCCTAGCAGGTGTAAGGCGTAGAAGGCTGAACCTGAGAAGCTGTTGCCGGTCACGGTCACGTTGTTTGAGCCGGCAATGTGGAGCGCGTCTCCCTGGCTCCACGGGAACGAGTTGTCAGCAACAACAACATTCGTCGAGGATACTATGTCCATCCCGTCTCCTCCACACTCGTTCGGACTACCGCTACCCGACTCCGCTTGGTTATAGGCAAGCACCACGTTCCGAGACGAGGACACGTTGATAGCACCGTCGCAATACATGTTGACTGAAGAGTTCACCACACGCCCGTTAGTGACATTGTTGAAAATAATACCTCCGAATCCGTTGCCCACTGACACATACCGTATGACGAAGAACGCGGTGGCATTGCTGATCCTAATGGAGCCAAAGTCTGAGACGATATTCCAGCCGAGGATCATGTAAGGGTCAGAATCCGTCCCACTTCCACCAGTCACCCCGTTGGCCGCAGTGAACCCACCGTTACCAGTAATCGTGATCGACGCGTGACCCTTCAGGGGCGGCGGGTTTACGAATCCGAAGGGCGACATCAACGGATAACGGTCATGGCTATTGCTGAAACCGTAAGGAGTGTCCCCAATACCATCCGGGAATGGACATATGTTCTGCTGAGGACCCCCACAACGGTCCACTCCCTTGTAGTCAGACCAGTAGTTCCCGCCGCTCGGGTACCCGTTGTCCCAAGAGTTTACGCTAGGCTGATCATCCGATGCCTGGATGGTATTGTTCAGAAGGCTGTTGTGATAGACTGAGATAACAGTAACTCCCGACAGACGAATTCCTACCGCTTCCAGAGTCACGTTGTTCCCGATTATCTGATCGTTACGGGATCCACCCGCCAGAACTATTCCCTGATACCAATTAGAGTAACCGTTAGCTACCCCACCCCCAGACACACGGTTCTCCTGGACCAGGCTATTGTTGGTGGCGGTTAAGAGAATGCTGTAGCAGAGGTTACAGTGAACAGAGTTGTTTATGATCTGCAAGCCTAGAGAATACGATCCGACCAGCACCCCTTCGATATAGGCGCCATTCAGTATATTGTTCGACACTGTCACAGTCGAAGAATGGTCAATGTACAATGTCGTGCCCGAGCCACAATCCGGACTGTTACACATGGGATCCCCAGAAATTCTGTTACCAGACAACTTAACCCGTTGAGAATGCACGACCCCAACGTTCCCCCCAATCTGGTTATTGGCCAAAGTCACTCCCACATCGCCGGAAATAGCCAGAGCAGATCCAGCCCCACCCGGGAGAGTATTGTTCGACAAGGTAACGTTCGTTGAAGAAACGATCTCGCCACTCTCCCAGTTCCCCCCAAGGTAGGAGGATTTGATCATTCCATTGGAGACTCCGTGGAGCTCAAACGCAATCGACGCAAACGCCGCACCACCATAATTCGGACAATCTGACGAAACATTTTCGACCGTGAAGAATGCAGTCGTATTGTCTATCTCAATGCAGACCTGGTTCGGGGAACTCGAAACAACATTCCATCCAGACATAATGTAGGGATCTGCACTCGTTCCAGTACCGCCAATAACACCATTAGCAGCTGTAAAGCCCGTGTTCCCATTGATCAGTATGTATCCGCGCTGGACAAGGGTAGAAGCCCCAACGTGGGGAGCGTACAAGAAAAGGCTAGAGACGACCATGAAGAACGCTAACAGAGAGGCGGAGACAATCCGCCGTCGAACGAACATGCGAAGAATTGAGACTCTCACAAGTTTCTTCCGGAAGACCCAGGCGAATAAGAAGATTCCTGAAGAAACGGTATAGCCCGATATACAGCGATATCGAAAAGTCTAAGAAATCACACCTCTTCAGCAAGCGAAGCCTAGATCGTTCGTTCAGGCAAGCGACCTGATAGTCCCCTGCAAAACGCCTTGGAATCCGCTCAGAATCGAAAACCTGTCTATCGTCACGCTAATCTTCGCTAGATTCTCGTCGCATCCGATAGGATCCCAACGAAGCTGACTGAAACGCAAGGAATGAACTCGCGAAAAAATACTTAAGCTCTGAAAAGACGAACAAAATTCCATGAAACCTACACGGAAGGGCCCGCAGAAGTCCGCCAAGAGCACAACCGCGACCAGCAAGGGATTCACTGAGGAGGAACGAGGCGCGATAAGGGACCGCGTCCAAGAGACGAAGGCTGGCAAGGGGGAGGGGGAGAGCGCCGTGCTGGCGAAGATCGCTGAGATGCAGGAGCCGGATCGCGCCATGGCCAAGCGTCTTCATACTATTATCAGAGAAAGCTCGCCAGCTCTCTCGCCGAGACTCTGGTACGGTATGCCTGCGTATGCCAAGGACGATAAGGTCGTCTGCTTCTTCCAGGCAGCGGCGAAGTTCAAGACGAGGTACGCGACGTTAGGCTTCAGCGACAAGGCGAACCTCGACGAAGGCGCCATGTGGCCGACCGGCTTCGCGCTGAAGGGGTTGACTGCCGCCGAAGAGGCAAGGATCGCCGCACTCGTGAAGAAAGCGGTCAGCTAAGGACCGAGCTCCGAGTCTACTACGACGTCGGCATTCTCTAGTCCGACAATCCAAGCCTCCGTAACGCCAAGAGTGGCCCTGGAATCCTTTCAAGAGTGGAGAGCGGGGTTGCTTCCATGTAATCTTAAAGAGTTCTTGGCTTGAATTGTTGATGAACATGAAAATCGTGCTCGACGACCAGGTTACGGAACGGTCGATGCGCGCAGACCTGGCGTGGGAGCTGTTCTTCAAGTCCAAGACTGAGTTGCCGAAGGGACATGGTGAACCTCTCCTACCCTTCGCCAACTGGTTCTGGGACGAGATGGGCCAGAGGGCAGGACGACTGATGAAAAACTCGAAGGGGGAGGCAACGGTCACAATCCCTCCCCTGGCTCCTGAAGCCTTGGACTTCGTGGTTCGCCTGGCATCGTTCTGGGCCGACGAGGTCTATCTGAGAAGGAGAGGATCTCTGTCAGGGAACATGTGGAGGAGGCCGGTGGTGAACGTTTTCGATGATGACACCCTCGAAGGAGCCGAGCGCCCGCTGACTTCGAGGAAAGAAACGGGTTCAACCGACAGGTTCCTTATGCCTCTCCTCGGGCCGGGCCGTGCCTTCTTCAGGGTCAGATTGGTCGAGAAGGAGGAGAGCGCTGCTCGGTTCCATAGTCATTCGCACGTGGACGAATATTACTTGATCCTCAGCGGGAAGGGGACGCTGAGATACAATGGCTCGGAGACAGAGGTGAAAGCGGGGGACCTAATCGGCAAACCGGCCGGGCCAGAGGTCGCTACGCAACTCATTGCCGACCGAGGGGAGCGGCTCCGAATACTCGATATGGAGAATTGGCACGACCGGGCTCAAGTCTCCAAGGATATCATAGTGAACCCAGACTTCAAGGAACTCCTATTGAGCGGGTCAGGGTGGGGGGCCCTCGTTCCAGAAGAGTCCTTGATTACGCCCGAGGAGTTCTTCCGCCACTACGACCAGGGATACAAGAGGACGAGGGATGGAGGGTGGGTCCCGTCGAGGAACCGGGGCCACAAGCGGACACGCGAGAAGTGATCATCCTCCGCGCTCCCATGACATTATTTATGCGGCCGAAGAAACGAGACGAAATGCTATCGACCAATGTTTCGTTCGCCGATGAGAAGTTGACCTAACATCTCTTTACTTTTGAGCTGCCACCGGCGAGAGTAGTGCTAACTGTGCCGTGAGCTTGATGCTTAGCTATTAGCCAGAGTACGGGTTCATCAGCGGATAGTTGTCCTGGTTGTAGCTGAAAACATAGGGGGTGTCTCCTATACCGTCAGGGCTGGGACATACATCCTGGTTCGGCCCACTACAGTTGTCCACGCCGGTGTAGTCGGACCAGTAGTTCCCACCGCTAGGATAGCCATTGTCCCATACGTTCAGGGTCGAATTGACGTCTGTTGCCTGGACTGTGTTGTTGAGAAAGTTGTTGTGAAACACGTGCACGTCTGTCGTGTTGTTCAGAACGACTCCTTGCTGGTTTGACTGGATGTTGTTGCCGGTGATGGTTATGTTCGAAGAGTCTGCTACGCCGATGGCGGTTGTTGAATTTGAGATATTGTTGCTTTGGATCGATATATTGCTGGAGAGGGAGATTGCGAGAGGGTCGGTTGAGTGCGTGATATTATTGTTGGAAACGTCTATCTCCACGCTCGAACTGATCCCTATGGCAGGTATGGGTGGAGTACCGCCGGCGCCGCCGGAGGTTTGAACATCATTTCCTTTGATCGAAGCGCTCCAGCAATTGTTCATGATTATTGCACCGTACCCGGCGTCTAGTATTCGGTTATCTGATATTTCAAGGAAATTTGAGTCTTTGACTAGTATTGCCCAGTCACTGTGAAAGTTGTTCCTGGAGATTGTAACATGATCGGAATTCTCGATCCGCAAGCCGGTGAAATCTATGGTGCAACAGCCCGCGGCGAGATTGTTGTCAGAGATCGTGATGTTGGAGGAGTCTGCTAAGACGATACGGTAATGAAGATTGTTGGTTATTGATACGTGGGATGAGGACGAGACGCTGATACTTCCGCCGACACCAACAGAATTGTTGGAAAGTTGGACCTGGTCGGAGGAATCGACGCTGATCTGTCCGCTGTAATCGGAGATTCTGACTTGTGTTGAGCCGGTAACCATTATGTTGCCTGCTCCTGTGATATTTTCTAAGACTGCGTTCGAGTCAAATGCCATCTCCACGATGGAGAAGCCGTAAGATTGTGCAACTCTGAAATTGGTTATTGTGACATTGCTAGAGGTCGCCACTATCAGTTCGCCGGATCCCATAGAGTCAAGGTTGAGTTCTGAGGAATCCTTGTAGAACAACAGGGGTTGTCCGTTCGCTGTATTGTCGGACGTTATGGTTATGGAATCGAGTTGTTCGGCTGACGTCTCTCTGAGGAGTATCTGGCTGAGCGTGTTGTTCTGAACGGTGACTCTGGTCGAGTTGACAATTGAAATGCCGAATGGAAGTTCAGGTAATGTGTTGCTAGTGAGCGTGATGTTGCTTGATGAGGTCGCTGTGACAAAGCTGTGTGCGAACCCTGATTCAGAGACGGTGACGTTCTCGGAAGAGACTATATTGACTTGGTTGATCACGTCGTTTGAAACGAGTATGTTGCTTGATGAATCGACTGTTAGGCTCCACTGATAGTCCGTGGACTGAGAGTTCTCGAGTGCGCCGTTTGCAACGTTTGTCATATTGATGCTGTAGAAGTACCAGTCGGTCGAGGAAACTTGCACGTTGCGAATCACAAAATAATCAGTCGTATCATGTATCAGTATTCCTGGGTTTCGACAGCATACAGAAATGCTCCAGCCCTCGATGATGTAAGGGTCTGACGCTGTACCTGTTCCTCCTGTCACACCATTCGCGGATGTGAAATCGGCGTCGCCATTGATGACAATCGGTTCATGTGTTGGGTAGGATGAAGAGTCCGCTTTAACTGACGGGGGTAGCGCGACGGCAAACGTCGCCACGGTCATAAACAACATCACAATAGCTGGTCGGGAAAGTCTATCGTGCCCGAAATGCATACAGATAGCGGCCGCGAGCCCAGAATATCAGCAGTAAGTGTACAAACGCGTTCATAATAACACACTTGTCATGAATTCCGAAGATAGCTGTGGACTGTAGTAGATGGAACCAAGAAACATCGTTGCGGAGTGGACCAGAACAGGTCTCCGTCTCGATTCTGAGGCAACCCGCCTTACCGGCTGCTTCCTTCCTTTGCTGAAAACTCTCGACCTAGTTGGACTTCGCCGCGGTTAGCTTAGCCTGGCCCCGCATTTTGTGCAGAAGGTGGATGAAGAGATATTTTGTGTGCCGCAGGTGGGGCAGAGCTTCATTCCAGGCTGGAACGTCGCTGTTGGTCCCATGGGCATCTGGCCTGGAGGGGGCTGTGAGATTCTTGCAAGATTGGAGTAGTAGTAGACGGCCATTAGTATTGGGAGTAGTGGTTGATAGAGTGCTGAGAGGATGCCGTTGACCACCGGACCGAGGATGCCTAGAGACCCGCTTATCGCACTCACAATAAACGAGGCAACTAGGATGATTATTCCGAGGACGAGGAAGGTTGCGAAGGTCTTGAGCCATCTGTTCCGGACGAGTTCACGGCTCCTTCCCATACTTTCGGTTACTCCCTTGTTCTCGATCAGGAGGACGGGGAGTGCGACGGAGAACATTATCGCTAGTATGATTCCGGGGACGATTAGAGCGATGAAGCCTAGTAAGACGATGATCCCGACGATGATGCTGAGCGCCCAGATCGAGAGTAGCCTTGAGACAGCGAATCGGATGGATGCTCCGAAGTCGACTTGTCCCTTAGTAATCTGTTCAGAGGCCAGTTTGATTGCGCTACCCTCGGCAATTGTAGAGAATACGATATTCACAACGAAGATCACGGCGATGAGCAGGACTAGTGCTCCGAACAATGCGGAGAACCAGCTGGAGAATTGCTGAGGCGTGGGATTGACAGGAAGAATCGGTAAGACGAAAGCTTGCTGCGCCAGCGTAGTGACGACCTGGACGATCACTCCCACTATCGCAAAGAGAACGAAATACTTCCCGAAGTCCCGTCGGTACACCTCGAAGGTTTTCGAGATGACCTCGCCGAGACCCAGTTCGCGTCCAATACCTTGCTCCGGCTGCATCGTCATGTCAACCCCATCCTGATATGGGGCGCAATCGCCTTGTGTATATCATCTTGTCTTTCCTTATAATTCAAATCGAGTGCGCCTCTCTGAGACACAGTGCTGAACCAATCAAGGCTGATCAATTCGCAAGAATGACAACTCTTATTGAGTGACTCCGACGGGACACGTGAAGAACCCATGAGCTCTTACTCGAAGGTGGGCGCGGCTGGCGTTGTTCTACTGGTCACTATCATAGAGGATGGTGGACTGATCGCCTGGCTGATACTAGCCCGCGTCTCCATGTTCTACCAGGGTATCCCGATCGCACCTCTCGTCCTCCTTCTAGTGCTCCTCGTCGAGCATTCGATTATGCAGCGGGCGGAGAATCCGAATTTTACCGGAAAAGTATTCGCCCAAATATTCGGCTTTAGCTTGCTTGAAGTGGTCAACTGGAGCGTATGGCTGACCCTCCTCTCGAACACTTCGTCCCTGCTCTCGATGAGTTCGCTAATCGCCTCGCTCTACTTCTTTGTCGGCTTCTATATTGAACACCAGATTACAGAGAACGTGATCACGCAGCAACCATATCTCCGCTTTAGAAATCCAAGAGGCGCGATCACGGCCGGAGTCATTCTTGAGACTCTGAGCGAAGGCGTCGGGGCACGCCTCTGGTTGCTTTATGGACCGATAGGTCCGATATTCCTCGTCGTAGGCTCGTTGATAGAGCACTCGATCCAATACATAGTTGGAAGATTGCCCATAAAGTCTCGTCCCAGTCCCTGAATCTACGTAGAGTAGAAGTCAATCTCGATTCCATCCTGCGTTTGATCTCGGGCTTCAAGAGCTTCCGCAGTTGCCTTCGAGCATTCAATCTTCATATTTCTTAGATGAACAATTATCGATTGCCAGCAATATTTTGATAGCGGATCCCCCTCTAGGCTTAAATTCTCGGGAGAGGAACGCGAATCGAAAAATGTTATCGACAATATCCACTCGCCAAGGAAGACTTGCAATGTCAACGATTCTTTCTCTCTCGATTCTAGCAGTTGCAGTCCTCGCGGTGTTTGGCAATATCGCTCATGCGGAATCGGTTGTCACAGTAATCCCGGTGAACAATAAGCCCCTAGGGGTCGCGGTCAACCCTCTGACCAACAGGATCTACGTTGCCGCTAGTTTGAATTTCGAGGGAAACGTTGCGGTCATAGATGGTGCGACGAATACCGTCATCGATAGAATTCCCACAGGGACCGGAACCTCCGCGTTCAAGATCGCGGTCAACCCCGCCACCAACAGGGTATATGTGACTAATACGTTGGGCAGCAGCGTCGTCGTAATAGACGGGCGTTCTGATAAAGTAGCAACGAGCATAGCTGTCTGCGGCGCCGGCAACCCGAACAATGTCGCAGTGAATTGGTGGACGAACAGAGTCTACGTAGCCTGTTCAGGACCTGCAGCTCTCGCGATAATAGACGGACAAACCAGCGCCGTCGTCACCACAGTGCCACTCTCAGCCTACATAGGCAGCGCCCGTCCAGTCGCCGTGAACATAGGCACAAACAGGATCTACGTCGGCGACGGCTCCGGCAGAAACGTTGTGGTGCTTGAGGGCAAAACCGATAGCGTGATCGCCAATGTCGTAGCCGGAAGCGACTTCCACCTCGGAATAGACGTCAACCCCTTCACTAACATGGTCTATGTCTCAAACGATGTTGCTTATGGCGCGCCCGGTTGGCCCTACGGATCCGTCTCTGTCATCAACGGCTCTAGCAATGTAGTCGTGGCAACAATTCCGGTTGGACCAAGCCCCTACGGCGTAGGAGTCGACCCCAGGACGAACAGGGTCTATGTCGCAAATAGTGCTGGCACCAGCAACAGCAGTAGCATCTCCGTGATCGATGGCGCAACCAATACCGTCACAGCGACAGTTCCAGCCCCGGCATGGGCGATCGACGTAGCAGCTAACCCCTGGACCCGCTTGGTTTACGTGGCTGAATACTACATCTGCAAATCCAGCAGTTGCTCAGCGGATCCAAACCAGAATTCAGTCCTCGTCATATCAGAGACACCTCCAGACCAAGGCTCGAACTGAGCATCCATCGGTCCTCGTCAATAACTCCAAAACTCCCCCTTTTTTCCTGGCAGGCTTATTGGCCCTAGTGATTGATTACCTACCGGCGGGGCGCTTCGTTTCTTCCGTTCGTCGACTGGAGCTGGCTTCTATGAGCTCTTTCACCAGTGTGCGGATGTCTAGTAAAATTTCCATCTGGATCATGTAAAAGTCCATCATTGACCGGCTTCTTCCTGCCTGTTTGATGATCTCTTCATTGGTCCTCATTTGCAGTCCGCCCCGATGTATGATTAGACACCACTTAGCTTCTTCGACTCCGACGTGCTAAAGGCGCTAGGTCGGGCTCACGCTGGCTGTTGATCGCGGCTGATGTTTTTTGATGCCCGGAGGACGTTGCCGCTGTGGGCGCATTGTATGAGTCCGATCCACGGACCGCCTAACTGAGTGACTTGTTCTATTTAGTCGCACTCTGGACATTGAACGGACGTTGCGTGGTGAAGTCGTCCGTTTCTGGCTTGTCTTTCAAGCCCGGGTCTGGACCTTGCTCCGTTCATCCTCTGGCAGCTTCAGGCTAAACTGGTGACA
>Ga0209154_1000371_pt1 | contig 31533 bp, 24 predicted proteins | sample GraSoiAngelo_121_FD_185878 | JGI IMG/M metagenome (GOLD analysis project Ga0209154, IMG submission 185878) | Grasslands soil microbial communities from the Angelo Coastal Reserve, California, USA - 14_0919_12_20cm (SPAdes) (version 2) | ecosystem: Environmental > Terrestrial > Soil > Grasslands ... | reverse complement strand
GCCTGCCTGGAGGCCACCACGATCCGCCGGCCGGCCGCCACCCACTCCCGGAGCTGCCGGGTCAATCCCTCCATCTGTCCGGCAAACGACTCCACCGCCCCGAAGAGGATCTCGACCGCCTCCCCGCGCGGCGGCCGGTGGAGGGTGGACACCGCCACGGTCCGGCGGGCGCCCAGGCGGGCGGCGACCTCGTCCCACGTCACGAAAGGGATCGGCGGGGCGGGGGAGATCCGGTCCGCCTCCTCCGCGCGGCGGTGGGCGGAGGCCGCCTGCTCGTACAGGCTGCGGGCCTGACGTTCGAGCTCGTCCGGCTCGTCGAGCACCCAGACCGCATCCGGAACGAGGTCGGCAAAGAGCACTCCCGGCTCCCCGCCCGCCCGGGCCGGAAGAATCGTGATCTCGGACCGCTCCCGCACCGTCCGCTGGGTCTCCGGATCGAACACGCGCACCGACTCGATCTCGTCGCCCACCCACTCGATCCTCACCGGATGATCATCGGTGGACGGATAGACGTCGATCAGGCCGCCGCGGACCGCCATCTCTCCCGGCCGCTGCACGAGCTCGGAGCGCTCGTATCCGGCGGCGGCGAGCCGGCGCACCACCTCTTCGAGATCGACGCGGGATCCGGCCCCGACCGCCACGCGCACCGTGTCCACCCAGCGCGGGTTCGCGACCGGAGACAGGGCGCCCGCGGCGGACGTGACGATCACCTGAGGCCCGCTCCGGCGAAGCGAATCCAGAACGCGCTGCCGCGCGCCCTCCCCTTCGACGGTCGGACGGTCCTCGGGATTGAACGACTCCCACGGCGTGAGCAGGTGCAGCTCCCCGGCGCCGGGAGGGAGAAACGCCGCCAGGTCATCGGCCAGCTTCTCGGCCTGGTCACGTCCCGGCGTCACAATGAACCAGACCGGGGTCCGGCCCGAGGGGGCCCGGCTGCTCCGGCGGGCGATCAGCCCGGCGATGACAAACGCCTTCGCCGCGCCGCCGGGGCCGATGACCCACGGCCGCGCGCCCGCGTCGATCTGGTCGGCAATGACGAGAAACTCCCGCCTGCCGGTCAGCAGCGGGAGCATCCCAGACAACGCCATCAGGGATCCTGTGCGCGACTAGGAGACGGGTGGACGGGAGGGGGCCTCCACGACGCGGCGGCCGCGGTACCAGTTGGTGATCGGAAGCCGGCGGTCCTTGCCGAACGCCTTGGGGGTGATCTTGATCCCCGGCGGGGCCTGACGGCGCTTGTACTCGCTGCGGTCGACCATCGCGATCACGCGCGCCACCACCTGGGGATCGAACCCCTGCGCGGCGATCTCGTCCGGAGACCGGTCGTCCTCGACGTAGAGCTGGAGGATGCCGTCGAGGATCTCGTACGGCGGGAGGGTGTCCTGGTCCGTCTGGTTCTCCCGAAGCTCCGCCGTCGGGGCGCGCTCGAGGACGCCGTTGGGGATCGGCGGCCCCCCCGTGCCCGCGGCGCGGGCCAGGACATCGCGGCCGTTGCGCCACCGGGCCAGGGTATAGACCAGCGTCTTGGGCACGTCCTTGATCACGGCAAATCCCCCGGCCATGTCCCCGTAGAGCGTCGCGTACCCCACGCTCATCTCGCTCTTGTTCCCCGTCGTGAGGACGAGCCAGCCCATCTTGTTGGAGAGCGCCATCAATAAATTGCCGCGGATGCGCGCCTGGAGGTTTTCCTCGGTGACGTCGCGAGGCCGCCCGCCGAAGGGCGCGGCGAGGACCTGCTCGTAGGCGGCCGCCGCGGGATCGATCGGGAGGTCGAGGAGTTCGATGCCGAGCGTTCGCGCGAGGTCGCGGGCGTACCGCCGGCTGGCCTCCGAGGTGTACCGGGACGGCATCATGACCCCCTTGACCGACTCCCGGCCCAGGGCGTCCACCGCGATGCACGCCACGAGGGAGGAGTCGACCCCGCCGCTGAGCCCGAGCACCACCGTGCGCATCCCGTTTTTCCGCACGTAGTCGCGCGTCCCGGTCACCAGCGCCCGGTAGACTTCTTCGGTCTCGCCCGGGGGTTCCGCGATCGGGCTGCCGGGGAGCGGCGTCCGGGTCCCGGCCGGCGCGTCGCGGGAGAGCGTGAAGAGCGGGGCCAGCACCCCCTCGCTCTGCAGCGCATCGGATGTCCGGATCGGATTGTACCGGCGGATGCCCCGGATCGCATCGATGTCCAGATCGGCGGTGACGAGGGCTTCCTCGAACGCGGGCCCGCGCGCCGCCACCCGCCCCGCGGCGTCGATCATCACGCCGAGCCCGTCGAAGACCAGCTCGTCCTGTCCGCCCACGAGGTTGTTGTAGGCCAGCGCCACCGCGTAGTCGCGCGCGCGGGTTTTGAGCATCTCCTCCCGGATTCGCCACTTCTGCGCCGAGTAGGGGGAGGAGTTGAGGGTGAGGCTGATCAGCGCGCCGGCCAACGATTGGGCGAGCAGCGGCCCGCCCGGGGCCCAGACGTCCTCGCAGATGTTCACGGCGACCGGAACCCCGTGGATCACGAAGACGGGGCTCTCCGATCCCGGCTGGAAGTATCGCTTCTCGTCGAAGACGCCGTAGTTCGGCAGCCGCATCTTGTGGTACACGCCGGCGATGCGCCCGTCGTGCAGCACGGCGGCGGCGTTGTACAGATGGTCCCCCGAGTCGACGAAGCCGACGACGGCGGCGGTGCGGATGGCGTGGCGGGCGATCTCGTCCAGGCACGCCAGGTTCTCGCGAACGAAATCGACCTTGATCAGCAGGTCTTCGGGGGGATAGCCCGTGATCGCCAGTTCGGGGAAGGTCACCACATCCGCCCCAAGGGCCTGGGCCTCTTCGATCCGCTCGATGATCTTCCTGGTGTTCCCTTCGAAGTCACCGACGGTGGTGTTGATCTGGGCCATGGCGACCCGCAACCGCGACGTCATCTGGCGCCCCCTGGCGGCGGGGGGCTTCATCCGGCGGCCCCCGGCGCCGCGCAGCGACTACTGCATTATTATAGCACCGGTCGCCACACGGCCTCCGGCATCGAGGGGCCCCGCCTCACGGCGGAGCCCCCGGCGCCCTCGGTCCCTACGGCTGAGCTCCTAGACGTCGTAATACAGGAAGAACTCATAGGGGACCGGCCGGATGTTTACTTCCTGGAGCTCCCGCGTTCGCTTGTAGGAGATCCAGGTGTCCAGCAGGTCCCGGGTAAAGACGTCGCCTTCCAGGAGGAACTCGTGGTCCGCCTCGAGCGCGTCCAGGGCCGTGCCGAGGGACCCGGGAACGCTCTTGATCTTTGCCGCCTCTTCCGGCTCCAGTTCGTAGGTGTTCTTATCGAGGGGGCCGAACCCGGCCCGGACCGGATCGAGTCTCCGCTTGATGCCGTCCAATCCGGCCATGAGGATGGCGGCGAACGCCAGGTAGGGGTTGCAGGCGGCATCCGGGCAGCGGAATTCGATCCGCTTGCTGGAGGCCGCGCCCGGGCCGGAGAAGTACATGGGAATCCGCACCGCGGCGCTCCGGTTGCGCTTGCTGAACGCGATGTTGACCGGCGCTTCGTAGTGCGGCACCAGGCGCCGGTACGAGTTGGTCGTGGGCGCGCACAGCGCGAGCAGGGCATCCACATGGGTGAGCAGGCCGCCGATGAAGGCGAGCGCCTCCGGGCTGAGCTCCGCGTATCCGCCCTCGTTGTAGAAGGTGTTCGCTCCGCCCTTCCACAGGCTCAGGTGCGTGTGCATCCCGGTGCCGTTGTCGCCGAAGAGCGGCTTCGGCATGAACGTCACGGTCAGCCCGTGCCGGCGGGCGACGTTCTTGGCGATGTACTTGTAGCTGAGCAGGTTGTCGGCCATGCGGGTAAGGGGCGCGTACTTCATGTCGATCTCCGCCTGCCCGGCGTGCCCCACCTCGTGGTGCTGCATCTCGACTTCGATGCCCCACTTCTCCATTTCGAGCGTCATCTCGCTGCGCACATCCAGCTGCGTGTCCGCCGGCGGAACGGGGAAGTAGCCTTCCTTCACCCGAATCCGGTGCCCCAGCCCGGGCTGGCCGGTGTTCCACGTCGCCTCCGGCGAGTCGATGCTGTACCCCGTCCGGTGCGGCAGCACCTCGTACTGCACGTTGCTGAAGATGTAGAACTCGGCTTCCGGCCCAATGTAGCACGTGTCGGCGATGCCGGACGCCTTGAGATATTCCTCGGCCTTCTGGGCCACGTACCGCGGATCCCGCGTGTAGGGCTTGGCCGTGACCGGGTCGTTCACGTTGCAGATCATGGAGAGGGTGGGGATCTCGGTAAAGGGGTCCGGCCGCGCCGTCGCCGGATCGGGCATCAGGAGCATGTCGCTCTCCTCGATCGCCTGAAAGCCACGGATGCTGCTGCCGTCGAACCCGATTCCGCGGACGAACGTCTTTTCCTCGATCTGGCCCGCCGGGATGGTGGTGTGCTGCCAGGCGCCCGGGACGTCCACGAACTTGAGATCGACCATCTTGATGCCGTGTTCTTTGATGTAGGCCACCACGTCGCGCGCCGTCATCTCCTTGCCCGCCATCGACCCCACACCTCCGCATCCCCGGCCGGAGCAGATTGCCGTGCTCGAGGGCAAACAAAAACGCCTCCCGGCGCTCCTCGCGCCCGGGAGGCGTCACGGCCTCCGGTTCAGGTATCTAGCTGTATCTGTTTTATATCACGCGGTCGCAGGGAAGTCAACACATCCCCGCGTTGCACAAGGAGATTTACGCGCGCCTGCGCGGGCGCCCCTTCGGGCCACGAAGGCGAAGGCGCGTCCGGCCTCGGGGCTTGGTGGCGCGCGCTTTGGGGACTCCGCCGGCCCGCATCCGGGTCTTGAGGGAACGCCGCGCGGCCGGGCGCCGCGCCGGCCTGCGTTCGGGCGACCGCGCGCCATCCCCATCGCCGGGCGGGGCGCCGCCGACGGGGATCAGTTCGAAGCGGGCCGTGGGGGCCGGGGTCGAGGATCCCCGGACCATCCCCGGGGTGATCCGGAAGACCGGACACAACACGACCTCGATCCGTCCGCCGCCCGGCGCAAACAGCGCGGGGAGGTGGAGCGTGCGCAGTCCGACGACGGTGATCGGGCCGTTCGGAGGGGCGGACAGCCACCGCCGCGAGCTCTCGTAGGCGGGTGTCCCGGGGATGGTCACCGCGGTGATGCGGATCCGCCCCGCGGCGTCCCCGAAGGCGAACAGGAACGGGCGCCCCTCGACGATCTGGCTCCTGCCGCCGAAGAACCGCCCGGTCATGTACACGTAGGCCGTTTCCGTCGGGGGGACGTCCCGAAACGTCAGGACCGTCCCCGTCACCGCCATCCGCGTGCGCGGTTGAAAATCCTCGAAGGGCATCGGGTGCACGGTCTCGACGTCGGTCCACTCCGACCCGCCCGGCGCATCGAGGAGGACGCCCGGAAACGCGAGCCCGCGCTCCGTGCTGGCGGCCCTCACCGGATTGATCTCCAGCAGATGGGGGATCGCGGGATGGCCGGCGGAGGCGTGGTCGGGCAGCACGCGCAGGAGGCCGGTGACCGTCACGCGCTGCTGGGTGGCCATGACCTCGTCGAGGATCTGCGCGTAGGCGCTCCGCGCCGTGCCCCCGGCGGCCAGCGCCCCCGGCCGGAGCGCGTTCTGGACCACGCACATCACCGTCCCCTCGGCCTCGTCGGCCTGCGGGGTGGGGGCCATCCCGAAGGCGATGCCGAGCCCGTACTCTCCGTCCGCGGTGCGCCGGGTGACGTAGCCCTCGAGGGTGACTTCGGTGCCGGGCTGCAGGGGCAGATAGGCGAGCGGCTCGGCGCCGGACACGGAGATGTCGCTCCCCCCGGGGGTGCCGGGCAGGATCCGGATGCCGGCCAGCACCCGCAGGAAATCCGCCGGCGTCCGGACTTCCGGCCGCCCGGCGGCATGCGGGGCCGAATGCCGCTTGAGTTCGTCGGAGACCAGGATCGCTCTGGCGATCTCGCGCATCGGCGTCCGCGTGTTCCGGCTCTGCCGCTGGATGCGCAGGAACGCCTCCTGCTCGTCGACGCCCTCGCGCTTCATCAAGATCCCCTTGGCCCGTTCCACGAGCTTGCGGGTCTCCAGGGTGTCCTTGAGGGTGCCGACCTCCTGCTGCAGCGTGCGCAGCTCCTGGAACCTCGCCATCGCGATCTCGATCGCCGGGATGAGCTCGGCTTCCCGGACGGGCTTGACGAGGTAGGCGAGCACCCCGGCTTCCTGGGCCCGCTGCACGAGATCGCGCTCGCTCCAGGCGGTGAGCAGGATGATCGGCCGCGGGGCCCGGGTCATGATCGTGGACGCCGCCGCGATGCCGTCGAGCCCGGGCATCTTGATGTCCATGAAGATGAGGTCGGGGTTGGTCTTTCCCGCGAGCGTCACCGCCTGCTCGCCGTCCGAGGCCTCGCCGACGACCTTGTACCCGTGCTCCTCGAGCATCGTCCGGAGGCCCATGCGGATCACGGTCTCGTCGTCCGCGATGAGGATGCGCATCGCGTCGGCCATGGGGTCAGCTCCCGGCGGGCCGCGGCATGGTGATCACCGCGCGCACCCCGCGGCTGGTGGTCATGGAGAACTGACCCTTGAGGTCGTCCCGAACGAGGGTCTGGACGATCTGCAGGCCGAGATCGGCCGAGCGGCCCGGAGAGAAGCCCTCCGGCAGCCCCACGCCGTCATCGCGCACTTCGACGCGAATCGCGTCGGGGCTCTGGGTCAGCGTGATCGCCACCCGCCCGGCCGGCCGGCCGGGGAAGGCGTGCTCCAGGGCGTTCTGCAGCAGCTCGTTGACCACCAGGGCCAGCGAGGTGGCCTGCCGGCTCGGGAGGCTGAGGTCGTCGCCCTCCACCCGCGCGTCGAAGGCGAAGGTCGGCGGCGCCATGGTCTGTGTGACAGTCTGCACCACCCGCTCGAGCATCGTGCGCACCGTGACCTGGCGGAGGCCCTCCGCCGCCAGGATCTCGTGCACGGCCGCGATGCTGAGGATCCGGTTGATGGTCTCCGTGAGCACCTCCCGGCCCGACACCTCGCGGCCGTCGCGCATCTGCAGCCGCAGGAGCATCGCGATCATCTGGAGGTTGTTCTTGACGCGGTGGTGCATCTCGCGCACCATCGCCGATTTCACCACCAGTCCGGCGTTCTCGATCGCCAGGGCCGTCTGGTTGGCCAGCGTCTGTAGCAGGTTGACCTCCGCCTGCGTGAACACGTGGCGGCGGTCGGTATAGCAGCTCACGACCCCGAGCGTGCGCTCGCGCACCCGCAGGGGCACGGCGAGCGCCGACCGGACGTGGGGCGCGTAGACGCCTCCGGGGAGCTCGTACGCGTGGAACCGGGGATCGGTCGCGAGATCGGGGCTCATCACCGGCTGGCCCGACGCCGCGGCGAGCCCCGGGATGCCCTGGCCCTCCCGCAGCGGCTGCCGGATCCTCGGCTTGGGGCCTTCGGGATGCGACGCCGCGGGGACGAGCTCGTCTCCGTCGAGCAGCATCAGCGTGCAGAGGGGGGCGTCGAAGACGCGGGCCGCCATCTCCACGAGCAGGCGGAGGATCTGCTCGAGATAGAGGGGGGACGTCAGGGTCTCGCTGACCTCGGCGAGGGTGCTGAGCTCCATGATCTGACGGCGCATGTCGTCGTAGAGCCGGGCCTTCTCGAGCGCCCCGCTCGCCAGGTCGGCGATGATGCTGAGCAGCTCCACTTCGTCCTCGGCGTACTCGTGGGTGCCGGTGGTCTGTACGTTGATGGCGCCGAGGACCTTGCCCCCGGTCGCGAGCGGGACGGCGAGCAGGGACTGGAACAGCGTCTCCTGGGTCTCCGGCAGGTACTTGAAGCGGGGGTCCGAGGCCGCGTTGGTCGATGCCACGGCCTGCCGTGATTGCGCCGCCCAGCCGGTCAACCCTTCGCCCTGCCGGAGGCGCGCGCGCCCGACCGCCTCCTGGGCGAGGCCGGTGGTGGCCTTCAACACCAGATACTCCCCGGGGGTGTCCAGGAGGTAGATCGAGCAGCTGTCCACCCGCATGACCTCCGCCGTCTTGCGGGTGATCAGGGTGAGCGTGGAGTCGAGGTCGGTGGCTTCGCTGATCGTCCGGCTGATCTCGCGCAGCGCCGAGATCTCCGCCGCCTTCCGGGCGAGCTGGTCCCGCGCGTCGCTCCCCCGGGCCGGCGAGGAGGGCGGGATCTGGGAGCGAGGCGCGGCCGTCACCGCTTCCCCCCGGTGGGCACCTTTGGATCGTCCGATCGGGACGGCATGCGGGCGGCCGCTTCGATGTCCTGACGGGCCACCGCGGGCCGGCGGTTCATCGCCACGGCCCCGGCCATCAGCAGGAGCGCCACGATCACGATGGCGGCGCGCACGCCCGACCCCAGCGGGGCAATGGCCACCGGCGCCACGAGGAGGCTGACGAGGTTCATCACCTTGATCAGCGGGTTGAGGGCCGGACCCGCGGTGTCCTTGAGGGGGTCCCCCACCGTGTCGCCGATCACTCCCGCTTTGTGAAACTCGGTCCCCTTCCCGCCCAGGAACCCGTCCTCGATCTTCTTCTTGGCGTTGTCCCACGCGCCGCCGGTGTTGGCCATGAACACCGCGAGCAGTTGCCCGGTGAGGATCGCGCCGGCGAGGAACCCTCCGAGGGGCGCGACCCCCAGGCCGAACCCCACCAGGATGGGCGCGGCGAGGGCGATGACGGCCGGCGAGAGCAGCTCGCGCTGGGCCGCCCGCGTCACGATATCGACCGTGCGGTCGTACTCGGGTTTCGCCGTGCCCTCCATGATCCCGGGGATCTCGCGGAACTGCCGGCGGACTTCTTCGACGACCTCGAACGCGGACCGGCCCACCGCCCGGATCAAGAACGCCGAGACGAGGAAGGGGACCGCCCCGCCGATGAGGAGGCCGATGAAGATGAGGGGCAGGTTGACCTGGATCCCGACGCGGTCGAGCCCGGTCCCTCCGGCCGCCAGCGCCTGACGCAGGCTCTCGACCGAGGTGAGCAGATGCGCCTGGTCGACAAACGACCTAAACAGGGCGGTCGCCGCGATGACGGCCGTGGCGATGGCGAATCCCTTCGTCAGCGCCTTGGTGGTGTTGCCGGCCTGGTCCAGCTGCGCGACCACCCGGGTCGCCATCTCCCTGGCGCTCCGCGGCTGCAGCGCCGCGGCGGCCATCTCCACGATGCCGTTGGCGTTGTCGACGATCGGCCCGAACGTGTCCATCGCCAGGATGTACCCGGTGACGCTCAGCAGCCCGAGTCCGGCCAGCGCGACCCCGTACCCGGCGAGCGCGAGATCGCCCTGGAAGATCGTGAACGACGCCAGGATGGTGGCCGCGACCGCGAGGACCGCCCAGACGGACGATTCCAGGCCGAACCCCAGGCCCGACAAGAGGAACGTCGCGGGCCCGGTCTTCGTCGAGTACGCCATCTCGGTGACCGGGCGGAGGTTCGGGTTCGTGAACTGGTCCGTGAGCCACTTGATGACCAGCGCCAGCAGCAGGCCGGTGAAGGTCGCGAGCGAGAACCGCCAGTCCGGTGCGCCGGTGCTCGGATTGGTCAGGTACACCGCGTTGACGGCGACAAACCCGACGACGGCCGCGCCGGAGGAGATCCACAATCCCGTGTTGATGGGCCGCATCGGATCGCCGATCTCCTCGCCTTTGGCCCGGACGAACCGGGTGCCGAGGATCGAGGCAAACACGCCGATCCCCTGGACCAGCAGGGGGAAGAGGATCAGTTTCAGCGCGAACGCCGGGGCGTGGCTGCCGTAGAGGACGTGGAACTGCGGGTCGAGCAGCGTGCCGGCGCCCAGGATGATCGCCGCCACCAGCGTGACCTCGAACGACTCGAAGACGTCCGCGGCCATCCCCGCGCAGTCCCCGACGTTGTCGCCGACGTTGTCGGCGATCGTCGCCGCGTTCCGGGGGTCGTCCTCGGGGATCCCCACCTCGACCTTGCCCACGAGGTCGGCCCCAACGTCGGCCACCTTGGTGTAGATGCCGCCGCCGATCCGCATGAACGAGGCGACGAGGGACCCCCCGAACCCGAAGCCGATCAGGACCCGGAACGCGTCTCCGCGGAAGAGCACGAAGATCGCCGTGGCGCCCAGGAGTCCGAGGCCCACCGTGAACATCCCGGAGACGGTCCCGGCCTGGAAGGCTGTTTCCAGCGCGTCCTTGAAGCTGCGGGTCGCCGCGAAGGCCGTGCGGACGTTTCCTCGGACGGCAAGGGTCATCCCGACGTACCCGGCCCCGAAACTGGCCAGGCACCCGAACAGGAAGGCCAGGGCCACGCCGACGGCGAGGCCCGGATTCGAGTAGATCGGGCGGTAGAGGAAATAGAGCGCGACCGTGATCACCAGGATGAAGAGCGACATGGTGAGGAACTGGCGCCCCAGGTAGGCCTGGGCGCCCTCCTGGATCGCCGCGGCGACCTCCTGCATCGCCGCCGGTCCCGGGCTCTGGCGGAGGACACGGCGAATCAGCCACCATCCGTAGGCGAGCGCGCAGACGGCGGCGGCGAACACGAGCCAGAGGAGCGTGGACTCGAGCCCGCCGAACTCTGGGAGGGTGATGCCCGATTCGCTCATCCAGACGCTCCTTTTGACGGCGGAATGACTTCTTTAATGTAATGGCTTTCTTCCCGATATGCGAGGGGGAAGTTCACGATGGGTGCCTGGCGCCTCTCGGAGGGAAGCCGGGCAGGGGGAGTTCAGAGGCCGGTCGAGATTCATGGCGTCTGGCTGCGCGTTAATGAGAAATCGAGAGTAATAGGCCGAAAATCCCGCAATTTCACCTGTCCTGCATGTAGATAGGCGACGGTTGGCGCGACGGACTGGAAAGCCTCACTACTGGACCGGTAGGGGCGTCTGGGAGCGGCCGCCTTCCTGGGGTTCGAACCTGACCTCGGCGCCGTCGTCGAGCCCGTGCCGCGTGAAGTATCCCGCGTTCACCTCGAGCGCGTAGCGGTAGGGCTTCTCCGGCCCGTAGGTGGCGTACGGACCCCGCGCCGGGTCGGGTGCGGTGGGCATCTCCAGGATCTTGACGATGCGCCAGTTCGCGTCGATGAAGGCGATCGAGAGCGGGATGAGGGTGTTCTTCATCCAGAACGGCGTGCTGGTGGGCGCGGGAAACAGAAAGAGCATCCCGGCATCCGGATCCAGCGAGGTCCGGCACATCAGCCCGACCTCCATGCGATCGTCGGTATCGGCGAGCTCGACCCGGACGCGCTCGACCCGCCCGCGCTCGGAGAAGAACACGGTGCCGTGCCGGTAGGCGAAGAGCGGGGCGGAACAGGCTGCGCCGGCGGGGGCGGGGCCTGAGCCGAGCGCGGCGGTCGCCAGCGCCGCGGGAATGAGCCAGAGCCGGGCGACGAGCCGGAACCGGGTGATCACGATCCTCCCTCCCCCACCGTCTTCGACATCAGTGTACCACCATCTTGAGCCAGTCGACGATCAGCGGGACGGCGGGATTCGGATCCGCATCCTCGACGTCGAGGTGGGAGTAATCGGAGAAGATCTTGACGGTGACGCGCCCCGGCGGCGTCGCGATGTGGCGGAGGTAGAAGTCGGTCATGCGGGTCGATCGGATGATCCCATGGCCCGCGCCGATGGCCAGGATCGGGACGGCGGTTTCGCGCACATGGGTCAGGTGGAGGTACTGCCTGGCGAACGCGTCGCTCGTGTCCAGGTTCGCGGCCAGGCCGAAGTCGAGGATGAGCCGCCACGGAAAGTACCACAACGTAAAATCGCCGCCCGGACGGAGGATCGCGCCGACGAGCGACCGGATGGGGACGCGGACGCCCCCGCGGTCCTGCGGCGGCGGCAGGCGGATGAGCCGTTCGCCCCGGACCGGGCGCCCGCTCTCGAGGTCAAGGAGCCCGCGGTAGTTGACGTTCGCGGGGTCCGGGATGCGGTTGAAGATGCCGACCGGGATCTCCACCCCCGCGCGCACCAGCAGATCGGGCTCCATCTGGTCCGAGAAGAGCGCGGCGACGAGGGCTTCGTTCGTGATCGGCACCCCGTTCCTGGGAGGGAAGGGGAAGATGCTGGCCGATTCGGGGCGGAGGTACGCGTAGACGCTCAGGACGTCCAGCAGGATGCTGTCCCTCGTCCGCGCGATCTTACTGGTCCTGGTGAACGGCCAGACGCGCCGGCCGGGGTCGGCGGCGGTCAGATTGTCGACGCCCGGAATGCGTCCCAGGATCGGCACGGTGATCCCATGCAGATACTGACCGGGCGACAGGTGGATGGGGATGCGGAGGGGCAGGCCGTCGAGGAAGAGCAGGCCGGAGATCTCCCGGCCACCGACCTCGGGCGCCGCCCGGTTCGACGCCGGACCCGACTCCGAGAGCGCGGCGAAGTCGTAGCCGGCGTAGGCGCCGGCCATGATGCCGCCGAGCGAATGGCCTCCCAGGATCACCGGCACGCCCGGGTAGCGCGCGTGAATCTCGTGCACGAGCGCGCGGATGTCCCGCAGGTGGACGTCCACTCCCCAGTACGCCATGTAGGGGACCTCGGGACCCCGCAGGAGGTGGAACATCCGTCCGTCGATGGCGAGCTTGCCGTAATAGTACCCCAGCGCGAAGTCGGGGTTTCCGTACGCGAGCGCCTCTTCGACGCCCCTCCGGTCCTGGAGCTGGGTCGAGCGCATCGCCATCGCCCAGACTTCGAGACTCGGCCCGTACGTGGCCACCAGCGCGCGCGAGATGAGATCGAGGCTGTTGGGACCCGAGTTCAACCCCGGAACGAGCAGCAGCGCGGCCGACGGCCGCCCGGCCTGGGGAGCGTGGTACCTGAAGGCGATGGCGCGGTTCAGGGCCGGCGGCGTGTGGGGCTCGTCCGCGCCCGCGACATCGACAAGGTCCCGCTGCACGTCCTCCGGGGCGGCGGAAGCGGGACCGCCCGGCGGCGCCGCAAGGATCAGCGCCAGGAGGAGCGTCCCGACAAGCGCGGCCGCCGTCTGATTGCTGCGGATACCCATCATCCCCAACCATCCCCCTCAACGCGCGCAACCGCAAAGGAAATTCCACGCGCGGTCCCGAACCCCCCCATCCTTTGTGGTGAAGTTTGATGTGATCGTCGCCGGCGCCGGCCCGGGGGGCGCAGAGGCCGCCCGCGCCGCCGCCCGGGCGGGGCTGCGCACGCTTTTGGCCGAGGAGCATCCGACCGTCGGCATCCCCAGCCACTGCACAGGGAAGCTGTCCCACCACGCGTTCGACGAGTTCGACATCCCCCGCAGCCTGGCGTTGAACGCGGTCAGCGCCGCGGTGTTTCACTCCCCCGGCGGCGTCGCGGTGCGGGTCCGCCGCGCGGCCGTGGACTCGTATGTGGTCGACCGGGTGACCTTCGATCGCTGGCTCGTCGACCGGGCCGCTTCCTCCGGCGCGGAGGTGAGGACCGGGATGCGCATCGCGGCCGCCCGCCGGAGCGGCGGCGGGATGGTCGTGACGGCGCACCACCGCGGGCGGACGTTCGAGGCGTGGTGCCGCTTGATCATCGATGCGGAGGGCGCCGCGCCCCGGCTGCCCCCCTCGCTCGGCCTGTCCCTCCCGCGCCGGTACGCGCTGGGGCTGCAGTATCAGATGCGCGGGGTGGGCGGGATGGAGGCGGACACCCCCGAAGTGTTTTTCGGCCGGACGGTCGCTCCCGGATTCTTTGCCTGGCTGATGCCGCTTGGAGGGGACCGCGCGCGGGTCGGGCTCTGCGTGGACGCGGCGGTCACGCGCCGCGCTCCGGTGCGGTTCCTGGATCGGCTGATCGCCACCCATCCCGGCGTGGCTCCCCGGCTCGCCAACGCGGTCGTGGAGGGAAAGGTCGCGGGACGGATCCCGCTGGTGGGCCCCCGCGGCCCGGTGGGCGCCGACGGCATGATCATCGTCGGCGACGCCGCCGGCCAGGTGAAGGCGACCTCCGGCGGCGGCATCTACTATGCGATGATTGCCGGCCGCATCGCGGGAGAGGTGGCGCCGCGGGTCGTCGGCGGCGACCGCGCCGCCATCGGGGAATACACCCGGCGCTGGAGGAAATGGTTCGGTCTCGAGGTGGCCTTTACCGCCTTCGGACGCCGCGCGATCAATCACCTCTCGGACGCCGAGTTGGACACCGTGCTGCGGATGATCGCGGAGAGCCCGCCGCTCCGGGAGAGCGTGGAGCGGGCGGGCGACACACAGTTTCAATCGCGTCTCTTCCTGCCGCTGCTGCGCGGCCTCGGCGCCGCGGGCCTGCGGCGGCCCGCGCTGATCCCGCTTGTCGGCAAGGCCCTCCTCCACGGAATGCTGACGCAGGTGTGAGCCGGCAGGATAACGGGCCGGTGACCCGAATCCTTTCCACACGAATCCTTTTCCTATGCGGATCGTCGCTGATCTCCACCTGCACTCCAAGTTCAGCCGCGCCACGAGCCGGGAGATGGATGTCGAGACCCTGGCGAAGTGGTGCGCGCTCAAAGGGATCACGGTTGTCGGCACGGGAGACTTCACCCACCCCGTCTGGCTGCGCGAGCTGCGGACCAAGCTCCGGCCCAACGGCCGCGGGCTCTACACCTTCGGCCCCCAGCACTTCATGCTCAGCTCGGAGGTCAGCAATATTTACCCGCAGGGCGGGCGCCTGCGGAAGATCCACAACATTCTCCTCGCCCCCAGCCTCGAGGTGGTGGACCGGATCAACGCCGTCCTGGCCCGCTTTGGGAGCCTGATGGCCGATGGGCGGCCCACACTGTCGCTGCCGAGCGACAAGCTGGTGGAGTATGTGATGGAGGTCTCCCCCGACTGCATGGTGATCCCCGCCCACGTCTGGACGCCGTGGTTTTCCTTGTACGGGAGCAACTCGGGATTCGACTCGCTGCGCGAGTGTTTCGGCGATCAGGCGCGCCACATCCACGCGGTGGAGACCGGGCTCAGCAGCGACCCCCCGATGAACTGGCGGATCGCCGAACTGGACTCGGTGATGCTCGTGAGCAACTCCGACGCCCACTCCCCGGCGAAGCTCGGCCGGGAGGCGAACGTGTTCGAGTGCGCGCTCGAGTACGGCGAGATCCTCGGCGCGCTCCGACGCCGGGACCGGTCGAAGTTCTTGTTCACCATCGAATTCTTTCCCGAGGAAGGGAAGTATCATTTTGACGGCCACCGGGCCTGCAACCAGCGGCTCTCCCCGCGGGAGACCAAGGCCCACCGGGGGATCTGTCCGGCCTGCGGACGGCCGCTGACGGTGGGCGTCCTCTCCCGGGTCGACGCCCTGGCCGGCCGGGAGGACGGGGTGCCCGAGGCCGGCCGCGTCCCGTTCCGCCACCTCATCCCTCTCGAGGAGATCATGGCGGAGGCGCTGGGCACGCAGCCCGGGAGCAGCGCGGTCCGCGAGGAATACCTCAAGCTGGTCTCGGCCCTCGGCAACGAGTTTGCGGTCCTGATGGACGTGCCGCTCGACGAGGTGGCGCGGCACACGCGGCCCCGCGTGGTGGAAGGCCTCCGCCGGATGCGGGAGGGACAGGTGCACATCCGCCCCGGCTACGACGGCGTCTTCGGCGAGATCCGCATTTTCGGGGGCGCCGCGGAGGAGCCCAAGGTGGATCAGCCGGCACAGACCAGCCTGTTCTGATTCCCCGCTCCGATCGTCCGGCGGCCTCGGCGAGAGGGCCGCGCGCCTCGCCGAGGTCGGGTCGGCGCACCCCGCCCCGTCCGGCGGTGGTGCTGCTCCCCGGCCGCGACGAGCGGCTCCGCGCGGGGCACCTGTGGGTGTATCGGACCGAGATCGCCCGGATCGAAGGCGCTCCCCAGGACGGCGATGCCGTCGCCGTGCGGAGCGCTTCCGGCCATCACCTGGGCGTGGGACTGCTCAATACGCGCTCGGTGATCACGGTGCGGCTCCTGGCCGCCGGCGATCCCCCGCTGGACGAGGCGTTCTTCGCCGGCCGGCTGCGCAGCGCGCTCGCGGTGCGCGGGCGATCCGGCTGGGCGTCATCCGCCCGGCGGCTCGTCTACAGCGAAGGAGACGGGATGCCCGGATTGATCGTCGACCGGTACGACGACGTCCTTGTCCTTCAGACCCTGACGCTCGGCATGGACCGCCGGAAGGAGATGCTGGTCCGGCTGCTCAACGAGACGGTGCGTCCCCGCGGAATCTACGCGCGGAACGACGCCGCGGTCCGCCGGCTGGAAGGCCTGCCGAGAGAGCAGGGATGGCTCACGGAGGCGGGGCCAACCGTGGTGGAGATCGAAGAGGGCCCATGCCGGTTCCTCGTGGACATCGAGCACGGCCAGAAGACGGGATTCTTCCTCGACCAGCGGGAGAATCGCCTGCGGGTCGCGGAACTGGCCGCCGGCTCCCGGGTGCTCGATTGCTTCGCCTATACGGGCGCCTGGGGAATCCAGGCCGCTGCGCACGGGGCGGCGGCCGTGACCGGGATGGAGATCTCGGACGCCGCGGTCGTGATGGCCGAGCAGAACGCGGCGCGCAACCACTGTGCCGATCGCTGCACCTGGCTGCGGGAGAATGCCTTCGACGGGCTGCGGCGGCTGGCGGCCGCGGGGCCCGCCTTCGACTTGGTCATCCTGGATCCTCCGGCCTTCGTGAAGACCCGATCGGCGCTGCCCGCCGGCCTGGCCGGGTACAAAGAGATCAATCTTCGGGCGCTCAAGGTGCTCGCGCCCCAGGGCTGGCTGGTGACCTGCTCGTGCTCCTACCATGTCGACGAGGCCCACCTGGTCGCGACGGTGAACGAGGCGGCGCGGGACGCGCGGCGAACGATCCGCATTGTGGAGAGCCGCTCTCAGGCCCGCGACCACCCCGTGCATCCCGCGATGCCCGAGACCCGGTATCTGAAATGCCTGATTCTTGCCGTGGACTGAGGGGCGCCCCTCTGGGGAACTCAATACCAGAGTGGGACCGGCGGCCAGCGGAGGGCCCCTGGGGCTCCCGCGGCCATGCTATAATAGGAGAGGCCGATGCTACAATCGGATGGGTGCGGTCAACGCGGGGGGAGAGCCGGGGGCCTGGGTTCTCCTCCTTGTAGTTTGAGGTGATCTGGGGTGGCCGGTCCGCAGGTTCATATCTCGGATAATCTGGACGTGCTCCTCGGTATCCTGCCCTCCCCGATCCGCGACGCGATCGAGCGGCAGCCCGAACTGGATGAACTGCTGGAAGTGGTGCTGGACCTCGGACGCGAGCCCGAGGCCCGGTTTCCGGCCCACGCGGTGCGGCTCTCGGACGGGTTTGTCAACCGCGAGGACATGCAGCACGTCATCGGCCGGGTTGGGACGTTCGGCAAGGACAACCGCGCCGGCATCGAGCGGACGCTGCACCGGATCTCGGCGATCCGCAACCGGGTCGGCGAGATCATCGGGCTGACCTGCCGGGTCGGGCGCGCGGTGTTCGGCACGGTCGACATCGTCCGCGATGTGATCGAATCGGGGCAGAGCGTGCTGCTCGTCGGGCGGCCGGGCGTGGGCAAGACGACCCTCCTCCGGGAGGCGGCGCGCGTCCTCTCCGACGAGATCGGCAAGCGCGTGGTGGTGGTGGATACCAGCAACGAGATCGCCGGAGACGGGGACATCCCCCACCCGGGGATCGGCCGGGCGCGCCGGATGCAGGTGCCGTACCCGGAGCTGCAGCATGCGGTCATGATCGAGGCCGTGGAAAACCACATGCCGGAGGTCATCGTCATCGACGAGATCGGCACGGAGGCCGAGGCGCTGGCCGCCCGCACCATCGCCGAGCGGGGCGTCCAGCTGATCGCCACCGCCCACGGGAACACGCTCGACAACCTGTTGCAAAACCCCACCCTCTGCGACCTCGTCGGCGGCATCCAGGCGGTGACGCTGAGCGACGAGGAAGCGCGCCGGCGGGGGACGCAGAAGACCGTGCTGGAGCGCAAAGCCCCCCCGACGTTCGAGGTGGTGATCGAGATCCAGGAGCAGGACAAGCTGGCGGTGCACCACGACGTCGCCCGCGTCGTGGACCGGTTCCTCCGGGGCGACATGCCGCGCCCCGAGCTTCGCACGCGGACCGCCGAGGGCGAGGTGCGGATCAGCGCGGATGGGGAGCAGCCGGCGCCGCCGGCGGTGACGGACGGCCATCCGCCCGTCTCGAAATCGCCGCACAAGATCGTCCGGATCTATCCGTACGCCGTGAGCCGGAACCGCCTGGAGCGGGCGATCCGGGAACTGCGGGTGCCGGCCGACATCGCCAACACCCTGGCCGACGCGGACCTCATGATCACGCTGAAGTCCCAGGAGAAGCGGCAGCCCAAGCGCCTCCGCGAGGCCGGCACGCGCGGCCTCCCGATGCATGTGATCAAGAGCAACACGCTCTCCCAGATCGAGGCCTGCCTCCGCGCCGTCTTCGGCGTGGGAGACCGCCTCAACAGCGATGAGATGGCCCTGCGGGAAGTCGAGGAGGCGATCTCGGAGGTGATGGCGTCGGCCCAGCCGGTCGAGCTCTCACCGCAGAACTCGTACATCCGCCGCCTGCAGCACACGTTCGTCCAGCGTTACGGCCTGAGCTCCGAGAGCAAGGGCACGGACCCGTTCCGGCGGGTCGTGATCTACCCGCAATGACGGCGGCGGGGAGGACCGGGCGGTAATCGGCATCCCAGCGGGCCGGCGCTCCCCGGGTCCCGCGCGGGGCATCTTCCTCACCCTGGAAGGGTCTGAGGGCGCGGGAAAGACCACCCAGGCCAGGCTCGTGGCCGATGACCTCCGCGGGCGCGGCCTCGATGTGGTCGAGGTTCGCGAGCCGGGCGGGACCCCGATCGGTGAGCAGATTCGGGCGCTCCTGCTCGATGCCCACCGCCGGGAGATGGCGGCGCGCGCGGAGATGCTCCTCTTCGCGGCGTCTCGGGCCCAGCTGGTCGCCGAAGTCATCGCGCCGGCGCTCGCGGCCGGCCGGTGCGTGGTCTGCGATCGTTACGTGGACGCCTCGCTCGCCTACCAGGGGGTCGGCCGCGGGCTCGGGATCGATGTCGTCCGGAGCGTCAATCAGGTGGCCACCGGGGGACTCGTGCCGGACCTGACCCTGCTGCTCGACATCGATGTCGAGATCGGGCTCGAGCGGGCGCGGGCGGAGACCGGGCGGGCCGCCCTGGCCCACGCCGGCGGCCCGTCACCGAGGCCGGGGGCGCTTGGGACGGGCTCGGGCGACCGGATGGAGCAGGAGTTCCTGGCGTTTCACCGGCGGGTGCGGGAGGGGTTTCTCACCATTGCCAAGAATGAGCCCCAGCGAATCACGGTGATCGACGCCCGCGGTTCGGTCACCGCCGTGCAAGGAGCGATCCGGCAGGTTGTGGCGCAGCTGCTGCGTGGCCGGGAGGGGCCCGGCGGGGGAGAAGGGTCCCGGTGAAGCTGATCCTTGCAATCGTTCAGGACAAAGACAAGCGGCGCCTCATGGAGGAGCTCGTCAAGGCCGAGTTCCAGGCCACCATGCTGGCGAGCACCGGTGGGTTCCTCCGCGAAGGCAACACCACCATCCTCATCGGCACCGACGAGGGCAAGGTGGAGAACGTGCTGGCGATTATCCAGAGGACTTGTCACGTCCGGGAACAGCTGGTCAGCCCGCTGCCCCCCGTGGTCGAGCCGGTCGACTCGTATATCTCCGCGCCGGTGAAGGTGCAGGTCGGAGGAGCGGTCGTCTTCGTGCTCGACGTGGAGCGATTGGTCAAGATCTGACCCCGGTCCCCCCCGATGCCGTTTCGCGATCTCATCGGTCAGCCGCACGCCCGGCTGCTGCTGCAGGGAGCCCTGCGCAGCGCCCGGATCTCGCACGCGTACCTCTTCGTCGGCCCCTCCGGCGTGGGCCGGCTGACCGCGGCCCGCGCGTTCGCGCAGGCGCTGCTCTGCTCGGCCGGCGGCGAGGACGCCTGCGGGGTCTGCGCCGCCTGCCGCAAAGTGGCGGGGGCGACGCACCCCGACCTCCGGATCATCGTCCCCGGGCGGACCGAGACCGGAGGCGAGCGGCGCGCGGTCGCCATCGATCAGGTGCGGGACCTCAAACGCGAGGCGGCGTATCCCCCCTACGAAGCGAAGTGGAAGGTGTTCATCATCGAAGACACCGAGCAGATGCGGGCGGAGGCGGCGAACAGCCTGCTCAAGGTGCTGGAGGAGCCTCCGTCCCACAGCGTGATCATCCTGATCTCGGAATCCACCGAAGCGCTGGTCCCCACCATCGTGTCCCGCGCCCAGTTGGTCCGGTTCGCCCTGGTGCCCGCGGCGGAGATCGCGCAGGCGCTGACCGCGCGGGCCGGCGTCCCCCCCGCCCGCGCGCGCTACCTCGCCGCCCTCGCCGGCGGCCGGGCCGGCGCCGCGCTCGCGGCCGCGGCGGCGGGGGAGGAGCCGTTCGAGCGCCGGGCGGAGGTCCTCCAGACGCTGCGGGCCGTGGAGCGGGGCGACGTCATTGTGGCGATCGACGCGGCGGAGGCCGTCTCCCGGCGGAAGGACGATCTGGAACGCTGGCTCGACACCGCCCTGTGGTGGTTCCGCGATCTCGTGGTCTGGCAGACCGCAGGCGATCCCGCGCTCCTCGCCAATCTCGACTGCGAGCGAGACGTGGCCGGCTGGGCGGATCGTGCGCGCGGAGAGAACCTCCGGGGGACGGTGGACGCGATCGAACAGGCCAAGGCCGCGCTGCGTCTGAACGTCAACCCACGGCTCGTGCTGGAGGCCCTCTTCACCCGCATCGGCGCGCGCGGGGCTTCAGTGAATGACCGATCGAAGGATTGAGGCCGCCGCCGCCACGCCCATCACGATGAGGGCGATCGTCCACCACGGGAACCGCCGCTTCGGCCGGCTCATGCGGCCCTGCGGATCGTTGGCGCAGGCCTCGCAGAAGTTTCCCGCGCTGAGCCTCACCAGACAGTCCTTGCAGAGCGCCTTCCCGCACCTCGAGCAGTAGCCGAGCGCGCTTCGGTCGGGGTGCGCGGCGCATTTCACCTGGCCGCCGCCTCTTCGCGCCGCCGCCTTTGTGATCCCGCCGCGGAAGCGGCGGTCCCCCCGTGCGCCTCGGCGCGGCGGGCCTCGGCCCGGAGGCGCTTGAGGCGCTGCACGTTCTTCCGATCCGGGCCCGCGCGGTCGAACCCCGGCGTCTCGATGAAGCTCGGGAGGTCGCGGAGCGCCGGATGGACGAAGATCGCCCGGAAGCCCGCCCGCCCGATCGTCCCTTCGCCGATATTTTCATGACGGTCGAGGTGGGACCCCAGGGGGGCCTTGGAATCGTTCACATGGAGCGCCCGCAGCCGCCGGAGTCCCACCGTCCGGTCGCAGGCCTCGACCATCGCGGAGACGCCGGCCGGGGTGCGGAGATCCCATCCCGCGGCAAAAAGATGCGCCGAGTCGAGGCAGATGCCGAGCCGGCGGTCCTCGCCCGTTTCGTCCAGGATCTCCCGCAACTCCTCGAAGGTCCCGCCGAGGCTCCCTCCCGCGCTCCCCTCGAGCAGGATGAGCGCGCGCGCGCTTTCCCGGAGGGCCGAGCGGATCGCCTGAACGACCCGCGCCCGGGCCTCCGGCCAGGGGCGGCCCATGGCGCTGCCGACATGGGAGATCACCGCGAGCCCCCGGAGGACATCCATCCCCTGGAGCGCGTGCGCCAGCGCGGCGATCGAGCGCTGCCGCAGGCGAGGATCCGCCGATCCGAGGTTCACGAGATACGGGGCGTGGGCGACCAGCGGGTCGAGTCCGGCCTCAGCCCTCCTCCGGCGGAACTCCGCCAGATCCCCGAAGGGGTAGGAGACGAGGCGCCACTGGCGAGGACTCCCATAGAAGATCTGGAGGCACTCGCATCCCAGCGCCCGGGCCCGGGGGATCGCGTCGTAGATCTTCCCGGCGATGGAGACGTGGGCGCCGATGGGCATGGGCAGGGGTTCGGGGCCGCGCGGGGGGAACTCCTTGCGTTGCAGAACCACCCCGGCAGGGCGCGTGAGGAGGCGTGGGCGGATGGGCGCAGGCGAATTGGGGTTCAGCACGCGGGCGATTCACGGCGGGAAGATCCCCGACGCCAACAAATCGGTGGTCGCGCCGATGTATCAGACGGCGACGTTCCGGTACGACACCGTCGAAGAAGGGGCGCGGCTGGGCGCGGAGACGGGCCCGGGGTATTTCTACACCCGCTGGGGCAATCCGACCACGGACCTCTTCGAGCAGAAGATGGCGCTCCTGGAGGGAGGCGAGGCCGCGCTCGCCACCTCGTCCGGCATGGCCGCCATCGCGACGGCGGTGATGAGCCTTCTCCGCGCCGGCGACCACGTGGTGGCGCCCAAGGCCGTCTACCAGGCGACGTTCGGCCTGTTCGACTCCGTGCTGCCGGGGTACGGCGTGGAGGCCACGTTCCTCGACGATCCGGACGTCGGCGCCTACGAGCGCGCGCTCCGTCCGAACACGCGGCTCCTGTACATCGAGACGCCGAACAACCCGCTCCTCGGGGTGATCGACATCGCCGGGGTGGTGGCTCTGGCGCGGGCGCGCGGCGCCCGAACCATCGCCGACAACACGTTCGCGACGCCGTACAATCAGACGCCGCTCGCGCTCGGCGTCGACCTCGTCTGCCACAGCGCCACGAAGTACCTGGGGGGGCACCACGACGTCACGGCTGGGGTGATCGTGGGATCACGCGACCTGATCCGGGGGTGCGTGAAAACCATGCGGATCTTCGGCGGCGTGCTCGATCCGTTCGCCGCCTTCCTGCTCGTTCGCGGGCTCATGACCCTCGGACTGCGGGTGGAGCGGCACAACGCCAGCGCGCTGGCCCTCGCCCGGCATCTGGCGGACCATCCGAAGGTCGCGCGGGTCCACTATCCCGGGCTGCCCGGCCATCCCCGCCACGCCGTGGCCGCCCGCCAGATGACGCGCGGGTTTGGCGGGATGCTCAGTCTGGAGGTCCGCGGGGACGTCGCGGCCGGCGCCCGGTGTGTCGAGGCCCTGCGCGTCGCCAAACTGGCGGTCAGCCTCGGGGGCGTGAGCACGCTCGTCACCCATCCCGCCTCGACCACCAGCGTCAACATGCCCCGGGAGGTGCGCCTCGCCGCCGGGATCGCCGACGGGCTGATTCGCGTATCGGTGGGGGTGGAGGATCTGGCCGACCTGATCGCCGACGTGGACCAGGCGCTCGACCGAGTGTAGGGAGCCCTGCGGGGACCTCGCGCCTGGCAGCCGCTTGGTCCCGGATGCGCCCTCAGCCCCCCGCGGTCCAGCGCCTGACGAGGCGCGGGATCTCCTCAAGCGCCGTGACCCGAGCGGTCGGGGCCGCCTGCCCGGTGAATGTGGCGTTCGCGGGGTTGGGCTCGATGTCCACGAGGATCGACCGCATCCCCACCTGGTGCGCCCCCAGGATGTCGGCCCCAAGGGTGTCGCCCACCATCACGACCGCGCCGGCGGGCGCCTGCCAGGCGTCGAGCACAAAGGTGAAGATCGAGGGATGCGGCTTGACCCGCCCGAACCCGGCCGAGGTCACGAGCGGGTCGAAGTACCCGTCGATCCGGTGCCTGGCCGTGATGTCCAGAATCAACCGGTGGCTCGTCGCGTTGCTGATCATGCCGAGTCGCAGCCCCATCCCGCGGAGCGCGTCGAGCGTTTCGACGGCTCCCGGATAGAGGCGGCTCACCCTGACTTCCGGCTTGAAGAAGACCGCCTCGGCCTTCCCCAGCGTTGCGTCGTCGGTGGGCAGCCCGGCCTCTTTGAACGCCTGGGCAATCGTGTGGGTCGCGAGGCGCTCGACCAGCTCCTCTTTCGATCGGCGCCACCCGTCGAGGCGGATCTCGAGGAGGCGGGCGGCGAGCCGCTGGGGGTCGCGGCATCCCCACTCGGCTCGGGCAAACTCCGCCAGGGCTCCGCACTTTTCGTTTTCGAGTTCGAGGCCGGTCCGGTGGATGAGCGTGCTTCCGAGATCGAAGATTACTCCGTGCAGAGACATCGCCTTCACCCGTACGGCATCGGCAGGGATTGCTCCTCTATCCCCGAAAATGCGGGGGAATTATGGCTGAGTCGAAGGCGGGTCCACCTTCAGGCAGAGACCGGTCCGGCGGAGACCGGCCCACCGGCAAGGAGACCGCGAGAAAACCCCCCCGCGGCGAACGGTCCGGAGGAACACGGCCGGAGGGAAAGCGCCCGGAGGGGAAGGGTCCGGAGGGAAAGCGGCTGCGCGTCGCGATCCTGATGGGCGGGCCATCGCCCGAGCGCGATGTCTCGCTGACCAGCGGGCTGCAGGTGCTGCAGGCGATCGACCGGCGCCAGTACGATCCCCTTCCTTACGAGATCACCCGCGAGGGGAAATTCCTGCCCCGTCCGGATCTGCTGCGGCTCGCCGGGCCCGGCGCCCCCGTCCAGGTCGGCCGCGTGCCGGCGGCCAAGGGCTCGAGCGCGCTGGCGCGGATCGAGGAGGCCGTGGGCGACGGGACGGTCGATCTCGCCTTCATCGCCCTGCACGGTCCCTACGGGGAAGATGGGACGGTCCAGGGGCTCCTCGAGCTGCTCGGCATTCCGTATACGGGGTCGGGGGTGCTGGCCAGCGCGCTGGCGATGGACAAGCTGCGCAGCCGCCAGGTGGGAATGTCGAACGGGCTGCCCTTCTCCAAGTTCGTGGTGGTCGACGGAGGAGCCTGGCCGGGCAACCGGGGCGAGGTGGCGGCCCAGGTGGCCTCGGAGCTTGGGTACCCCTGTGTGGTGAAGCCCAACGCCCAGGGCTCCAGCATCGGCGTGAGCATCGTGCAGACGGCGGAGGGCCTGGTGCCGGCGGTGGAGCGCGCGCTCGAGTACGGCGATCTCGTGCTGGTCGAGGAGCAGCTGCGGGGGACGGAGCTCACCTGCGCCATCCTCGAGGACCCGAAGACCGGCGCTCCGATGCCGCTCCCGGTGATCGAGATCGTCCCCAAGCGCGAGTTTTTCACCTATGAGGCCAAGTACGAGCCCGGCGCGAGCGAAGAGATCGTCCCGGCGCGCATCAGCCCGACGCTGACTCGACAGGCGCAGCAGCTGGCCCTTCGCGCCCACCGCGCGCTCGGCTGCGAGGGGATGTCCCGGACGGACATGTTCCTCCGCGGGGACGCGCTCGTGCTGCTCGAGGTCAACACCATCCCGGGCCTCACCTCCGGCAGCCTGCTGCCGAGGGCGGCCGCGGCGGCCGGGATCGAGTTCAGCGAGCTGGTCAACCGCATCATCGGGAGCGCGCTCCGCCGGGAACGGGGTCGCCGGAACCGGAAGCGGGGAGGCTGACCCGTGGCCCGCCTGCGCCGGAACGAGTACGTCAGGTCGCACGCCCTGGGCAACGACTACCTCGTCGTGGATCCCCGGGCCCTCTCGTTCCGGTTGACGCGGACGGCGGTGCGGCTGATCTGCCACCGCAACCGCGGCGTCGGCTCGGACGGCATCCTGACGATCGAACGGGCCGGCCGGGCGCAGTTCGGCATGCGCGTCTTCAATCCGGATGGGAGCGAGGCGGAGAAGAGCGGCAACGGGGTCCGGATCTTCGCGAAGTGCCTGTGGGACCACGGCTACACCCGCCGGTCCCGGTTTACGGTCGATACGCGGGGCGGACTCGTGCCCGTCACCCTGCGGCTCCGCGGCCGGCGCATCCATCTGATCACGGCGGAGATGGGCCGGGCGACGTTTCGCAGCCGCGAGATTCCGGTGGCCGGTCCCGACCGGGAGGTGGTGGACGAGGTGATCTCGGTGGACTCGCAGGAGTTCCGGTTCACCGGCGTGTCCGTCGGCAACCCGCACTGCGTCGTCTTCGTGGACGACCTGGAATCGATCGATCTCGCGCGCGTGGGCCCGGGGCTGGAGCGCCATCCGATGTTTCCGCGCCGGACGAACGTGCAGTTCGTGCGGGTGGACTCGACCGGCCGCGTCACGATCCGCATCTGGGAGCGCGGCGCCGGAGAGACCATGGCGTCCGGCAGCAGCAGCAGCGCCGTCGCGGCCGCCTGCGTCCGCCGGGGATTCACCGGGCCCGACGTGGCGGTGCACAGCGCGGGCGGGATCCTGCGGGTCCATGTGGCCGCGGACTTCGCCATCCGGCTGACAGGTCCGGCGGAGGAGATCTCCCGCGGCATGCTCAGCCCCGATCTCTTGCTGCGCCTGAGAGGGTGACCCGTGCGGCCGGTGCTCTATGTGATTCTCGATGGGCTGGGAGATCGGCCGATTCCCGCGCTCGGCGGCCGCACGCCGCTCGAGGCCGCCGCGGTGCCCCAGCTCACCGCCCTCGCCCGCCGCGGCCGGACCGGACTGGTTCAGACCGTCGGGGTGGGGATCGCCCCCGAGTCCGACGTCGCGGTGATCGCGATCCTGGGCTACGATCCCTTCACGTACCACACCGGCCGGGGGGTCTTCGAGGCGGTCGGCGCCGGAATTCCTTTCCGCGACGGCGACCTGGCGCTCCGGGGGAACTTCGCGACCGGGAAAGGGATGCAGATTCTGGATCGCCGGGCGGGCCGCGACCTCACGTCCGAGGAGGCCCGGATGCTCGCGGACGCCCTGACGCGCGATCTGCGTCTCGCGGCCGTGCCGGCCGAATTGGAGGTGCGGGCCAGCATCGGGCACCGCTGCGGCGTGGTGATCCGCCGGCGGGGCGGGCGGCTGTCGGGGAAGATCTCGAACACCGACCCCGCCTATGCGCGCGTCGAAGGCCTGGGCGTCGCCCGCGCCCAGCCCGGGTCAACGGTGGAACGCTGCCAGCCGCTGAACGGCGGCGAGGAGGCCGAGGCCGCCGCGGCGCTCGTCAACGAATTCACTCAGAAGGCGCACGAGATGCTCGATCGCCACCCGGTGAACGAGCGCCGGCGGTCCCTGGGAAAGCTCCCCGCCAACCTGATCCTCGTCCGGGACGCGGCCGATCATCTGCCCGCGCTGCCGCCGATCGCCGAGCGGTCCGGCATCCGGTTCGGGTGCTTCGTGGAGATGCCGGTGGAGCGCGGGATCGCCCAACTCACCGGCATGTCCGTGATCCCGGTCGCTCCGAGCGGGGAGGACAAGGCGGCCGTGTACGCCGAGTGGGCCCGGACGGCGGCGCGGGAGATCGCGCGCTTTGCGGGGCTCTACATTCACATCAAGGGCCCCGACGAACCGGGCCACGATGGCGAGGCCGAAGTGAAGCGGGCGGTGATCGAGACGATCGACCGGACGTTCTTCGGCACGCTCCTGCCCCAGATCGATCTGACCAAGGTGCTCATCGCCGTGACGGCCGACCACGCCACGCCGTGCGCCCTGCACAGCCACTCGGACGATCCGGTCCCCCTGCTGCTCGCCGGGGCGGGTGTGACCCCGGACGGCAGCCAGGGCTTCAGCGAACCGGCGTGCGCGCGCGGCAGCCTCGGGACGCTCCGGGGGGTCGACGTGATGCCGCTCCTCGCCCGGACCGCCGGCGCCCCCTGACCCGCCGGCCCCGGTCTGGCCGCCCGTCCCCGGCTACGGGAGCATCTTCCGCATCTGATATCTGACGGTTTCGAACCCTTCCTTCTCCCAAAACGCCAGGGCGCCCGGGTTGTCCGTCCGAACGTACAGCCTCACGGACTTGATGCCCTGCTGGGCGAACCAGTCGTAGAGCAGGCGCGCAAACTCTCTTCCGTGTCCCCGGCCGCGGTACTCCGCCGCGATGTAAAAGTCGCCGATGTAGCCGAGCCGTTCCCAGACCGGGTCCGGCAGCAGCTCGGTCTTCGCAAAGCCGATCACGGTCTCGTCGAGTTTGGCCCACCACAAGAACCTGGACTCGTGCTCGTCCCAAAACTCGGCATCGAAGTATTTCTCGCGCGCGGCAGGATCGTTGACGAAATGGTCGCCCGTGGGGCGAATCTGCCGCCAGTATTCGTCGGCCATGGCGAACAACTGGCGGCGCTCGCCGCGGAGCACGGGGGCCATCCGCAGCGCCGCCGCGCCCTTCGTCATGCAGGCTGCGGCGGCCCGGCGCGCTCCAGGAGGACCGCGCACTCGACGTGGTAGGTGTGGGGGAACTGATCGAGCGGCTGCACGGCGCGAACCGCGTATCCGCCGCGGACGAGGTCGGCCAGGTCGGGCGCCAGCGTGGTCGGGTTGCACGAGACGTACACGATGCGCGGAGCGCCGGCGTCGACGATCTTCCGCATCACCCGGCTGCCCGCGCCGCTTCGCGGAGGATCCAGGACCAGCAGGTGCGGCCGGCCGGTCCGGCCGACCACCTCCGGCAGCAGCCGCCGCACGTCCCCGGCGACGAACTCGACGTTCGCCACCTGGTTGAGGGCGGCGTTCTCCCGCGCCGCTTCGACGGCCTGGGGTGCGATCTCGATGCCGCACACCCGCCGCGCGCGGCGGGCGAGGGGGAGGGAGAACGTCCCGATCCCGCAGTAGAGGTCGAGCACGGCTTCGCCGCCGGCCAAGTCCGCCATGGCCTCGACCACCTCGACGAGCCGCCCGGCCTGAACGGTGTTCGTCTGAAAGAACGTCTCCAGGCCGATGTGGAACTGGAATCCGGCGAGTTCTTCCTTGAGGTAGGGGCGCCCCGCGACGACGGAGACCCGCGCCAGGGGGAGGCCGTCCGACACGCCCGGATTGATCCCGTGTAGGATGCCGGTGATGCGGGGGACCGCCGTCGTGAGGCGCGCCGCCAGCGTGTCGGTGCCCGGCACTTCCGGCGCGGTCGTGACCAGCCCGACCATGATCTCCCCCGTGCGCTTGCCTTCGCGGACGACCAACTGGCGGAGGAGGCCCGTGTGGGCGCGCGCGTCGTACCGGGAGAGCCCGCGCTCGCGGGCCCAGTCCCCCACGATCCGAAGGATCTCGTTCGTCGCCGGAGACTGAAGCAGGCACGTTTCGATCGGCACGATCTTGTCGAACGCGCCCCGCCGGTGCAGGCCGAGCGTCCCCTCCGGGTGAAACGTAAACTCCATCTTGTTGCGGTAGTACCAGGGGTCGGTCATCCGGACAATGGGCAGGACCTCGATGTCGCGGAGGCCGGCGAGGTGGGCGAGGCTCTCGCGGACGATGTCTTCTTTGGCGGTCACCTGCGCCCCGTACTCCAGGTGCTGCCAGGCGCATCCTCCGCACGGTCCGAAATGGGGGCAGGGAGGCGCCGTCCGCAGGACCGACGGGGACTCCACGGCCACCAGATCCGCCTCCGCGTACCCGGACTTGACCCGCCACAGGCGGGCGCGGACGCGGTCCCCGGGCGCGGTGTCCGAGACGAACACCACGTACCCGTCGACGCGCCCAACCCCGCGGCCGCCGTAGGCCATGCGGTCGACGGTCACGGTGACCTCGTCACCCTTGCGGTACGGAGAGCGCCGTTCAGTCGTTGATACCGCCACGCTCACATCATAGCACGCGCGGTTTACCAGGCGATCGCCTTCCGATCGCGGAAGAACCCTCCTGTCGGTCCCCGATCCGGGAGCGTGGCCAGCCAGACGATCGTCTCGGCCCCCTGCTCGGGGCTGCGTGGAGCGCGCGGCCCTCCCATCTTTGTTCGAACCCACCCGGGGCAGACGGCATTGACCTTGATATTCGCGGGCCTGACCTCGTCCGCCACAATCCGCGTGAGGGCGTTCAGCGCGGCTTTGGACACTTTGTAGGCGGCGGTCCCGCCCGTCATGTCCGAGAGCTGTCCGGCGCGCGACGAGACGTTCACCACCCGCCCGTACCCCTGCGCCTGCATCAGCGGGACGAAGGCCCGGCACATTGCGAGCGGGCCGTAGAAGTTCGTCTCGAGCGTCGCCCGCACGGTCGCGTCGTCGACCTCGAAGACGCTGACATCTTCATCGAGGTAGACCGCGGCGTTGTTCACCAGCACGTCCAGCCGCCCGAACCCCCGGCGGACGGCATCGAGGAGGCGCTTGACGCTCTTCGAGTCGGTGACGTCGAGCGGCTCCCAGGCGACGTCCTTTCCCTCCCTCCGCAGGAGGTCGGCGGCCCGCCGCCCCTTGGCCGGGTCCCGGCTGGTGAGGATCACGCGCAGCCCCGCGCCGGCAAGCTGGCGGCACGTCTCGAAGCCGATGCCGCGGTTGGCCCCGGTCACGAGCGCGATCCGCTGCGGCCGCCCGCGGGGCATGGCCGGCCCGAGTTTACAGTCCGGTGTGGATCACGTTATCCAGCGACAACCGGCCGGGGCCGGTCAGCAGGAGCGAGATCGCCATGGTCAGCAGCGCCCAGTCCCATTCCCAGCCGCCGCCTGACATGAGAAAGCCCTTGGACCATTTCACCTTGAGGATGATCACCAGGAACTCGACGGCGATCACCAGCGCCGCCAGGCGCGTGAGAAACCCGACGATCAGGCAGATCCCTCCGACGAACTCGGCGATCGCGACAACGTACGCCATGGTCTCCGGCCCGCCGATGCCGAGGCTCTTCAGGTACTGCGCGAACCCCTTCGGTCCGGGCTGCGGGCCAAAGAGCTTCGGGTGTCCGTGCACGGTCAACGTGATTCCCGCTCCCAAGCGCAAGAAAATGGCCCCCCAGGCTGCGTAATGGCCAAAGAAGTCCAGCATGCGCCTCCCCCTTTGAAGGAATCTGGGCAGATTGCCGCCCGATCAGGGGCTTGGCCGGGCCGGGAGGCGATTCCTGCGAAGGGAGGGGGCCTAAAGCCTGTTTGGTGGGATAATACCGCACCAAAGGCATGAATCGAAAAGACGAGGTCCAAGATCCTTCTGTTGAAGGATAGCGTTCGTTTGCATCATCCGGTACGCTCGGCTTGGACGATCGAGGGGAGGGGAGTTATGAGCCGGTTTTTGTGCTTCCTGGGAGTGTGTGGCCTGCTGGCAGGCGCAAGTCTTATGCTTCCGGGCGTGGCGTCCGCGACGATTGCCACCTGTGGTGGATCCAGCCCCAACTTCTCCATCTCTGAGACCCCCGGTTTCCTGTTTAGTCCGGAGAAGTATGAGTGCACAATGTCCCCGGGTCCATCCTCTTCTGTGAACGTTGATCTGATTCAAGGAGGGTTGGTAAGTGACAATGTCCAGATTAGTACGGGAGGACTTGTGACCCTGGTTTCCGATGGTGAGAGCGGCATGCCGGCCACATCGGGCGCAGGACAAACTCAAGAAGTGACCGTTGCCTGCCCCGCCGGATACGGGCCCGAAAACGAGCCGGGCGGGGAAACGACCTGTAATGGTGCGACACTCTCGCTCAGATTTGCGAGCGGCAACGGTAGTCTGACGGTCTACAGCGATATCGGAACTGTGCCCGAGCCGTCGACGGGGCTGCTTCTCGGTGCCGCGCTGCCGGCCCTCTTGGGAATCAGGCGACGTTCGATCCGGGTGCGTGCATAGGAAGGTCACCGGCCCTTCCAAAAAATACAGTCCGGCTTGTCGCGGGGACCCGCTCTCCTTAGCGGGTCCCCCTTTTTTGGGGATCCTATTCCCGCAGCCTACCGCAAACTTGACATGAACTGTTCCGCCTTCCTACAATAACCTCAGATATTGGTCCAACCACTGGGCCAATTGGACCTCGGCGATGAGCGAAGGCGTTCGATCCACGGAATCGGGGCAGGGGGGCGCGCAGATCTCGCAGGATACCGCGAGGCCGATCCGCGAGGAGCTCGAACCCATCCGGCGGACCAAAGTCTACGCTGAAGTCGCCTCCCAGATTCATCGCTTGATCGTCGCCGGCCGGCTGAAGCCCGGCGACCGGCTGCCCCCCGAGCGCGAGCTGGCCGAGATGTTCG